>Ga0184640_10000059_pt1 | contig 24827 bp, 23 predicted proteins | sample PLM31_200_b2_FD_133161 | JGI IMG/M metagenome (GOLD analysis project Ga0184640, IMG submission 133161) | Groundwater sediment microbial communities from an aquifer in East River, Colorado, USA - PLM3-1_200_b2 | ecosystem: Environmental > Terrestrial > Soil > Riparian zone | place: USA: East...
CTGACCATCGCCGCGGCGGGGGCGGGCGTCAAGGCGCTCGACGGTGGGCCGCGCCAAGCCAGAGTCACAGATCAGGACGAGATCGATAAACACGGATTCGAGCATTTCATCCGCGGGCATATCGAGAATGACCATATGGCGTTCGAGACGCAATTTTTCCGCGCTCATCCCGACGTGGTCAAGGCATTGTCCGATACGCTTTGGCAAAGACAGACAAGCCCCGAGCAGCACCGCCATCACTATGAGGCGCGCCAGACCTGGGACACGCTGGCGAACGCCGCCAATGTGAAAGTGCCGACGCTGATTCTTTGCGGCGCCAACGACAACGTCAATCGCGGCGGCAGCACACCCGCCGGCACGGCGCGGCGGCTCGGCGAGCTTGTTCCTGGTTGCGAGCTGGCGCTGGTGCCGAACGTCAAGCACATGACCTTCTGGGACGGCGACGGCGCGCTCATTGCCTTGCAAGATTTTCTCGCGCGACATCCGATCGGAACGGGTTAGCACCCGGTTGGCGTCGGCGACACGGGCTCCATCTCAATGAGTTCTAACTTCCCGTGCGATGGGGTAGGGAATGGACGGCCGGCTTCGCGCGACGAAAATTAGCGCCAGTCGGAAACGAAAGAGGAAACTAATCATCATGACGATTCGGAGATACGAAACCAAATTTCTAATTCTTGTCGCATTGCTCGCGAGCATGTTTTTCGTCGCCAACAGCTACGCGCAGGACAAAGCCAAGAGTAGCGAAGGTGTCGCTCAGCTTTACGCCGCGGCGAAGAAGGAAGGCACGGTGATTATCTGGGGGCCCACCGACAGCGATATTTATCGGCGCGCGCAGGCGGTCCTGGACAAGCAATACCCGGGCATCAAGATCGAAAATTTCGAGAGCATTCCCGAGCCCCTCGTGCAGAGAATCATCGCTGAAAGCCAAGCCGGCAAGCCGGCCGCTGTGGATATCATTCAGTCCGGTTCGCTGCGGGCGCTGCGGCCTTTGATCGATCGCGACATGTTGGCGCCCTACGCGGGATGGGAAAAGGATTTTGGCCTTGATGCAGTCTATGCCAACCAGCGATTTGTCGGCGCCTATAATCTCACGCTGCCGATTGCGTATAACACCAAAATGGTGAGCGCGCAGGAAGCGCCCAAGAGCTGGGAAGATTTGCAGGACGCTAAATGGAAGGGAAGAAAAATAATTATCGAGGCCAGATTGGTTCCATTTGCCATGCTCGGTACCGAGTGGGGCAAAGGCAAAGCGACGGAATTGGTCAAGCGAATACTTGGCCAGCAACCTCTCATCGTTCAGGGCGGCACGACGGTTGCCAATGCTCTCGCCGGCGGTCAGGTCTCGATTGCGGTCGGCACCTATGCCTACACAATCGAGCGCTTGAAAAAACAGGGAGCAGCGGTGGACTGGGTAGCCGCCTCGCCACTGCCGGTGCTGAATTCGGCGGTGGGTGTTCTCAAAACCGCGCCTCATCCCAATGCCGCCCGCTTCTTCGCCGGTTGGTTGGGCACAACCGAGGCGCAGAATGTTCGATACACGACTTCCGGCCAGGCCATCGAGGTCGGCAAAAACGCGATCGGCGCCGTCGCCGAAAGAATCAAAACCAATAAGCCGGCGATCATCTTGGAAACTGAGAAAAACTTCGCGACAATTTTGGAGATCCAGCGCGAGCTCGGCAAGATGCTCGGCCCGCGCCCATCCGTCTGGTCTGCCAATCGTCGGCAAGCGCGTAAAATTTTCCGTGGCGCCGAGCTCGTGCATCGTTTTTCCCGCTTGAAGCGCGGCGCATATGATTTGAATACGATCGCCGACGAAGTGGGAGAGCGCCTGTCCTGAGCAGCGAAGTCGAAGGAGGAGGGTTAGGGTCATGATCGCAACTAGACCCCACCTTGAACCCAGAGGGAGGGGAAGAAAGAAAGGAAAACAGTGGCGCGCGAGTGGTAGCCCGCAACATGGGAAATACTTTAATCGATTGTTACTCAGCAGTTATCGTACTTCGGACTGGCGAACGTCTTGACGGCTTTCGTTGCGACGTCGAAGCGCAAACGCGGCATGTCGGTTAGATCTTTGCCGTAAACGTGAATTTCCACGGTGTCGCGGTCGGTGACATTGTTCATCTCGTGAATGTCGTCGTTGGGCGCGAGCAGGCAAGAAACCATTCCGGCTTTGTTCTTCAGCACGGCGCTTATTTCAAGATCGGCGTATTCGGAATTCGAACCGTTATCTTTTCTACGATAGCGGGTCTCCTGCATTTCGTTTTCGATGACGCCGACCATACCCCAGGTGTCGTGATTGTGCGCCTTGGCATTATCGCCCGGCCCCCAGACCACCGCCGAGACGTTGAACAGCGGCGCGCGATGAAGCATGTAGCGGCCGTAGGCGGTCACGCCACGCTTCTTGTATTTCGATGGAATGCAGTCCGGCTGCTGAACCAACTTGGCAAGCAACGGCTTCGCTTCGGCGACGATTCTTTCCGGCGCGCTTTCGGCGCGAGTGATTCGATCCAGTTCTTGGATGAAATCTTGCAATGCGTAGGTGGTAGCCATTTCGAATACTTGCCACGAAGAACACGAAGATTAAAAAGTAAGGGCGGGTTTGCAACCCGCCCCTACGATCTTGTGCTCTTTGTAGTTAATGGATTGTTTCTTATTATGCCGCCTGTTTTTGAACCCGCGGCAGCTTCGACGCGTCGATATTGTAGAGCCGCGAAACGTTGTCACAGACCACTTTACGCTGGGTCTCCGCCGGCAGATGGCCGAGGTCGCGTTCGATGATTTTCCGCGAGTTGGGCCAGGTCGAGTTCGGATGCGGAAAATCGTTCGACCACATGATGTTGTCCTGTCCCCAATATTTCAGATTTTCACCGCAGACGTGATCGTTAAAGAAACAAGCATAGATCTGATCTCTTATGAAACTGCTCGGATTACGGGTGATCGGCGGCGGGTTTTGCTTTTTGAAACGATTGTAATAGTAGTCCCACTGCTGAAACATCCAGGGCATCCAGCCGCTCTCGTTTTCCACAGAGACGATTTTGAGCTTGGGATTCCTTTCAAGCACGCCGTAATGGATGATCTCGAACAGCGCGTTGGCGATATCCATTAGTTTGAGATTGACGCTGCCGCGATAACGCTCGACGCCTTTTCTGTTTTTATCTTTGTTGTAGCTGTGACCGGTTAGAATATGGAGGCTCACCGGCGTATCTAGATCCTGGCACGCCGCCCATAACTTATCGTAGTGGCTGGAGTGAAAGGGGAGATCCGGATGGGGCGCTTGCCAGATGATCGCGCCTTTCAGTCCGGCTTTGTGGCAACGCTCGAGCTCTTTCACGCCGTTGTCGATGTTGTAGACGGGGACGGCCGGAATGCCGATCAGCCGATTCGTATTGACGCTGCAGTAATCGATCAGCCAGTCGTTGTAAACGCGAAAGCAGGCTTCTTGCAGCCCGGCATCGTCGAGTGCGAAGAGATCGAGCATCAAGGTCGGATAGAGCACTTCGGCGCTAAGGCCGTCGGCTTCCATCTCCTTCATCCTGGCGTTCGGGTCCCAGCCACCGGCATGCTGCTGAAAACCCTCGCCAACCTGATGCGCCGGAAACAGCGGCGCCGCCTCGCGGTATTTTTCCGGCACCCCTTTTTTCCAAAGATCCACCGGCTCCATCACATGGGAATCTGACGAAATAATGAGATCGCTAGCTATGGCCATCGGTCACCCCTCCTTATTTGCTTGTCAAAGTCTTCACGGCAAATTTACTTGCACCTTAGACGATTGGCAGCGCGCCTGTCAATTGGCGTGGACCGGCGGGTTTTAGTTCAGTTGCCAAAAATCGGTAGCAACCCTGTGGTTTCGATTCGAAAGGGCAGACACAGGGGTCTGCCCCTACATTCGGATTCTATTAAATCACATCCTTACTCCATCACTCCATTTGTTTACGCGTCGGTTTCCGCCAAAGAGATGCCAACCACGGTTGCTGCTCGCGCGGCAAACCGGGCGGACGATAATAGTGACTGATTTCGACGAAGCCCGCGGCGGTGACCATTTGCCGCCATTGGTCCCAATTATAGTAGCAGCCATAGCGCTGTGCGTTCCAGCCTTCCTCGTTATCGCCGCGCGGATTGGAGCTGAATAGCACGCCGTCTGACTTTAGCGTCGCCCAAAGCTCCTTCAGGACTCGAGTCAACTCTTGGCTCGGCACGTGGAAGAGAGATGCATTGGCGAAAATGCCGTCGAAATATTCGTCGGGTAATTCAAGATGGAGAAAATCTTGCTGCCATACTTCGCAGCCGCTGTAGCTGCGCGCCAGCTCGACGAATCGCTCCGCGCCTTCGAGCCCGATCGCTTCGTGGCCCAGATCACGAAAAACTTTCAAATCCCTGCCCGGACCGCAGCCGAAGTCCAAAATTCGAAACGGTCCCGGACCGTGTAGACTTTGCAAGAGCGCATCGCGATTCTGACTGACGTCGTGATCGCGGGTGCCTTCCCAAAAGCTATGCGCGTCGGCGTTGTAGTGGTCTAACGTTATTGAAGAAGTTCTTTCGAGATCTTTGAGCGAAAGCGGCCGGGACACGACGATTCGAACTCCTGCGTCTGTTTGGCGGTTCTATCTTCTGGATGCAACAGAAGGACGGCAATGCGGCCTTCCGCAGCGCGGATTAACGACGGCGCGGCGAAACTTCGGGATTGAGAAATTCGAGTGGTTTCTCATCCAAAAAGTCCAGGATATTTTGCATCGCCTGCCCGTAGCGCTCGCTCATAACTTCTACCGCCGCATAGCCGCGGTGCGAGGTGAGAATAGCGTTGTCGAAACGGCGCAGCGGATGATCCAGCGGCAGCGGTTCGATGTCGAAGACATCGAGGCCGACGCCGCCCAGTTGCCCGCTCTCCAGCGCTTTGAGCATGGCCGGTTCCGAAACGATCGGGCCGCGCGCGGTATTCACGAGCAGAACGCCGCGCTTCATCATGGCAAATTCTTTCTCGCCGATGCTGCCGCGGGTTTGCGTATTCGAATTGATGTGCACGGTGAGGATGTCCGATTGGCGCCATAGGGTTTCCAGCGGGACGCATTCGGCACCGACTTCCTGCGCCCGCTCGGCGGTGATTGAGCGCGAGTAGGCGAGCACGCGGGTGTCAATAAACGCCTTCATGATGCGCGCTACTTCACGACCGATCCGGCCGAAACCGAAAACGCCGATGGTTTTGCCTTCCAGCGTGTTGCCGACGATGGCGGGCCAGGCTTCTTCGCGCATGCGCAAGTTTACCTGCGGAATCTTGCGCAAGAGCGCGAGAATCAGCGCCACGGTCAGCTCGACCGTCGAAACGCCGTTGTCGGCCGCGGTTCCTATGACGGCGATGCCGCGTCGGGTCGCGTTGGGCAAATCGAGGTGGCGGCTGGTGCGGCCGGTTTGCGAGATGAGTTTCAGAGTCGGCAGCTGGGCATATTCCTTATCGCTGAGAAACGTTCGCTCGCGCATCAGCAGGACAATATCGAAATCGCGCAGCCCGGCGACGATGTTCTCGGAGGTATCGAGCCGTTTGCGCAAGTTCGTCACATCCGCGCGCTCTTTGAGCTTTTCGTAAGCCGGCACCGTGTCGGCGATCTTTTCGAAATCATCCAATATTGCGACTTTGAGTTTGTTGGTTGCCATGACGATTACACCGTTGCGGTAACTTCAACTTCACAGAACTTGCCTTCGGAAGAGTACCCATCGACAAAGCAATATTCCAGCTGCGGAATCTTTGCCGTCACGTGTCGGGCGAAGAGCGACTTTAAATTCTCCAAGGTCTGGCTGCGATGGAGATAAAACGAGACGCGCGCTACTTTCTCCCATGAGCTGCCGGCATCGGCCAGCGAGCCGCTGATGCGAGGGAAGATATTGTCGAATTGTTCCGCGAGCGTCGGCAGGACCGTCGTAACACCGGAAAGGACGACTACGGAATCGTAAACCAGAAAGCGGATGGGCACGATCGGCGGATCGTATTCAACGACGCGCTTTTGTATGGTCGAATCCGATGGGCGCATGGCGAGCAAGTCCACCGCAACTTTGGCATCGGAGTCAAAATAGCTCGGCGCGATGTAACTCGAGCTGGCGGAGCGCGCTTTGTTAGAGAGGATCTTAACTCTTTCGTTGCTGCCAAGATCGCGGCTTTGCCGGTCCCGTCCCCACAGCCGGCTGCGCACGGTGTTGTCGAGCGACAAACCGTGCAATTTGAGCTCGTCATCGAAGCGGTGAAATAATTCCTGCGCTTCGACCGTGGCATTTTCCGCAGGCTTGGCTTCGCCACTCAATTCGATAAATTCTTGTCCAAGCCAGTTGAAGATTCGCTTACGCATGTCAACGCCTCCCGACGATCGCGGCGATGGTATATCAGGCGACTAGTCGATTCAACGTCAAACGACTCGCAGGTATGAAATTCGCTAGATTTGGCGAATCAAGTCACGGGATTAGATTTTACTGCTTTCGGAAAACCATGAACAGGAAGTCTCCAACTACCTCCATGAGAGGTCTGCCGAGAAAGTACTCAGACGAAAAACTGATAACTCCAAAAGCAACGACGATAATGATCAGGAAGAAAATGACTGTGCCGACTTTTGACATGAGGACGATCACCCCTTGTTATCGGATGATGCAATGTTAGCACTTGCAAACGTTGAGCGCTACAAATCGTTCACGCCGTTTGACGGCTAGGGACATCACTTGGGAACTAGTCGAATGACCCGGTCATCATCGGGGCCCGGACTGCCACGGCCATCGTGATTGCTGGTGAGAAGATAGAGCGCCTTGTCCGGTCCTTCGACGACATCACGGAGGCGGCCGAACTGCCGGTAAAAATAACGTTCGAGCTTGGCGGCTTTGGGCGGATTGGCCGGGTCGAGTATTACACGATAAAGCGTTTGGCCGCGTAATCCGGTGAAGAGAAGTGATCCAGCCCATGGACCGTGAGTCGCGAAAGCAGCGCCGGCCGGTGCCCAGGTTTCGTTGCTGCCGGCTTGGATGACAGGCGAAATCATTCCCGGTTTGGTTTCGTCACCACGGATATCCGGCCAGCCGTAATTTTTACCCGGCTCGATATAATTCACTTCGTCGCGGCAGCAGCCTTGAAAGCCGCTGGGACCATGTTCGGTGGCGTACAGTCGTGCCGTTCCCGATTGCCAGGCGAGCCCTTGGGGATTCCGATGACCATAAGAATAAACATATGAATTCGGAAACGGGTTGTCGGCGGGAATGCTTCCATCCGAATTGACGCGAAGAATCTTTCCGTTGAGCGACGAGAGTTGCTGCGCGAGGGAACTCGACTGCGCATCGCCCATTGTCCAGTAGAGCTTGCCGTCCGGTCCGAACTTGACTCGGCCGCCGTCGTGATTGTTGGCGCCGGCGACCTCGTCGATGAGGATTTTGTCCAGCACTCCTTTTCCTGTGTTCGAATCCTCGCGCAAACGGACGAGCCGATTGCGCGAGCCGAAAATACCCGTGCGATAGGTGTAAGCGACGTAGATAAACCCGTTTTGAGAAAATCTTGGATCGATGGCTAGACCGAGCAGCCCCGCTTCGCCCACCGAAGCGACATCGATGTTCATCCACGGCTCGGCGCGAAGCTGACCTCGCTCGACGACGCGGATTCTGCCGGGACGCTCGCTGATGAAAATGCGACCATCCGGCGCGAAGTCGATAGCCCACGGCGTATCCAAGCCGCGAACAAGGGTTTCAACCGAGTATTCCGCCGGTGTGGCCGCAAGCGTCTGGTTACTTGAGCCGCCAACGGCGACAACAAGCACGAGCGCGAATATTTTGTCAGCCAATAAGAGCCGTGCGCGCGGTTTCATATCCAGCGATCGTGCGCGCCGTTTCCGGCGGCGCGGCGGAACGGGCTAATTCGCGCTGCGCGGGGGAGCGCAGCAGGTGGCCTGGGCGGACTTCTTAGTTGCTCCCGGGGCCTCCCAAACCGCGCGCAGATCCGACGAGTAAGGATAACGAATGCCGTTCTCTTCGAGAATCTTGCCGGTGGCGTCGACAAGCTCGGCGCGATTGAACACCATTGTTTCGTGTGTCAGCACACCGGAGGAGGCAAATTTAAAGGAGACTTGTTCGTCAGGGCTGTCGCGCAGGATCTCGACGAGATGGCGAAGGTTCTTTACCGGCACACCGTTCACTTCGCTGAGGACGGCGCGGTTGGGATCGTCATACCCTTTGGTAATGCGGTGCGGAAACAGCGGCGAGGCGACCACCACCAGCTCTTCATTTTCGAAGGCGGGTTTATCGTAGCGTCGAGTTACCAGCGGACTCGGCTGGCGCCCGAACGACGCCGGCCGCTGATTGCCCAGACGGTCAAGATAGTCTTGGGTTGATTGCGAAAATACAAAGGGACCGAGGATAAAAAACCTCGGCTGCGCGTCCATCATGTAGGGAATCACCAAGTCTCGTTTTGAGCGCACCGGCAAATTGATCTTAACGAGCTTGCCGTCGCGGAAAACCGTAAGCGGCAAGAAACCGTTCTTGGCGAACCTTTGCGCCAAATAGGACGCCGAGAGGCGAAGATCGTAACGGATCGCGACTTTACCGTCGCTGTCGACAGGCAGGTCACCGATCTGAGTGATCACGTCCCATTCATGCAGGGGATACGATGGGTCATCGCGATACGGCTGCGCGATCATGACGCCATTGATGCCTTTGGGCAGGCCGAGGCGCCGGCGTAGCGCCTCGTTCTCGACGGTCTGAACCAGATCGAACATTTGCGGCTTGCCGTCGTAGACTCCGTCCGCGACGTCGTTCAAAAAAAGCTGAATCTCTTCGACGGGAATCAAGTAGCCGATGTTTTGCGCGTTTTGAATCAAGCTGAACACGAGTCCGACCAGCTTGCCGTCCGACACCGCCGGACCGCCGCTGTTGCCGAAGTTGAGCGCCGCGTCGACCTGAATGCGCAAACCGGTGGCTTGATAGTAGTAATCGGTGTATTCGATTCGCGAAACGATACCTTGGGTGACGGAAAGCTCAGTGCCGCCGGTAGGATAACCGTAGACATTCACAGCGTCCTTAACGCGGGGCAATTCGTTGGCGAGCGGCAAATTGCCGCGTTTGTCGAAAAAGGATTCGTCGTCGAGTTTCAAGACCGCCAAGTCCATCCCGGGGGTCAACGCTTCGACGCGCGCAGGAATATAATTCGCCGACTGATTCGGTTGCACGTAAATTTGGCTGGCGTATTTGACCACGTGAGCATTGGTGAGGATGCGTTTGCCTTCGATCACGACGCCGGAGCCTTTTACTTGTTGCGGGCTGTTTTTGGTCCAGGGGCGAAGCAGATCGGGCGTATGGTGACTAGCATGGATCTTGACGACCAGATCACGAATTTGATCCTGCGCATGTGACCATGAAGGTGGAAGAATGAACAGGCAAGTGACGAAAAAACCGGTAACGGATCGGTGCATGGCTTCTCCTTGTTTCAACCCGACTCGAATAACGCCGCTATTATATACAAAAAGCGTCCTCGGAAGTAAGCCTTATCAATTTTTCGATTTCTTTGACTGCATGGGCGTTGTCTAGTACACCCAGTGCAACCGACCGCTCATGGGACCTGAAGCCATCGCAGTTCTGGCATCGCTTTCTTTCGCTCTATTCGCGGTCTACGGTTGGATGGGGCTGACTCACTCAACGCAGGGTCTGGTCTGGCACCCGAGGGGAGTCTTGTATTTTTTTGGGTCGGGGTTTTTCGAGGCCTTGGGTGCCTTATTGACGTTGATCGCGCTCACCACCGGCCGGGTCGTCATCGTTTCGCCGATTGTGGCAACGACACCGCTTTTTAGTCTGATAATTTCTCTGATCTTTTTTTGCGGCAAAGAGCAGGTTACCGGCAGGACGATTCTCGGAACCATCGCCGTGGTTGTCGGTACCATTGCCATAGCGCTGGGGAAATGAGACTCGGAGATTTTCACCTTGACAGTGCCAGTGGCCGGGGCGTATCCGTCAGGTATGTTTCGAGTTTCGAGTCTCGGGTTTCGTGTTTCCTCTTCGTGCCGCGAAAAATGGTCGGAACGCTGAACCTATCGTCATAATCGGGCACAAGTTTAGGGAGGTAACCATGTGGTACTTGGTTTTGCGGCGGCCGGTAAAGCCGCGTGAAGAGTGGACGGTGAGTCTGGATCAGCATCTAGTCTGGATGAAGGCGCAGCACGAAGCGGGAAAAATTCTATACTCCGGTCCGACGACGGACCGGAAATATGGTGTCTATGTGATCCGCGCTTCATCCAAGGAAGAAGCGGAGAAGATCGCTGCCAGCGATCCGTACACGGCGGCAGGCTTTAGCGCCTTCGAGCTGCTTGAATGGGAGGTGCATCAGATCATGGGTTGCGGACCGTTCACGGCCGCGGAGATGCGCGCGCACCGGTAAAGGACTGGGGAGCTGGAGTGATGGAGTAATGGAGTGATGGGGGAATGCAATTCGTGAATTCGATACGCTGCATCGCGGTTCTCGGCCTTTTTGTGTACCTCGTTTCTGCCACGGCCTACGCCCAATCCGATTGGAAGAAGCAATGGGAAAAGACGCTGGATGCGGCGCGCAAAGAGGGTGAAGTCGTAATCTACGGCCCGCACAATCCGATATATCAGCAGGTCTGGGCGATCTTTCAGAAATCCTACCCGGAAATAAAGTTCAGCTTCGTCCCCGGCAAGGGTTCGGAGCACGCGCAGCGCATCGTTGCCGAGCGGCGCGCCGGAAAATTTCTCGCGGACTTGCTCATGGGCGGCTCCTCGACCTTTGCTTCATTCGCGCCGGGGACTTTGGAGCCTTTAAAACCGCTGCTCATTTTGCCGGAGGTCACTGATTCGTCCGCCTGGTTCGACGGCAAATTCCATTTCGCCGATGCGCAAAGCAACGCTGCGCTGATCATCTCGGGAGAAATCGGCACGCGCCGCGGCTCGTACAACACCAAGCTCGTCGACCCAAAAGAGATCCAATCCTGGTGGGATCTGCTCCAGCCCAAATGGAAAGGCAAGCTCGGCAGCTTCGATCCGCGGGTCGCCGGCGGCGGAGGAGAAACTTTCATGTTCTTTTACTACACGCCGTCGCTGGGGCAGAAATTTATCACGAAATTTCTTACTGAGACCGACATTTTACTGACGCGGGACTTGCAGCAAGGCACGGATTGGCTGGCGCAAGGAAAGATTCTTTTTTACATCGGCAGCGGCCAGCCGATCATGAAAGCCAAGAAGCAAGGATTGCCCGTCGATCTCATGCCGTATCCCTTGAAAGAAGGCGACATCATGGGCGGCGGCTCCTGCTGCATGGCGGTGGTGAGCAAGGGGCCGCATGCCAACGCGACCAAACTATTCGTAAATTGGGTGTTGTCGAGGGAAGGGCAGAGCGCGTGGCAAAAATACACCGAGGTAAATTCCTTGCGCATGGATATTCCGAAAAGCGATTTGCCCACCGACGATGTGCCGCAAAAGGGCGTCAATTATTTCATGCTCAACTCGGCGAAGTACAATGACCAGGCGGGACGAAAGTCGCTGCATCGGATTGTCGAGGAAGCGCTTAAAAAGGCGGACAAGGGAAAATAATTTGACCGCCACGAACGCTAAGGTCGTAAAGGAGCGACGATGCAGACGATCGGTTTGATCGGACTTGGCAACGCGGGTCGCCCGATGGCGCAGCGCATTCTTTCCAAAGGATACCGGTTGACCGTTTTCGACATAAATTCTTCGCCGCTTCAAGCCGTGGTAAAGCGAGGCGGCATCGTTGCAAATACAGCTCGGGAAGCGGTGCAGGACATTACGATCACATTGTTGCCATCATCGGTGGAAGTTCGCCAGGCGGTTCTCGGCACCGACGGAGCACTCGGTAACCTGCAATCCGGTAAGACGCTCATCGATCTCAGCGGCACCGATCCGGACTGCGCGCGGGATTTGCAAAGACGCGTCGCGGAAAAGCACGCAGCGTTCATCGGCGGTACGATTCACGCGAGCGGCGCGCCGGTGGTGGTGATTCCCGAAGGCCGCTTCTCGATCGTCGTCGGCGGCGAAAAAGCGAAACTCGCATCGTCGGTGGGCTTTCTCAATGACGTAGCGGATACGGTCATCTGTTTGCCCGAGCCGTGGATGCCCAAGGCATTTAAGATCGCGATCATTTTGTACGCGACCACCAACAACATCATCACCGCGGAGATTTGTTCCTGGCTGACCGCGCAGGGCGCTGATCCGAAATTATTTCTAGATCTCTTAAAGACGACGGGCTCCACAGCCTCGTCGTCTCGGCTTGAAGAGTTCATGAAGCGCGATAACAACAACGGCGGCGCGCTGAGCAACAGTTACAAGGATTTTCGCCAAGCATTAGACCTGGCGGCGAAGTTGGAGATTCCCATGCCGCTGGCTTCAATGGCCAATCAAATTCAAGAGATGGGGCGCGCGATCGGTTTGAAACGATTCAATAGCCCGGCGGCGATGGGGAAGCTGTATGAGTTGATCACGGGAACGGATTTGGCTCGGGCAACTTTGAATGCGGAAACGCGCGTGCCGAGAAGTCGCGAACGGAGAGTGGTTTATCTCGGCGAATAGCACACTGCCCTAATGTTATGTTGCTAAAAATTGGACTAATGAAAGTCGAATGAATGGACAATTCGTGAGCCTTGAAAAACTTAAAAAAAAGAAAAAAATGGATCTTGACATGATCGGTACGCGGAGCTAGAAATTGACATAGCCCCAATCAAAAGGGGCGGGAAGAGTCGGTGCAGCGCGCGCCTGTAACCAACTCTTCTAATTAGAGTAGAGGGTTTCAAGATGGAAGAAAATAGTCCACCGGGCGAATCAAGCCCGCCAACGGCGGGCGCCAGCGACGCGGTCAGTTTTTCAGTTAGGCAGCGAGCTGTGTGAATCAAGCCCTCAAATTAAGCACCACAAGGTGCGAACCCGAATGCGGGTAAATCAAAAGGTTGGGCTTCCCCAAAGCGGACTCGCAACCGGACCGACGAAAAACTGAACCGGAGAAAGCGCTGAGCGAATCGTGCGTAGGCGGGCCGTGAGAAAAAAATAAATTTTAGAACAAGAGCGGCGCGATGGCGTCGGGAAACGGGCAGTCGTCCTAGGAGAAACTGCCCGTTTTTTTATTGTGCATTTGGCAGAAGTACTTTTAGCTATTTTGCCAAATCCAGCAATCTAGATTTGCTCAAAAATAATCCTTGAATTCAGCAATCGATCAGTCGAGCTAGCCGTCGCTGATTTAAAATGAGGGAAGCGGTTGGTTGGCGCTTGCCGGGGCGCGGCCTGCCGCGCCCGCTCATTGACGCAAGAGTTTGCCGTATCCCTCGATGGAAACTCTGATGCCTAGCGCGTGCATGACCCACCATAAGGATGCGGCGGTACTTGAGACGGCCGGTTTTTGAGTGTCGTCTTCCAATTCCTGCACGTAAGCAACCGAGCGCCACCGGCCCTGGATGAGAAGGCTGTCGACATCCGGGTGTTGCCGAAACAGTTCGCGCGCGACTTTGTACGAGGCGTAATCCGGCAATTTCGCTTGGTCCACCGGCTTGGCGACTTCCAAGCCTTTGATCGCCAGCACTTTGAGGCCGCCGTCTTCGTAGTATTTTTTTACCGCTTGATTGATGGTTTCCTTGTACGCGGTGGCGATGACCGTGGTGCGGACTTGCAAATGTTTGAGCGCTTCAACCGTTGCGCTCATCGCGGTGCTGACCGGCAGGCCTACTTGTCGCGATAATTTGGCGACGACTTTCTGTTCCGCGGCGTATCCACGCTGGGTTCCTAGCGTAATTCCGCCCATCAGAATCGCGTCGCATTCTTCGGCGGCGAAAATTCCAAGGCCAGCTCCCAATGCCTCGATAGCTTTGTTGAACTCCGCTTCGGTGTGCGCTTGTACATTGAGTCCCGAGGCAACCATGGTGAAACCTTTGGGCAAAATGAGATCCCAATCGGAAGGCGTTTCAAAAACCGAAGGTGATAGATAGCCGATGCGCGCTTTCCAGCCTGGCACGTTTTTCTCCTATTGGATTTTCTTAGCGCAATATGGCGCGTATGAAAAGCGTTTTATCGCTTTGCTAGCGGCAAAATTTGTCGACGGTGATTTTGTCCGGCTCTGTGCCAACAGTGCGCCGCGAATTTTTAATTACCTTGCATTGGTGCGACAAGCGGATAAATAACCAGTTAAGGCAGAATTTTATTACACTTGCTCTATAGTAAATGCTATTTCTAAGCGTCAAATGCATGGAAGAAGGAGAGCTTAGCGGTCGTAAATAAAGCCCGGGGAAACCAGAATGTTATTTACATCCCATCTATAATTTATGAAAATTAAACGCTTTCCATCTCGATCGGTCGCGTTTCTGCCAATCCTGTTTGTTGTCCTACTGGCATCGTTGTCCATTGCCGCAACGGTGTGGGCTACGAGTGAGAGTATGGAATTTAACCGGCGCGCGACTGCAACGGCGCAAATCCTTGCCGGCATCACGCCCAATCCACCGGAACCGGTGTTAAAACGGTTCGTCGACAGCGATGTTTTCAAGGAACACCAGCAATGGATGACCACTAGTTGGAATCAAGTGCGCACGCGCATCCAAACGATGGAAACGTGGCGCAGCCAGGAGATAAAGATCCCCGGGCCTCAGAACAAGACTTTGCTTTATCCTTTTAGCGGCCCTGACTTTCTGAATGCTTACACTTTCTTTCCCGATCATGCGCGATACGTTTTCTTCAGTCTGGAACGGCCGGGAACTCTGCCGGATCTCGAATCTGTCACGCCGGTACAGTTTACCAAGTTGCTTGAAGACGTGCGTAGCGCGTTTCGCGATATTTTCGAGCGCAATTATTTTATTACTTCGTACATGACCAAGCAGCTCACCACGCCGTGGATTCGCGGCACCGTGCCGGTGATGGCGATCATGATGGCGCTGATGAACCGGCGCATCGTCAGGATCGAGCCGCTCGATCTCTTCCCGGAGCTGATTCACGCGTACGATTCGCCGGATGCAAAACGGCCCCGGGTGCTGATGCGGGCGGTACGCGTCGAGTTCACCAGCCCGAGCACGGGCGGTACTCAACAGCTGTATTACGTTTCGCTGGACGCGACGGGCAAGGCGCTTGAGTTCTATCCCGAATTTTTGAATTGGGCGGGACAACACAAACCGTCGACGGTTCTACTCAAGTCGGCTTCCTACTTGCTGCATGATAACCAATTTTCTAAAACTCGCGCCATGCTTTTAGAAGCGGCCGACGTGGTCGTGCAGGACGACACCGGCATTCCCTATCGATTCATCAGCCAGAGTCCTTGGCATGTAAAACTCTACGGCCGCTACCACAAGCCGATCAGACCCATGAGATATGGTTATCAAAAAGATCTCGAGGCCGCCTACAATTTACGGCAAGATCAAGTTCCCCTGCCTTTTCCGTTCGGTTATCATTGGCGCGGCCAGCAGTCCGGTCTCATCGTCGCGCACCGCTAGCGAGAGGCCCCCGTGTCGCGGCGGTTGTTTCTCAGCATCGTTGTGCTGATCATGGCAACCTACGGCGACGCGGCGGAAATTACCCGTCGATCGTTTAAAACCAGCGACGGCGTCAATTTGTCTTTTCTCGAGGCTGGGGCTGAACACGCCCGCAAGAAGAGACCGAGTATCGCCCTTATTACCGGTTGGTCGATGCCCGCCGAGATCTGGCGCGGTCAATTAGAAGCATTCGGACGCAGCTACTACACACTGGCAGTCGATCCACGAGGGCAGGGAGAGTCGGAAGTTCCGACAACCGGCTACACCGCGGAGCGACGGACAACGGACCTAAAAGATTTTCTTCAGCCGCTTTCAAACGTTCTCCTCGTTGGATGGTCGCTCGGCGCCATCGAATCTTTACAATACACCCACATGTTCGGGCCGTCTCGTCTGGCTGGATTGGTTCTGGTCGACAGCTCTGTCGGCGAAGAACCTGCGCCGCCGCCCGGCGGTACTTTTAAAGAGCAGCTACGGGAAAATCGCGACAAAATGTTAAGTGAGTTTATGCGCGCTATTTTCGCTAAGCCGAGAAGCGAAAAAGAATTCGCCGAGCTTCAACGCGGCGCAAAGAGAATGGCCCTGGAAGACAGTCTGGCGCTGCTCGACTATCCTTTCGAGCGCGGCCACTGGCGACGAATCACCCGCGCTTTTAAAAAGCCATTGCTCTATATCGTCACGCCCCAGTTCGAAGCTCAGGCGGCGAACCTCAAGAAAAATCGGCCGGCGACTAAAGTAGAAGTTTTTCGCCAAGCGGGGCATGCGGTGTTCGTCGACGAACCGGGACGGTTTAACGCGTTGATCGAAAAGTTTGTAAAAAGCCTCCCGCAATAGTTAACGTTCTTCTGAAATTTATATCATCGGCTCTTTGATCGCGCCGCCGCTAAGAATCCGCTTTCTTCGAGATTGCGCACGTAGGTAAGGTTCATCAGTTGGCTGACGTCGACTTGGGCGACTCTTGGATTGATCTTCGCGACTATTCTTTGAACGAGTTTCCAGGCGGCGGGATCGGGCATGATTTCGACAGTCGCCATCTGTGCCAGAACGTCATACGAAGCCTTGGCGTCTTCGGCGTTTGGAAAACGAAAATTCTTGCGCAGTATTTCCATGATATCCGCCCTGGCGCTGGGATCGTGAATCAAAACCACGGCGTCGACCAGTCCCTTCAATAATCGCGAAATGACATCGGGAGAATTGGCCGGCGATTCGCGCAGAAACGAAATCGTCGTGCCTTGATAAGGAATATTGAGCTTGCCGATATCGGCGAGCACGTTGGCACCGGCCCGCTTGGCCGCTTCGCTGAAGCTGTAGGGGATCACGGTGGCGTCGACGCCGCCGGTGCCCAAAGCCTGGGTTACCGTCGCGGTGTCGCCGAGCACGCGCATCTTGAGATCAAATTTTTCCGGATCGATACCGAGGCCGTCCAGAGCGATCATGGTCTGCAACCAAAAACCACCGCCGATGCTTTGCACGCCGAAGGTTTTGCCGCGCAACTCTTCGAGGGTGCGAATTTCCTTGCGCGCGATCAGCTCGCGGGGAATTCTATGCACCGGCGAGCCGACGCACTGGATTTTCATACCGCCGGCGGATGCGCTCAGCGCATTGGCGGGCGAGCCGTAATTGTACTGAACCTGGCCGGTCGCCAGCGTCGCCATGCTGAGCGAGCCGTTTCGCAGTTGGACCATGCGAACGTCGAGGCCGTATTTTTTAAATGTTCCTCTCTGTATTCCCACCCACATCGGCCCTACCGTTTCGTTTTGGCCGGCGTAGGCGACCAAAATGGGCGATGAGGTCTGCGCTGACGCAGGTGAGATCGACACAAGGACGGATACCAGGAGCCCGAGAATGAGGAAGGAAAGATTTTTCGAAGTGAAGCGCATTCCAATCACAGATCACCTCCGCGATTTTGCCGTAGTCTAGATCTTATAAAACCGCCGCGCGTTTTCTCCCAAAATGGCATCTTTGTGTTCATCCCGAAGGTCGTGTCGTTCGACGATTTCGTTGATCTCTTCCATGCAGTTGTCGAGGGAGATCTCATGCGGGAAGTCCGAGGCGAACATGAATGGCTCGGGCCCGACGCGCTCGATGGCGTAGGCCAGGGCCTTTTCGTTGCCCTCGCAGCCGACAAAGAGCTGTCCAGCGGTAAAATAATCTTCCGGCTTTCTCTTTAGATGAAGACCGCCGTATTCCATTTCCCGTTCGAGCCGGTCGATGACGATAGGAATCCATGCGGTGCCGCCTTCGAGAAAGCCGATGCGCAGCTTGGGAAACTGGTCGAGCATCCCTTCGACGATCATGCCCGTGGCGGCAATGGCAAGAGGGAAAGGCATGCCGAGGGCGCGCGTCGCCGGAAACACTGCGAAACTGTTAAATCCCAGATCGCCGTAGCAGCCGCCATGCACCGCGAGCGCGCAATCGAGTTTTTCCGCTTCTTCGTAGATCGGCCAGAATTCCTTGGCGCCAAGATGAAATCTGAGACCATTCGACGGCAGCATGGCGCCGAGCATGCCGAGTTCTTTCACGGCGCGGCGCAACTCGGTGACGGCGCTCGGCACGTCCTGCATCGGAATCAGCGCCACGCCTTTGAACTTCGGGCTGACTTTCAAATATTTTTCATGAAGCCAGTCGTTGTAGCCACGCGCGTAAGCGATCGCCCACGCGACGAATGAGATCTGCCCATAGGCGAGGCCTTCGGTGGGAAAGAGCACGCTGTATTCGAGACCGGTCTTGTTTAAAAATTCCATCCATCTCTCAGGTCCGATCGATGGATCGAAAGTCCCCGGTGTGCGCCGCTGCAAACGCGGCGTGTGAAAACGGTCCAGGCTCGGCACCATGCGGCGAGCATTGATCTCGCCCTCGATGCCATTCACCTTGCCGATCAACTCCGCGATTTCATCTACTCGCTCCATCACATGCCCGTCGCAATCGACGTAATGATTCGCCATTGGATTCCCCCCCTTCGATCAATTGAGCTGGGTCCTGAATAGTTAAGGTAGGGGCTCCCTGTCAATAGATGATCCGAGAAACAACGGTCTGGGGGTGTTCCCGGAGAGTTCACGTCCACGTTTGATACGACACGCAGGACTCAAAGCCAAAATTCCAAACTCGTGGCCAACGCGCTTGTCACCAGGGTCGGTCTTGGTTTATTGCTAACTCGAAGAGGCTGAATCATGCCTTATGTGAAAGCGAAAGACGGTGTCGATATCTACTACGAAGTCTCCGGCCAGGGGACTCCGTTTTTATTTCTCAGCGAGACCGCTTGCGATGGCGCGGTGTGGAATCTTTATCAGGTTTCAGAGTTTGCACGCGATCATCGAGTCGTCATTCTCGATTATCGTGGCACGGGCTTGTCCGGCAAGCCGTCGAAGAAATACAGCACGGATATGTTCGCTGACGACGCCGCAACAGTCCTCGATCATCTTGGTGTCGAGGGCGCGGTCGTCTGCGGTCACTCCATGGGCGGCAGAGTTGCGCAACTTCTCGCCCTCGATCATCCGCGCAAAGTCAGTAAATTGATCCTTGCCTCCAGCGGGGCGGCGCATCCCGGTGACCGAGGCATCCCGCTCCGGATCGCCAAAGAAATGGTCGAGATGGGCTACGAAAGGTACGTGCGGGATCACACCATCGTGGTCGGTTGGACGGAAATATACGCGCGCAACCACATGAACCTGATCGAAAAATATCTCCAGGTGCGCATGGCTAATCTGTGTCCGGTCGAGTTTTATTTTCGCCACGTGCTGGCGCGCCAGGAACATGACACGTGCGGGCGGCTGAAGGACATCAAAGTCCCGACCTTGATTTTCGTGGGCGACGACGATCATTTCGTCGTCAGTGACATGTCGCACCGCAGCGGCGCAGATATTCTTGCGAATGGTATCGCCAATTCTCGGCTGGTTGTTCTGCCCGGCGAACGTCACAGTTATTTTTATACCGAACCGGAAACCGTTCACGGCATGATTCGACAATTTCTAACAAACGGCTAAGATCGAGAGCGGCGGATAATTTCTGGTGTTGCGAAAAATATTTTTGCGTTACGGAGGGAGTCATGGCGTACGGAGCGAAAGGTAGGACGAAGGACTTTGCGGTGTTCGATTGCGATAGCCACATTTACGAGCCCCCGGAGATCTGGGACAAATACATTCCGCAGAACAATCGCGATTTCGCTAAGACGCATTTCTATCGCGATGCGGACCGGCTTTTCTTGGTGCGCAACGGAAAAATCAGTTTCAGAGATCCCGACAAGTGGAAATATCCGGGCGAAACCTGGCATCCAGGTTTAACCAAGGAGATCATCGGCGCTACGCAGCCGGGGACCAAAGAATGGGATGAAAAAATCGGCAGAAACAAAAGCGCCAGAGATCCGCACGCTAGGCTCAAAGACATGGACGCCGCCGGCATCGACCAGGTGATGATTTTTCCATCGACGTTCGTATATTTGCCCCTGGTCGAAAACGCCGACGCGGCGTACATCTGCGCGCGGGCGTATAACGACTGGGCCTACGACTATTGCAGCGCGGATAACAAACGGCTCTATCCGGCGGCGGTCTTGCCGGTACAAAACGTCGACTTTGCGATCGAAGAACTGCGGCGCGTGGGCAAGCGCGGCTTTAAATGCGCTTTGGTGCGGCCGATCATCGCCCAAGGTAAATATCCCACGTTCCCGGAATTTGACCCGTTGTGGAGAGAATTCGAAGAGCTAGGCGTGGTGCTCGGCATGCACACGTTTCCATCCCGCGGTGAGGCGATGTCTCCGGAATTGGAGGAACGCATGGGCGCGAACCGCAAACGTTTGTTCGGCGACGAAGATCTATTGGTCTACTCGCCAGGACAGTTCGTTGCCAACATTATGCAGATCATGGGCTCGAAGCAGGCCGGCGATGCGGCGTACGGTTTTATCGCTGAAGCGATGACCTGGACCGGTGTCGTGCTCATGACCGGCTGGCTGGAAAAGTTTCCGCGCTTGAAAGTCGCGATTCTGGAATCCAACTCGAGTTGGCTCCCGCTGGTGTTGGAGAAAGCGGAAACTTATCTTGACCTGTACAAACACTTGGGCGAGAAGATCGGCGATCCGCACGAGGTATTTTACAAACATTGCTTCATCGCCTTCGAGAGCGACGAGATCGTCACATTACGGTTATGGGATTTGTACGAGGACATAGCGCTATGGTCTTCCGACATGCCGCATCTCGATGCGTCGGACGTCTGGGAAGCGATCGACAACATGACCAAGTGGAAAGTGCCGCAGAACGTTCAGGAAAAAATGCTCGGCGGCAATGCAAGGCGCTTGTACGGCATTGAGCCGCAGCTGGTGGTCACGAAAGCGCCGGATGAGTATCAGCCGCAGACGATGTCGCGGTATGCATAGGCCTGCGCTTCGAGCGGTGGAACCACTCCTTCGATAGGAGACTCTGCCGTGGCAGCTCGCTAGCTCGGCATTTCCGCCAGTAACCGCCCGTATCCAGGAATCCGGTGGCGCAAACCGAGACGCAATTGGGTTTCCCAAGTGCGAGCCGGGCCGGCGTGAACCAGCGGCAGTCCGGTCTCTTTTTCCAGCCTGTCGATAATCGCCACGGTTTTCCACGCTACGCCGAGCATGTAGATGGCTTGGGCTTCTTTGTGCTTGGCGGCGATGTTCTTCATGAACTCGAAGATCTTTTCCGGCGGCACTCTTGGCACGTCGGCGAAAGGGGAATCGATGCCTTCCATCGCCAGCACTTCAAAACCGGCGTCGGTAAAGTAGCGCGCGAAGACGTTGTTCATCTTTTCGGGAAAGTAACTGGCGCCGACGAATTTCTTGATGCCCAGCGTGCGCAGTGCATGCACGTGATTCTGCCCCGACGTAAACATCGGCACACCGTATTTTTTCTCCCAGCTGCTGATCAGTTCCTGCTCACGCTGATACCCTTGCAGCATGAACGGCGGCGCGCCGCCGGGACGCACCAGGTTCGCGCCCATCTTGGCCAGCTCCGCCGCTTTTGCTTCATAGCCCGGCATCGACGCGATGAATTCCTCCTCCGTGCCGCCGGTGAAGTTCATCGTCAGCGTGACGAACTTGATTTTCTCGGGAATCAGCGTGTCGAGATCGAGCTCGTGCCCGGCCTCGGGTCTATTGGTCGGACGCACTGTGCCGACGAGATATTCTTTTTGGGTTTCAGCCATGAAAATTGCCTCCTCGAATCTTGCAGATTAATTAAAATTTCAATCTCAACGAGTCTGATTCTCCACAGCTTGCTGTGCAGAACTAATCCTGTAAGAACGTACGTCATTCCCGCATGTTTTTAGCGGGAATCCAGGCGAAATTCTGACTGGACCCCCGATTAAAACATTCGGGGGTGACAATTTTCGAAAAAATTCTCATGAATGTCTTTTGATACCCCGCAGCTTGCTGCGGGGTAGTTCATTCCTCCGGCGCTCCGCCTGACTTCGCCAAGTCTTCGACTTTAATTTTTTCGACGTTCATCTTCTCCGCGGCTTTGGTCATGCGATCCATCACTTCATCGAAACTGAGCGGTGCGGCGTCTTTAGGGCGAAAGCGGATCGGGTTGATGCGGGCGACGACGAAGCTTTTCAGGTAGGGGCTGGTGAGGCCCTTGGCTTTGAGCGCTTCGACTTTTTCGACAACGGTTTTGTCCAGATCCATCAACGTTTTTGCACGATCGCGGCGGATCTCGATGGCTGATCCGAGAGACTTTTTAATGAATTGATCGGATCGGCGCAGAATTGGATGATAGGCGCCGCCGCTGAAGCGGCCGTTTTCGAGATAGCAAAGACCAAGGGTGATGAGCGCGGCTTCTTCGAATTCCAGCGCGTAAGTTTCTTCGGTGGCGTCATCGAGGGTCGCGAGCTCTTGGTACATTTTGATAACTTCGAGCGCGCGTTCGCGCAGGTTGTGCGCCTTCTCCGTATTCAGCGCGAGGATCTGATAAGCGGTGGAAGCTTCAGGAACGACGAGCGCGACAATGCTTTTGGCGCCCAGCGTTTTCATGGCGGACAAGCGATGATTGCCGTTGGGCGTCCAATAGCGGGTGGCGCTGTCTTTGCTTTCTTTGCGCACGACGATGATCGGGTCGAGGAAACGGCCAAGCTTGGCGATGACGCCTTCGAGCTTGCGCGCATGCGCATCGGAAAGATTGCGCTGGTAAGGTGTCGGTTCGACCTGGTCGATGGGCAATGCGGCCAGCACCAGCCATTGGCCGCTGAATGGTTCACGGTAGCATGCGAGGACTTTGCCACCGTCTTTATCGATGGCGTTCTGAAGTTCTTCGACAGCGCTCGGCACCGGCGAAGCCATCAATTCTTTCGCGACGAGTCCGGATGACTGCCCCGGGAGCTTGCGCCGTTTGCGGGGAGCACCGGTTTTTTTCTTGGTTTTTTTCTCTGCCATGGGAAACCGTCAGCCGTTCCTGATTAACACAGGGTGGGCTATTCTTCCAAGTGACGAACGGCCGGAGAGTAGAGGGCTACGGCAACGGCCATGCTCGCGACCATGAAACCGCCAATGCCGACCGCGATCGGGGCGCCGGCGAATTCCGCGATCGCACCGGCGATTATGCCGCCCGCCGGCATCAGTTCCCAAGCGAGACCGTAGATCCCCATGACTCGGCCGCGCAGTTGATCCGGCAAACTGAGTTGGAGAATCGCGCTGATCGTGGTCATGTAAAACTGGCTGGCGACACCGAGGCCAACAGCAAGCGCGAGAGATAAGGGGAATGACTTGGACAGGGCAAAAGCGATCAGCAGGATGCCAAAGACGGTCGCTCCGAAAATCGCTTGACGACTCTTGCCACGGGAATGGGAGAACCAAGCGACCAAGAGCACGCCGATGAAAGCGCCCGCGCCGCCGGCGCTCTGCAAAAAGCCAAATCCCTGAGAGCCCACGTTGAGCACACTGCGCGCGAACACCGGCATGAGAATCAAGTAGGACATGCCGAATACGCTGTTGAAAAAAATCATGCCGATGAACGTGTAGAAAAGCTGATTGTTACGGATGAAATTCAGTCCCTCGGCCATATGGTGCATCACTCCACCGGAGGACGGCGCTGCCGAGGACGTTTTCAGACGGATACCAAGCCATAGGCAAACGGCGCTAACCGACATCAAGAAACAAAAATAGTAGGTTGGACCGATACCGATCAGATAAATCAGTATGCCAGCAACGGCCGGTCCGATGAGGCGGTTTAGCTGCCAAATCGTACTACCGACAGCGACCGCGTTGGGAATATCCTCTTTGGGCACCATCTGCGGCAAGAGCGCCATGCGGCTCGGCCGATCGAAGGCGCGCACGCAGCCCGAGAGAAATGCCGCAAGCATGACATGCCAGAGCGCCACCCACTCGATTACGATCAGAGTCGCGAGCAGAGAAAACATCAAAGCGGCCACGCCTTGGGACAGAATCATGATGCGGCGGCGATCGGTACGGTCTGCGACCACGCCGCCGAAAAGAGTCAAAGCAATGGTTGGTACGGCAAAGCTCAAGCCGGTCAGCCCGAGAAGCAGCGGTGAATCGGTCAGCTCGAGAACCAACCAGCTCTGCGCCACGCCCTCCATGTTTTGCGCCAGAACCGAAGAAAGCTGGCCCAACCAGTACAGACGATAATTGCGATGACGCAGGGCGCTCAGCGCCTGGAGTAGTCGTTGGCTCCCCGAAACGGTTTCGACGGCGGCTTTTGACATATCGATCTTGGCGTCAAATTAACGGAAGGTTTCGCCATTGTTCATAAATCCACACTCACTGTCAAAGACCCGGCGCGAGACTTTTGGCAAGACGAATGCTACTTTTTGCATCGAGCGGAAATCTAAATCAAAAGGTGACGAGACATGCCCCAATACGACTATGATCTTTTTACCATCGGCGCCGGCTCCGGCGGTGTGCGCGCGAGCCGGATGTCGGCATCGTTCGGCGCCAAAGTGGCGGTCGCCGAGGAACGTTATCTCGGCGGCACCTGCGTTAACGTCGGCTGTATTCCGAAGAAACTTTTGGTTTACGCGTCGCACTACGGCGAGGACTTCGACGATGCCGCCGGTTACGGTTGGACGGTAGGTGATCGGCGGGTCGACTGGGCAAAACTGATCGCCAACAAAAATAGAGAGATCAGCCGTCTCAACGATATTTACCGTAAAATCCTCGGCGCTGCCGGTGTCGAAATCATTGAGAGCCATGCTGAAATCCTCGATCCGCACACCGTGGCGATCGACGGTAAGAAGTTAACAGCGAGGTATATTCTCGTCGCCACCGGCAGCTGGCCGGCGGTGCCGAACATTCCCGGCGCCGAATATGCCGTCACTTCCAATGAAGCATTTTATTTGCCGGCGCTGCCGGAGAAGGTCATAGTCGTCGGCGGCGGCTATATCGGCGTTGAA
>Ga0184640_10000060_pt1 | contig 24744 bp, 24 predicted proteins | sample PLM31_200_b2_FD_133161 | JGI IMG/M metagenome (GOLD analysis project Ga0184640, IMG submission 133161) | Groundwater sediment microbial communities from an aquifer in East River, Colorado, USA - PLM3-1_200_b2 | ecosystem: Environmental > Terrestrial > Soil > Riparian zone | place: USA: East...
CCGCCGCTAGAAGATCTGGAAAAGGAGTTGGCGGAGCCGCAAACCGACAAAGAGAAATCCAAAAAATGAAGGCTTACGGAACCATTGGGATATTTTCTCCTTTGGAGGTTATACAGTATGAAGCCTAAGAAATTTGATTGCGTTGAAATGATGCACCAGGGCGCAGAAAAGGTTCAGGAGGAAATTGGCGGCATGACTAGGAAAGAGGAGTCAGCCTTTTGGCGTGAGCGTTCTCGAAAGTTAGGTAGGCGGCAAACTAAAGCCCAACGGGAAGGGAAGCAGGAACCAGCTATGTCCGAATAAAAACACTACAAGGATTCCTCGCCTTCCTCATCCTTCCAAGCACCTTCCTCAATGAAGCTTCCTTACGTCATCAACAATCAGACCCACACTCTCGTTGACATCCTCAACGGTCTGCTGACCGGGCATAAAGGCCGGTCGTTAAAGGGGCAAAAAGGGACGTTCTTGTTTTTGAAATCTTGGCCTTGGCATCCTGCTAACGATGAAGAAAAAACTGGCCGCCACTGATTGGCTCATTGACCGGGTCGTTTAAAGTTGCTGTCAGGGGTATGTGTTGATAATGTCACCCCGCAGTGAAAGAGAAGTTTGATTCGTGAATCGCAAAATAAGCGGGAAACCTGGACGCAAAGATGGTCTCTATACCCTCAACGTCTTCATCATCAGCGGGCCGATGACGGCGGAGTTCGCCAAGAGGAACAAGGTGATCTCTCGGACCATCCAGATCCGCGGGGATCAGGCTCTGGAGGATCTCCACCATGCGATCTTCGCCGCCTTTGACCGCGAGGAAGAGCACATGTACGAGTTCCAGATCGGTGGGCAGAGGCCGATGGACCCGAAGGCGCGGCGGTACGTCCTGCCCGGGGCTATGGAAGCTTCTTTATCCGGTCGCAAGCCGTCTGGCGACGCGACATGCACCGCCGTCGGATCCCTGGGACTAAAGAAAGGTGACGCCTTCGGCTACTGGTTCGACTTCGGCGATGACTGGTGGCATCAGATCAACGTGGTGGCCATCGAAGGCGAATCTTCGAGTAGAAAGTACCCGAGGATCGTCAAGCGCATAGGCGACAGCCCGCCGCAGTACGTCGATTGGGACCAGGAGAAGTGACATCATGGCTCAGAAAACCGTAACTTTGCCCCGGCCTGCGAACCCCAACATCGATCAGATCTTCGAGGAGTTCCTGGCCGGCCAGAAACGCCAGCTCAAGCGCGCTGCCTTCTCCAAATACGAAAGCGTCATCGATCTTTTCCGCTCTTACCTGAACGGCTACGCCTACGAGGGGTTGTCCAGCGCCGAGTCCGCCCTCTTCGAGAGGCATTACAACGCCAAAGGGGAGGATCGCCGAGAGTTCTGCCAGCTCTTCGGGCCGGATAAGATCGTCGAAAACTTCAGCGGCTTCCTCGGATACTTCATGATCCGTAAGGTCCTGGCAGGGCAGGACCTAAAGCGGGCAGCCGGAACCGTGACGAAGAAGCTCTCTAAATGGCTTGCGGAGAAGGGATACATCTCGCAGCAAGCGGCCCGGGAGGGGGCTGAGGAAGGCGCGGGTGCGGCCCGGGACCTGCCCAAGGCGGAGCGTGCGGCGCAGATTCTGTTTGACGCCGCCGATAAAATGGCATTCGAACCGGACGCATTGAGTGATGAAGACTATCTGGACTTCGACCACTATACCGTCGCCAGGATCGAGCCCGGAAAACTTTGGATCGAGATCTTCGCGGGCGGGCGCGAGCAGATTCTCGGCCCGGTCCCTGTTCCTGACAAGGCGACCGCGCTGCTCCACGCAGGCTGGGATATCAGTTGTTCCCTGGGACGGATTCGCGGCGGGTGGCGGATCATCGAGATGGGAAATGTCTACCCGGAGTAATGGGCATATAACGTTGATGCCTGGCTTTGCTCTATTGATAATCTTTTAAGGGCAGATAGCCACAGCCTATTTCACTGTGGGCGGCTTCGGTCTGGTATCGGTTATGAGTGGATAAAGCGGGAGAGGGCTCACAGCCAGCCGATGAAGCTCAACTGCCGGCCGGTCTCTCCGCCGGCGCGGCGATAAGAGAAAAAATCCTTCACCGCGCAAGAGGTGCAGCGATCGATCTGAAAAATCTGCGTGGCTAGGACACCGGCCTCTCTTAAAAGCAGAGCGTTCAGTCCCCTGAGGTCGAGGAATTGTCTCGCCCCTTCTCTCCTCAGATTCTTCTGTGTCAGATCACCCCATCTTTTAAGCAGGGGAGCGGTGACATCCTCGCGCACCTCGTAGCAGCAGGGACCGATCGCCGGGCCCAGGGCCGCTTTGAGGGAGGCTGGGGGGACATGGTAACGATGATTCAGATGATGCACCATTTTGCGGGCGATGCCGGCCAAGGTGCCGCGCCATCCCGCATGGACCACGGCAACCAACTTTCTCCCGGAAACGGAGAAGAGAATGGGCAGACAATCCGCCGTAAGGACCCCGAGAAAGAGTCCCGACTCCTCGGTGACCATCCCATCTGCCTCCCCCGCCTCTTTGAGCGACTTATCTTTAACTTCCAAGATTCGGTCACCATGCACCTGCTTCATCGTCACGATCCTGAGATCGTGCGCCCCCACGGCCCTTTTCACATCACAGAGATTATCTGTGACCGTCTGCGTATCGTCGCCGACCCTGAAGGAGAGGTTGAGGCTGGCATAAGGCCCGACACTCTTTCCTCCGCGCCGGCCAAGAAAGCCATGGAGCAGGCCATCGTTGCCTTCCCATTGAGGCACTCTGAGCGAGAGGAAATCCATCATTGAGGAGATTATGTGGTCTTTGTCTCGGAGTTGCAAGGAGCGAGCCCACATGGTAGAAGCAGGTTGCTTCGGGAGGTACGGCATGGACTACACGAGCTTGGCAGAGAGATCTCTTCAGGGCCTGATCCCGGGGCGGGACGAGATGCGGGCAGTGCTCAATGCCCCGGAGGAGCAGTTGCCGGAACTCTTGGCTGCCGCATTCAGGGTGCGCCGCCACTACTTCGGCAAAAGGGTCCAGATCCATGTCCTGATGAACGCCAAGAGCGGCCTCTGTCCCGAGGACTGCCATTACTGCTCTCAGTCGTCGATTTCCAAAGCTCCGATCGACAAATATCCGATCCTCCCGAGAGAGAAGCTTCTCGAAGCGGCCTTCAAGGCGAAAGAAGCCGGTGCTGTGCGCTATTGCATGGTCAACAGCGGCCGAGGACCGACTCAGAGAGAAACCGACGAGATGGCTGAAGTGGTCCAGGAGATCAGAAGTCAGGTTCCCATCAGCATCTGCTGCTCCCTCGGGTTGATGAACGAGGAGAAGCTCAGGATCCTAAAGCAGGCAGGCGTCCAGCGCATCAACCACAACCTCAACACGAGTCAGAAACACCATCCCAATATCTGCACCACCCATACCTATGAGGATCGCGTGGCAACGGTCCGAAATGTAAAATCCGTGGGGCTTACCGCCTGCTGCGGCGGGATCATGGGCATGGGTGAAACTGACGACGATATCATGGACTTGGCTTTGGCCTTAAGAGAGCTCGAAGTAGATTCCATCCCCATCAACTTCCTCCATCCCATACCCGGAACGCCGCTTGAGGGAGCCAATCATCTGACCCCACAACGTTGCCTCAAGGTCCTCTGTCTCTTGCGTTTCGTTAACCCGAGCAAGGAGCTCAGGGTCGCGGGCGGGCGCGAGATCAATTTGCGCTCGCTCCAGCCCCTGAGCCTCTACCCGGCCAATTCCCTTTTTGTCAACGGCTACCTGACCACGCCAGGCCAGAAGGCCTCAGAGGCCCACCGCATGATCGAGGATCTCGGATTTGAGATCGAAGGCCAGGGTTAGGCCTCGCGGGCCTCTTCCCGATAGAGGTTCAGAGAGTCCAAGACCGGCCGGTCGCTGAGGGAGAAGAGAATGGCCTCTTCCGCGTCCGAGCCATTTTGGTGCTGGTGCCAGCTCCACAGCGGGACGACCAAGCAGTCGCCCTTCTCCCACGGGTAGCGCTCTCCGTTGATGACGGTCGCACCCCGGCCGCGAAAGACGTGGTAGATCGTCGAACTCGTGTGCCGGTGCGGGCGCGTCTTCTCTCCGGCCTTAAGCATCTGGATCTCGCACGAGATGGTCGGCAGGGTCCAGCCGCCAGTGAGGGGATTGACGTAGCGCAGCAGCACGCCATCATAGGGATCCCCGGCGCTCCCCCTCAGGGCCTGAAGGGTCGCGTAGGTATCGGACCAGGGGTAACGCAACGGCGGATTTTTCAGCGTTGTAGAGCTCCATGAGGGTCGTGCCAGGCCGAACTGCTTGGCGGAGAAGTCGGGCGGCCGCTCGATGGGCTGTTGACTCTGGCGAAAGGGCTCGAAAAATCCCGCCTCGAGAGAATAGACCAGCGGGCCGTCATGGCCATCGAGCCAGACGATCGGGCCATCGCTGCCGTTGTAGTGGTCGTGCCAGCTCCAGTTCGGCGTCAGGATCAAGTCCCCCTCTTCCATCGGGAACTGCTCTCCCTCCACGGTCGTGCAGGCCCCGCGACCCTGGACGATGAAGCGGATTGCCGCCATGTTGTGCCGGTGGGCCCGGGCGATCTCGCCAGGCTTGACCAGTTGGACCGAGAGATGGATGGTGCGCGTAGCCGATCTCACCTCTTGCTTCAATCCGGGGTTGATGAGCCTCACGGTCCGCCGCTCAGACCTGTCGAGGGTCACCAGCTCCCCGGCCTTGTCGAGGCAGCCATAGATCTCTCTCCACTTCCAGAGATGGGGCCTGACGGTTGGGCTAGGCTCTAGGGACAGGGTGCGATCCACCGCCCAGAAGCCTTCGAGATTCTTCTCCTCGAGCTCGAGATCGAGGTCCTCTAGCTTCACGGCTATCTCCTCTGGCCCAGAGGGACACCCAATCGTTCCAGACTCGATCTGATTTGAGCACGCGCCTCCTCAGTGAGCGGCTTGGCCGGCCAGCGCGGGAACCTCTTGACGTCGAAGCCGCGCAGCCTCAGGGCCTCTCGTTGGGAGCTTCGGCCAAAGGCTGAAAAGAGCGGGGCAGTCGCCGCCAGGTACTCCAGGATCTTGACTTGATCCTGCGTGGCCTGTTCCCAGTCCCTCTTATCGATGGCCTCCACCAGCCTCACCCCGATCTCTGGGGCGGCTGAGAGCGGCGGGCTGATGGTCCCTCTGATCCCGACCAACGTTCCCGGGAAAATATTGTCGGCAGGGGCGAAGAGAGAAAACTCTTTTCCCACTGCGCCCGAGTACCTCTGGGCCTCTGAAATGGTCCCCTTCGCCAGCTTGGAACCGAAGATGCGCGGCGCCGCCTCGACCAGACGACCCATCATGGCCGGGGTGATGTTGTAGCCCGAGTACTGCGGGTTGTTATAGACCAATACCGGCAGCCCCGCGGCCTGATCGACGATGCGGTAGTGCTCGATGATCTCATACTCGTTGTGGTCGCTGTAATAGTACGGGCCGACGATGGCGATGGCATCGGCGCCGATGGAGCGGGCATGGCGGCCGAGATCGGAGGAGGTATAGGGGTCCACGGCGCCCACGTGGATGATCACCGGGAGCTGGTGCCGGACGCGCTTGACCGCGAGCTCCGCGGTCCGCTTGCGCTGTTCCACGCTCATCGCCGGCCCCTGGCCGAAAGAGCCGTTAATGAAAAATGCCTGGACGCGCGCGGCCAGATAGAAATCGATGAGCCCTTCGAGCACCTTCTCGTCCACCTCGCCGTCGTCCAGGAAGGGAGTGGGGACCGGCATCACGATTCCCCGGATGGCTGATGTGGCTGACATAAGACCTCCTTTGGAATAGAGAGTGGCAACCTATGGCAATGGATTCAGGACTACCTCACGCCGATGAACTCGCTGTAGAGCTTCATATATCTCGTGTAGTCACCTTCCGGTTTGATGACATGCAGCCCCCCACTTTCCAAGAGGGCGTCGATCTCTTTGGCCGGACTCTTCACTCTCCGGCGCAGGGGAATCTTTCCCGCCCGGGCCAACGCCTGCTGCCCCTCGGCAGAGAGATAAAAATCGATCAGCAGCCGGGCCGCTGCCGGATGGGGCGGCTCCCTGGCGATGGCGACAGCAGAGAGGGTGGCGAAGGTGGGAGAGCCGGGGAGCCAATCGACCGGCGCCCCCTTCTCCTTCATGGCCTCGATCTTGGATACCTGCATGAAGATGGCCAGGGGAAACTCGCCGGCAGCGAGGAGGTTGGTTATGTGGGTAAAGCCCTCCACCGGCCTAAGATTCTGCTGACCCAATCTCTTCATATAAGCGATCCCCTGCTCCTCGCCCCTTAAGGTCACCATGCCGATCAGGCCGTAGGGCACGCCGCTGTTGATCGCCATCTGTCCCCTGAAGCCGGGATTCAGGTAGTCGCTATAGCCCTGGGGCGCCTTGGCCCGGGAGATCTCTCTGGTGTTGAAGGCGGTGACCAGGAGGTCCGTGGTCATCCCTGACCAGTAACCATCCGGATCCGCGGAGCCCGGGATCAGGTGTTTGGCCTCGGGCGAGAGATAGCTCCCCAGGATCCCCGGCTCTTTGTAGTGGAGCAGGGCGCTCAGGCTATTGCCCAATACATCTGCCTGGAGCCTGCCGGCCCGATGCTCCTGCATGACCTTTGCCGCCTGCCGCGAGGAGCTGAGATAGACGTGACGGATATTTAAAAATGGGTACTTCCCTTTGGCTGCCTGATTGAAGAGCTCAAAGTCGCGCACCGTCATCGTCGTGTAGAGAACTACCTCGCCCTCCTTTCTCGCCTGCTCGAGGATGTTGGGCAGTTGCGCAAAAGAGAGGGCCGGCCAGAGAAGCGCTCCCAACAGGATTGCCGAGGACTTAAGCCGGACCATCTCTGCCTCCCTTAAGCCAGCTTCTCCATGGCATCGGCGAGCGCGCCGCGAAAGGCGCGGTCGATCTCCAATGATTCCCGCGCCGACCGGAGCACGGCCTCCCCGGCCGCGTCCGTAGTCACGTAGCGCTCGAAGGCCTCTTCCATCAGATCCGAGTGCCCTTCGTCCGCATCGCTGTGAATCTTCATATCCGGCATATCTTCCCACTTTATCCCCAGCTCCTCAACCCACTTCCTGCCGATCCTGTAGGAGAGGCTGCCGCCGCGGACGATCTTGCCGTTGTTTCTGCGCTCGAGAATGGCCGAGGCCGTGAAGGCCTCCAGCCAGGGCCGGCCCTGGGCGAGATAGATCCAGGCATAGAGGGCCGCGCGGCCGGCAGGAAAGGGCTCCGAGCGCTCCATCTCGTCCCGGGCGAGCCCTACGGCTTGACCGGTCTGGATGGTCAGGGTCGAGTGATCGGTATTGCACCGGGGGTCATTGATCAGCTCGTCGCTCTCGTGCCGCCAGATGAGGGACTTGACCTCGAGCGGCGCGGCGCCCTGGACATAGCCCCAGCAGTCGCGGCGGTTCTTAATGTAGTGGAGGCTCTGCAGGACAAAGAAGCGCGCCCGGGCCAGGTTCAGCCTAAGACCGAGAAAACGGGTGAACTCCGGCGTCTCAAACTGTTGGTTGACCAGGCGATCGAGTTCGGCGATAAATCTGCCGGCCCCGCTCATCGCTCTTGGACCCTCTCCATGGCATCGGCGAGCGCGCCGCGAAAGGCGCGGTCGATCTCCAATGATTCCCGCGCCGCCCGGAGCACGGCCTCCCCGGCCGCGTCCGTAGTCCCATAGCGCTCGAAGACCTCTTCCATCATATCGGAATGATCCACATCAGCGGCCCGGTGGACATCCATAGCCGGCATCTGCTCCCAGCCGAGGCCCAGCTCCGCGATCCACTTCTTCCCCAGCCTGGCCGACATCCCGCCCCCCTGGACGATCTGACCGTTGTTCCTGCGCTCCAAGATCGACGAGGCCGTGAAGGCCTCGAGCCAGGGGCGATCCTTGGCCAGATGGATCCAGGCATAAAAGGCCGCCCTGACCGTCGGGACCGGCTCGGCCCGCTCGAACTCCTCGCGCTTGAGCCCGATGGCCTCTCCCTGTCTCAGGCAGAGGGTGAAATGATCCGAGTTGCATCTCGGGTCATTGATCAGCTCGTCGCTCTCGTGCCGCCAGATGAGGGACTTGACCTCGAGCGGCGCGGCGCCCTGGACATAGCCCCAGCAGTCGCGGCGGTTCTTTACGTAGAAGGCGTTGTGGAGGAGATAAAACCGCGCCCGCGGCAGGGTCAAGGGCACGGCGAAGAAGTGGACGAACTCCGGCGTCTCAAACTGCCGGTTGACCATGCGGTCGAGTTCCTCTCTGAGTCGCTGGGCTCCAGGCATAAAAGTTCAAACGGCTTAAAAGGGAAAGCTAATAGTCCGCTGCCTCTCCCTGCTGGGTGTGATTGTAGCCTGTGCTCTCCATCGCCACCCGGCTGGAGTGAACCAAGAAGCGGGCCGTCTCCTTTCCGGTATTGAAGTGCTGGTGCCAGGCGAAGACCGGTAGGACCAGGGTGTCGCCTCTTTTCCATTCATACCTTTGATCCTCGATGATGCTGTAGCCCTCTCCGGAGAGGACATAGTTGGTCTCCTCGTAGATGTGGCGGTGGGCCCCGGAGCGCCTTCCCGCCGGGATCTCTGCGATGAGCGTGCTCAGGAGCTTCACATGGAAGCCGAGCCGCGGGTCTACGGCATAGGCCACCCGCCCCATCGGCGTGGGGCCGAAGCGGAGATCCCTCCCCTGCGCCAGGACCTTTCCCGCCCGCCGGCGCTTCTCCTCTTCCTCAGCATAAGCCAACTGTTCGTAGTAAAGCCCGGCCGGCGTCGGCCCATCTTTGCCGCCGCTCTCCTTGGGACGCCACCTGCCTGGGTCGAACTGGGCCTTCCCTCCGGGCGGCGCCTCGGCCCCTCCGGGGATCAGGGTCTTCATCGCCTCCTCCCCCTTTTGGGCAAAGATCCAGTACTCCGGATAGTTCTCCTCCTCGTAGAGCGCGATGCCCATGGCCATGGAGAATGGGCCGGTGGTCGCCGCCAGGTAGAGGAGCTCGTCGTCGCTCTCGTTGCGATGCAGATGCCAGGCGAAGACCGGCACGCAGATGAGATCGCCGGCCTCCCAGGGATATTTGACCCCGTCGATCACGCTGTGGCCGCGCCCCTTGAGAATGTAGATCACGGCCTCCACCGTATGGCGGTGGCCCAACTTCCGTCCCTGAAATTCCATCTCCTCGCCCACAGAGCGGCGGTTGATCCAGAAGCGAAATGTCCTCTGGTTGAAGCCCAGCCTGGGGTCCACGATGTAGACGTGGTTGTGCTCTTGAAGCTGGGAGGCGATCTCCTCGGCCTTAACCAGGACCGGGGACTCCCTCCGCCGCTCCAGCTCCTCTTTGCCGAAGCGGATGTGCTCCATGCGCATCCGCAGGTGATCCTCTTTGCGCACCGTGACCATCGTGAGGCCCTCTAACGGATCCCTCTCTCCACGGCATGGAGAGTAGCTTGAAGGACTACGCCGTGCAAGTCCACAGAGGTCATACCACAGTACTCCAGGCTGTATCCAGGCCTGACCTGAGCCATGCCATCCACCAGCAGCCGCTCGAGGACCAGGCGCCGGAAGCTCCCGTGCCCCATCACCCCCCCGGCGTGCTCCTTGAGATCGGCCTCCTCGTGGGTGGAGAAATAGACCGCCTCTTCCCGCGTCATTCTATACTGGGTCGTCAGGGCCTGGAAGAGCTCACGGGACCAGTGGCCGAATTGCTCCTCTGTGGCCCCGGCGGAGTAGAACTCCGCCACGGTCCCCTCCCAGACCAACGCCCTTTTGAAGTCGATCAGGGCGCGGAACTCAGCCAGCATCGGAGAGAGAAAGATCTCATCTTCCGTGATGCCCAGGGCGCGCGCCGTCTCGAGCACGACGTGAATATGGCCAGGGGGCTTAGGGTAGGTCAGCTCATCGGCCAGCTTCTGCGCCATCGGCCCCATGAGATCGCGATGGCTCCTGAAGAAAGCTATGTGCTTGTGATAAGAGGCGGCCTCCAGGGTGTTGATCTCGATGGTGTAGGAGCCCCAGTTCTTAAAAAAGAGGCGCAGGGCCTCGCGGGGTAGAGTGCCGGAGCTGAGCTTCTGCATGAAGGGGGACTCCGTGACCCGCTCCCGCCACCTTTGGGCTACCTGCTGGTAAAATCGATCCACATAGGACTTGGCCTCATTACTGCTCATTCGTGTCTCCATAGAGGATCTCCTCTCGCTTAGATTTCAATCTTCACCTCCGTCCCCCTTTTGCGACACTCGACGACAAAAATTGCTTGAATCTCGGGGTCCTGGTCTCTGTAATCGATCTGGGTACCGCCGGACTTGAGGTCCTGGTCGGTCTTGAAAAGGTCCTCCACCTGATAGGTAAAGCCCCACGGCTTGAGCGCCAGGTAGCGCGCCGGCTCTTTTCCTGGATTGAAGTGCTGGTGAAACCAGTTGGCCGGCGGCACGAAAAGACTCCCCGGGCGCCAATCGATGCGGGTCTTGGCCTTTCCCTCTTCCCAAAAGAAAGAATAGCCTTCTCCGGAGAGGATCAGGATGTGGGCCCCGGGTCCGTGCCGGTGGGCGCGCGGGTAAGTGCCCACGGGGTACTCCTCGATGTGCGCGCTCATCGTGTTGGCAGCCAGGTGCAGCCGTATCCCGCTCGCCCCCTGGCCGCGTGGGCTGCGGTCCCTCAGGCGCAAGCCCGGAATGTCGGGAATCAAATTGGCCTCCCACGTGCGGTGGCTTGGGATCTCCCTCCCTGCCGCGCTGAAATATCCTTTTGCGCCGTCGAACCTATCTTTGAAGGTAAAGGGGTTGTTGAAGATAAAATCGAGGTTGCGAAAGCGGCTGATCATCTGCGGGGCGTCGGTCAGCGCCAGGTAGCGGGCCGGGATATTCCCCTGCACATTGAAATGCTGGTGCCAGGAGTTGAGCGGCGGCGAAAAGAGTGTACCTTCCTGCCATTCGAAGGTCGGCCTGGGACCATCCCCATTCCACACCGTGGTCGCCCCACAGCCCTGGAGAATATAGATCAGCTCCTCGAAGAGGTGGCGCTGGGGTTGGGTCTGGCCTTTAGGCGGGACCTCGCACACATAGGCATCGCAGGTGCGCCCGGCGCCCTGGAGGTTGATGAAGGCGCCGCTCACTCCTTTGCGCTTCCAGGGGGCCAGGGGGAACGTGCGCAGATCCTCGACCGAGAGGCCGCAGAATATCGGGAGCCCTTCCCCCTCCTGCCATAACTCATAGGGAGTCTTGTCGCGATAGGCCGCCGCCTGGCTCAAATTCATTTCGCTGGACCCTGGCCAAGTCTCTGGAAAAAACCTTCTCTTTCCAGTTCGTCCATCAAACTCTCATCGAGAAACCCCTCGACGTTGGCTTCTACCGTCGCACCTGCCGCCCGCTGGCCGATCCCTGGGCAAAGTGGGTGCTGCCGGAGAGAAGGGCCTGCATCCCGCGCGCCCCGCCCGGGATCATAACCAGCTCGCACTGCAAACCGTACTTTTCGAGGAGGCCCAGATCCTTGGCGGCCCAGATGGGTCCCTGGAATCCGGCGAAGCCGTCATAGCCGATCAGGCAACGCTCCTGGGCGGAAAGATTGAGCGGCAGGCTCAGAAGGAGAACGGCCAGTGACCCCAGCTTTCTTAACATCTCCCTGGCTCCCTTGCGTGGAGGATGGGCGCAAACTCCCCTTCCTGTAGTTTGCGGGCTATGAGAAGTCAAGCGTGGCAAAAACCTGCAAGCCTCCTGGTCCGGCCAGGAGGCCGGGGGCTCGATTATTTCTTAGGCTGGAGTAGCTCCCGTCGCTGCTGATATTGTTCGATGGAGAACTTAGGTGAGACCGGACTGTAAACTGTGATCGCTTCCACGCGATCGTTCACTTGATCGATCTCGAAGTCGATCCCCTGCTCGGGATATCTGAGGATGATCCTGCCGGGTTTGAGCTCGGAATCCCTCTTCCCATAAAAGCGCACGACATCTGCGATCCCGCTCTGCTTGATCCGCACCAGACTCACCGCGACGGAAAAGGTCGGCTGCGACAGCCGCAAAGACGCGACTTGCCCTCCCCCTCGCCGGGTTACCGTGACCCCACTTTTTTTCAGCCCCGCTTCTTCCCTCGGCGACAGTTTCTCCCCGATCCGGATGTCATCCACTCCCTTACCCGGATAGATGATCCCCCCGCCGGCGAAAACCGGGCTCATCCTGGGAAGGATCGAGGGAGAGAGCAGCGCGATCCCAAGGGAGAGAACCCGAAATATCCGACGCCGCATCTGTTTGCCTCTCTTCTAGGAGCCGACCCTGCCCTGGAGCATCTGGATGATTCTCTGGTTATCCTGAACCTGGACCGGCTCGACGTTCATGAATCGATAGGTTTCTCGATCCAGGACCAGGATCTGCAGCCCGCCCACCGGGAGGTCACCCGCGCTTTCCATGGCCGCCACCAGGACCTCCTTGCCCCTGGTGGGTCCAAGGATATAAAGGGTGGCCTTTTTCTCCCACAGCTCTCTGACCTTCTTTTTGATCGGGTTATTGGCATCGTCTTCCGAGAAGATGATGTCGTTGACCTTCTGGACCTTGAACTCGAATTTATATCGGCCATAGGCGGTGGGAAGCGTAATCACGATAATCAAAAACAACAACAGCATGAGAAAAAAATAGCCCCTCTCCCAGTGGTGGAACTTCAGCACCTGGGGGATGTTCAAGAACAGGTAGGCGATCATCCCGATGAGGATCCAGAAGGAAAACGACAGCAGGACGCTGCCCAGGCGCAGGGGTTTCAGATCCAAGAGAGCGGACATCCATCCTGCCACATCACGATCCCCGGGCGTGAAAAAGGCCAGGATGTTTTTACCGAGCATCTGGGCCTTGAGGAGCGAATGATTGACGATCTCATAGTTGGCAGGGATCACCACTAACGATGAAAAATCCTCTGGATTGCTTAAGTGAGCGCTCAGGAGCTGGCGCACGTCCCGCAGGGCGGCTTCCACTGTCCGGCGCAGCTCGTCGTTCAATTTCCTGGTTAACCGGATCTGAAAAAGGGTCTGATAGGTCCCGGACTTTTGGAATCCCTCATCGAACGGCAAATCCGGCTCTCCCTGGATGGCAAAGTCCTTTTGGAACTCCGCCACCAGCCTCGATAAGGGGGCGCCCCTGAGGCCGGGGTAAAGCTCGTCCAGGGACTGAACGAGCCACAGACGCGTCGATTCTGCGCCGACGGGTCTCTCGCCCGAGATCAGGACATCATAGAACCTGCGCTGGAAAGGGGTGGAGTCGGCCTGCCCCCTAGGGGTAAAGATGAGCAGCCGGCCCTTAAAAGAATCCACGATCTCTGCCAGGAGCTTTTCATTGCGCGCGATATCCGACGAGAGGTTTCTTACCGCCCAGTTGGAGGTGAGGCTGATGCCCGTGAACAGGGCGAGGCCCAGGAAGAGGAGATAGTGCACTCCCTTGCTGCGCATCCTTAAGAGGAACGATACCGGGACCCCCGTCATCCCTCCTGGCGCCGGCACGTGCCTCTGTGTGCCCGGAGAGAACGGCCCGATAGGGATGAGGGTAGCCACGAGGCCGGTGGCCAGGAGAAAGAGGAGGAGCAGCCTCCAGTCCTGGAAAAAGGTAAAGATGTCCTGAAAGAATTGGTAACCGGCCTCCTGGATATACTCGTCGGTATAGCGGACTACGCCGTAGAGGTTGTACGCCCGGAGGCGCGCCACAATGATGGCATTGCCGATCCAAAAGAAGAGGACCGCCAGGCTGCCCAGGCTTCCCAAGATGAGCCCCAGCCCTTTTAAGACTTCGACGGCCGCCTCGAGATCCACCCCTTTTTTCTCTGGCGCCATTTCAGGCCCGCTCTCCGTCTCTGGTAGATCGGAGCCGAGGCAGCGACCTCCGATGACGTGGGGACAGCTCTCTCATCTCTGCCTGCTCGATAAGTCACTCATAAAGCGCTGAAATTCAGGAGACCTCGCCAACAGCTCCTGACCGACGGCGATCAGCTCATCTACCTGCTGGTGAGAAAGACCAAAGGACGTCGGGAGAGAGAGGAAGTAGTTGCGCCGATCGGCATTATCGGTCAGGCCCTCAAAGTTGATCTCAATGACATAGGGCTCAAGCTCGCCGGCCAGGCGCGGGATGGGCCGGGCGCCAGGGCACTCCTTCTTAAGGATGTCCTGGCAGTCGGTAATGGCCCGCTGGGCCTGCACGCGTGCCTGGTGCAACTCCTTCGTCGTCTCGACCGTCTCGAAGGCATAGTTGTCCATGCTCGTGGTGGCTACCTTATAGGCCACGGTCTTGAGGTCAGGCGGCGCCTCGCGCTGCTCGATATCCGAGGGTGGGTCGGTGCGCGCGTTGACGACGATGACCATGAGCACCTGGATCTCCCCGTTATTGATGAGGTCGCGGATATGGCCGCGCCGGAAGCTCTCTTCGATAGCGCGCAGGCCCAGGTTGTCCGCCAACCCTCCATCCATCAAATGAACGAAGGGGCGATTGGCCTTATCTTCGTAAGCGACCAGGTTCTTCGCCCATTCGTAGCGGCGTCTGTTTCTCTCGTAATCCTTGAGGGCATTCAGGTACTCCGAAGGCGTCTTGTAGTCCGAAGGCTGAGGATGGTTCTTGAGGCTTACCGGGCTGAGCAGGAAGGGAAAGGCTGAGGAGGAGGCGACGGCGCGCGCAATGGGATAGTCCGCCAGGTCAGAGCCGATGGCATCAAACTGGTCCTGGGTAAACTCGAAGCGCCGGCCCAGGCCCAGGTTGGTCGCATTGATCATCAAAAAAGGCCTGCGCCTGGCTGCCAGGAGATCCCGAAATGTCTTTTGCTCAAAGACGGAGGTGTGATACAGCTCGGCGGCGAGGTCGATCCGGCTGAAATGGGGAGAGAGGAGGCGGAACCAGTTGACCGGATTCCATAACCGGCCAAGGATCTCGCCCTGAATGTCCCGATAGAGAAACCTGTCCGGGAACGCGGTGAAGAGCCGGTCGCCGAAGAGGGCGTAATAGGCGGCGGTGAAGGATCCCCCGGAGACCGAGGAGATGCAATCCACCTCGTCCAACAGGCGCTGCTTTTTTCCCTCCCACTGGATCTCTAGGGCGGCAAGTTTTTTGAGCACCCCGTAGGATAATGCCGCCGCCCTTGTCCCCCCTCCTGAGAAGGCCAGGCAGACCAGGAGGGAATTGGAGTTCGTGGCGTCGGCTTTAAACTCTTGGAAGCGGTAGCCGGATTGGACATCGTAGCGCCCCAGCCGCGCGTTGAGCGGGTAGTGAGCGCAGCCAGCCACAAACAGTATAAGACCTATAGGACCTATAAGACCTATATTCTTATTACGCGACATCAAAGGTGACCTCCTTGGGTTGCAGCGGGGAGGTTTGACTGGGATCCAAAGTCAGCGGGATCTCTGGCGGAGTGAAATCGTGCGGTGGGACCAGAGAGACGGTGTAGCTGCCCGCCTCGATCTCGATAACGACATTGGTCCTGCCCCGCCGCTTGCCGTCGATCAGCAACCCTCGATCCTGAGGGAAAAGCACTCTAAGGTAGGCCATCTTACCTCACCCTTCCGGCCTTAAGAAACAGCCAGTCGAAGAGCCAGAGGTGCACCCTGGCTGCTATGGCTGCGATCACCGCCCAGACCACAGCGATCGGGAAGATCGGCGAGCGCTTCCATCGGATAAAGAAGCGCACGAGAGACCAAAGCCGAGGCCAATCCCTTTTCAACAGGCGAGCCTTAATCCGGGACCAGAGCCGGTAGGCAACGTAGATCGCGATGGTGACCAGGGCAATAGAAGGCACGTGGATGGGGACATTGAAGAGATCCCCTAAGGGCAGGAGGGAAAACTCCACGATGCCCTTCAGTCGGGGGAAAAGGGCGATGAGCCGGTCGCGGAACGGCAGGAGAGAGCCGACGGTAACCGGTTCGTTATAGCCGAAAAGCTGAAGCGGCCATACCAGGAGATGATTGAGGGTGACGAGCGGGAAGAGATAGGCGAGGAGCACAAAGATCCCTACCGCCGCCAGCCATGCCAGCGCCCCCCAGATGCTCCAGAGACGAAAGACCTTGAACAGCCGGTGCGAGGCCACCCGGATATGATGCAGGAGGTCGGGCTTGTCTACGAGAGGTGGCGGATAGAAGCTCCACCGGCCTGGCGGGGGGGGCTGGGGTTTGGTGCCCGTTGGCACAAAGTCCGAAAACCATTGGGGAATGAGACTGTGGGAGGCCAGATAGTACCCATCGTACATCAGCGTATAGGCCTCGGCGTCGGTAAAGGAATCGAGATCGGTGCGGATTTCCGATATGGCCTCCTGAAGTTCCCCAGAAGGCGCTGGGAGACCGGTCGCCTGAAAGGAGCTGCGCAGATGAAAGAAGGCTGTCTGCTTGACGTGGTTGAGCCCGTAGAGGTCCTCCAGGGGCTGATCGCAGCCGGCTCGGCCAGAGATGCAACCTTGAGCCTCAAGAGTCCCTAGGGCCTCGGTCGTTTCGTGGGCACGGCTGAGGAATTGGAGGCCGTCCCAGCGGATCTTCTCCATGAGGACTTCGTTGGCGCGCGCGAGCAGGCCAGTGATCTTGCCCGCGACGTCGCGCTCAAAGACCAGTTGCCCGGAGGCGTCGCTGCAGATGATGTGCGTGCACCTCTCCTCAAAGAGCGCCGCGAGTCCCTGATTGTCATACACGCCGCCGTCCGCCAGGCGCACGACCTCCACAGCCGCGTCGTCGTAAAGATCCCGGAAGACGATCGGCTCAAAGACCCCCGGGACTGCGGCCGAGGCGGCCACGGCCCGCTCCAGGCTGAGCCGCCTCATGTCTTCAGCGCACTCATCGCGCACCTGGCGCGCCAAGCGCACGAGATAGACCTGGTGAAACAGCTCATCCAGTTTGATCTCGAGCCCGCGCAGCCCCGCGAGCAGAGGATCGGGCGCCAGGTCTTGCCGGGCCAGATCCGCGCACAGCTCCGCGCGGGCTTGCTCGCCTGCGACCCCCGAGTCATGAGTAGCAGTCCAGGCCAAGTTCTTCCAGCGATAAAGGGCGCTGAGGGGAGTCTCGCGCAGGAGCTTGATGCCCTCAGGCCCCAGGAGCGCGCAGAGCGGTCCCCAACCGTTAGCAGCTCGGCTGGAGATGGCCAGCGCCAGCTCTTGCTCGGCGGGTGAAAACCCGGGGGGTGGCGCGGACGGAGTAGGGTTCTTGAGCCACCGACGCAGCGCCACCAGATCGGCGACGGTGTCAAAACGGATGAAGCCCAGGTCAGGGTCACCGACCTCGCTCGCTGTGAAGCGAAAATTCTTTCCCGTGTTGAGCGTGGTGGCGTTGATCACCAACATGGGAATCTTATAGGTATGAGAGGCATTGTAGCTGTCCCTGTTGGCGTATCCGGGAGGCGTGATCTTGATGTCCTGAAGGGGAACGGCGCTGGCTTCCTTACCGGTGATCTCGTGCCAAATGGTCCGGTAGAAGTGCTGGTTGTAGAGATGCGTCATCCGTTCGGTGCGCGAATAATCCGTCAGGAGCATGCGCAGGTTGTGGAGCGGATTGGTCAGGACCCGCGTCCTGGGGTTGGTCTGGACGCCTTTGAGAAAACTCACCTCGAGTCGTCGGACCAGCTCTAAGCGATCCGCAGGGGTGGGGGCGGTGGGCCTCTCCATCAACTGTTTCAGCATGAGGTAGTACGCCGCCCCCACGATGGATCCTCCGGAGACTGCCGAGATGACCTCGATCTTGCCCAAGAGATCCAGTTCGGCCAACCGTGCCAGGACGCCGAGGTGAAACAGCGCGGCGCGAAATCCGCCGCCGGATAATGCCAGGCCGAGTTTGCATTCCCCGGAGCTGAAAGGGCCTCTCCTCAACGGCCCGCTCATCATATTGCTGCTCACCGTGGGCTATTCACTCTTCGCCCTACAAAACCCGGGCGACCTCAAAGTGCATGCCGTCGCGCCGCGAAAAGTGCCCGCCCCAGTAAAAGCCATGCCTGTGGGCTATGGGCACAAGCTCGCGCACCGAGCCCTTCTCCCCGCGCAGGGCGGGCAGGGCGCCGAGACGATTCCATGAATAGTTCATGTCAAAGGCCGTGCCCCAGGAGTGGTTGGAAAGCGTCGTCCTGCTGCCGCGCACGAAGCGCGGCACGAAACTCCCTTGCCACGTCAGGATGCGGCCGATCAACTGGGCCTCTTCCCAGGTGGAAAAGAGCTCTTGGATCTGCCGGGCCATTTTCTTGTGCACCCAAATGCGCCCGCTCTTGGGCGCGCCCTCTATGCCCTGGAGCTGAGGGATCGTGAGCGCGATGATATTTCTTTCTCGCCAATCTCCCAGGATGCGGATCTCATCGCTGTCCTTGGTGACTGGCTCATAGCGGAATCGGCCAAAGACGGCCTCGCGCTCGGCGTTGGCAATGAGCGGGGGAAAGTCGGGCGGAGGTGGCCAGTCGGCGCCATTCTCTCCACCTTGAGGGTCGCGGAATCCGGGATCAAAGCCGCGCAGTAGGGCAGCGGCATAGGTCTTCGGCCCTACAGTCCCGTCGGCTCCGATCTTGCCCCGCCCCTGGAAGGCCCTGGTCGCCTTCTCTGTCGCCGGCCCGAAGACTCCGTCCGCGCTGCCCTTGAGCAGACCCTGGCCTATGAGAAAATATTGCCAGCGCCGTACCCCTTCTCCTTCGCTCCCGCGTCTCAGGACCTGCATCTTCAACCGTTTACTGGTTGCTAGTTTTTGGTTTCTGGTTTCTGGTTTTTAAAACTAGAAACTTGGAACCAGGAACGAGAAACTTTCCGTGGGAAGGGTTTAAACTGTCATAGTCTTTGAGACCTTGTCAAGAACAGCGTGGGTTTTACCCAGAAACCGAGCTGTCCCTCGCCCCGACATCAGAGCTATTAACTCGCTCGCAAGCTCTGTGCCAATCTTGAAAATGGGGGGAAGGGCAGCCCTGGAGTAAAATTTCAAGGGGATTTCTTGCCTCCGGGAGCTCCTCGCGCCGAGGCGGGGAAGGAGACTGTATCTTTTCAGATACGACTCCGTATAGAAAATCATCCACCCGTTAAAGAGGCCTTTCGAGGTGGGCGACTCGACTGAGCTCGCCGAAGTCCTCAAGGTCGAACCTTCCTGGGCAAGGCGGCCACAGACAAAAACCCTTCCTCAAAGGGGCAACTGAAGTAGCGGATCTCCATGGGATTCCCCTGATGAAACACAAGGGCCCTGCCGCTCCACCGGGCGGGATCCTCAAGGAGATAGTCGATGAGGTCGGCGACAGGGTTATCCGGATCAGATTTGAACAGAGCCTCCTTGATGGTCCAGAGGCGCAGGATGTGCGCGGGCTGAAGGGATTCCTCCTGTTGCCTCAGCCACCGGCGCTCTTCCTGGTTGAGGAAGAAGCGGGCCGATCCGAGGTGGGAGATCCGCTTCAGCTCGAGGTCGATGCCGATGCCGAGCCAGTGAGACGAAGCCGTCCCTACGGCTATGGCATATGCGCCGCTGTGGGTGAGAGAGAATCGGGGATGAGGGAAAGAGAGGTGCGCGGTCTCTGGACTCTCTCCGAAATAAGAGAGCAGGCGCTTGAGGGCCGATCTGCCTTTGAGCCAGGAGGCGCGCCGTCGAGCCGCTGTCAGTAGCTGGAGCTGGCTCTGCTCCCCTGGAGTCAACTGACCTTCCTCGATCGGCTGCGCTGAGATCGCCGCCTTGAGCGGAATCCCCAGCTCCTTTTCCACGGCCTTCTCTAAAGCCCTTTCGTCCAACGGCATGAGGATATTCTCTCCGTCCTACGCCCGCTGCGCTGGGCCGCGAACCCTTTCTTCGGCCAGCGCCTTGAGCCTCCTGAGATCCATCTTGCCGCTCCCCAGGGTCGGGAGGGCCTCGAGGTAATAAAAATTCTCTCGCTTGGGAAGCCAGAGCTTGGGGAGATCGGTCTGGGATAGTCGATCCCAGAGATCTTTCGCGCTCGCCTCCTTATGGGTGTAGAAGACCACCAGGCGCTCGCCCTTCTCTTCATCCGCAACCGCGGTCACCGCACAGGCGGAGTCTCCCAAGATCTGGTGGATCGCCGCTTCGATTCTCACATGGGGGACCATCTCGCCGCCGATCTTGCTGAAGCGGGAGAGGCGGTCCGCAATCTGTATGAAGCCATCCTCATCGATGGCGGCGATGTCTCCGGTAACATACCAGCCGTCGCGCAAGACCTCCCTCGTCTCTTCGGGTTGTCCCAAGTAGCCCATCATCCGGTTGGGACCCTTGACCAAAAGCAGACCCGCTTCACCGCCAGGGAGCGTTTCGCCTGTTTCAGGATCCACGACCTTGACGGCCACTCCAGAAATAGGATGCCCCACAGTCCCGGCCTTCCGGCCCGTCTGTTGCTCACGCCCCTCTTCCACGTCGGGAATGTTCACAGCGATCACCGGCGCCATCTCCGTCGCGCCGTAGCCCTCCATGATCTCTATGCCATACCTCTCCCTGAAGGCCCGGGCAATCGGGTCGCGCAGCTTCTCGGCGCCCACGATGGCGTAGCGCAGGGAGGAGAATTCCTCTGGGGTGCAGCGGCGCAGGTAGGCGGCGTAAAACGTCGGCGTGCTGATGATAATCGTGGCCCGGTACTTCAACACCATCGCGCCGATGGTCTTGGCATCCGTGGGATTGGAGTGGTAGACGACCCCGAAGCCGGAGAGGAGCGGGAACCAGAGGGTGCCAGTGAATCCGAAAGAATGGAAGAAGGGCAGCACCCCCATCATCCGGTCCTTCGGAGTCACCCAAAAGATCTGAGCTATCCCCTCAATGTTAGAGAGGATGTTATGGTGGGAGAGCATGACCCCCTTGGGCAGACCGGTGCTGCCGCTGGTGAAGATCACGGTGGCGAGGGCGTGAGGATTCACCTCGCCGCGGTTATAGAGGGCCTGGAGCAGGCGGGCGGGGAGGAAAAAGGCGCTCGCCGCGGTGAGCAGCGTCTTGAGTGGCGTTATCCCTTGCATCACCTCCTCGAGGAAGACCATCCCCTCACCCTCCTCAAGCTTGGCCCGGGCGAGGAAGATCCGCGAGGTCAGGATCATCCGTATGCCGCATTGCTGGACGGCCGATTCCATGGCCTCCCGCCCAGCCGTGAAGTTCAGGTTTACCGGCACCTTTCCGGCGAGCAGGACAGCGATGTTGGCGAGGGCCCCAGCCACAGATGCAGGGAGGATAATTCCCACCATAGAGCCATCTGGAGAGTGCCTTCGCACCCAGCGGGAGAGGAGCAGGCTACTCACCAGCGCCCGGCCACAACTCAGCTCCCTTCCCGTCGAGTCGGCCATGGAGAAGGAGAACCAGCGCCGTTTGGCGCTCTTAAGAAAGCTGAGCTGGAGCAGGTCGCTCCGGCCGCGCCGGTATTCTACCGCGGCGCTCCCCAATTCCATGACCGCGCTACGCACCTCCGCGGCCTTGGCCGTGGCGGGCGTGGGAGTGCCGAACAATATCGTAACAGGATAGGGGATGCGCTCGGGCCATTTCCAGAAAAAGCGCCCCTCTTTGAAGCTAAAAATGCTGCCCCACAGCCGGTCCAGATAGACCGGGATCACCGGCACATCCAGGCCTTCGAGGATCTTCTCAAAGCCCCTCTTGAACGGAAGGAGGTTCCCGGTCCGGCTGATCGCCCCCTCGGCAAAGATGCAGACCACATGGCCCTGGCGCAGCTCCTCGCGCGCCCGCTCGAGAGATTGGACGACATCCTGGCGCCGGGCCGAGACCGGTATCCCCTTCATCAAGCGAAAGAGCCAGTTCAGGGATTTTAATTCGTAGTAAGGCCGGTAGATCATGAAGCGGATAAACCTCTGCACACATGCGCCGATCAGCAGGGCATCGACGTGAGAGACGTGGTTGCAGACCAGGAGCGCCGGTCCGCGGAAAGGGACATGCTCCTGTCCCACAATGCGGATGCGGTAGATCGTATGGGTCACCATCCATAGGGCGAAGCGGATGAGAAAATCGGGCAGGACGCCCAGGATGTAGACGGTCGCCACCAGCGTGAAGAGCCCGCAGACGAAGATGAGCTGATCGGCCTGGAACTGGAGGAGATCGCGGAGGGTCCAGAGAACTCCTGAGGCCAGGAGGATCCCCCCGGTGTTGAGGAAATTATTGGTGGCGATGATCTGGCCCTTCTCCTCGCGGCCACTCCTCTGCTGCACGAGGGCATTCAAGGGCACGACGAATAAGCCACCGGAGAATCCCAGAAAGGCGAGCGCCGCAGCGCTCCAGAGGTAAGAGGATACGGAGAAAGAGAGCCAGAGGGCAAAGATCCCCATAGCGATGGCGCCCAGAGGCACGAGTCCCAGCTCCACCTTATCGCCAGAGAGGCGACCGGCAATGATGCTGCCCACGCCAATCCCGAGGGCAAGAAAGGTCAAGAGGAGGCCAATCCAGAGGTCGTCCAGCCCCATGATCTCTTTGCCCAAGAGGAGGATATCCATCTGCAGCAGGGCGCCTAAAAACCAGAAGTAGGAGATGCCGAGCACGGTGAGCCACAGGATCTTGTCGTGGTAAAGACGTCTGATGCCGATGCCGATCTCCGCCCACGGGTTCAGACGCAAGGGCTTTCGCGCCCCTGACGGAGGAACCCTGGGAATCCTCAAGCTGATGAGGGTCCCGATGACGGCGATAGCCATCAAGATCAACCCGATCCGTCCCGGATGGTCCTTCCACAAGGCGATCATCATGCCGCCAAGCGAAGTCCCCAGAATAATGGCCAGAAAGGTGCTCATCTCCAAAAGCCCATTGGCCCGGGAAAGATCCTTGTCCGGAAGCATCTCAGGCAGGATGCCGTACTTGGCCGGGCTGAAAAAAGTGGAGTGAAGGGCCATCAAAAAGAGGACGGCCAGCATGGGCTCGAACCGGCCAAGAAGGAAGGCGAAGAATCCCAGAACCATGGCAACGATTTCCAGGACCTTGGCGGCGATCAGTACCGCGCGCTTGCTGAAGACGTCGGCCACGTGACCGGCATAGCCGGAGAAGAAAAAGAACGGCAGGATGAAGATGGCACCCACCAAAGAGAGATAGCCGCTTCCTTCACCGGCCCCCGCATGGACGGCGACCAATGAGACCACCATCTTGTAGACATTATCGTTTAAGGCGCTCAGAAACTGGGTCCAGAGAAAGGCCTGAAAACCGCCAGACTTCAGGATATCTCTGTACTTCCCAATCGCCATCGGTATTTTACCTTTGCTCAGTGGCAATGCTGATGAATGCCCCGTGCAAAATCATGAGAAAGAGAGCCCACCCCATGATGGCCACCATACCCAGCCTCCCCGGTCTCGGTACAGGGATAGATGATACCATAGCAGTCCCACAGCCAAGAAGCAGCACGGCGGATAGAGCCACAGAGGGTTTCATGAGAAAGAACGAAGACCAGATGAGCCCGGCAACCGTCGTCGGAAGACCGATAAAACCTAGACCCTGCTCTGCCTGTATATTGTAAACACCCAAGCGGGTGATCGCGCTTATGACATAAAAGAATGCCGCCGCCAACCAGATCAAGTGTGCCGTCAAAGATGCGAAAGAAATCATGAGGTAATAAGAAATTACCGGCGCCAGACCGAAAGCAATGGCGTCTGTGAGGCTATCGAGCTGTACGCCGAATTTTTTCTGATCCTCCGTCCTCTTGAAAAGACGTGAGAACTTGCCATCAAGGGTATCGGCTAAAGAGCAAAGAGCGATCAATCCCCCGGCAACCGACAGGCCCCCTCCCCCCTTCACGGAGAAAATGGCCAGCAGCCCTGCCAGCATCGAAAGATAAGTTACCAGATTGCTCGGATGAAAATATTGCGCGGCTGAGGTCGTCATCCTAATTGGCCCCTGCGTGCTCTCTATGAAAGCCTAGGAAGAGTTCGCGAACCCTCTCCTTATTTCTTTCAAGATCTTCGAGCCTCCAGCCGCGCGTCGAAATCGGCGGCTTCACGTAGACGTGGACGGTGCCGGGAAGCGTTGCGAATCCCTTCCCGGGGTCGATCTCGCGGGGAGTGGCGATGTACAGAGGGACGATCGGCACCTGGAGGTTGGTGGCCAAGTGAAAGGCGCCCTTGTTGAACGGGCCGATCTCTCCGGTAGTGATGCGGACACCCTCGGGACTGAGATAGACCGAGCTTCCGGTCTGCCGGAGGATGCGCTCGGCCCGCTCGAAGCACTTCACTCTGTCGGAGCGCCTTTCTTGCGACGGGGTGTAGAAGTTTCCGATCAGATAGCCGATCACGGCCAGCGGCAACCATTTCCGCGTCCCGCCCCAGATAAAAAAGCGTGTGTCGGGCAGGCCGAGGGCGATCAGAATAAACACATCCAACGTCGAGGTGTGGTTCGAGATGTAGATCGTCTGTGTCTGAGGAAAAGGGCTCCCCTGATGGAGCTCGAGGCGCACTCCCCACAGCCGGAGAATCGCTCGACCCAGCCATGCCGTGATGACCTCCTGATAGAAACGCCGCGCGCGAAACAGGGTTACAAAGGCCACAAGCAGCATGGCCGCCGCAACGATGGTTGCCAGCATGAGGGTTGCCGCGCTCAGGAACACGGCTCGGCACGATCGTTGAAGTCTTAAAGTCCTTTCATCTATCGCGGAAGCCGATGGTCTGATCTCTGATGAATTCATCGCGTCCTCCTGCACACGACCGTCTGCATTGCCAGGTTGAGCCGTCTTTCAAAAAGGAGAAAGGGGAACAAGACAATCTGTCCGAGGAAGTAAGGGTAAATCGCCTTGGAGAGATTCAAACCTTTCCCCTTCAGGAGCTTAAAGGCTACTCCCGCAAAGAGATAGAAGTAGGCTGGAAAGGCGCCGTAGGGGAGATAATTCACAATCTCCAATCCGGCCTTGGCGACAAACTTGAGCAGCATCTCCTTCGTGTACAAG
>Ga0184640_10000061_pt1 | contig 24482 bp, 31 predicted proteins | sample PLM31_200_b2_FD_133161 | JGI IMG/M metagenome (GOLD analysis project Ga0184640, IMG submission 133161) | Groundwater sediment microbial communities from an aquifer in East River, Colorado, USA - PLM3-1_200_b2 | ecosystem: Environmental > Terrestrial > Soil > Riparian zone | place: USA: East...
ATGCCAACCTCCCTGATGGCAATAGCAATGTCAGGAGGAGGTTTTTTTCCTGATTGCGGAAGCGAGTATTTCTGAGGAGCCCGGTGCGGAAAAACCGCACGCCGGGATCTGTGCGGGGGCCGCTGGGTAACTGGCGGTCCTACCGCGATGCCAGTATGTATGGGTGGGAAGGTGTTCGTTGGTGAGATGAAATCCCGGATTAGGGATAGTGGAGAACTTTTGAGAAGAATAATATTTTTAGCGCCTATTCTGATCATTATGTCGGGATGCGCTTATTTTAAAAAAGCTACTACCACTTTCGAACCGTGGTACCCGGTTGTCAATAAAAACGGCGATCCAGTTTTCGCGGTGTTCGAAAGTCGCATCCCCTGCGCTGAGTGTGAGAAGATAAAATTCGCTCTGGCGCTCTATCGGAACCGGGAAACCAAAGCGCCAACAATGTATAAGATGGCGCGTGTCTACGTCGCCAAGGGGAATGACAGAACTGTCAACGAAGGAACTTGGACCATCACACGCGGCACGAAATTAGATCCGCAAGCGGTCGTGTATCAGCTCGATTCAAACGCCCCTCGAGAATTCCGATCCTATTGGGCGATCGGTCAGGACATCCTGTTTATATTGGATCAGGATATGAATCCCAGAGTTGGAGATGCCGGCTACGGTTATGCCTTAAATAAAACGCGCTAAGAGCCTGCCCTGACGCGCCCCATGTTGCATTAGCGAAAGAAGGTGGTCGCCCAAGTCGCTCCAGCGGACGTGGGCCACGAAGCGGTCCACGCCACTGAGCTTTGCGTTAGCCGTGCGTTGAGCCCCAAGGTCTGTTATACTGTGGCTACCTATGTAGTATCGGGGGTGTGAAATGATTAAGTCCATAGAAGCTATTTTTGACGGAAAGGTACTGCGCCCTAAAGACGCGCTCACACTTGAGCCCAACACTCGTGTGCGGATTACGATTGAACCGGTAGAGCCCACTACAGCAGGGGTTGTTTCTTTTTTGGATACCGCTCTTTCGCTGAACTTGGATGGTCCTTCCGACTGGGCGGCAAACATAGATACCTATTTGTACGGTGGAGAAAGTCGGCATGAAGGCTGAGGTGTTGCTCGACACCGCCTATGCTATCGCTCTCTCTTCACCGAACGACCTCTTTCATCACTGCGCTGTCCAATTGGCCGATGAGTTGAAAGCAACGGGCACCCGTTTGGTGACGACCCGGGCCATCCTGCTTGAGATCGGCAACGCCCTATCCAAACAACGGCATCGCCGTGCGGGGGTGATGTTACTGGATTCGCTTGAAGCAGACCCTCGTGTTGAGATCATCTCCATGTCAGAAGAACTCTACAGCCGTGCTTTACGATTGTATCGGGAGCGACCGGATAAAGAGTGGACGCTGACCGACTGTGTGTCCTTTATCGTAATGGAAGACCGTGGAATCAGCGAAGCATTGACTACGGACGAGCATTTCCAACAAGCTGGCTTTGACGTTCTCATGCGGCAAGAGCTGAAGTGATTCGCGGCTAACCATTGGCTGGAGGAGGCGCTTTGCGCTCCTCAGCCTTGGCGTTAGCCGCCGTCGCATGGAGTCCTTTCCAGCCACCTTCATTCCTGGTATTATCGGGAGGTGCGGAGGAATTGAGCCATGAAAAGGATTTCCAAGGTCAAGGTTTTGCCGGGATATCGGCTGGAGTTGGAATTTGACGACGGGGTATCCGGGACTGTGGACCTCTCTGAAGCCGTCGGCAAAGGTGTGTTCGCCCTATGGCGGGACCCGCTCGCTTTCGATCAGGTTCGTATCGGTTCATCCGGCGAACTGATCTGGGGTGACCGGATTGATCTGTGCCCGGATGCGCTCTACCTCAAGGTGACGGGCAAGAAGCCAGAAGACATTTTCCCTGCGCTACGCGACCAGCCCACCCATGCCTGAGATCAGCCGTTTCTTCGGCATCGTCATCAAGATGTTCTTCGACGATCACAACCCCCCGCACTTCCATGCGGAATACGGCGGCGACCTTGCGCTGATCGATATCCGCAGTTTGGCCGTGTTTTCAGGGCGGTTGCCGCCTCGCGTAACGGGTCTCGTGTGAGTGGGCAACGCTTCATCAGGGGGAGCTTCTGGCCGACTGGGATAGGGCACGGGCGCGAGAGGAGCTCCAGAAGATCGCGCCCTTGGAATGAGATCGGCTAACCATTGGGTTGAGACGGACGCGGCGGACCGCGCCTCTCACCCATCGCGTTAGCCCAACTGGCGTGAGGTCGGACCGCGCGAAGGGAGAAAACACGATGTCGGCTCTTGGGCCTGTCACCCTGTCCGGGCGATTCATTCGTCTGGAGCCGTTGCGCCCAGCGCACTGTGACGGCCTCTTGGAGGCTGCGCAGGATGATCGGATTTGGGCTTGGCTCCCCATTAGGCTTAAAACTGCGGCGGCGATGAAGGAATTCCTCGAGGAGGCGATTGCCCTTGAGGATGCAGGCGAGGAGTACACGTTCGCGGTGATTCTCCAGGAATCAGGACGCGTCGTCGGAAGCACTCGGTACAACGATATAGCTCAAAGCGCACGCGGTGTAGAGATCGGTTGGACTTGGTACTCGCCGGATGTTTGGGGCACTCGGGTGAACCCTGAGGCAAAGTATCTCCTCATGTGCCACGCATTCGAAGGCTGGAAGGCAATTCGGGTCTGGTTCAAGACTGATGAACTAAACCAGCGGTCGCGGGCATCAATCCTGAAGTTCGGCGCCCAGTTCGAAGGAGTTCTTCGTAACCACCGCATTCGGCCTGACGGCAGCTATCGCGGGTCGGCGGTCTACTCGGTCATCGAGAGCGAATGGCCAAGTGTCAAGGCTGGCCTGACCGAGCGCTTGTCGGTGTGGGTGGGCTAAGCGGTCCAGATAAGCCGTCAACGCTTCAACGAAGTCGGAAGAAGGAGAATAGACATATAAACATAGTTGGCTTAGTCTTTGACTTGGATGGTGTGATCTTGGATTCGGAGGCGGTCAAACTGCGCGCCTTTGAATCGCTCTTCAGCGACCATGCAGCGGAGCTACCCCGCATCCGGGCTTACAACGACAGCCACCGCGGGCTTCCTCGCGAGACAAAGTTTCGGTTTATCTGCCAGCACATCCTCGAAAGCGCGGATGCCGACCGTCTGATGCAAAGCTTAATGGCTAATTACAAGCAGGTCCTGGAAACAGTCTTGGCCGGCGTGCCGCTTATTCCGGGGATCAAAGCTTTCTTACAGAGCACGTCTTACCCCAAGTACATCTGCTCTTCCGCTCCCATGTACGAGATTGTAGCCGCGCTCCGCCGGCATGGCATCGAACACCACTTCCAGGCTCTGTACGGCTACCCCGACCGTAAAGCCGAGGTGCTCACTCGCCTCAAGGGACACTGCCACCATCCCATCGTATTTTTCGGTGATGCCGAGGCCGACCATGACGCGGCCAAGGCGGCTGGCGTTTCCTTTATCTTGGTAGAGGGCTCCGAAGGGCTTCAGCCTTTGGCGGGGGAGGCGGTGCCTACGATTCAAGATTTCAGAGACCACGAGACCATCGAGAGAATGATCGCCGCTGTTTCTCGGGAATCACGATGCTGAGTCTCATTGAGACTGAGAAAGAGGACATTGTGAATTATGAGGCATAACTCTCGCTTCAGACCGATCGCCAAAGGCGACGGCTGACCTTTGCGTTAGAGCGCCCACACTGGGACAAGCGTGAAGCATTACATACAGGTAGCCATCGCTGTAGCCGCCCTCCTCGCGAAGAGCGCATACGCCTTCGTGCTTGGCACGCCCCTCGATACGGCGCTAGGCAGGCAATACCGCGCAGAGGTCGAGGTTCTGACGGTCTCGCCGAAGCTTCTGCCATCGAGCTGTCGCCTTGCTCGCGAAGTCCGCACGGCACCGATCTTTCCGGCCACGACCAATCCTTTTGTGACCGACGACACCGCGCTGATACGTTTTGTCTCGCTGATCGGCTTTGGAAGCGACGCGATCCCTGAGATTAGCGTCGCGCTGAGCGCGCTCTACTACGACTCACAACCGCAACACGAGGTTGGCATATGGGCGCTCAGGTTCGAGAGCGCGGACGCGGCATCCAGGGCCCGGGGCCTACTGCGCGTACGTGATGTCTTGGTACGAGAAGCGATGGTTGCAACAGTCTGGCGAGACGACGACGTAGGTCGGGCTTGTCGGAGCGCCATTGAGGCGCACCTTGTCAAGAACGGCTTCGCGAGATGGAACACGAAGCGCTGAGGGACCGACTGGAGGAATTGACTTGATGGCGCGAATACCTCTCGCTGCATTAGTCGTGGGGACAGGATTTCTGGGAAATCGCCCTCCGGCGGGGGACCGCTGGATAACTGGCGACCCTACCGCGATGACTTCGTCAGGATAAAACCTTGGCCAAGAGAAAAGGGCTGGCACCAAATATAGGAGAGAACGACGAAGTCGTTCTCTTCGATGGCGTTTGTCGCCTTTGTGGCGCTTGGGCGCGCTTTCTAATTCGCTATGATAGAAGACGTATTTTCAAACTAGCATCAGTTCAATCTGAAGAAGGCCAGAAAATATTGGCCTGGTATGGCCTGCGCACCGATTACTATGAAACCATGTTGCTGGTTGAAGGCGCCAGACTGTACACAAAGTCAACTGCATTCATTCGAGTAATGGCCCGGCTTCCATTCCCGTGGAAATGCGCCGCAGCGGCTCGGTTTATTCCGAGGTTACTACGCGACTGGCTCTACGATCGTATCGCCTTGAATCGCTATTTTATCTTCGGAAAATTCGAGGTTTGTGTGCTGCCGACTCCTGATCATGAGAACCGCTTCCTCAACGCCAAGAGTAAGTCATAGATTGTGCTGGCAGTTGCGGCCTGGTATTTGCGGCGCGAAGAAGCGCTAAAGGGAGTCTGACCATTCTCGTTCAAGGGGCGACGCCCGCCTACGGCGGTCGTGCCCTTAACTCAACGTTATGCGCCTTAAGGCATTCTTCAAGACCAAAGACGGACTGGCGAGAGCCGGCCGGCCGGGCACGCACATTTCCGCGATCTATAACGTCTTCACCTCAACAAGCTCTCGACGGTCCTGCGAATATAAACCTCTGCGAGCTGTTTTTTATACCACTCCGAGCCTCGATGATCGGGAATAGGCTCGATCCTGGAGACGCAGTCTCGGGCGAATCTCTTGATGACCGCTGAAGTGAGCCTCTTGCCTTGAAGCGCCTCCGCCTCTTGATCGAAAACCGCCGGGACGAATGTCAGAGACCCCAGGGCGAGCCTGAGCTCCTTGCAGCGCCCGTTCGCCTGGACCAGAAGGCCGGCAGCTCCCAGAACCGGCCAGTCCACCGGTGAGTTGCCGGAAAAGCGCAGATAGACGGTGCGGCTCCTTGGAGGTGGGGGAGGGATCAGGACCTCAGTGGCGATTTCGTCTTCTTTGAGTCCGGTCTCGTAAATGTCCAGGTGAAATTCTTTCATAGAGAGGAGTCTCTCCCCCCGGAGGCTACGGGCCCTGATCTTGGCGCCGAGGATAGCCAGGAGAGGGGCAGGGTCCGAATGGTTATCTCCCTGGCACAGGTCTCCCATGAGCGTGCCCATGTTGCGCACACGGAGGTTCCCCACGTGGTGGAGACACTCGGCCAGCGCGGGGTAGTGCCGCCGCACGACGGGGGAGGTCTCGACCTGGTGATGCGTGGCCCGCGCGCCGATGCTCAGGCCCTCTTTCTTGTCAAAGCGGATCTGGTCCAGTCCAGGGATGCGCCTCAGGCTGATGAGCTGGGTCGGGAAAAAGAGCTGGTGACGCACGAGGACCATCAGGGCCACGCCGCCGGCGATGATCCGTGCCGCGCCAGCCGATTGGCTCAGGGACCTACAGGCTTCGTCCAGAGAAAGAGGAAATTGCAGCTCTGCCATAAACGTTTTTCATCCGGTGGTGATAAGAGAATAAAACAGGATGAGCTCCTCTTCCTTCCCCGCGGCAAAGTCGTGGGGGGTCCCCTTGGGGATGTGGCAGATGGTGCCAGGTTCTAAGGCGATCCTCTGGCCGTTGACACGCAGCCGTCCCTTTCCCCTGAGCACGTGGCAGACGACATCCTTATCTGGGTGGTTAATCTGTTTTGTGTCCGGGCGCTTTCTGGGCCGAAACGCGATGAGTCCGGTGCTGAACCCTTGGCCCTGGATGCAGCTCTGGTAGCGGATCTCGGCGTTGATCCCTTTCAGCTCCTTTAGGGCCTCTCTGAGCCTGACGATCTTCATCTACTCCTGGATCTCTTCCATGATCTCTTCGATGGCCTTTTCCGCCTGCTCCTTGGGGACGCGACAGGAGCCCACCACTTTGTGTCCGCCGCCGCCGTAGCGCTCCATGAGGGCGCCGACATTAACTTTAGAGGTCGTGTTGAAGATGTTGTAACCCACGGAGATCGCTGCGGTGTCGGGTCTCTGGACATCGTCTGCGACCTTGAGAGAGATGTTACCTGTGGGGAAGAGCGTGTAGAGGAGGAAGCGGTTGCCGTCGGGAATCTTTCGGACGCCGCGCAGATCTGAGAAGATGACGTTGCCTTTTTGCTTCGTGCACCCGAGGAGGATCTTCTTAAGCTCCTCCTGAGCCTCTAGAATCTCTTGGCAGCGCCGCTTCACCTCCGGCTCTTTGAGCGCCTCTTCCAGCGCCCGGTCGCGGAGGAGATCTATCAGACGCAGCCAGTAAGGCTCGTCTTCGGTCCTTTTTCCGTCGAGGGTCATGGAGATCAAGATATAACCCGCGGGATGGAGTACCTCCTCGGGGGTGAGGCGTCCGGCGTCGATCTTGTCCGTTTCCTCCAGCAGGAATCTCATCCGATCAGACGTTAGGATCTTAAGCCTCCCTTCCCATTTCGCAATGGCGAATTGCGAATCTCGCAAATTTGCCGCGGTGTAGTACTCATAGACGATCCGGGCCGCGCTGGGCGCGAGACGGAAGCCACCTTTTCCCGGAACCACCGTTGGGTATCGGGTTTCGGGTTTCGAGTTTCGGGTCTCGGGAGTCGAGGCCCCGATGTAGGATAGCCAGGCTGGAGCGTTGGTGATGTGGTGGTCGAACCACAGAGTGCACTTAGGGTGGTAGGGGAGGTTGGCGATGATGTCTCCCTTACGGATCTCGACCATCCTGTCCTGGATGAATTTGGGCTCGACAAAAAGGTAGGAATCGATCTCTTCCATTGTGGTGATCAGGGCACCACAGACCAGGCCATCAAAGTCTGCCCGCGTGACCAGTCTCATTGGCCCACCATCTCTTGGAGCGGGGTCAGGCTCAGTCCAAAGGCCAGGGCCACTCCCTGGTGGGTGATCTTTCCCTGGTAGGCGTTGACCCCCCGGGCCAGGGTGGAGTTCTCCCTCACAGATTTGCGGAAGCCCTTGTCGGCGATCTCCAAACCATACGACAGCGTCGCGTTCGTCAGGGCATAGGTGGAGGTGTGGGGGACGATGGCCGGCATATTGGCAACACAGTAGTGAACGATCTCCTCCTCGATGTAGATCGGCTGGTGGTGTGTGGTGGGGCGAGAGGTGTCGGCACAGCCCCCTTGATCGATCGAGATGTCGACCATGGCGGCTCCGGGCCTCATCAGCTTTACCAGGGAGCGGGAGAGGAGTTTGGGCGTCTTGGCCCCAGGGATCAGCACCGCGCCGATCACCAGATCGGCGTCCACTACCTCTTCCTCTACGTTGGCCCGGTTGGACATCAAGGTGGTGACGTGGCCTCCCAGGATGTCGTGGATATAGCGCAGCTTGGAGGGGTTGATGTCGAGGATGCTCACATAGGTGCCCATGCCGACCGCCACCTGACAGGCCGCGCCCCCGGCAGTCCCCGCGCCCAGGATGACCGCCTTTCCCGGACGCACTCCCGCAGCGCCACCGAGGAGAACGCCCCGGCCGCCGTTTTCCGCCTGAAGACACCAGGCCCCCACCTGGACGGCGAGGCGGCCGGCGATCTCGCTCATCGGCGTGAGCAGCGGCAGAGAGCCGTCCTCGAGCTGGATCGTTTCATAGGCGATGGCGGCGACTTTTTTTTGCGCCAGGATCTTGGTGACCGGCTCATTGGCGGCCAGGTGGAGATAGGCAAAGAGGATGAGGTTCGGGCGCAGGAGGTCGAACTCTTCGGGCTGGGGCTCTTTCACCTTCATCACCATATCCGCCTGCTGCCAGACCTGAGCGGCGGACTCCAGCACGGCGGCGCCGGCTGCCTCATAGGCCCGATCGAGGATCCCGCTTCCCAGACCGGCCCCTTTTTCGACGAATACCGTGTGGCCATGAGAGATGAAGGCGGCAACTCCGGTGGGCGTGACGGCGACCCGGTTTTCCTCTTCCTTGATCTCTTTGGGCACACCGATGACCATGGTCTATGTAGGTATTTCAATCCAATCGCGGTGTCAACGCCACAACCGCCAAATCAGGCTGAGCCAGCCGAGGAGGAAGGCGGCGCCGCCTATAGGCGTGATCGCGCCGAGCCAGCGCCAACCCGTCAGGCTGAGGAGGTAAAGGCTGCCGGAGAAGATGGCCGTCCCGATCAGAAACAGCCATCCGGCCGCAGTCACACTGCCTCCGGGCCAGCGGGTGCAAGCCCAGGCTACGGCCAGCAGGGCGAGGGCGTGGTACATCTGATAGCGCACGCCCACTTCAAAGATATTCAGCATCTCAGGAGAGAGCCGATCTTTGAGGCCGTGGGCGGCGAAGGCACCCAGGGCGACGGCGAGAAAAGCTGAAACCGAGCCTGTGACGAAGAAAAAACGTTCCATCGACTCTGTGGCCTTATACCAGAGCACAGACAGGTGTTACAAGCACGGCCAAGGGTGCGTTGTATTTGTTGTTGTCAGGGTGTATGCTGAATTCATTCGCTTCCGAGATTTCGTGCGCTCGGAGGTTTTATGAGGGCTGCACTACTGCGATCGGCGGTCATCATGGTGATGGCCTTTTTTTTAGCCCCGACCATTTGGGGACAGGCCAGAAAGGGGGACTCTATGATTCAGAACGGCTCCATAGTTAGCTTTGAATATACGCTCTCCGACGAAATGGGGAAGATCATCGAATCCAACAAGGACAAGGAACCTCTCACCTATACCCACGGACAGGGCCAGATCATTCCAGGTCTCGAAAAAGAGCTCCTGGGGATGAGGGCGGGCGAGCACAAGGACGTCAAGGTCCAGCCTGAGGGTGGGTACGGGGCTATCGATCCCAAGGCCTGTCTTGAGGTCCCGCGCGAGAATGTTCCTGCTGAAGCCCAGAAGGTCGGCTCCCGGCTCACGGCCAAAAATACCAAAGGCCAGAGCTTCTCCGTGCGGATTCGCGAGATCAAAGAGAAAACAGCGATCCTGGATCTGAACCACCCTTGGGCCGGAAAGATTCTCTCCTTTCAGGTGAAGATCCTCGGCGTCCAGCCCAGCGTGGCCAAGTAACTCTTCTCTCGCACCCTCTATTTTGTTAGAGGGGTGTGCTCGTGCGCGTCCATCAAAAGCATGGACAGCGTCCCTGCCAGGCCGATGATCAGCTTGACGTGGCGTGACTCAAGGGTGCCGGGCCTTCTCTTGTGGGGGTCGCCGTAGAGGCTGAGGAATTCGGCCAGCTCCTGTAAGAGTATCCCGACGCCGTGAAAGAGCTTGCGCGTCACGTCGGCGCCTTTTGATCTTCCAGAGGCATCCTCGGAGAGGAGACCGAGGAGCTTCACCGTCCGTTCCGTAAGCGAACTCACATCATCGTTGTCTTGAACCTTCTCGCCGCGGGCCATGAGGATAGTCTTGCAGGTAGATTCGATAAGTTTTTTTGCCGCCGAGATGGGGTCATCCGGATGAGTTGAAGTGTCTGGCTGGGGCTGCTCGACCTCAGGCTGTGCGGAGCCCAAACGGGGCTCACGAGTTGTTTTTGCGCTGGCCTCGTCTGTCACAGCTTCTATTTTGACGAACTCCTTGCCGGTCCACTTGTAGCCGTCTTCTTCCATTTGGAGAAGCATATCCCTGACGGACTGAGGTAGACGGCCGGTAGGAGACGGTAATCCCACGATCTTGCTCAGCGCCTCCAACAGTCGACGGACCACGTCGTGATTGGACCAGTCCTGATGATCGAGGTAGGAGGCGATGTGGCTGGCTTTGTTGCTGAAGTCGGGGTTAGATCCGGGCTCGATTCCGAGCCGACCGAAGAGGTCCGTGAGCTCAGCCTGATCGCAGATCTCGCTCAACGCCTTTTTGATCAGCTCCAGGGTCAGCTCGCTGATAAGAGGTGCAGGCATAGGAGGGGCCCACTGCTCCCGTGGGCATCATTCTACTCCTAATTCCCCCTTTGGCAAGCTGGCGGTTGACCTCAAACTTCGGCCATGTTATGGCCTAAGGATATTCAGAGTCTTTACAAAGCCTGCTTTTTTTGTATAAAGTTTCTACCCTAAAGAAAAAATTTATGGCGATGATCATCGACGGGAAGGCAGTCGCGCGCGAGGTCCACAAGCAGGTCAAGGAAGAGGTCGAAGGGCTCCGGCGCAGGTGGGGCGTGGTCCCAGGGCTGGGCGTGGTCCTTGTGGGCGATGATCCCGGCTCGCACCTCTACGTGAAAAACAAGGAAAAGGCCTGCAAGGAAGCGGGGATTCGATCCCAAGAGCATCTTTTTCCAGCGACGGTTTCGGAGAAAGAGCTGCTTGCGGTCATTCATAACCTGAATCGAGACAAAGGGATTCATGGCATCCTGGTTCAGCTCCCCCTGCCGGCCCATATCCTAACAGAGCGGATCCTCGAGTCGGTATCGCCGCAGAAGGATGTCGACGGATTTCACCCGGTCAATCAGGGGCGCCTCCTTTCAGGAGGAGAAGGTCTTAAGCCCTGCACGCCCATGGGCATCCTGAAGCTCTTGGACTCTGTTGGCTGTGACCCCAAAGGCAAGAACGCCGTGGTCGTGGGTCGGAGCAACATTGTCGGGAAGCCAGTCGCCTTGATGCTCCTTGCCCGGCACGCCACCGTGACGCTGTGCCACTCCCGAACCACGCATCTCAGGGAGGAAGTGGCCCGAGGAGATATCTTGGTAGCTGCCATCGGCAAGGCCGGTCTCGTCCGCGGCGATTGGATCAAAGCCGGCGCGGTGGTGATCGATGTGGGTATCAACCGGCTGCCCAGCGGCAAGTTGGTGGGAGATGTGGAATTTGAGGTCGCCCAGGGGCGCGCCTCCTGGATCTCCCCGGTGCCCGGAGGAGTGGGGCCGATGACGATCTGCATGCTTCTCTTCAATACCTTGAAGGCGGCCAAAGAATCGCTGCAGCGGGAAGGTTGAACCCCGATCCGAAAAAAGTGAGGTAGAAGTCACGATGGCTGGATATTCTTATCGGATCGGGGTGAACGGAATCGCGTGAAGGCGGCCGGCACGTCTCCTGTCCAGAGGCTCGAGAGGACTCCTCTCTATGCGCTCCACCGACGTCTGGGGGCCAGGATGGTCGGGTTCGCAGGGTGGGAGATGCCGGTCCAGTACCGCGGGGTGATCGAAGAGCATCTGGCCGTGCGTCGCCGGGCCGGCCTCTTTGACGTAAGCCACATGGGCGAGATCGAGGTCCGGGGCCCTGATGGCTTGGAGGTCTGTCAAAAAATTACGGCGAACGATCTCGCGCGCCTGAAAATCTTCCAGGCGCAGTACACTTTACTGCTCAACGAGGAGGGGGGGATTGTTGACGACGTCGTGGTCTATCGGCTCGGAGAAGATCACCTCCTTTTCTGCGTCAACGCCGCGAATACGGAGAAGGACTTCCAGTGGATAAAGGAAAACCTCACCGGGAGGGTGGAGGCTCAAGACACCAGCGCGAGTTATGTTCAATTGGCGCTCCAGGGGCCTCTGGCCGCGAAGATCCTGCAGCGTCTCACGCCGGTCCGGTTAGAGGACATGCGGCCGTTTCACTTCGCTTGGGACGAGGTCTCCGCGATCCGCTGCCTGATTGCCCGGACCGGGTACACGGGCGAGGATGGCTTTGAGCTCTATTGCGCTCCTGATCGGGGTGCGGGGTTGTGGAATGGCGTTCTGGAGGCCGGCGCCGAGTCGGGGCTCGAGCCCGCGGGCCTCGGCGCGAGGGACACGCTGCGTCTGGAGCGGGCCTTGCCGCTTTACGGGAACGAGCTGAGCGATGCCACGACTCCTCTGGAGGCCGGGTTGGAGTGGGTGGTCAAGTTTTCCAAGGGACCTTTTCTCGGACGAGAGGTGCTGCTTAGGCAGAGGCAGGAGGGGGTGAAGCGGAAACTCGTGGGATTAGAGATGGTCGAGCCAGGCATCGCTCGGAGTCATTATCCTATCCTCAAGCAGGGGCGGCCCATCGGCGAGGTGACCAGCGGAACCAAATCCCCGACGCTGGGACGGCCCATTGCCCTGGGATACGTGTTGGCCGATGAGGCAGTGATCGGCAATGCCGTGGAGGTGGAGATCCGTGGTAGAAGGGTTGGAGCCCGGGTCGTCTCCTTGCCCTTTTACCAGCGGCAAGAGATGAGCAGAGCTTGACAAGGAGGGAACAATGGAGTTTCCAGAGGGCCTGAAATATTCCCGAGAACACGAATGGGTGCTGGTTGAGGATCGGATTGCAACCGTGGGGATCACCGCGTACGCGCAGCAAGAGCTCGGGGATATCGTTTACGTGGAGCTTCCCGAAGTTGGGGAAAAGCTTGCTAAGGATGACCCCTTTGGGGCCGTGGAGTCGGTGAAGGCGGTTTCCGATATCTACGCGCCGGTGAGCGGTGCAGTCGTTGAAGTCAACCATACCCTGCCGGATAATCCAGAGACGATCAACGAAGATCCCTATGGGGATGGGTGGATAATCAAGGTGGAGATGTCGGACATGGAGGACCTGAGGGGTCTCATGGACGCGGAGGAATACGCCGAATATGTGGAGCATCAGGGAGAGAAGGGGGGAGAGACGGGCGAGGGGGAAGAGGGAGAGGAGTAAATTTTTCTCATGCGTTTTACCCCCCATACCCCCTCGGATAAGGAGCAGATGCTCCGCGCGATCGGCGTCCGTGAGGTCGAGGATCTCTTCGACCATATTCCCCAGTCTCTTAGAGCGCGCGCCGAGATTGCGCTTCCCCCTGGCCTCAGTGAGTTAGAGGTGAGGAGGAGAATGGCGTCGCTTGCAGCCAGAAATGGCAGCGCAGAGGACTGGCATTTTTTCCTTGGCGCCGGGAGCTACAGCCATTTCATTCCCAGCACCGTGGACGCGGTCATCTCCCGCTCTGAGTTCTCCACCTCCTACACCCCCTACCAGCCTGAAGTGAGTCAGGGGACGCTCCAGGCCGTCTACGAGTTTCAGACCTTGATCTGTCAGTTGACCGGAATGGAAGTCGCCAATGCCGGGCTCTACGACGGCGCCTCCGCGGCAGCTGAGGCAGTTCTCATGGCCCGGCGTCTTCAAGAGGGTCGGTCGCGCGTGCTCGTCTCCCGCGCCCTTCATCCTCAGTACCGTTCGGTGATCGCCACTTATCTCAGGAATCTCGAGGATGTCCAGCTCGTGGAGATTCCATTCGAGCCCAAAGGCGGGGGCACCGATGTAGAGCATCTCCTGCGCGAGATCAATGAGCGGGTCATGTGCGTGGTGGTGGGTTACCCCAATTTTTTCGGCGTTATTGAAGAGCTGGCGCCCATCCAGGCAGCGTGCGCTCGCCACGGGGCCTTGCTCGTCGCGGTCACGACCGAGGCCCTCTCCCTGGCGCTGCTCAAACCTCCCGGGGCCTGGGGTGCGGATATCGCCGTGGGCGAGGGGCAGAGTTTGGGAATCCCGACGAGCCTCGGGGGCCCGGGATTTGGATTCTTTGCCTGCCGGAGGAAGTTCGTCCGCAGCATGCCTGGGAGGCTGGTTGGGGAGACAGTGGACACTGAGGGCCGTCGGGGGTTTGTCCTGACCCTCTCCACCCGCGAGCAGCACATCCGGCGCGAAAAGGCCACCTCGAACATCTGCACCAACCAGAGCCTCTGCACGTTGGCGGCTACTGTCTTCATGGCTACCCTGGGCAGGGGAGGGATGCGCCGCCTGGCCGAGATCAATGGGGCGCGGGCGCATGGGGCCAGAGATCGTCTGGTGAAAGAGGCCGGCCTCGGCGCTACTTTTAGCGGCGCGTTTTTCAATGAATTTGTCCTTCAGGTAAAGGGATTGGCCCGGCGCCTTTCCCGTCTGGCTGCGGAGAAGATTGTTCCCGGGAGTCCTTTGGTCCGCTGGTATCCGGAGCTCCACGATAGCCTGCTCATCTGCGTGACCGAGATGAATCAGGGAGAGGAGATCGAGCGCCTTGTCCAAGCATTCTCCCGGGAGTGATCGCCGGGGCCTGAGTCTGGCCCCCTCTCTGATCTTCGAGGGCGGCTCCCCGGGAAGAACGGGCTTTTTCTGGCCCGAGGAGTCGGACAGGGGAGAGGAGGAGATCCCGCCTCACCTCCTCCGAGATGACATCCCTGGTTTTCCCGAGCTGGGAGAGCTTGAGGTGCTGCGCCATTTTACCCGCCTCTCGCACCTGAACTTTGCTATCGAGAGACAGTTCTACCCGCTCGGTTCCTGCACCATGAAGTATAATCCTAAAGTGAACGAGGCGGTGGCCCGTCTGCCGGGCTTTGCCCTGCTCCATCCCCTGGCCCCTCCTGAATTGATTCAGGGCGCCCTGGAATTGCTCTACGGTCTTGAGCGAATGCTCGCGGAGGTCAGCGGCATGGAGCAGGTGACCCTGCAGCCCGCGGCCGGCGCTCAAGGAGAGCTGACAGGGCTCATGATCATCCGCGCCTATCTGGCAGGGCAGGGGAATCCGCGGCGCAAGGTCATCGTGCCGGATACCGCCCACGGCACCAATCCTGCCAGCTCCGCCCTTTGCGGCTATGAGGTTATTCAGATCTCTTCCAATCATAGAGGGATGATCGAAGCGGCAAAGGTGCAGGAGGTCATGGACGAGGAAGTAGCGGCCTTGATGATCACCAACCCGAATACCCTGGGCATCTTCGAGCAGGAGATCCAGGCGATCGCTGGTGTGGTCCATGAAAAGGGAGGATTGCTCTACATGGACGGGGCCAATCTCAATGCCCTCATGGGCATAGCCAAACCAGGTGACATGGGAGTGGACGTGCTGCACATCAACCTCCACAAGACCTTCTCCACCCCTCATGGGGGCGGCGGCCCGGGGGCGGGTCCAGTAGGGGTCAAAGGATTTCTCGGCGATTATCTCCCAATTCCCCACATTGTGAAACGCGATGGAGGCTTTGAGTTGAGGGAGGACTGTCCCAGATCCGTAGGCCGCGTCCGCTCCTTCTTCGGCAATTTCGGTATTCTGGTGCGGGCCTATGCTTATATCCTTGCCTTGGGTTCTGACGGGCTGGGGGAGGCAAGCCGGATGGCGCTGCTCAACGCCAACTATATGAGAAAAAGGCTTGAGGGGCACTTTCACCTGCCCTACGCCGAACCTTGCATGCACGAGTGCGTTTTTAGCGATCGTCTACAACAGAAACACGGGGTCCACACCCTGGATATGGCCAAGCGCCTGCTGGACTACAGCTTTCATCCTCCTACGATCTATTTCCCTCTGGTGGTGCCTGGGGCCATTATGATCGAACCCACAGAGACCGAGAGCCGAGAGACCCTAGATGCCTTTGCTGACGCGATGATAACGATCGCCCGCGAGGCCGGAGAAGATCCCGCCCTGGTAAAGGGGGCTCCTCACTCTACGCCTGTAGGTAGACTGGACGAGGCCCGGGCGGCGCGGAAGCCTGTGCTTCGGTGGGAACCTTCGGCTGACCTGCGACGAGCTCCCTTCGGGTCTGAGCCTCAGGGTCGAAGACAGGTCGAGTCGCTCAGGTCGAAGCCCTCTAAGGGTTGAGGGGGGAGTCCTGGACCGGTCCTATGCAATAGCCCGTGAGATTACAGGAGTTTTTCTATTTCGCCTTTGAGCTGCCGCGGGAAGAAGGGCTTGGTCAGGTAGCTATCGCAGCCATTTTCTAAACATGTTTCCTGGTCGCCTGGCAAGACCTTGGCGGTCAGCGCCAGGATAGGGACGGAGGAGGTGTGGGGGTCGGCCTTGAGCCGGCGGGCGACCTCCAGGCCATCCATCCCGGGCAGGACGATATCCAGGAGGATCAGGTCAGGCCGGATCTGGTAGGCCTTCTCCAGGGCTTCCAGGCCATCGGTGGCGATGGATACCCTGTAGCCGAGGGCCCGGAGCAGGGTCTGGGCCATCTCGGCGCTGTCCGGATGGTCCTCCACCAGGAGGATGCTCTTCTCTTTTGAGGGCATCACAGAATCCTTTGAGAGTTTCACCGTGACTTTTATATTCCACTAAAGGTGTGGTAAAATCAAATAAAAATTTATTAGCTTGGGAAATAGGATAAAAATTTATAAATGAAACTTGAGGATAAGGATTTCTTAATGACACAGATAATTCAGCACCCCACGCCCTTCGGCGCGGCTCTCTTTTCTCTGACTTTATGACCCTCTACCAGTTGAAGGTATTTGTCATGGTCGCCGGGCTCAAGAGCTTCACCGAATCCGCGCACAGCCTGCGCGTGCGCCAGCCCTCGGTCTCTCTGCTGATGCAGAGTCTGCAGCGGGAGCTGGATGTGAGGCTGTTCGAGAGGTTGGGCCATAAGGTCCACCTGACGCGGGCCGGCGAGGAGCTGCAGCGCATCGCAGAGGAGATCCTTGCCAAGGCGGAAGGGATCAGGGAGCGGATGGACGAGATCAAGGGGCTCAAGAAAGGCAAGATCTCCATCGGCGGCTCCGGCATTGCCACCACCCTCTTTCTGCCGGTGGCCATACAGAGCTTTAAAAAGGAGTGTCCTGGGGTTGAGGTCAACTTGACGATTCACAGGAGCGAGATCCTGGAGAAGAAGCTGCTGGAAGGGGAGATCGATCTCGCAATCCTGAGCTGGCTTCCACGTTCCCCCCTGCTCATCAACGAGCTCTATATTGAGGACGATGTGGTTGTCATTGCCCCGCCGAAGCACCCTCTCACCAAAAAACGCTCCGTGTCCTTAACGCTTCTGGCCAAGGAGCCGTTGATTACCTATGAGAAAGGCACTCCTGTCCGTAATATGGTTGAGAAAAAGTTCGCGGAGAAGGGGCTCCTGTCTGTGACCGCGCTGGAAGTGGGTCTCCAGATGGGGAGCAGGGATGCCATTAGGGGCGCGGTGGCCAGTGGTCTGGGCATTGGCTTCCTCAGCAGGTGCCATGTTGCTTCAGACGTGCAGGCGGGACGGCTCAAGATTCTCAGGGTGCCAGAGCTGAACATCAAAAGGACCATGTACATCACGGTTCACAAGAACCAACAGAGCTCTCCTCTAGTCCAGGCGTTTATCGAGTTTCTAAGACGTTACAAGGGGCGCAGTCCAGTTGCGGGATTAAAATAGCGGCTTTCGCTACGCAGTCCTGCTGGGCTACAGACCAAAGATCCGCCTGAACTCCTGAACGTATTCGTTATAGCGCGTTCCGATGTCCGGAGGGACCGCCTTAAGCCTGAGCTTGGTCTGGTCTAATTTGGGTGCGAGGGGCTCTACGTCCGAACGCGCCGGGATACGATTGAAGGAGCGGATCATTGCCTGACCCTCTCGAGAGAGGACAAAGTCGATAAAGAGCTTAGCCGTATTCGGATGGTTCGGTTTGGAGCTGAGGCCGATGCCGCTGACCGAGGCGACGATCGGATTAAGCGTGTTGGTCCAGTCTACCGGAGCCCCTTTCTTCTTCATCTCCTCTATCCGGTGCGCATAGACAATGGCCACAGGGAACTCTCCTGCGGCCATCAACTGGGCGATGAGGGTGTGGCCCTTGTGCCACCGTATGTTCTGCCGCGCCAGGGCCTCCAGATACCTTTCCGTTCTCTCCCTGCCCCAGGCCGCAAGCAGCGTCGCATACCAGGGGTATTCTTCTTGATCGATGGAGATATTCCCTTTCCACTTGGGATCGAGGAGGTCCTCCCACCGTTTGGGGGCTTCTTTCTCGGATACCAGATTGGTGTTGTATCCGAGCACATAGTAGTTGACAAAAATCCCCGTCCAGTGGCCATCGCGATCTTTGAACTCTTGCAGATAGGCCTTGGTTTCTGGAGAGACGTAGGGCGAGAGCAGCCTGTGGTGAACGAGGATATCGATCTCGACCATGGCTGCCAGGTCAAATTCCCATCTGCCGGCGCGGGTCTCGATCAGAATCCGATTGAGAGTCTTTTCTGCGGTGCCCCGGAATAGGTCGACGTTGACCACAAAAGGATACTTCTTCTTAAAGACCTCGACCAGGAGGTTGGCATCCGATGCTCCCATGGCCGTGTACCAGACAAGCCTCCCCTCATTTTTGGCCCCCTCTATGAGTCTGGCGCTGTGTTCCGATTGGCCCGATGCCGGGATGCTCCCCAGGGACCATAGAAATGCGCAGAAGAGAAAGAAAGCAATGCTCCTTGTCTTACAGAGGCTCATCTTTCTGCCTGCCGGTTTTTCTCGCGGCGCCTCTTCGCCTCGTGGGGCTGGGGATGAAGTTGAGCGAGATGCTAAGGCACAAAGCCATATCTCAGGCGGTTGTCGAGATATTCAAAACTGGCGATGATCTCCAGACGGTCCCTCCCGATCCCCACAGGGATGGGGTGAAAGGGGGAGGCGGCCCGAACCGCGCGGATAGCCTCCTCATCCAAGATAGGTGATCCCGAGGAGCGGATCAGATGGGCCTTCTCCAACCGGCCGTCGCCGAGGATCGCGAATTCCAGGACGAGCTTTCCCTCTAGCCCCTGCTGGAGGGCCGGCCCTGGGTATTCCCAGACCAGCTCGATGGCGCGTTTGATCCTGGCGAAGTAAGAGAGGTATTTGGTCTCTCGGCTATCTAATCGGATCCTCCCGTCATTTTTTGCCTGCCCCTGTGATGGAAACAGGCGCACAGGGGGCAGCAGTTCTCTCAAAGTGGGCAGGGGGCGGCGCACGAGGACATCTTGCCCCCGGGTTTCAGGGACCAGCCCGGTCTCCTCTTGTGCGTTTACGTTGTCGGAAGACCCCTGCGCCTCTCTCCCTGCCGCTTCAGACAGGGGGTGAAAATTTTTTTCCACCGGGGTGTCTGACTTGGAAGCCCTGCGATTTTGCGCTTCTCTCATCTTTTCTCTGGTCGAGGGAAGAAAGGCTATAGAAATGGGCTCCCGCATCTCCTCAGCTCTTTTTGCCAGCGTGGGCCAGAGGAGGAAAGAGAAAAGGTGAAGGACTGCGGAGAGGAGGAAAAAGGGGACAAGGGAGGTGTGGCGTGGGCACACGCCCCTATATTAACCCAGCATCTTCTAATGGGCAAGCGCAGGGCCGTTTGCAAACCTTAGGAGAGATAGGCTAAATACTTTCGGGAGGTTTTGTGATGGGACCTTTAGGGATATGGGAGCTCCTCATCATTCTGGTTATTGTCCTTCTCCTCTTTGGCCACAGGTTGCCGGAGATCGGCGCCGGCCTGGGCAAGGCGATACGGAGCTTTCGAAAGTCTATGCGCGAGCCCGACGAAATCGATGTCACGCCGAGAAAAGATGATAAGAAAGATCAGGGAAAAGCGGGGACTCCTTAGAAAGCCTCTTCTGCAGAAAGGACGCGCCAGCCGAACTGTTCGACCTCGCTTGCAGGGTTCAAGAATACCATGACAAAACTTGCCGACTCTCCGGGGGGGACCTGAAAGCTCTTCCCCGGCTGCGTCTTTTGCAGGATGGGGATGTCTTGAGCTGTAAGACCGCTCAGGGCCTTCAAGGAGATGGCATTTCCAACCGAGACGGCCTGCCGTTCTATCTCCTTACCCTCCGCGTTGAAGACCAGTCCTTCGATCCGAATCTCCCGCACGCTGACGCGGCTGCGATTTGCGACCATACCCGAAATCACCAGGACTTCCCGGTTCCCGAGGATGCGCTGAAGTCTGGAACGAAGAGAATGAAGGAAGATCCCCTGCCGCAGGTGGCTGTTTTTGGATATCGAGGAGCCGACCCAGGGTATGCCTTTTAAGAAACCCTCCAGGCGCCTCGGTTGGGCCTGGCCCAGGAACGCCAGCAGGGAGTAGATGATGAGGATGGCTCCGAAGAGGCTGATGAGGGGTAGGGCGGAGAGGGGTCTGCCTCTCTTCTCCGATTCAGCCTCAGTCCCGGCGATTGCGCCCTGAGCAGGAAGTTCCACTTCGGCAGTGGTGTCCGAGTCGTCCATGGAGAAGGGAGGCGGCTCCTCAGCCGCCCGGGAGATGGAGATCTCCAGTTCTTCTTCTCCTTCTCTCGTTTCCTTCTCTTCGGCGGGCGAGAAGGGAAAGCTCAGCTCCTGATCATCTTCTTGCTGGTTGGGAGAGGGCGAGGACGGCGTCTTTTGACCCAGATCCGTCTCAGGTTTTGAGCCTAGGACAAAGACATGTCTGCAACGGGAGCAGCGAAAGGTGGGGCCGGATTTTGTAACCAGACTATCGGAGACTCTGTAGGTGACGTGGCAGCTGGGACATTGAACGAGCATGGGATCCGATCACTCGATGACGTTTTTTTCTATCGGCTCAACGATCACGCCCTTTTCCTTGAGCCACTGGATAGCCCGGTCTACCTCCCCCCGTTCTCCATAGATCTCCAGGGCTATGAGCCCCATCTCCGCAGTGACCGTCGAGCCTCGGATATTGAAGAGGACGTCAAATTTCTTCGCCAGCCAGCAGACAATGGGCTCCTTGACCAGTTCCTTGGGAAAGGTCAGGTAGACTCGCTCGGAGATCTTCTTTTTCGCAGCGGCCATGTTTTGATCATTCAGATGGAAAATCTCACGTTGCCAATCGCCCTTCTTTCCTGCCAGCCAATCCACAGATTGGTGGTGAGATATTTGTCGCCAAAGTCGGGGAAGATCGTCACCAGGGTGGCGGACTTAAGTCTCTTGGCCATCTCCAGGGTAGCGTGCATGGCTGCCCCAGAAGACTGCCCTACGAGAATCCCCTCTTCCTGGCTCAGTCGATAGACCATGTGGTAGGCGTCTTCCGTGGAGACCGGGATCTTTTCGTCCAACTCTTTTTCATGGTAGATCCCTGGGACGATGGAGCTGGCCATGTGCTTCAGCCCTTCCAGACCATGAAGGGCATCGTCAGGCTCGATGGCGATGATGCGGATCTTCGGATCCTTCTCTTTGAGAAAGCGGCCTACCCCCATAATGGTCCCGCCGGTGCCGATCCCGGCGAGGAAGTGGGTGATCTCGCCCCGGGTCTGCTGATAGATCTCCGGGCCAGTGGTTTCATAGTGGGCCAGAGGGTTCATAGGGTTAAAGTACTGGTCAGGCTTGAAATATTTTTCTGGGTTTTCCGCCACCATCTTGCGGCACAAGCGCATGGCCCCGTCAGACCCTTCAAGCGGATCACTGAAGATCACCTGGGCCCCCAATGCGGCAATGATGCGCTTGCGCTCGGCGCTGGCATTGGCGGGCATGACCAGCTCTACGGGATATTCCAAGACCCTGCCGATCATGGCCAGGGCGATGCCCGTGTTCCCCGAGGTGGAGTCGGTGATGGTCTTTCCCGCGCGCAATTTTCCTGACCTGATTCCCTCCTGAATCATCTTCAGCGCAGACCGATCCTTGACCGAGCCGCCGGGATTGAATCCCTCCAGCTTGGCGAAGATCCGCACCCCCGGCGGGAGGTCACGGGTGACCTTGCGGATCCGCACCATAGGCGTCTGCCCGATCAGATCCAGGACCGACTCGACCTTTTTGGGCTCGGGGGGGCTCTCCAGGAGGCTCCACGAGGCAGTGATCGACTTTACCATGGGCGCAAGCAGCCCTAGATCCCTCCGGCGATGGCCGGGACGATCGAGATATGATCTCCCTCCTTGAGGGCGGTCTCCAGGTTTTGGAGGAAGCGGATGTCATCCCCATTGACGTAGACGTTCACGAACCGGCGGATCTTTCCCGTTTCATCGCATATCCGCTCCTTGATACCGGGGAACTTCTGTTCCAGATCCTCTACCAGGGCCCGCACGGTGCTTCCCTGGGCGCTTACCTCATCGGCCCCGTTGGTAAATTTGCGCAGCGGGGTAGGGACGCGTACCATCATCATGGAAAAACCTCCTAACGATCCTGAAAATACCTTATTTTATAAACCTTCCAGACGAACCTTTCAAGATGCCCTCGACAATCCGTCTCAGCGCGCAATAAAAAGGACGGGGGAGACCGGGAGGTCGGGCAAACGTGGAGTGGAAAGATATCGCTCGCGGATTTTTTGTCAGGGGCCGGGATCTTTTCAGCCCTGTCCGGCAAGCGCCTTATCGCCGGATGGGCCGGTGAGCTGCTGATAAAGCTCGTCGAAGTTTGCCAGCCCGGAGTCAATGGTATAGGGCTTCTCCACGCTCCGGGCCACGACCTCAAGGGTCTTATAGCCATTGCCGGTGATGCTGATGACGATCGATTCGTCCCTGGGGATGCGCCCTTGTTGGATGAGCTTCTTGGCCACCGCCACTTCGGTTCCTCCGGCCGGCTCGGTGAAGATGCCCTCAGTTCGAGCCAGGAGCTTGATGGCATCGAGGATCTCTTCGTCGGTGGCGCTTTCTCCCCACCCGCCCGATTCCCTTACCGCCTGGACGACATAGTAGCCATCGGCCGGGTTGCCAATGGCAATCGAGGAAGCGATGGTATTGGGCTTCACCGGACTGATGAGATCGGTCCCCTTTTTGAGCGCCTGGACGATGGGGGCACAGCCGGCGGCCTGGGCCGTGTAGATCTTACAGTCGCCATCTTCCACCAGGCCTACATGCTTCAGCTCTTTAAAGGCCTTGGCGATCTTGGGCAGGATCGTCCCGCCGGCCGAGGCGACCACGACGTGGCGTGGCAGCTTCCAGCCCAGTTGTTCCGCGATCTCGAAGCCGTGGGTCTTGGCCCCTTCGGCGTAATAGGGCCTGAGATTGACGTTGACAAAGGCCCACTCGTATTTATCGGCGATCTCGCTGCACAGGCGATTGACATCATCGTAGGTCCCGCGGATCGCGATGGTGCGCGGGCCATAAATGGCCGAGCCGATGATCTTCCCCTGCTCCAGGCCGTCGGGAATAAAGACATAGCAGTTGAGCCCGGCCTTGGCCGCGTGCGCAGCGACGGCATTGGCCAGGTTTCCTGTGGAGGCACAGGAGACGGTGTCAAAGCCGAATTCGATGGCCTTGGATATGGCCACAGAGACCACGCGATCTTTATAGGAAAAGGTAGGGTGATTGACCGAGTCGTCTTTGATGTAGAGCTCTTTGACGCCGAGGACCTCCGCCAGCCTGTGGGCGCGGACGAGCGGGGTGAAGCCCGAGTAGAACCCGGCTCGGGGCTCGCCATCAATCGGCAAAAGCTCGCGATAGCGCCAGAGGTTATGGGGCCGCGCGGCGATCTTTTCCCGGCTCATTGCCTTCTTGATCCGGTCGTAATCGTAGATGACCTCCAGCGGGCCAAAGCAGGTCTCGCACACGTGCAGCGGCTTTTTAGGATACTCCTGGCCGCATTCTCTACATTTAAGTCCTCTGACAAAACTCATGGCCCTTCCTCTCTTTCCCCTTGCAGGCGCGGCACTGGGGGTTGCGGCGCACCTCGACGGTGCGGAATCTGACCTCTCTGGCGTCGTACACGAGTAACCGGTCTACGAGGAGATCCTCTTCCATTCCGATCAGGTATTTGATCGCTTCCATGGCCTGAATCGAACCCACGGTTCCGGCGATGGCTCCCAGGATGCCCGCCTGCTGGCAGTCGGGGATTTCGCCCGTCGCCGGCGGATTCTGGAACAGACAGCGGTAGCAGGCGCTCTTGCCCGGGATCACAGTCATGGTCTGGCCTTGAAAGCGCACGATGCCGGCGTGAGAAAAAGGCTTCCCCAAATCTACGGCCACATCATTGATGAGGAACTTGGTGGCAAAGTTGTCGCTGCCATCGACGATGAAATCGTAGGGGGCGAAGATCTCGGCGGCGTTTTCCTCGCTCAAGCGCACGGGATAGGTCAGGATCTCCACTTCCGGGTTGAGTCGGTCGAGCTTCTCTTTGGCCGAGGCCACCTTTTCCCGGCCCAGGTCGGATGTCGAGTGGAGGATCTGTCGCTGCAGGTTGGAGAGCTCCACGCGGTCGCCGTCCACGAGTCCCAGGGCCCCGACCCCAGCCGCCGTCAGGTAGAAGGCCGCGGGACAGCCCAGGCCACCTGCGCCTATGACCAACACCCGCGCCTGGCGCAGACGGATTTGGCCCTTTCCTCCCAGGTCGGGGATCATAATCTGACGGCTGTAGCGTTCAATCTGCTCAGGTGTAAGCCGAAGAGTCATTGTTTGAGACCAAAAAAAAACCTCTTCCCGTTGATAAGAAGAGGTTTTACCTCACCTTATCTTTCCCCCTTTTTAGGGGCGGGAATTAGCACCAGCATCCCAACTTTTTGCTGGGACCGGTTGCTGTGGCTTCTACGGGCCTGTCCCTCCGCCACTCTGGATAAGGCACTGAATCCAGTGCTTGTTGTAAAAAGGCACCTTACCGCACCTAACCCAGGCTGTCAAGAGAAGTATGGGGAGGCAAAAGGGGGGATAGCTCCACAGCCCCGGCCGGA
>Ga0184640_10000062_pt1 | contig 24477 bp, 25 predicted proteins | sample PLM31_200_b2_FD_133161 | JGI IMG/M metagenome (GOLD analysis project Ga0184640, IMG submission 133161) | Groundwater sediment microbial communities from an aquifer in East River, Colorado, USA - PLM3-1_200_b2 | ecosystem: Environmental > Terrestrial > Soil > Riparian zone | place: USA: East...
CCTCGGGCCGTGGGGCATCGGCTTCGCGATACGCTCCGCTGCCAGAGTCCTCACCGTGTACCTTTACCGAGCTCAGGAAAACAAAGCGACGCACGAGCCCGGCTGCGGCCTCGGCGAGCCGGATCGTCCCATCGACATTGACTCGCCGGATCTCCGCTTCCGTGCCGGCTGAGCGGTGGGCGATTGCGGCAAGGTGAACGACCGCATCGACGCCGTCGAGGAGCGTGCGCCGATCGAACTCGGCAGCGATGTCCGGTATCGGGACCTGAGAGAGATCAGGCGAAGCGGCGCCCGGGGGGCCCAACTTCCTCACTGTCCCGCGGACCGTGTGCCTGCGCGCGATCAGCTCGCGGCAAAGCGCCGCGCCGACAAAGCCGGATGCACCGGTGACGAGAACGCGCATGACGAGTGGCAGGGCAGACGCCGCTTCGCCTTTTTCATTGCGACGCGGAGATTCTAGCAAGCCTCTATCTGTGGGCCATCTGTGCCACTACAATACGCGCTTTATCCGAACGCCAGGCAGGGCGAGTGACCGTCTCTTTTTATCCCGCAATTCTCTCGGGCGGATCGGGCAGCCGCCTCTGGCCGATGTCGCGGCGGCTTCTGCCAAAGCAATTCCTGCCTCTGGTTTCCGAGCGCAGCTTGCTTCAGGACACGGTAGCGCGCCTGCAAGGCGTTGAGGGCGCCCGCGCGCCGATCGTGGTTTCGAATGACGAGCACCGGTTTCTCGTCGCCGAGCAGATGAGGGAAATCGGCGTTCAGTCCGAAGTCCAGATTCTGGAACCCGTCGGCCGCAACACCGCGCCGGCGGTTGCGGTCGTGGCGCTATACGTCCAGAGCCGCCACCCCGACGCCTGCCTTCTCGTGCTGCCCTCCGATCATCTGATCCGCGACGTGCCGGCATTTCATGCGGCGGTCGCAACGGCGCTCCCCCTCGCCGCGAGCGGTTCGCTCGTCACTTTCGGAATCGTGCCGCAGGCACCCGTCACGGGATACGGCTATATCGAACGCGGCGAGCCGATTCCCGGCGCCGAGCGCAGCTTCCGGGTCAGGCGCTTCGTGGAAAAGCCCGATGTCGAGACCGCGCAGCGTTACGTTTCGAGCGGCAGTTTTTTCTGGAACAGCGGCATGTTCGCTTTCCGGCCCGAGCGCTTTCTCGAGGAGCTGCAGCGCTTCCGCCCCGAGATTCTGTCCGCGGCGAAGTCCGCGTGGGAGGCGAGCACGCACGACCTCGATTTTCTGCGGTTGAATCCGGCGGCATTTGCCGCCTGTCCTTCGGACTCGGTCGACTATGCGGTAATGGAACGTACCTCGGCGAGCGCCGTGGTCCAAGCCGACATCGGCTGGAGCGACGTCGGCTCCTGGACCGCGCTCTGGGAGGCCGGGGAAAAGGATGCAAGCGACAACGTCGCCCACGGCGACGTGGATCTGCGCGAGGCGAAAGGCTGCTATGTTCGCGCCGAGCACCGCATGGTGGTGGCGCTGGGCGTGCGCGATCTTATTGTCGTCGAGACCGATGACGCGGTCCTGGTGGCCGCCAAGGCGCGCGCACAGGAGGTCAAGGAAGTGGTCGAGCGCCTCGACCGGCAGGCCCGCACCGAACACGTTTCACACAGCCGGGTCTACCGGCCCTGGGGCTATTACGAAAGCATCGACGCAGGCGAGCGCTTCCAGGTCAAGCGCATCGTGGTGAACCCTGGTGGGGCGCTGTCGCTGCAAATGCACAACCATCGCGCGGAGCACTGGGTGGTGGTGTCAGGCACGGCGAAGGTGACTCGCGGCGAAGAAGTCAGGCTCCTCGCGGAGAACGAATCCACCTATATCCCGATCGGCACCAAGCACCGGCTCGAAAATCCGGGAAAGGAACCGCTTTATCTCATCGAAGTCCAGTCGGGCAGCTATCTGGGGGAAGACGATATCGTGCGCTTCGAAGACCGCTACGGTCGCGGACCGGAAGCACGGAGATAGCAATCTGGGCTTTCACTTTGCGGGTCGCGTTCGACTCCTGAGCAGCCGCTCGTATTCTCCGAGAACACGGCGGTTGACGATCCTCGAATCGAACAGATTTCGAGCGCGTTCCCGGGCCGCGTTTCCCATCTGCTTTCGCTTCGCGTCGTCCTTGAGCAGGCTTGAGAGCGCGTCGGCGAGGGTCTCGGCATCTTTCGGCGGCACCAGGAGCCCCGTGACTCCGTCGACGACGGCGTCGCGAAGCCCGTTGATGCGTGTCCCTATAGTGGGTACGCCGAGTGCTCCCGCCTCTATGACTACGTTCCCGAAACCCTCGCGGTAGCTCGGCAGGCACAGCAGATCGGCCATGGCGAGGTATTTTTCCGGCTCGGGATCATAACCGATCATTCTGATCCGTTGGTCGGACTCCAGGGCCTGCAACAACGCGGGCGGCAACGGATCCCGCTTCGGTTCAGTCGGGCCGACCACGACAAGATACGCCTCGGGATCGGCGGCTTTGAGCCGGGAAAATGCATCGGCCAGTTCCACCATTCCCTTGTCCCGGGTCACGCGGCCGATGAAGAGCACGACCCGGGCGGCGCGAGGGATCGCAAGCGTCTCGCGACACCTCCGTGCGCGTTCGGCGAGCGACTCCGCGTCAAAGCGCGCCAGATCGACTCCCGCCAGGGACCCGCTTTCCAGCACCGAAATGGCATCGGTCCGGCACAGCCCCGCGGCTATCAGAAAATCGCGTTGCGAGGGACTGTCCGCGTAGCAGTGCGTGTTGAGGCGTGCGATCAACCAGTCGCTCGCCATGGAAAGCCAACGTACCGGGCCGGAGAGTTCGAGCCATTGCTGGCCGGTGAATGTGTGCAGCCGTACCGGTACGCAAGCAAGAAATCCTGCCACCGCGCACAGGAGCCCTGCTTTAGGCGTGGTCGAATGTACGATGTCGGGTCGGAACGAACCGAACAGCCGGTACATCGACGCGAGCGCGGCAAGATCGCGCAGGGGCGCGATCCCTCTGGGAACGTCGATCGGGACAAAACGGATCCCGGCAATGCGTTCGAGCGCGTCGGCGCCCTCGACCGGGCTTGCGACCAGGATCACCTCGTGCCCGGCTGCGGCTATCGAGTCGATCTGGCTGCGCAGATGATGCAGCATGAAAAAGGGGATGGTGGCGAGCCTCACAATGCGCATTTGCGGCGCGTTCAATCGCAGGAGCTGGGGCTGACCGATTCCAAGGCGCGAAATGTCGATGATCCGATCACAGCCGACCTCAGGTGCCTTTTTGGCCACATAAACCGCATTATGGCAGCGGGGCAACAATTCTAGCTCTGTGAATCCTAAAGACCGTAACCGATTTGCCGTTGTTACGCACTGATTTCGCGGAGCACGAAGGACATGACCCGAACAAGGTTTCTCGGACAGTTGACGGTTGAAAGTGTCCGAAAAGCCCATTTACTTCACATTCAACGAGATTCAACGAGGGAAAATACCGCAATCTGAACTTTGTTCTATAATTGAACAAATCATCGGACTGATTGATATGCTTTCACTGCCGGCTAAAGCCGACCTTTTACCCCCAACCCGCAAAGCGGTTGATGGAGAATTGAGTTGGGGGCGGGCCGTTAATGTGTCTTCTGGATGGACTCCCATGCTTACAGACGAGTACCGATATCGGATTCTCAAGCTCCTTGAAGCCGATCCTGAGATGAACCAGCGCAAATTGGCGCGCGAATTGGGGATCAGTCTCGGCGGCATCAACTATTGCTTGCGGGCCCTTATAGGAAGAGGCCTGGTCAAGGTGAGCAATTTCCGCAATAGTCGGGACAAGCGCGCGTACATATACTTGCTCACTCCAAAGGGTATCGAGGAAAAGGGGCGAATAACCATGCGATTCCTGAAATACAAGATCACCGAGTATGAGAATCTACGAAAGGAACTCGACGAGTTACGAATTGAAGCGGCGAGAATTGCGGGCTTGTCCGACCGTCACCATGTGAAATGATGCAAGAAAATTCGGCGGCATCGTGAAGGAGCGAGCTATCGATGCAATGCGCGGCCAGAAACCGGCTCGCTTCGGTCGGACGGCGGAAGGTCGGCTTATGAGGCGGTCTCAATGTTGCTGACGGCAAAACGAATACTTGTCACCGGCGCTGACGGGTTTATCGGCTCGCACCTCGTCGAGGCGCTCGTGCGAAAAGGATGTGCGGTACGCGCCTTCGTGTACTACAACTCCTTCAATTCCTGGGGCTGGCTGGACCGGACACCCGAAGATATAAAGGCAGCCATCGACATATTCGCGGGTGATATACGCGATCCTCACGGTGTAAGAAAGGCGATGGAGGGCTGTGACATCGTTCTGCACCTCGCCGCGTTGATCTCAATTCCTTATTCATATCATTCCCCGGATACGTACGTTGATACTAACGTCAAAGGCACTTTGAACGTCGTCCAGGCGGCGCGTGAACTAGGAACTCGGAAGGTGGTTCACACTTCCACCAGCGAAGTATACGGAACTGCCAGATTCGTCCCGATCACCGAGGAACATCCACTGCAGGGGCAGTCCCCATACGCGGCAACTAAAATTGGCGCCGATCAAATTGCGATGTCATTCCATTGCGCATTCGACACGCCGGTAACGATCTTTCGGCCCTTCAATACCTACGGTCCACGCCAATCGGCACGCGCCGTAATTCCGACGACCATTACACAGGTCGCTGGGGGTCGACGCAGAGTCAAGCTTGGCGCGTTGCACCCTACCCGCGACTTCAACTACGTTGGCGACACGGTCGCGGGTCTGATCGCAGTGGCGGAGTCCGACAAGGTTATCGGTGAAGTCGTCAATTGCGGCAGCAACTGTGAGATCTCGATCGGCGATGCGGTAAAGCTGATTGGAGACCTCATGGGGGTCGAACTCGAGATTGAAACTGAAGATCAACGACTGCGGCCGGAAAAAAGCGAGGTCGAGCGCCTGTGGGCCGACAACAGCAAAATCCAGCGCTTGACGGGTTTCAAGCCACAAACCGGTTTGCGGGAAGGGCTCCAGAAAACTATTGAATGGTTCACCGATCCAGAGAACCTCAGTCGCTATAAAGCGGACATCTACAATGTCTAGGCGGGCGGTCATTCTCGCTGGCGGAAAGGGTACGCGCCTGCGGCCTTATACCGTAGTGCTCCCGAAGCCTCTAATGCCCATTGGCGATTACCCGATACTTGAGGTGGTGGTGAGACAACTCGTGCGCGCCGGTTTCGAACGGATCACCATGGCAGTCAACCACCAAGCCGAACTCATCAAAGCCTTCTTCGGAAACGGGTCGAAATGGAGCGTAATGATCGACTATTCACTTGAGGATCAGCCGCTCGGCACGATGGGACCTCTGCGGCTGATCTCGGATTTGCCAGACAATTTCCTAGTAATGAATGGCGATGTCTTAACTGACCTCGATTTTGCGTCCTTTCACGACGCTCACGTGGCCGCGCGGAGTCTATTCACCATCTCTTCATATTGCCGCGAGGAAACCCTCGACTATGGAGTACTTGAAATCGATGCAATGCGTCGTCTCGTGGGTTTTCGCGAAAAACCGAAAACGCAATATGAAGTGAGCATGGGCGTGTATATGGTTAGCCGTCATGCGTTGCGCTTCATACCTGAGGGCAAATCCTACGGTTTCGATACTCTGATGCTCGATCTGTTAGCAAACGGGCGCGAGGTCACCATACGGCCGTTCGACGGCTACTGGCTCGACATCGGGCGACCGGATGACTACATGCGTGCAATTGACGAATTCGAAACTATGAGGTCCCGGTTCCTTGATGGCTGAAATTCTCGTTACTGGCGCGAACGGATTCGTTGGACGTGCTCTCTGCGAGGCGCTGCGAGCGCGGGGACATGCGGTAGTAGAATTGTCCCACTGGGACGGCGATATCGCGGACCCGAAAACCCTGGACGTGCTCGGTTCGGTGGAGCATGTATTTCACCTCGCGGCCCGCACTTTTGTGCCTGATAGTTGGCAAGATCCGTTTGGATTCCAGAAAACCAATGTACTCGGAACTGCCAACGTATTAGAGTACTGCCATAAACGCTGCGCGCGAATGACTTTTGTCAGCGCCTATCTTTATGGCATGCCCGATCAGTTGCCCGTGTCCGAGACTGCTACCCCGAAGCCAAACAATCCTTATGCCCTGTCGAAATATCTCGCTGAGCAGGTATGTTCCTTCTACGCGGGCCGCTACCAAACTCCTGTAACGGTCATTCGTCCCTTTAACGTCTTTGGGCCCGGGCAAAAACTCCACTTTCTTGTTCCGCACATTGTCAGCCAAGTGCGGAATGGACAAAGCATACGGGTAAAAGACCTGACCCCGCGCCGGGACTATGTTTACGTTGACGATCTGGTCGAGGCACTCGTAAGCACCCTTTCCGCCTCTTGGGGCTACGAGCTGCTCAACGTCGGTTCTGGCGGCTCTCTTGGGGTTGGAGAACTAATATCCATCGTGCAATTGGTCGCGGGGACGAATCTCCCCGTTCACCAAAACGGCGAAATTCGGCGCAACGAGATTCCCGAGGTGTACGCGGACATCGCCAAGGCGCGCGCGCTTCTGCACTGGCAGCCCAAAACCACATTTGCCCAGGGCATCGAGCAAATACTGAAACAGGAGCTGAGGCCATGAGTGACCGCTACGTTCCGATTAACAAGGGAAACTATTCTATGGACACGCCCGAGCGGGACAGTCGCTTTGAGGAATATCGCGGCGAGGGGTGGGATGTCGAATACGCCGAGTACCGCCGCAACTGGGCAGAGTACCCCAGCGAGCAGTTCGTCTCCGACTATCCCTTGCTGGTGGACATCGAGCTGTCTTCGCTCTGCAACTTGACTTGCCCCATGTGTTACACGATCACTGATGAGTTCGAGAAACGCGTCAATACCACGCGTATGGACTGGGATCTTTATACAAAAATCATCGATGAAATCGGCGGCAAAGTACCCGCAATCCGGCTGAGCCTTCGAGGCGAGGCTACACTGCACACGAAATTCTCTGATTGCATCCGCTACGCGAAGGACAGTGGGATCAAAGAGGTATCGGTGCTGACTCATGGCGGCAAGCTCACGCTTCCCTATTTCGAGAAGATCGCGAAAGCCGGCATCGACTGGATCACGATTTCGATCGACGGCGTGGGCAGCACGTATGAGGCCATCCGCAAGCCCCTCAAGTTCGAAGACCTTTTGGAGAAGATCAAAGCTATCAAGCGCTACAAGGACCAAAATGGGCTACATCGACCAGTAATCAAGGTGCAAGGCATATGGCCGGCAATTCGCGAAAATTCCCAAGCCTATTACGACACCTTCGCTCCCTATGTGGACCAAGTCGCGTTCAACCCGCTCATCGATTACCTCGGCAACGACACTCGGATCGAGTACCTCGAAAACTTCACCTGCCCGCAGCAATACCAGCGGCTCGTGATCGGGGCTGATGGACTCGTGATGAAGTGTTCCAACGACGAAGAAAACCGCGAAGTCATCGGGGATGTCAACAGGGAGTCTGTGCATTCAGTATGGCACGGAGAAAAAATGAACCTCGTGCGAGCCATGCACAAGCAACCGAGGGGATTCATGCAAAGCGCTGTTTGCAGAAAGTGCTATTTGCCGCGCAAAACACAGGACGAAGTTGGCCAGGTAGGAGCGCGAACCTTTGTCGTGAAGAATTACGTACACCGGATTCAGGTTGTCGGCAAATGACCGACGTTTGCGTACGAGCGGACATTGGGGTTGATTGAGCCAAAGGTGAAGTAGCGCATGCTTGGGGGAACCGAGTGTTTAAGCGATATACGCCGGGGCGGTGCTACATCATTGCCGAAATAGGCGGCAATTTCACGACCTTCGGTCAGGCGCGCAGACTGATCGACGCAGCCGCGGATTGTGGAGTGGACGCGGTCAAGTTGCAAACTTACCGCGCTGATACTGTCGCGAGCCGGAAAGCGATATTCGATATGGAAAACGTAGGAATCGCTTCCCAGCACGAACTCTTCACTAAGTATCAAATCAGCGAAGCGTTGCACGGCGATATCTTTGCCTATGCGGAGTCGAAGGGGATCGACTGGTTCTCGACTCCTTCGCACGAGACCGACGTTGACGTACTGGAACGGCTGCAGGTCGGAGCCTACAAGATTGGCTCGGACGACGCAGTGAATATTCCATTTCTACGCTACATTGCTCGCACCGGGAAGCCGATCATTCTCTCCACGGGCATGTGCACTCTCGAAGAAGTGCGCGAGTCCGTCGCCGCCATACTCGAAGAGCGCGATGCGCAACTCATTCTGCTCCATGCCATTACCAGTTATCCGACGCACCCCGAGAACGTAAACCTCGCTGCGATGCAGGTACTGATGCGTGAGTTTCCCCGGCTTGACATCGGCTATTCCGATCACACGCTCGGCCCGATCGCCTGCCTCTGCGCGGCGGCAATGGGCGCCCGTGTTCTGGAAAAACACTTCACATACGATAAGAAGGCGGAGGGACCCGATCACATGCTCTCCGCCGACGCCGCCGAAATGAAATGGTTGGTGGAAGCTGTGCGAACCTTCGAAATCATGCGCGGGAACGGCGTAAAGTGCCCAGCAGCTAGCGAACGCAAGACACGCATCAACAACCGAAAGAGCGTGGTTCTTGCTCGCGCCGTGAAGGCAGGTGCTCGGCTTGCGCGCAACGACATCGCTATCAAGCGCCCCGGTACGGGCATCGCGCCGAAGCACCTCGAGCAGGTAATCGGGCGTTCGTTGCGCTCGGACATGGAACAGGATTCGGTCTTGACATGGGACGATCTGCTGTAATCGGCACCATCATCCAGACGCGCATGGGCTCGAGCCGACTGCCCGGAAAGATCCTGCAACCGATCGCCGGCAAGCCGCTACTGGACCATATCCTCGGGCGCCTTACAGGACTTCGCCACGGGGTTCACATCGTCGTCGCGACCAGTGAACAACGCCGTGACGATGTCGTCGCTTCATTCTGCGCCGAGCGCGCAGTTGATTGTTTTCGCGGCAGTGAGGACGATGTTCTCGGGCGTTACTACAAATGCGCACGCGCTCGCGGATTCGAGCAGGTCGTGCGCCTGACCGCGGACAATCCGTTTACCGATATCGCGGAACTGGACCGCCTCATTCAGTTTCACCTGGAACATGGGTATGACTACAGCTGTTCCTCCGAGAGCCTTCCAATCGGCGTAGGAGCCGAAATATTCACCTTTGCGGCACTAGAGCGAAGCTTCCGCGAAGGAAATGCGCAGCATTACCGTGAACACGTAAATGAATATGTCTTGGAGCATCCCGAGCTGTTTCGCATAGGACGCCTTTCCGTACCCAAGAACAAGCACCGCCCGGACGTGCGCCTTACCGTAGATACCCAGGAGGATCTTGATCGAGCGCGCTTCGTCGCGGCAGGCGCGACTGGTTCCTGGATTACGACCGAAGAGGCGATCGCTTTGTGTTCGCGCTTTGCATAGAGTCCTCGCACGCGCGGGGGATGGGGCACTATTTTCGTGCGCTGAACCTCGGGACGACTCTACGCTGTGCGGGTGAGCAGTGCCGGATACTCATCAACGACCATGAGCCGGCATTAAAGCACTTGCTGGAAACAGGACTGGATTACGACGTCGTGAACCTTGCCGACCTGGAAAGCGACTGGGAAGGAAAACTCATCGCGCAATACGGGATTCATGTGTGGATAAACGATCGCTTGAATACCGATGAGCGCCATGCGTTCCACGTCAAGCGCCGCAAAATTCCGCTCGTCACATTCGACGATCGTGGCACCGGAGCCGGGCAGGCGGACCTCAATATTGCGGCATTGAGCTTTGATCCCAACGAGCTGCTGCTCGGTCATCGCGTACTGCGTGGCGTCGACTATCTCGTTCTCAATCCGGAAATCTCGAAGTATCGCCGGATCAGACGCTACAAAAAAAAGATGCTCGTGACATTAGGGGGCAGTGATACGTACGGCGTGACGCTCAAAGTCGTCCGCGCACTGCGTGTTACGGGGCGCACGGCGACAGTAGTCATCGGTCCGGGGTTCCGCCACGACGACCAGCTTAAGAAGGCGATTGGTACGGGGTTCGAAGTCAAATGCCGGCTGCGGTCCCTGATCGCCGAGTTCGCTCACTACGATTTAGCCGTTACAGGCGGGGGGATTACCCCATTTGAAGCGAATGCCTCGGGCTTGCCTTGCATTGTCATAGCCAACGAACTCTTCGAGGTGCCTGCAGCCAAGGCGCTTGAAACCTTCGGTAGCTCTGTTTTCGCCGGTCACTATGCGGCGATGGACGAGTCCATCTTCACGCGCGAGCTTCCAATCGAGACCATGAGCCGGAGCGGCATGGCAGCCATCGGCCTCGGAGGCGCCGCGCGCATCGTCGAAGAATTGACGTCCCTGTGACCAAGACCGTCGTCATTCATCAGCCTGACTTCCTTCCTCATCTGGGATTTTTTCAACGTCTCCTGCACGCGGACCTTTACATTGCCTTGGATCACGCGCAATTCGTCAACGGGACAAGCCGAAGCTGGACGCATCGCGACAAGATCAAGACACCGCGTGGAGCTCAATGGCTTACCGTGAGCGTTCGCAAAGCGCCCCGCGAAACACCCATCAACGCCATCGCTTTGTCGAACACGGATTGGAGAATTCAGAACCTCAATTTGTTGCGCGAGAACTACCACCAGGCGTCCTTCTTCGATGAGATTTACCCGGAACTCCAGAATCTTTACGCCGCACCTTGCACATGGCTCGTCGAATTCACTATGGCGTCCATCGAAATGCTGTCGCGACTGCTCGGCATTTCCGTTCCGACGGTGCTTTCCAGCTCTCTGCGTCCCGCGTGGCACAAAAACGAATTGCTAGTGGAACTCCTGCGGAAGGTCGGGGCCACGCATTATCTCTCCGGGTTAGGGGCGCGCGACTACTTCGACCCCGCCCCTTTTTCCGCGGCAGGCATCGAGGTGATCTGGCAGGATTTCAAACACCCCGTCTACCCCCAGTTGCATGGAGACTTCGAGCCGTACCTGAGCAGCATCGACCTGCTCTTCAACTGCGGCGCTGCTGAATCCCTAAAACTCTTGAGAGAGTGCTAAGTGAACATACTTGCTATCGGTGCACACTTCGACGATGTGGAGCTGGGTTGTGGAGGAACGCTGGCTCGGCACGCGCGCAATGGGGACAGCGTGTACGTATACGTGGCGACCGTGTCGGGTTTTACGAACCAATACCAACAGACCGTGCGCTCCAACGAGGTTGCTCTCAAAGAAGCCCAGAAGGCGATGGAAATTCTTGGTGTGAAGGAGTTGATTTGTGGTCGATTCAAGACGCTTCAAATTGAATTTGTCGATGAGCTGAACATCGAAATCCTGAAAATTGTCGAGGAAAAGAACATCGGCAGGGTTTACGCGCACTGGATCGGGGACATACACCATGACCACCACGCAGTGGCGAGGGCGTCGCTGCATAGTTGCCGACACGTCCCGCGGATGTTGATGTATCGCAGCAACTGGTACCACTCGACCATGGAGTTTCGCGGTAATTTCTACAGCGACATCACCGATTATTGGCGTCTGAAGGAGCGGGCCATACAAGCCCATGCATCGGAAATGGAGCGCACGGGTCAAAAGTGGATCGAATTCTTCAAGAACGAGGCCGAGAACGCCGGTCAGCGAATCGGGGTGAAATACGCCGAGATATTCGAAGTCGTGAAATGGCTCGAAGCGTGAATTCCTATCTTGACCAGCTTCTCAGACTACACTGGTTGAGACCGGAAACGGCTTTGTGGCGGACCTTTGATTGCTTGCTTATGGAGCAGCATGGTCCAATATCCGGACGGTCAATCGACCTCGGATGCGGCGATGGGACGCTGAGTTTTGTGATGGCTGGCGGAACGATAGACGGCTATGACGTGTTCATGGATGTCGAACGCATACACGGATACAACGCCGGCGAGGATATTTACAACCAGCCCACAGACGTGACGATCAGGCCCGATTACGCCAATTTGCGCTACACCTACGAATATGGTGTCGACCACAAGGAATGGCTCGTCCAGAAGGCGAAGCGATTCTCCCGATTCTATCGGAACAATGTCGTTGCAGATCTCAACCATCCCTTGCGCTTCGATAACGCCTCCTTTGATTCCGGGTTTTCCAATGTGTTGTACTGGCTCGACGACCTTGACTGGGTCTTGTCGGAATGGGCGAGAGTACTCAAACGGCGAGGTACGCTGGCGCTATTCGTTCCGAATGAAAATTTCAAGGAGAAGGCGTGGCTTTACTACGGTGCTCCAAATAGCGACGAGAAGGAATACCTGAATTATTTCGATCGCGGTTATAACGCACTGATACGGCATTGTTACCGCTCCAAGAATTGGATAGAAATCTTCGCTCGTAATGGTTTTGCAGTTAGGGGGCATCATCTTTACCTGACGGACCCCGTGATGGAAATCTGGAACATCGGAGTGCGTCCGATTGCCCCCCTTGTAATTTCCATGGCGAAAGCGCTTTCCCCAAAGGAGCGGGAGATAGCCAAGGTCGAATGGGTTGAATATTTTTCTCGGTTCTTTAAGCCTATCGTGGAGGGAGAGTTCGGCAGAAAGGTGCCGGAAAGCCAGGCGGCATTTCACTTTTTTATCCTTGAGAAACCATGACCCGCATAGTTGGCATCATAGAAGCCCGTATGGGCTCTAGCCGCCTGCCCGGCAAGACGATGATGCCCCTTTTCGATGCCAAGTCGTTGCTGGAATGCGTAGTCGCTCGTTTTTGGGCATGCCGAGTGGTCAACGATGTTGTGGTCGCTACCACCGTAAAAAGAAATGACGACATAATCGCGAAATGGTGCGAAACGCACGGAGTCTCCTTCTTCAGGGGTTCTGAAGAAAACGTCCTGGAGCGGGTTGCCGGCGCGGCCCGCGAATACGCAGCCGACGCGATCGTGCAAATGGGCTCGGACTCAGCCTACCTAGACTTCCAGCTTATCGACCACCTCGTGGACCATTACCTGTGCGGACAGTACGACTACGTCTGCAACGATCTCATACTCACCTACCCTTTAGGCATTTACGGACATGTGGTGCGTGCGGAGGCACTCGCAGAGCTGAATCGCCGGAACGACCTTACCGCCAAGGACCGTTCCGACGTGGTCCGCTATATCTGGGAGCATTCGGAGGCCTACGCCATATACAATATCGAAGCGCCACCGGAATACCGCCGTCCGGAACTTCGCCTGACGATTGACTATCCCGAGGACTTGGAGCAGGCGAGAAAAATCTATTCAATTTTCGGCGGCCGCTTGTTCACGACGCCGGATCTTCTCGCGCTCCACCAACGGCAGCCGGAGTTGTTCAAGGGTACACGCGGACTCGTGCAGCAGTCGGCGCCGTTCCTATAACAGATCTCATGCGCCTTCTGTCCGTTGCAGTAATCGGTGCCGGCAACATGGCCGGAGGGTACGACGAGAACAAGCGCACAGGCGATCTAGGTATTTACAGTCATGCCGGCGCGTACGCCGCTCACGGGGGGTTCAACCTGAAGAGCGTTTTTGATCCGGACAGAGAGCGCGCAGAAGCGTTCCGTAATATCTGGAAAGCCGACCGCGTGGCAGACGACCAGGCGGAAATTCAACGCACATTTCACGACGTCGTCAGCATTTGCTCGCCCGACGCAACCCATTTTGAAGCGGCAAGAGCTGTTTTGCAGTCGCGATGCTGCCGCACTTTATTCGTCGAAAAACCACTTGCGACAAACCTCGATCACATCGACGAATTGATCCGCCTAGCCCAGCAAAGCGATATCCATCTGGTAGTGAACTTTCAGCGGCGATACGAACCGGTGCATTCCGAAATCCGCGATCTGATTACATCTCGCTCCGGCACTGTGCTTTCCGTCACGGGACATTACATGAAAGGCCTCCGTCATGTCGGGACCACGATGGTTGATACGCTAACGTACTTATGCGGATATCCCGACGCGGTTTTGGCCTACGCTCGCGCGTACAATCAGGAAGCTGAGGAGTTCAGTTACGAGTTCGTGATGTACTACCCTGGATACTCGGTAGCCGTAAAAACTACCGACGCGGATCGACTCTTGTACCACTACCATGTCTTCGAAATCGATCTGCTCCTTACCGATAGACGGCTAACGTTGGCCGCCAACTCGCTGTGGCTTCGGGAAACTGCAGTAACGGATTATTTCTATACCGGAGTGAAGGCGTTGAACGACCGCGGAGCACGCTTCCGGGAGACCGACTATAAGGCATCGATGGTGGAAGCGGCACGGTACGTGTACGACATCACGACTGGAAGGCGGGCGCACGATATCAACACGCCCGGAACCTCGTACAACGATTGTCTTGTTATCGACCAGATCGTCGAATCCTATGCGCGGGGTTCCGCGAAACTCTCACTTGGATCATCACGATGGAAAAGATAAGAACCGCTCCTTTCCCGCCCTACAACCCGATCGGGAGCGAGGAGGTGGCGGCCGCTGCGGAGGTGGTGAAAACCGGCATGCTGTCGGACTACCTCGGCCGGCACGGAGAGAAGTTCGGCGGCGGTCGCAACGTGCGCGAGCTGGAAAAGCGATGGGCGGACTACCATCGGGTGAAGCACGCGGTCTCGTTTAACAGCGCCACCTCGGCGCTCATCGCCGGGATCGGCGCTCTGGGGATCCTGCCCGGGGACGAGGTGCTGGTCATCGGCTACGGCATGTGCATCTCGGCGACGGCGCCGCTGTTCTACGATGCCGTGCCGGTCTTCGTGGACATCGAAGACGACTATTTCTGCATGAACCCGAAGAACGTCGTCGAGCGAATTACCCCCAGGACCAAGGCCATCTTGCCGGTCGATCTGTTCGGCCAATCCACCGACATGGTGGCGATACGCGAGATCGCGCGAAAGCACAACCTCAAGATTCTCTCCGACGCATCCCATGTCCCGGGATGCCCCTACAACGACGGCTACGCCGGCACGTTCGGCGACATAGGCGTCTACAGCCTGAATCAGCACAAGATCATCCATTGCGGCGAGGGCGGCATTGCCGTCACTAATGATGATGACCTGGCGATACGCCTGCAACTCATTCGCAACCATGCCGAGGCGGTCGTCGAGGAGATGGGCTATGCAAACCTGGTTAACATGGTGGGAGGTAATTTCCGGTTGCCCGAAGTTGAAGCAGCGATCGCCATAGAACAATTGAAGAAGCTGCCGCAATTGCTCAAGCAACGCGTCGACCTCGCAGACTATTTGACCGAAAAGCTTTCCCGGATCGATTTCCTCACGCCGCCAAGAATACGAAAAGGCAGCGGCCACGTTTATTATCTCTATCCGATCAAATTCCGGCGCGACCTCGCTGGACTGTCCCGTGAAAGCTACATCGAAAATATCAGAACGCTGGGAATTCCGATGTATCGCTTTGCCGGAGGCTATATCCGGCCGCTTTACCTTGAACCGATTTTCGCGCGCAGGGAACAGTTCAAGAGCGGCTTTCCCTATACCCTTCACCCGGAACGTCAGCGTCCGCGCTACGAACGAGGCGTCTGTCCGGTTACGGAGCGCCTCTACGATGAGGAAATGATCGTCACCGCATACAACTACCCGCCGCTTACCACTTCGGACATGCGTGATATCGCCAAAGCGTTCGCAAAAGCCGCAACAATGAAATGAGTCTGAATCACCTCAGTCAATACAACCGGGAGATCCGAGACTGGCTGACAAAGGTTTTTGCGTTCGCGGCTGAAATTCCTCGCGAGACTCTTACCCGGCGAAGCTGTCCAGTGTGCGGCGGAGCGAACAGCGAATTCTTTGCCAACAACGACTATTTGAATTACGAACGCTGCCGCGTGTGCAGCCTCGTATACATGAACCCGGCACCCGATGCGGAGGCCGTGGATAAAGGATTTACCGGCGAAGATGAGCTGCTTATGGAGTATTTCGAGATCATCAGAAAATACCGGACTGGGATCTCGGAAAAGCCGGACCCACTCGAGGATGACAAGCTGAAGGACATTTACCGACTGAAGCAATCTGGACTGTTGCTCGATGTCGGATGCTCCGTTGGTGATTTCCTGCATAGGGCGAAACATTTCTACCGCGTCGAGGGCCTTGAAATTAACCCCAGAACGGCCGCTATCGCGGAGAAGCACTTCAAAGTCCACAAAGGTTTTCTGGGGGAACTCGGCCTCGCGCCTGTCTACGATATCGTCACCTTGCACCAGATTCTGTACGGGGTGCCCGATCCGGTTGGGCTTTTCCGGGACATCTTTAAAATCCTCAAAGATGACGGCCTTCTCTATATCAATACACCAAACGGCGATTCCTATGCGATGGCGTTGTATCGAGGGAAGTCCAACCATCTCTACGGCTACAGCACGTTGAATGTATTCAATGAGCGCTCCCTCGAAGAACTTGCGCGTCGAAGCGGGTTCAGGATCCTCACCTATCGAACGGAGTGGCTCGACATATACATCACCGACCTCGTTGAATTTCTGGATCACCCGGAACGGTTCATCCACAAGCGAAACTGCCAAATTCAGGACTACGAGGACAAGATTCGAGAGGAAAGCGCATTTCATCGAACTCTGGTGCGGGACCTGGGGAAGCGCGGGAATTACTTAGTCGCCGTGCTTGGCAAGGCAGCTGGTTCTGCTTTTGCGGCTAATACTCTCGCGTGAACAAGAAGACGATAGTGTTCTTCAGTTGCGAACCCGGGGGGGCCGAGGTTCTGAGTCCGGTCGTACACCTGGTGCGGGAGAGGACGCGCTATGAACCGATAGTTTTGAGCTACGGATTCGGCGCGCAGCGCTTCGCTGGCAGAGGCATCGAGCATATCGAGATCACGGGAATTGCAAAAGACGGGCGCTCGATATTCGAAGAGTACCAGGCGGACCTCGCTATCACTTCCGCGGCAAGCCTTCCCGAGCGAGACATGACGGAAAAGTATATCTGGAAGCAAGCGAAGGAACGTGGCGTTCCCTCGCTTGCGTTCCTTGATCAGTGGCAGAATTATGTACCACGCTTCAGCGGCCCAGGCGAAAGCGAAAGGCTCGCCTATCTGCCCGACTACATCAATTGTATCGATGGCGTCGGCGAAATCGAGATGGTGCGGGAAGGATTCGACCCGAGAACACTCGTCAAACTGGGGCACCCATATCTATCGTCGTTGCAGGCTTATGCCGCCATAGTAGATCAAGCCGAAGTCCGGGTCCGCATGAACATCCCGCCTGACGCGCGGGTCGCACTGTTCGCATCCGAGGCAATTCGCGAGCATTTCGGGCGCCAAAGGGGCTACGACCAGTACGACGCGCTGCGTCTGTTCCTGGAAATAACGTCCCGCTCTTCCGGAGACGTGACGCCGCTCATCAAACTTCATCCGAAGGATTCAGAAACTGAGTACCGACTTACGCTCAAATCCCATCGGGGCATTCGGCCGGTGCTCGTAAAAAACGAGCTTACCGCGACGGAGTGCATCACGATTGCAGATGTCGTCTACGGAATGACCTCGACCATGCTTATCGAGGCATTCGTTCTCGGAAAGCAAGCCATCTCATTGCAGCCTGGACTGCAAGGCGAAGACCTGATGGCGCTGTCCCGACTCGGGCTTATTCCATTGGTGACGGGCGCTTCCCACGAGCCTGCTCGCCTGGAAGCGGTGCCTAAGCCAGGGGCGGCCGAATTCAGCTGGAGTTTCGATCCGGACACAGCGTTGTCATTTATCGAAGAACTAATGCTGTGAATCGAGCCCAACGGGACAGGACCTGCACACGCTTTCATGGACCCGGTAGCGCTCGGCGTGCGGAAAGCGTGCCGTGACAATCGAACATAGCCGGGACATGGTTCTTGCAAATGTGGTTCAGCAAGTCGTGAATCTGCTGATTCTCATCTCGGTGCCGCAGATGATAACCACGGAGTCTTTTGGCCAGGTAACGTTCGTAGTGACGTTGCTCTCTTTCATGTCGTTTTCCGACCTCGGGCTGTCGTTCGTCTATTCGCGAAAAATGCCGGCATTGTATGGCCGAAACAACCATTCCGAGATCGCAACGTGGAACACGACTATATTCCGCTTCAGGGCGTATGGAGCGCTCGTTTTTGGCACAGCCGCCGGGTTGATTTATTTGGACAAATACGGCGATGTACAAAACGCGGTGCTCCTGGCCATGACCGCCCCGCTGGCATCGGCAGCTTCCTTTTACATCGCGAGCAATATTGCACAAGGCGCGTTTGGGGCGACGCGAAACGCCGCCGTGCTGCAGGCCGTGGCCCGGCTATGCGTGATCCCGGGCGTCGCAGCTTGGGGAGTGCGCGGTTGGTTCGTGGGGCAACTAGCCGCCTCCGTCCTTGCATTTGGACAGCGCAATTTGAGAACTACCTGCACGAAAGGATGGAAGCAGGCGGGTGCAATCGATTGGTCGCTTGTCCGTGCCAATGTATCGGAGGCCATCGCCCTTGGCCTGATTACGACGCTCTGGACGCTGCTGCTGTCCTCGGGCAGGTTTGCAGCCGCGTTCAAGTATCCTGACGTCGTAGTGGGAAAATATGGTGTAGCGGCATCGGCGTATCAGATGATGTCCGCACTGATGATCGCAGCGTTCATCCCCCAGACGGTAAAGCTCTACCGCCTCCTGGACGTCGACCAAAATGCAGCGATAGACTACGTACTGAGAGTTATCATTTGGACCCTCCCGATAGCGATTGCTTTTGCGTGTGCCAGTGTCTTGGCGGCACCACCGTTACTGAACTATGTTTTTCCAAGCTATGGAGTGGATTTCCAGATAGTTGCCCCCCTGATGCTCAGCTTTGTCAACTACCCGGCAATTGTCACGCTGGGAGGCATTTGGGTCGGGACGAACCGGCACTCAATGTATCTCCCGATCATTGTGGCTTGCCTATGCGTCGATTGGGTGGCGACCGAGCTCCTGGAGCCGCGGTACGGATACAACGCCGCGGCTATGGGACAGTTGCTGTCACTCTCGGTATTCGCGGTCGTCATGCTGCTCGCGGTCGCCATCTGCTACCGGCGAAGTGCTTTCCGAGGCGTACACATCTGGATCGCCATATTGGCCAGCGCGATGCCAGTGATCGCGCTAATGACGATTCCAATGGAACCCTGAGGACTAATCGCGGATCGCCGGAGTGGTACCGCATCCAGCAGCAGGGCCAAAGCGCGAGATTCGCGGCAGGCCCAATTCGTGCTACGCACCTAGAAAACTCAGGACGGAAGGTCGCATGATCCGAAGAGCAGTGGAAAACTGGATGCTGCCCCCAGGTGTCGTCTGCGTGCTAAAAACCGCAGCGGCAAGGATGAGGAAGATTTTACGGCCTGCAGGGTACAAGAAGCTCCTTCGGGAAAACATCGGCTTGAAGGATCGCCATAAAGGTACTCGGTGCTTCATTTTGGGCGCCGGCTCGTCCGTCAAGAGCCAGGACATCAAGAAGCTTGCGGGCGAAATCGTACTGACCGTTAGCAATACTTTCGTCCATCCGGATTATCCGTTTGTCAAACCCAAGTATCACATCTTCCCCCCAGTGTTCGAAAGTCACGGCCGTTGGTATTCGGTTGACAAATTCGTGGCGTGGCTGAAGGCGGCAGACGAAAATACCTTCGACGCCGAGATTTTTCTTTGCATCGGAGACAAAGAGATGTGTGACAGCCACGGTCTCTTTAAGGAAAGGACCGTTCATTGGGTCGATTACCTCCCATGGAGCTGGCGCATGTCTACTCCAGTCGATTTATCGACAATTCCGCCCATCTGGACCGTTTCCGAGACGGCGCTGACCATAGCGTTGTATCTGGGTTTCGACAAGATATATCTGCTCGGATTCGATCACGATTGGTTCAATGGTCCTCTCGTATATTTTTACGATGAATCAAAGGACCATGTCATGCAGCCGAGCAGACAGGCGCTGATCGAGGGAGGCGTAGACGCGGAGTTTCAGATGCGACGCCATGCAGACGTCTTCAGAAAGTACAAATATCTTTATTCCAAGAAACAGAATATCTTTAACGCGAACGCGAATCCTTTTCACTATCTCGACGTTTTTCCGAAGGTCGAATTTAATTCGTTATTCCCATAGCAGAATCCCCATCAGACAGTATGCGGTCATTGCTAATGAACCCGCTGACGACCTGGACGCGATGGGTCGCGCACGTTATTGGCTTGTCAATCCCTTCACTATTGTTTATGGACATGGGGGAACTCGAATAGGTGATGGTGTGCGAATTGCTGCTCATACGGTCATCATTCCTGCACATCACAACGTCGTGGCTGATGGCGAACCACTTCACCTATCGGGGACCACTGCTAAGGGTATTGATATTAGTGACCATGTTTGGTTGGGTTCCGGTTCGCGGATTCTTGATGGCGTCCATATCGGTAGGAATGCAGTCGTCGGCGCAGGCAGTGTTGTTACGAGATCTGTGCAAGAAAATACGACGGTTGCAGGCGTTCCAGCGCGGGTGGTCAAGCAGCGATAAGCCCGAGCGAGAAATGGGATTGGCTTTACCCGTGGCAACGCGACCGCCGCTTCTTGGAATGTAAGCAAGCATGACATTATCACGCCACGGCGGCAGGAAGCACATCCTGGCATGGGTTCGCTACGGAGATCGCCCGGCTATTGAGTCTACTCAAGCGCCGCCACCATCTCACGGAGACCATTCCGCCATCCTGTCGTAAAGCCGAACCCAAGTAGGTGTATCAGCTTGTCCGGAGGGTAGGTTACCCGCCTGGTCAACGCGTCGATCCGGCCCGTGGTCAGCGGAAACCCGGGGACCCAGGACAAGGCCTTCGTCACCCCTCTGACGAGGGTTTCGGGGAGACGCGTGGTCGGCGCCCGCATTGCCAGCAGCCGGGCGGCTTCGAGGACGAATTCCTCGATCGTGCAGTCCTCGCTGAGGTTGAAAATTTCTCCGACCGCCCGATCGTTGTCGCCGCAGAGTACCAGCGCAGCTGCCACATCGTCCACGTGGACATACGGCAACAATGCACCGGGCGGTCCGACAAATGCAAAGTGACCGCTGCGTATCGCGTGCAGGAATGCCCACCGCATCGACTCGGTCGGCATGTCGCGACCGAAAACAATTCCCGGCCTTAGGATCACCCACCGCATGCCGGTCCGTGCGCACGTATCGATCACAAGCTGATCCGCAGCCAATTTGCTGGTTGCGTATCCTCCGACGGGGGCCGGCGTAGTGTTTTCGCGGACGACCCCGGAGCGTATAGGACCGTACACCACGAGACTGGATACCTGAACCCACCGCCCAACATTTCCCTCTGCCGCTACGAGCAGCCTACGGGTACCCTCGACATTGACTGCGCTTATCCGCAAAGCGTGTTGTTGCTCTGCTGCACAGTGGTATAACACGTCGGCGCCTTGCGCGAAGCGTTGCAGCCGTGTGAGTTCTGACGACGTCAAGTCGCCCGGAAGAATTTCCACGTCGCGGCCCCAGGGCGAGGCGGTCGCCTCACGAACCAACACTTTCACGCGGTCACCCAGGGCAAGGTGTCTCGCAACCAGCCGCCGACCGACGAATCCGCGACCCCCGGTAACGGCAATTGTTCGGGGCATATCGAATCTCAGTTACGCCGAAGATCCTTCAAGGCTCGCAACCAGCCCGTTGCGGCAGTTGGAAGCACGCGCTTCGCTGCCATGACGGAACGGGCGAGCACCCAGTCCTTCCACGCGAGCAACGGAGGCAATCCGCCGCGAAGCGCGACGGAACGCATTTCCCTGAGTATCTTGGGGCTCCTGCTGGAACCTCCCAGCCGGAACTCGGCCAGGATTTCTGGAATCTCGACCCCGACCACGCCGGCTGCATGAATCCTCCCAATGAACTCGAAATCTCCCGCGAGCATCAGCCTGCTGTCAAACCCGCCGAAGGTCGCGTACACCGAGTGACGCACAAACATCGTCGGATAAGGCACCAGTATTTCCCGCAAAACCCGCTCCTCAAAGAGATGCCGTGGCACGGGCTTCACGAGACCGCAATCACGCCCTTGGTTATCGACGAGCCGCACCCAGCCATAGGAGTAGCCGACTTGTGGATCGGAAAGGGCGCGCACCGCCCTCTCCACGGCGAAAGGAACATAACGGTCGTCGGCGTTGAGAATGCCGATGAAAGTCCCGGTCGCGGAGCGAATGCCCTTGTTCATCGCGTCGTAGATTCCCGCATCGGGCTCGCTGACCCAGTAGTCGATACGGCGGCCATACGCGCGCAGGATCTCGATAGTGCCGTCGGTCGAACCGCCATCAACGACGATGTACTCCAGGCTTGGATAGGTCTGAGCCAGCACGCTGTCGATCGCGCAGCGGAGGTGGCTCGCGCCATTGAAAACGACAGTGATGATGGTGACCAGCGGTTGCGCGCCCGAACGCGGCCCCCTTTCGGCAACCTCCAGCCGGCGCCCGCCTTCTACTGGACTGCGCGTCCCGTTTGATGTGGTCCCGACGTTGCTTTCCACGGCGCTGAAGGATAATTTGTAAAGCCACCGACCTGGAATGGGGTCACGTCATTGATTGGGCTTATAGCACTCAATATTCAGACTGATGAGTGTCCCATGCTCCTTGTCCATGTGCGGAATATACGCTTGCGAATAATCATCCACACCCGCATGTTCTGTCTCCCGCCAATCATAGCGATGGACATTTGCATAACCGACCCTAACCAGCAAATCAGACAAAGTCTCAATGTCAAAAACATTGTAGTGAATATTGTAGAGATAATCCTGCCGCCCCAGCAATGCTCCGATGACAAGGTCCATCCTTTTATGTTTATTGTAAATTTCACATATGACAGAAAAGTCCGGAACCGATATCCGCAGCGTACCGCCCGGCTTCAGGACGCGAAACCACTCCCGCAGCACTCGCTCGGTTTCGCGCCGCTTATAATGTTCCAGCACATGGCAGTTGTATATTAGCTCGACACTATTATCTGGAATGAATGACAAGTTATCGATGGCGCAAACATGGTCCACATGAGGGTAATCGATGGCATCAATATGAACAAATCCCGGTAAAAAACGTTTGCCACACCCCAAGTGGAGTTTCATTTCAGGTTCCTACTTGTTAAGTGCCGCGGGAGTCCCCGAGCGCAATGGTACCGTGGCGCCGCAGCAGCTCTGCGGTTGCATGGGCGAGCGCCCCGGCGGAGGTCGGAGCGCCGATCTGGTGCGACACTACGCGCAATTCATCGGCAAGGGTCCCCGCGAGTTCCCACCCGACCTGCCCGTCCCTCGCGGTCAGCAGAATCTTCACGGAAATACTTCGGCATCCCGGAGCCGCGCGCCGGCGGCGTCTTTGGCAGATAGCGTGGGCGCGCCCGGGAGGGGCCAATCGATATGGAGTTCCGGATCGTTCCAGAGGATACAGCGCTCGTGCTCGGGCGCGTAGAAATCCGTCGTCTTGTAGAGCACTTCGGCGAATTCGCTCAGCACGCAGAAACCGTGCGCGAGACCCATCGGTACCCAGAGAAGTTGGTGCGATTCGGCGTTCAGACGAACGCCCTCCCACCGACCGAAGGTGGGTGAGCCGCTGCGGATGTCCACGGCGACATCGAAGATTTCGCCGGCGACAACGCGGATGAGTTTGCCCTGCGGCTGGCGGATTTGGTAGTGCAGCCCGCGCAGGACGCCTTTCTCCGAGCGCGAGTGATTGTCCTGGACGAAGCGCGCACGGATTCCGGCGCGCTCGAACTCCCGCTCGTTCCAGCTTTCGAAGAAGAATCCGCGCGCGTCGCCGAACACTCGAGGCTCGAGGAGCAGCACATCAGGGAGTCGTGTCGGAATGACCTTCATGCGGCGCGCGGACCCGCCCCGTCCCGCAGCAGCGAGACGAGATAGTCGCCATAACCGCTGTTCTTCAGAGGCGTCGCGAGGCCCTCGAGCTCCCCGGCGCTGATATAGCCCATGCGCCACGCGATTTCCTCGGGACAACAGATCTTCAATCCCTGGCGGCGCTCCAGTGTCTCGATGAAATGGCTTGCTTCGAGCAGGGATTCGTGTGTGCCTGTGTCGAGCCACGCGTGGCCTCGTCCGAGCGGAACGACATCGAGTGCGCCGCGCGCGAGGTAGTGGCGGTTGACGTCGGTAATCTCGAGCTCGCCCCGCGCCGAAGGCTTGAGCGATCGGGCGACGTCGACGACTTCGCCGTCGTAGAAATAAAGCCCGGTGACGGCGAAACGCGATTTGGGGCGCGCGGGTTTCTCCTCGATGCTCATCGCGCGGCCGGCCGCATCGAACTCGACCACGCCGTAGCGCTGCGGGTCGCGCACCGGGTAGGCGAACACCGTCGCGCCGGAAGTTTTCGCCGCCGCGCGCTGCAGGTCGGCCTGCAGGTCATGACCGTAGAAGATGTTGTCGCCGAGCACGAGTGCGCAGGGATCCTTTCCCGCGAAACGCTCGCCGATGAGAAAAGCCTGTGCGATACCCCCCGGCTCCGGTTGCACCGCGTACTGAAAATTCAGTCCCCAGCGCGTCCCGTCACCGAGCAATTGCTCGAAGCGCGGCG
>Ga0184640_10000063_pt1 | contig 24293 bp, 21 predicted proteins | sample PLM31_200_b2_FD_133161 | JGI IMG/M metagenome (GOLD analysis project Ga0184640, IMG submission 133161) | Groundwater sediment microbial communities from an aquifer in East River, Colorado, USA - PLM3-1_200_b2 | ecosystem: Environmental > Terrestrial > Soil > Riparian zone | place: USA: East...
CTTTACTTTGATTGTCATTCTGAGCGAAGCGAAGAATCTCGTCTTTCCAAATACATGAGACCCTTCACTTCGTTCAGGGTGACATTGCTTAAGTAAAGAAGTGTTAGACTCACTACACTAGAGGTTCTCTTACCTCACCTGCAGATCAATGGCAATCCTCCGAAGGGCCGGCTGTTCACCTCAGCCGCGCTCGCCCCAATTCAAGAGCAGGGGAAATGGATCAGGCTTGATCCGATTGCGGGGACATAGGGTTGAGACCGGCGCGAGGGGGTGGCCCCGATAGAAATTTTTCCATTCTGGCGTTCGCGGGCGGTTCAAGACGCCACTCCCTTCGGTCAGTCACCCATCCGTGCCCTTAGGCACATGACCCGGAGCGCGCCGGCACTAGTCCATCTGCCTCCTGAGGAAGGTGGGGATGTCGAATCTGTCCTCTTCCCCGTTGCTGAAAGGCGAAGCGGCGCTGTCGACGGTGACGGTCTCCAGCTCTCCGGTATCGCGCTTGCGGCGCTGCCAGGTGGGCGCGTCGAGGTCGTCGACGATGGTCCCTAGATGGACTACCTTTTTATCCTTCTGTGCCAGACTCCGGAGCGCCGACCGGCGCGGCTCCTTCTCGCCGAAGCCGGTGGCGATGACGGTGACGCGGATCTCGTCCTTGATCCTCTCATCGATCACGGCCCCGAAGATGATGTTGGCCTCGTCATGCGCCTCTCCCTGGATGATCGTGGCCGCCTCATTGACCTCGTGGAGGCAGAGGTCCGTGCCCCCCGTGATGTTGATCAGCACCCCTTTGGCCCCGCGGATCGAGATGTCCTCCAGGAGGGGACTCGATATCGCCCTCTGGACCGCCTCTACGGCCCGATTCTCGCCCGAGGCAGAGGCCGAGCCCATCAGGGCCAGACCCATCTCGCCCATCACCGCGCGGATATCGGCGAAGTCGAGGTTGATGAGCCCAGGCGTGAGGATCAGATCGGAGATCCCGCGCACCGCCTGGAGCAGGATGTCATCCGCCTTCTGAAAGGTCTCCAGCATCGTGGTGGTCTTTCCGGCGATGCTCAGGAGCCGCTGGTTGGGAATGGTGATGAGGGTATCCACGCTCTCTTTCAGCTCGCGGATCCCCTCTTCGGCCTGGCGCATCCTCTTCTTGCCCTCAAAGAGAAAGGGCTTGGTCACCACCCCTACGGTGAGGGCGCCGATCTCGCGCGCGACCCGGGCCACGACCGGGGCACCGCCAGTGCCGGTCCCCCCCCCCATCCCGGCGGTGACGAAGATCATGTCGGCCCCGGCCAGGCACTCGTGGATCCGCTCCTGATCTTCCAGGGCGGCCCGGCGCCCGATCTCAGGATTGGCGCCCGTGCCCAATCCCTTTGTCAGCTTCTCGCCCAGCTGGATCCTCACCGGGGCCCGGCTGGCCTCAAGGGCCTGGGCGTCGGTGTTGGCGGAGATGAAGTCCACGCCGGTGAGTTTGGCCGCCACCATAGTGTTGATGGCGTTCCCTCCCCCGCCGCCGATGCCGATCACCTTGATCCTGGCGCCTAGATTGACCTTCTCCACAAGCTCAAACATAATCCCCCTCCTTTTTTTGATTAGAAAAACTCGCTCAGCCAATCTGTCATGCGGCTTCTGACCCTGGTCAATAGTCTCTCCTCGCGGATGCGGAACAGGCCCTGGGCGTGCCGCCTCACGCCGTAAAGGACCAGTCCCACACCGGTGGCATAAACCGGGCTGGAGACCACGTCGGTAAGCCCGCGCACGCGATCAGGGACTCCCAGACGGACGGGCATGCGCAGGATCTGTTCCGCCATCTCGATCAGGCCCGGGAGCAGCGTCGATCCTCCGGTCATGACCACACCGGACGCCAGCGCCGGTTTGTAGCCTGACTTGGTAATCTCCCGATCGACCAGATCGAGGGTCTCCTCAACCCGGGGCTCGATAATCTCGCACAGGCTGCGGCGCGCGATGGTCCGCGGGCCCCTTCCTCCCACGCTCGGCGCCTCGAACTTATCCTCCTGACCCGCCAGCGCCGCCCGAGCACAACCGTATTTCTGCTTGATCCGCTCCGCATCGCCGATCGGTGTCCGGAGCCCGGCAGCGATGTCATTGGTCAGATGGTTCCCGCCGATGGCCAGGACCGCGGTGTGCTTGACCGCCTCCTCATGGAAAAGGACGATATCCGTGGTCCCTCCTCCCATATCCACAAGGACGACGCCCAACTCCTTCTCCTCCGGGGTCAAAACTGCCTCTGCCGAGGCCAGCGGCTCCAGCACGATGTCGGCCACGCCCAGGCCCGTGCGATTACAGCACTTGATGATGTTCTGGGCCGAGGTGACGGCCCCGGTCACGATGTGGACCTTGGCCTCCAGCCTCACTCCGGACATGCCCAGAGGCTCTCTGATCCCATCCTGGCCGTCGATGACGTACTCCTGGGGAAGGACGTGGAGCACCTCCTGATCCATCGGGATCGCCACCGCCTTGGCCGCATCTAAGACCCGCTCCACATCCGCCGCGGTCACCTCCCTATTTTTCAAGGCGACAACGCCATGGCTGTTGAAGCCCTTGATGTGCCCGCCGGCTATTCCGGTGAACACCGAGTTGATCTCACATCCGGCCATAAGCTCCGCCTCTTCCACCGCCTTCTTGATCGAGCCGACCGTGCTCTCGATGTTGATGACCACGCCCTTGCGCAGCCCCTGGGAAGGATGGCAGCCCACGCCCACGATCTCCACGCCCTCCTCGGTCATCTCTCCGACGACGACGCAGACCTTATGCGTCCCGACATCCAGACCTACGATGAGATTGCTTTTCTTTCCCATAGCCTCTATCTCGTGCGCTAAACTCCAGTCCCTTCCTCTAAACCCTTCATCCCTTGATCTCTTTTCAACCGGGCAACCACCTGGTCCCGGAAACTCAAGTCCAAGGCAGCCAGGCGCTTTTCCCTGCCTCTCCATTCGGCCAATACCTGCTCCAGCCGCTGGAGCTTCTCCTGCCAATCCCCCCAGCCCATGTGCAGGGCGACAGCGTAGCTCGTCGGGTAAAGGACCACGCCGCCATCAGGGCGAAAGTGAATTTGAGAAAGCGTGAGGCCTGGGCCCAGGAGGTCAGCCAGCCTCAGCACCTCTTGCATCCTCTGCCGCGTCGAGGCGGCATGGGAGGTGAGGCCGGCCTGCTCCAGGCCGGTGAGGAACGGATAGTCCACCCCCTCTCCCTCTTCGACCGGCTTAAAAACGACCCCTTCAGAGTCGACGTAGTAGAGCCTTCCCAGCACCGCGATCCCGCGCGCCGCGCGCTCCTCGATCTCGATCACGATCCGATGGGGAAGCTCGCGCCGCACCGTGACCCGCCTGACCCAGGGATGGCTCCGCACCTTCTCCTCTATCCTTCTGGGATCGATCTCCCAGACGCTCATCCCCTCACTCAGCCCTGCCAGCCTCAGGACCTCGCCCCCTCCTATCTTTTCACCGCCGCTCACCTTAACCTCCCGAACGGAGAAATAGGGATGGCCGAGGACAGCAGCGTGCAGGTGGCCGGCAAGCAGGATAAACCGCGGCCAGCGCAGGGCCAGGAGCAGAGTCGAGGACAACAGAGCCAAGATGGCGCAGGCGAGGAGGAGAACGCGTCTCCGGCCTCCCTTTCCCCGACTCTCCGGCGCGCGCGCAAAGGCTTCCATAGACTTACGCCCCGCCGGACCGGGCCGGCCATTCCCCCAACAGCCTGACCTCAGGCTCAAGCACAACGCCAAATTTTTTTTTCACCTCGGCGCGGGCCAGCCCCATAAGCCCCCACACCTCTTGGGCCTTGGCCCCGCCCAGGTTGACAATAAAATTGGCGTGCCGCCCGGAGATCTCGGCCTTGCCGAGCCTTCTCCCCTTGAGGCCGGCGGCCTCGATCAGCCGGCCGGCAAAGTCTCCCGGCGGATTGCGAAACATCGAGCCGGAGTTGGGGTGGCCCGAGGGCTGACTCCGCTTTCTCCGCGCCGCCAGCTCGTGGATCCTCGGACCCACCTCCTCGGCCTTGGCCTTCAGCAGGCAGAGCCGCACCTGGGTCACTACTGTCCCCTGCGGGAGATTCGAGTCGCGGTAGGAAAAGGACATCTCCTCTCTGCCGTAGAATACCGGCTCCCCTTGAGGCGTCGCCCCTTCGACCCGAGCGACGATCTTTTCCATCTCCGAGCCATAGGCGCCGGCGTTCATCACCAGGGCCCCTCCCAGGCTCCCCGGTATCCCTTCGGCGAACTCCAGCCCGCCGTATCCCCGGCGCGCCCCTTCCCGCGCCAACTGGGCTACGGGATAGGCCGCGCCCACCGTCGCCCAGACGCCCTCTCCCTCTTCGCGCCACTCGACCTGGTTAAATTCTCCTCCCAGGCGCAGCACCGCGCCGCGCACGCCGAGATCGCTCACCAGCACGTTGCTCCCCTTGCCCAGAAGACAGAAGGGGATCCCATAGCGGTGGAGAAGCTGGAGCGCGCGGCCCAACGCGGCGCGCTCTTCCACCTCGAGGAAATAATCGGCCGGCCCGCCGACCTTGATCGAGGTGTAGCGCGCCAGAGGCTCGGCGAGCTTCACCTTCAGCCCGGCGATCTGTTTCAGCTCTTGCACCAAGGCTGCCCCGGTCATCCCTGCAATACCTCAACCAGCTCTTCGCCCACCCGGTAAATGTCTCCGGCCCCGAGCGTCAGGACGATCTCCCCGCGCTTAAGCCGCGGCAGCAGGCGCCGTGCGATCTCCCCTTTATCCGGCACAAACTCGACCTCCAGATGGCCCCTGCGCTTGATCGCCTGATAGAGCTGCTCGCCGCTGACCCCAGGGAGCGCCTCCTCCCCGGCGCCGTAGATCTCGGTGAGGATCAGCCGGTCCGCGCCATCAAAGGCCGGAGGAAAATCGTCGAAGAGATCGTGGGTGCGGCTGTAGCGATGGGGCTGGAAGACGACGGTGAGGGGACGCCGCCAGCCCTCGCGGATGGCCTGGAGCGTCGCCTGGATCTCCACCGGATGGTGCCCATAGTCATCGATGACCAAGATCCCCCGGGCCTCCCCCTTGATCTCGAAGCGACGGTGAATTCCGCTAAACGACTCCAGCGCCTCCGCGACCCGGGAGAAGGGGATCTCCAGCTCCTGGGCCACCGCTACCGCCGCCAGGGCATTCGTGGCGCTATAGCGGCCAGGCAGCTTGAGGCGGAGCTTTCCCCAGGGGCTGGAGCGGTGCCACACAGAGAAGGCGATCTCCATCGCCTGGGCCTGAAGGTCCCGGGCAGAAAAATCTGCCTCTGCCGAGAGGCCGTAGGTGACCACGCGCTTTCGCACCTTGGGCAGAAGCCCGCGCACATGGGGATGGTCGAGACACAAAACCGCCAGCCCATAAAAAGGGACCCGGTTGATGAAGGCGAGAAAGCTCTCGATCAGGCGCTCCATGGTCTGATAGAACTCCATATGCTCCCGGTCGATGTTGGTCACCACGGCGATGGTGGGAGAGAGGAGGAGAAAGGTGCCATCGCTCTCGTCGGCCTCGGCCACCAGCATCTCCCCCTGTCCCAGCTTGGCGCTGCTGCCGAGCGATTTGAGCCGGCCGCCGATGACCATCGTGGGATCAAGGCCAGCGGCGCTCAGAACCGCGGCGATCATCGAGGTGGTCGTGGTCTTCCCGTGGCTCCCGGCCACCGCCACGCCATACTTCATGCGCATCAGCTCCGCCAGCATCTCCGCGCGCGGGATGACCGGGATGTGGCGCCGGCGCGCCTCCAGGACCTCAGGGTTAGAGAACTTCACCGCGGTCGAGATCACCACCACCGAGGGGTTGCCGGCGAGATTGGCCTCGCGATGGCCGATGTAGACCTGAGCCCCCAGAGAGGCAAGCCTCTTCGTCGCCTCGCCCTCGCGCAGATCCGAGCCGCTGACCGCATAGCCCAGATTGAGCAGCACCTCGGCAATACCGCTCATGCCGATCCCGCCGATGCCGACGAAGTGTACCCGATGCCTTCTCTCAAATTTCATACCCGCGAACTTTTCTCTCTTATCAACCCTTGAACCCTTGAACCCTTGAACCCTTGAACCCTTTTGATTGAACGAGGGCGTAGCACTCATCGACAATCCTCTCCGCGGCCTCGCGCCGGCCCAATTTCGCGGCGGCCCTGGCCATGGCCTCGAGCCGCCCGCGATCGTTGTAGAGGGCCCGGATCAACCCGGCCAGTCTCTCACCGCTCAGCTCCCGGTCGAGGATCATCTCCGCCGCCCCGCGCTCTGTGAGCGCCTGGGCGTTCCACCTTTGGTGGTCATAAATGGCATAGGGGTAAGGAACGAGAATCGCCGCTTTGCCAAAGGCGGTAAGCTCGGCGACGGTGCCCGCCCCGGCCCGGCAGAGGACGAGATCCGCCCGGGCATAGGCCTCGTCCATCTTTTGGATAAACGGCAGGACCTCGGCCTCAAAGGGGAGCCCCTGGTAGCGCGCCTGGACCAGGACAAAATCGGCCGCACCGGTCTGGTGCAGGACCCGGAGCCCCGGGGCGAGATCTCGAAACTGCTCCAGGGCGTCGAGGACGCAGAGGTTGATGCTGCGCGCGCCGGCGCTACCGCCAAACACGAGGAGAGTAAACCGGCCGTCTCTGGCGACCTCGGGGAGCCTGTGCCAGCGCACAGGATTGCCGCTATCGACGACTCTGGAGCGGCGCCAAAAATAGGCGGCGCTTTCCGCATAGGAGGTGAAGATACGATCGACAAACCACCCCAAGATGCGATTGGTAAAGCCGGGGCGCAGATTCTGCTCCATGATCGCACACCGAATCCCCTTCATCTTTCCCGCCAGGAGCATCGGCCCCGAGGCATAACCTCCCAGACCAATGATGCACTGGGGCCGAAAGCGACGGATGATCCTGAGCGAATGGAAAAGGCTCGCCGGTATTCCATAGAGGGCCTCGAAGAGGCCACGGAGGCCGCGGCCTTTGATCCCCTTGATCGGGAGGGTCTCCAGAGGGAAGCCTTCGCTCGGAAGGACCCGGCTCTCTATTCCCAACCCGGTACCCACAAAGAGGATCTCGGTCATCGCGTCTCGCCTCTGAAACTCCCGCGCCACAGCCAGACCGGGGAAGAGGTGGCCACCGGTTCCCCCTCCGGCCAGGATCAGTCGCATCGCCACTTTCTCCTGCGCGAGAGGTTGAGCAACATCCCGGCCACGGCCAGGTTCATGACCATGGCGGAGCCGCCATAGCTGATAAAGGGAAGCACCAGCCCTTTGGTCGGCACCAGGCCCATGACCACAGCCATGTGGATGATGGCCTGAAGCCCGACGAGGGTGGTCAGGCCAAAGGCCAGGTACTGACCAAAGGGCTCTTCCATCCTCCACGCCAGGCGCAAACCCCTGAAGATGACGAAGCCGAAAAGCGCCAACACGGCCAGGCTTCCCACCAGGCCCAGCTCCTCACCGATCACGGAGAAGACAAAGTCTGTGTGCGCCTCGGGCAGATAAAAGAGCTTCTGCCGGCCCTCTCCCAGCCCGCGTCCCCAAAGCTCGCCGGAGCCGAAGGCGATATAGGACTGGATGATCTGAAAGCCGCTGCTCGAGGCGTGGCCCCAGGGATCGAGGAAGGTGAGGAGACGTCTCAGACGATAGTCGGCGCTGATCACCGAGATGGCCGTCAGGCCCAGGGCCATGACACCGACGGACAGGAGGTGAGTGAATTTTGCCCCGGCGACAAAGAGAATGAGAAAGAGGACGAGCCCGAGGATCAGAGTTGTCCCTAGATCGGACTCGAGCAGGACCAGCCCTGAAAAGATCGCGCCGACGATCAGATGGGGCAGGACCCCCAGGTTAAAGGTCTTAACCTTCTCTCCTTTTTTCGCCAGAGAGCAGGCCAGGTAAAGGACCAGGGAGGGCTTGGCGAGCTCCGCAGGTTGAAAGGTGAAGCCGGCGAGCGCAAGCCAGCGCCGGGCTTCGCCGCGCGCCAGACCGATCCCTGGGACCAGGACCAAGATCAGCAAGAGGAGGCTCAGCGCCAAAAGGGGATAGGCGAGCCGACGATAGAGGGACGGCGGGGCCAGCGCGGCGATGAAGAGGGCAGCCATGCCCACGGCCACGGCCACGAGCTGTTTGCGGAAGAGATAGGTGCCGTCAGCGAAGCGCTCTTGGGAATAGAGATAACTGGTGCTGAGCACCATCGTGATCCCGATGGCCAGGAGCGCGACTACAGCGAAGAAGAGCCAGCCATCTACCGCCACGCCTTCTCTCATAGCTTCTGGACCAGGGCCTTAAAGGCCCGCCCCCTTTCCGCATAGTTCTGAAACATGTCAAAGCTCGAGCAGGCGGGAGAGAGGAGCACGATATCTCCGGGCAGCGCGCCCTGCCGGGCCTCCCGGACCGCGGCGGCCAGATCCTCCACGACCAGGGTCTCTGTGAGATCCCCCAGGGCCCTCCGAATGATCTCCCTGGCCGCGCCCAAGAGGATGAGCCTTTTCACCTTCTGCCGCACCTGCGCCTTAAGTACCCGGTAATCCCCTCCCTTATCGATGCCGCCGGCAATCAGGATGACGGGCGCGGAGAAGCTCTCCAGAGACTTCAGTACCGCTCCCACATTGGTGCCCTTGGAATCGTCGTAAAACCGGATGCCCTCGATCTCGCGCACGAATTCGAGCCGGTGCTCGAGACCGGGGAACTCCTCGATCACCCGCTGGATCGTCCCCGGCGCAACCCCGATCGACCGGGCCACGGCCACAGCGGCCATGAGATTCTCCACGTTATGGACCCCCTGGATCCTGACCCGCGCCAGGGGAAAGCTCGTCTCTCCTGCCCCATCCCTCCAGACGATCTCGTCCCTCGTGGCATAAGCCCCCGCGCGCACCTGAGCCCAACCGAAGGAGAGCACGCGGGATCGGACCCGCTCCCTCACAGACCACACCTTCGGGTCATCCCGGTTGAGGAGCGCGATGTCCCCTTCCTCCTGCGCGCGAAAGATCCTCGCTTTGGCCTCGCAGTAAGAGGCGAAGTCGGCGTAGCGGTCGAGATGATCCTCGGTCAGGTTCAACAGCGCGGCGATCCTGGGGCGAAACCGCTTGACCCACTCGAGCTGAAAACTGCTCACCTCGACGACGCCCCAATCCCACTCGCCAGAGACAAATCCGATCAGCGGCGCGCCGATATTACCCCCGACAAAGGCCTTCAGGCCCTGAGCCTTGAGGATCTCTCCGACGAGCGCGGTGGTCGTGCTCTTCCCGTTGGTGCCGGTGATCGCGACCAGCGGCGCCCGGAGAAAACGATAGGCCAGCTCGATCTCGCTCAGGAGCTCGATCCCCCTGCGGCATGCCTCCTGAAGCAGAGGGTTCTCCGGCGCCACCCCGGGACTGGGGACCAGGAGCTCCACGCCCTCCAGCCAACCCGCATCCTCGGCCCCTAAAAGAAAACGGATGGGCAGCCCTGAGAGGGTCTCCAGGCCTTGTTTCAGCTCCGCCTCGCCCTTACAATCGCTCACCAGCACCTCGGCCCCGTGCCGAACTAAAAATCGAGCCGTCTCGATGCCGGTGCGGGCCAGGCCTAAAACCAAGACCCTTTTCCCCTTAAGCTCCATCGTCTGCGATGGAGACGGAATATCTCTGCTCACCGCTCACTCATCTCAACTTCAGCGTACTCAATGCCGCCACAGCACAGATAAACGCGATGATCCAAAAACGGACCACAATCTGGGACTCAGACCAGCCTTTGAGCTCGTAGTGATGATGAATCGGGGCCATGAGAAAGACCCTTTTGCGCCGCAGCCTGTAAGAGGCCACCTGAAAGATCACGGAGAGGGCCTCAAGGACAAAGACCCCGCCGACGATGATCAAGAGGACCTCGTTTTTGGTCATGACCGCAACGATGCCCAGGGCCGCGCCCAGGGCCAGGGAGCCCACGTCTCCCATAAAGACCTGCGCCGGATAGGCGTTGAACCAGAGGAAGCCCAGGCCCGCCGCCACGACCGCGGCGCAAAAGATGCTGACCTCACCAACGCCAGCGACATAGGGGATCTGGAGGTATTCGGCCAGCACCAAATGGCCGGTGACATAGGCGATCAAGCCGTAGCTCCCGGCGGCGATCATCACCGGGCCGATGGCGAGCCCATCGAGACCATCGGTCAGGTTCACGGCGTTGGAAGCGCCCACGACTACCAGCATGGCAAAGGGGATGTAGGCCAGGCCCAGATCGGGTTGGATGTTTTTAAAGAAGGGGATTCCCAAGACCGTGCTGAATTTGGGGTAAAGATAGAGGGTGAGGGCTGCCCCAAAGGCCACGGCGAACTGGGACAGGAGCTTGCTCCAGACAGTGAGCCCTTTGCTGCTCCTGCGCCTGAGCTTCAAGAGATCATCGACAAAGCCGATCGCGCCAAACCCCAGGGTCACAAAGAGTGCCACTCCCACATAGAGATTGCTCACATCGGCAAGCAAGAGCGTGGCGAGAAAGAGGGCGAGGATGATCAATGTCCCTCCCATCGTCGGGGTACCGGCCTTGGCGCTGTGCCTGGAGGGTCCATCCGCACGGATCGGTTGGCTCATCTGTCGGGCTGTCAGGGAGCGAATCAGATAGGGACCCAGGAGAAAAGAGACCAGGAGGGCCATCAGGGCAGCCAGGGCCGCGCGAAAGGTGATGTAGCGGAAGACATTGAAGGCCGAATAGGTGGTGTGCAGGGGATAAAGCAGATAGTAGAGCATAAGGCTACCCTCCTGTTTCCCGCTTCTGGAATGCAGTCAAAACCCTCTCCATGTTCATGGCACGCGACCCTTTGAAGAGCAGCCAGTCGCCCCGCTTCACGTGGCCGCGAAGCGTCTCGGCGATCTCCTCGTGGCCCTTGCCGACAATCACCCGCTCCTCCGCCATTCCTCCCAACAGCGCCCCTTCCTTCACATGACCGGCCTCTCGACCCAGGAGATAGAGTCGATCGACGCGGCGGCGCGCTACCTCTCTGCCCAGCTCCCTGTGGCTCTTCCGACTCGCGCCGCCCAGCTCCAGCATATCCCCCAGGATCGCCACCTTCTCCCCCCGGCGCGGGAGCTGAGCCAGGGCCTTCAACGCTGCCGCCATCGAGGCGGGATTGGCATTGTAGGCATCGTTGATCAAGCCGATGCCACGCCACTTCCCTATCTCCATGCGCATCGGGAATGGCCGGACCCTCTCCAGCCCCCGGCGCATGGCCCCCAGCTCCACACCCAGCCCGTGGGCCATGGCCGCGGCAGCGACGGCATTGTCGAGGTGGTGCCGTCCGCAGAGCTTGAGCCGGATCCGGCAGCGCTCCTGGCCAATCCTGAGCGTAAACTCCATCCCCTTCTCGCCCAGGGGCCTCCAGGATTCTCCCCGCACCATCCCCTTCCTGCCGTAAGTGACCTTGTGCCCCTGAAATCTCTTCCCCAGACGGCTCACCCAGGGGTCGTCCAGGTTCACCACGGCTATGCCTCCCGGGCGCATCTCCTGAAAGAGCGCCCCTTTCTCGCGCCCCACTCCCGCGAGGCTGCGCAGCCCTTCCAGATGTGCTGGGGCGACTGAGGTGATGAGACCGATATCGGGATCCGCGATCTGCGCGAGACGCCGGATCTCTCCCGGGCGATTGCTCCCCAGCTCCAGGACCACCACCTCCTCTCTTCCGCACAGGCGAAGGAGGGTGAGGGGCAGCCCTACCAGATTGTTGTAGTTTCTCTCGGTCTTCAAAACCTTGCCTCGAAGTGGCCGGCCCTGGAGCGATGCCTGTTCCAGAATCGCTGCGACCATCTCCCTGGTCGTGGTCTTTCCATTGGAGCCGGTGATCGCCAGGACCTTTGGGGCCACTGCCTCGCGGCGGTAATGGGCCATCTCTCCTAACGCCTCAAGCGTGTCGCGCACCATGATGACAGTCGCACCGCGCCCCAGGGAAGCCGCCGGCTGCTGGTGGACGACCAGGCAACTGGCGCCCCGGCGGACCGCGCCTTCCAGGAAGGCGTGCCCGTCAAGTCTCTCGCCCACCAGGGCGACAAAGACCGCCCCCTTCCCGACCTGGCGTGAATCGGTGATGATCTCACCGAAGACTCTCTCTTCCCCCTCCTGAATCACCTCTCCACGTGTGGCCGAGAGGATCTCTTCCCTGCTCCATGACATGCGAAACCAGCCATTAGGCAATAGGCAACAGTCAATCGATTCCTTGCCTATTGCCTGTTGCCTCTTCTTTCTCTCTCAGCTCTTCGCGTGCCACCTCGCGATCATCAAAATGAATCTTCTTCGGTCCCAGGATCTGATAATCCTCATGCCCCTTCCCGGCTATGAGGACGAGGTCTCCGGGCCGCGCCAGCTTCAGGGCCAAGCGGATCGCCGCGCGGCGATCCGGCTCTACGTAATAACCCTTCTCTAATTTTAGATTTGAAATCGGAAATCCAAAATCGGCAATCGAAAATTTCTTAAGGCCGGTTTTCCTGACTCCTTCTTCGATCTCCGCAATAATCTCCAGCGGATCTTCGCTCCGGGGATTATCTGAAGTCAGGACCACCAAGTCGCTGACTCGAGCGGCAATCTCTCCCATGAGCGGCCTCTTCCCCCGATCCCGGTCTCCGCCGCAGCCAAAGATACAGATCAGTCTCGCGTCTCGGGTTTCGGGTTTCGGGTTGAGCTCGGAACCCGGAGCTCGGAACCCGGAACCGAGCATGATCCCGCGCAGGCTGAGTAATACCCGCTCGAGGGCGTCCGGGGTGTGGGCGTAGTCGACCAGGACCGTGATTCCAAGACGGTTGTGCACCCGCTCCAGCCTACCTGGAACCGATTCCAATCCGGCGATCCCCTGAGCTACGGCGCTCAGGGGCAACCTCAAGGCGTAAGCGACTCCCACGGCCCCCAGGATATTCTCCAGATTGGCCGCGCCGATGAGGCGGGAGGAAAGATCGAGCCTCTGATCCTTCACCCGGATCGTCCCCCGCAGACCCTCGAGATCGCCTTTCACCTCCAGCGGATGGATATCCCACTCGCGCCTCTGGCCATAGCTCAAAACCTCCAGCCCGAGCTTGCGCACCCGCTCAAGAAGCTCCTGACCGCGCGGGTCCCCGCCATGAATCACCGCAAACTTTTTCCTCTTCGGACTCTCCAGGAGATAATCGGTAAAGAGCCTGCTCTTAGTGAAGAAGTAGTGCTCCATGTCGCGGTGGAAATCGAGATGGTCGCGCGTGAGATTGGTAAAGAGCGCGCCGTCGAAGGCAATCCCGCGCACCCGCTCCATCTCCAGCGCATGGGAAGAGACCTCCATCGCCGCCGCCTGGACCTTGGCCGCGACCATCTCAGCCAGAAGGGCCTGCAGCTCGACCGCCTCTGGAGTGGTGTGGGGTGCGGGAAGGAGCCGGCCCGGATAGCGGTAATTGACGGTGCCAATCACGCCCGAGCTCATGCCCGCGGCGGTGAAGATGGACTCTAAGAGATAGGTCAACGTGGTCTTTCCGTTGGTCCCGGTCACTCCCAGGAGCACCAGACGCCGGCTGGGATGAGAAAAAAAAGCGGCCGACCATCTCCCCAGGGCGCGCCTGACGCTCTCCACCCGAACCCATGTGGCGCCCTGCGGCAGCGCCACAGGGCGCTCCAGGACCACGGCCGAGGCCCCCTGCTCCACCGCCCGGGGGGCAAAATCATGTCCATCGACGCGCCCCCCAGGGATGGCAAAAAATAGCTCCCCCCTTCCGATCTTTCTCGAATCGTAGCTCAGCCCCGTGACCACTCGATCCAGGTCTCCTTTCGCCTCCGCGACATCCCCTTCTTTCAGAAGGTCGTTAAGCCGCATCCGGACTAACCCCGCAGAATGAGGACCAACGTCTTGCCTCTTCCCCAGCCCACTCCAGGTGCTGGCGATTGCTGCACCACGTAGCCATTCCCGCGGATCTCGACCCTGAGCCCCAGGGACCTTGCCTTGGCGATCGCCGCGCGCAGACTGAGACCGGTAAAATCCGGCACCCCAAACAAGCCCCCTAGATCCGCTGCCTCGCTCCCGCCTTTGCCTCCGAAGCGCACCGGGGTTACCTGCCCCCTGGCCAGCAGCAGGGCCGCGCTCTTTTCTGGCGCGACGCCGAGATGGAGCAAGGCGCCACGGGCGATGTTCTGGAAGGCCGGGGCTGCAACCGCCCCGCCGTGAACGTCCACCTTGGGCTCATCGATCAGGACCAACAAGACCAGCCGGGGATCATCCGCAGGGACGAACCCGACAAAGGAGGCAGACCGCTTGTCCGCGTCATATCCGCCATTGGTCAGATCCGGCTTCTGTGCGGTTCCCGTCTTGCCCGCGACCTTGAACCCTTCGATCCTGGCCAGGACGCCGGTCCCGCCATCGCTGACTACCCCTTGAAGGATGGAGGTCAGGAGGCGTGCGCTCTTCTCTGTGATCACACGACGTACAATATGGGGTTGACGAGCCAGCAGGACCTCTCCCCGCTGGCTGACCACGCGACGCACGACAAAGGGGCGCAGGAGATGGCCGCCGTTGGCGATCGCTGCATAGGCCATAACCAACTGCATAGGAGTGACAGCGATGCCCTGACCAAAGGAATGGGCGGCGAGGTCGATGAGAGACCACTGCGAGGGAGGGCGCACCAGACCCGCGGCCTCGCCGGGAAGGTCGATTCCCGTCGGCTGACCAAAACCGAATCTCTCGATGTATGGGAAATACCTTTCCTTCCTGAGCCTCTCCGCCACCTTGGCGGCGCCGATATTGCTCGAGTACTGGATGATCCGGTAAAAGGGCAGCCAGCCATGCCTGTGGGTGTCGTGGATTATCTTTCCTGCATAAGAATAACTCCCCAACTCGCAGTAAAAGAGATCGTCTCTACCAACGACCCCTTCCTCCAGAGCAGCGGCGGCCAGAATGGCCTTGAAAGTTGAGCCGGGCTCATAGCTATCCGCCACTGCCCGATTGCGCCACTGCTGTGCCGACTGATGGGTAAAGTCATTGGGATCGAAGAAGGGGTAATTGGCCAAGGCCAGGACCTCGCCAGTAAAAGGCTCTACTGCCACAGCCACGCCTGCCTTGGCGCGGAACCTGGTGACGGCTGCCTCGAGCTGTTTTTCCGCCAGGTGTTGAATGGTAGTGTCCAGGGTCAAGTGGACATCCGCCCCTGAAGGGAGCTGGATCCCTTCTACTCCTCCGGCCAGGAGCCTCCGTCCCAGGGCATCGCGCTCCACCACCGATGAGCCGGTGGCGCCACGGAGGTAACCATCGTAGTGCAGCTCTATCCCTTCGAGTCCCTGAGAATCCCGGCCCACAAAGCCGAGGAGCTGTCCCGCCACCCGACCTTGAGGATAGTAGCGATTGGGCTCATAGGAGATTCCTATTCCCTCCCTGTGGACGGCCTTAACCCTCTCGGCCTCCTTGGGGGTTATCTGGCGTTTGATCCAGACAAAGGGCCTTTCTGCTTTGAGCTTCTGTCGCACCAGGAGCGGATCCAGATTCAGGGCCTGGGCCAGTTTGCGGGCAACGCCATCCTCCTCTTTCAGGCGCCTGGGCCGGGCATAGACAGATTGACCCTCCAGACTGAGGGCGAGAGGTTCTCCGGCCCGATCCAGAATTGTGCCCCGCTTTGGCAGGAGAGTCCACTCCTCCAGATGCTGCCTCTCGCCCAGGCGCTTGAGCTTCTCCCCCTCCAGCATATGGAGCTGAAAGGCGCGCAGGCCAAGAGCCAGAAACAGGAGCGAAAAAAGTATTCCGGTAAATGCCAGGCGAGCTTTCATCTGTCTGTGGGACCTCTTCATGGCAGGATCACCACCTGATCTCTCCCCGGCTCCCTCAGACCCAGGCGCGCCCGGGCCATCTCCTCCAGGCGTCTGGGAGCAGTCAGGGTCGCCAGTTCCAGTTTGAGCTCGCGGTTTTCCTGTTCGAGCCGATCGCTGAGCCGACTCGTCGTCGAGAGGACATAGCCCACTCGGATGACCTGAAGGCGCAGCCATACGTGGAGCAGGGCGATCCCCAGCAGGCAGAGACTCAAGGAAAGCGCCGCGAAAAAAATCCGCCGGCGCTCCTGCGAAGAGAAGCGATCCACGGGTTGTCTCCTGAGGAGGCCAACCCTGGCCATCTCCCTTGAGGCCAGGGTCATGTGCGGAGCCTCTCCACGGCCCGCAGCCTGGCCGAGCGCGCCCGGGGATTGCGCTGGACCTCCTCCTGGGAGGGGAAGATAACTTTGGCGGTAAGGAGCCTGACCTTTTGGCTCCAGCCACAGCGACAAGTGGGTATTTTGGGAGGGCAAAGACAGCTCCTGCTCCATTTCTGGAAGGCCCTCTTCACCAGCCGATCCTCCAGGGAGTGAAAAGAGAGGACTGCCATGCGTCCCCCGGGAAGAAGCAGCCCATAGCCATCCCTCAGGAACGCCTCCAGGCCCTCCAGCTCCCGGTTCACTGCGATCCTCAGTGCCTGAAAGGTTTGGGTGGCGGGATGGATTCTGGTTTTCTTTCTCCCCATCAGCCGGGCCACAATCTCCGCCAGCTCTCTGGTAGTCTCGATCGCTTTCCTCTTACGCGCGGCATCGATGGCCAGAGCGATCCTGCGGGCCTTGGGCTCCTCTCCGTAGTCCCGCAGCAGGCGCTCCAGTTGGGGGACCGGGTAGGTGTTGACTACACGGTAAGCGTCCAGCGGCTCATCCTGATCCATGCGCATATCGAGTCTGGCCTCGGCCTGAAAGCTGAATCCCCGCTCCGGGGACTCCAGCTGATGGGAGGAGATCCCCAGGTCAAGGAGGACCCCATCCACCCTCTCCCAACCGAGTTCTTCCAATACCCTCCCTGCGTCGACAAAATTCACGCATCGGAGAAAAAGGCGCGGCCCAAAATGGCTGAGCCTCTGCTCCGCCGCCGCGATCGCTACGCGATCCCGGTCCAGACCCAAGAGCTGGCCGTCTGGACTGCTGCGCTCCAGGATCTGCTCTGCGTGGCCACCCATCCCCAGGGTCCCATCGAGATATCTCTTGCCCGCTTCTGGCCTGAGAAGCTCCATGACCTCCGCTACCATTACGGGCACATGTCTGCGCGCCCTAATGGTAGGTCCCATCCCCCTCCCAGTCTTCACCAAAACTTTCAATCGCGTCCTCCAGAGAGGCATACTCCTCAAAGAACTGATCCATCCCCACCACCTTGAAGATGTCCCTCAGGTACGGACTCATCCCGGCAAGCTTCAGATCACCATTCAAGTTCCTCAGGGTCCTCAGCCGCTCGACCAATACCCCGATGCTGAGGTAATTGATGTGGTCCACGGCCTTGAGATTCACCACCACCTTGGTCTGATCCCTCTCGATCAGGGAGCCGATCACGTCCTTGAGGCGGATCATCTCTCGGAAGTCGATATCGCCGATGATATCAATCACCGAGATGTCTTGAATCATCTTTCTCTGAAGCATTCCCCTTCCTCCTTTTCTCTTAGAGTCCCAGGTCGCTAAAAAAATCTGGTTCCTGCATCAACTTCTCCTCGGCCTCCGCGAAGACCTTCTTCCACGCATCCCTGTTCCACACACGAAACTTCTCCAGCGCCGAGACCACAACCACCTCGCGTTTGAGGTCGGCATAGTGGCGCAGCAGCGGCGGGATGAGGATCCGTCCTTGCTTATCCACGACACACTCGCAGGCACCTGACAGGTAGTAGTTCTGAAAGAGGACCATGCGACGATCGAATTTGGGTTTTTTTCTGATCTCCTCCTCAAAGCGAACCCACTCATCGATGGGGTAAACATCCAAACAGCGCGTGCCATCGACGACGAAGTTGGTAATGACGATGCGCTCGTCTCCCTTGCCCAGAAGGACCTCGCGCAATCTCGAGGGAATACTCAAGCGCCCTTTCGCATCGACGGTATGCTCAAAACTGCCGCGAAACATCTCTTACTCTCATCTCAAGAGTCTATGGGAAATTATCCCACTTTATACCACTTTGGGGACTATAGCCTTCTCTAAAGATCCTGTCAACAAAAAAGTTTTCTACCCTGGAGCTCTAATTCTAGGGCACCAAGGGCCGATCACTTTTCTTCAAAGAGTAAGAAAATCAGCAGGATAAGGCCTGACTGTTTTTTGACGCTGATTGCTGAAGATTAAAGAAGATGACTACCGAGCTAACGTGGGGAAACGTGGGGAATAGATCTCTGGTAAGAAAAAAAGAAGAGGGCTAAAGCAGATCGATAAGCCGGATTCTGTCATGGCTCCTAATAAGAAGCCGCAGCGGTCATTCATCTTGCCCCATGGTTGCCCATGGGGTCCAGCGACCCAACCCGAGGGCTAGGGCGGACCACCCAACCCTCCTATTTGGTCTTGCTCCGGGTGGGGTTTACCAAGCATCCACCATTACTGGTGGACCGGTGAGCCCTTACCTCACCTTTTCACCCTTGCCCTCAGCCTTAGGCTGAAGGCGGTATCTTTTCTGTGGCACTTTCCCCCGATCGCTCGGGGCCGCCGTTAACGGCCACCCTGTCCTGCGGAGTCCGGACTTTCCTCCCTCCGCCTGAGGCGGAGAGCGACCGCTTGATCTGCTTTAGCCCGACGTACTCTGAAACTTATCCCTTGAGCCTTTTATCCCTAGGAGGCCTGATGAGGGCATCGTCAATGGCTTGGTTGGCCAATTGGTCTGCCATCCGATTATGCTCCCGCGCCACATGGATAATACGACAGGCCTCGAGCTGATGCAACAAACCCACGGCCCGCTGATAAAGTCTCTTGAGTTTCTCGTTCTTGACCCGATAGAGACCGTTTAACTGACGCACTAAAAGCTCAGAATCGCTTTGGACCACAACCCTCTTTCCCCCCGAGCGGACAACCTCCTTGAGGCCCAAAAGGAGTCCCTCATACTCGGCGACGTTGTTCGTGGCATGGCCAAGATAGAGACAGAGCTTCTTGAGCACTTTTCTGTTCTCATCACAGATGACTGCCCCACATCCCGCTTCTCCGGGATTCCCCCGCGCTGCCCCATCGACCATGAGCAGCCACTCTCCTCGGGGGTCTGTTGGCATAGAGTCAGACTTGTTTTTCGTTGGGAAGGTTTGGCTTGTAGAGGATCCGATGGCAGCTAGGACAGAGGTTGAGCCTCTCGCTCTTGATGATCTCGTTCCAAAGCTGGGGCGGGATGTTCATGTAGCAACCCTGACAGATGCCCTCAGAGACGGCTACCACAGCCGTGCCTCCGCGGCGGGAAAAGATCAGCTCGTAGCGCTTAATGAGGTCTCCGTTGAGCCGCCCGGCAAGGCCCTTACGTACTTCGGTGGCCTCTTGAACTTCCCGATCGATCTCGGCCACCTGAGCCTCGACCTCGCCCTGTTTTCCACCCGACTCCTCATCCAGCCTCTTGATCTCTTTTTCTCTCTCCTCAAGCGCCGTCTCACGCAGCTCTAAGTCTTCCAAAATCGCTATCAACTCTTCCTCTAACTGGGCGTTGCTCTGCTTGATCTGATCGATCTCCCGCTGGAGGGCCTGGAGCTCTTTTATGTTCCTGATGCGGTTCATCCGCATCCGCTTGTCCACCGCCTTTCTGCTCTCCTCGTGCAGCACCCGCTCTTTATCCTGCCTGAGTCTGTCTCTTTCCACCCATTCGCCCCTGAGGAGCTCCACCTCGGCCCTCTTGGCCATCATCTCGTCCTTCCTTCTCCGGATCTCGGCTAAGAGCACTGCTTTGGCCTGGTGCCTTTCCTTGAGCTTGCGATCTACATTCTGAAGCGACGCCAACACCTCTATCTGCTCACGCACCCTAAATCCTCCGTTATTTTCTTATCTGGATTTACCCCCAATGTCAAAGCTGAGCAGGGAGAAAATCCGAGACTGGCAAGAATGGGATCGTTACCTTAAATACAGACCCATTCCCTGGTTCGCTCCTGACCTCTACCTTCCCGCCCAGCATCTCGGTAAAAGTCTTGACAATATGGAGCCCCAATCCCACACCGCCGTGGATTCTCTTGGCAGAGCCGTCCAGTTGACGAAACATCCCGAAGATGACTGGTTGCGCCTCCTCGGGAATCCCTATCCCGGTATCCGCCACCTGAAACTCCAACAACCGGGCCTCAGGGAGGCATCGGGCGGATACCGTCACCCGACCCTTCTCGGTAAATTTGATCGCGTTATCAATGAGACTTCTCAGGATATGTCGGAGCTTCTCACTGTCAGTTTTGATCGCCGGTAGACCAGAGGGATAGTCCCACGCCAGGGTGAGCTCTTTATCGAAGGGAATGCGATAGGCTGATCTGATCTCATCGAGAAAGGTCCCCAGCCTGATTTCGCGGCTCTGCACCTTGACCTCCCCAGACTCGATCCTGGTCGCCTCCAGGATAGTGGCGATCATGGCCAACAGCTCGTGGGCGCATCTCAGGGCCCGGCGCAGGGCATTTTCCTGCTTCTGGTTGATCTCGCCCAATGTCCCATCACCGACAATCCCTGCATAACCGATAATCGCCGTGAGCGGGGTCCTCAGCTCATGGGACACAACGTCGAGGAACTCTGTCTTCACGCTGCTCGCCCTCTCCAGCTCCACTGTGCGCTGTTCCAGCGACACGGCCATCTCGTCAAAGGCGCGCGCGAGCGTCCCTAGTTCTCCCTTCCCCTGGGGCAGTCCGGTGCGGGCGCTGAGATCGCCGGCGCTGAGCCTCTTGGTCGCACTCACCAGGGCATGCACCTGGCGCAAGATGAAGAGGTCGCCGCCTACCCATGCCGCTAGGAACGCCAGAACGCTGATAAGCCCAAGCCCGACGAGGTTGAGCACCAGCATGCGGTTGGCCTGCGCGAACGCCGCCCTTTTAGGGATGCCAATGCTGACATAGGCATCTCCCGCAGCGCGGGTGCCGAGCAGCGGAGTGAATCCATAGAGGCGCGGAATGCTGTCCAGACCCGAAGCCTCAGTCACGCCCCTACCCTGGGCCAGAATCGTCTTGACTATGGGAACCTCGGGTAAGGACTTCAAAACCCAGCTCTTTGGATCGGGGTAGCGAATCAAGATCCGGCCGCCCCGGTCCAGCAGAATGAGCTCTGAGTCCTCGGGTAACTGGGCCTCGGCCATGAGCTGATTGAGCCATAGCAGGTCTAGCGTGGCAAAGACGACTGCCTGCACGGCGCCCGTGGACGACACCACCGGATAGGCGAAACCGATGGTGGTCTTGCCGGTGATGCGACTTACCTGATAACCGCTGATGGAGAAATCGCGCGTCCTCACGGCACGCTGAAAATAGGCGGATGGGCCCAGGTTGATTCGACCACGGACAGGAAGGGCACTGCAGAAGAGCGCGCCGTCGGGCTTAGCGGCTCCCAGATTGGCATAGAGCGGGTATTCTTTCAGGACCGCGGCAAAGAGCGCGCTGCATGCCCGAGGGTCGTGCCCGCGCACCTCGGAGAGTTGGGCCAGGCCGATGAGGAGCTGGCGCGCCGCCTCCACCTGGATCGAGGTGAGCCGCGCCAGCAGCAGCGCCTTTTCCTGAACTTCAGTGGCAGCCACCCGGCGCTGTTCCGAGGCGGTGTAGAGGATCAGCCCCAACGCCGGAAAGATGGCGAGGAGGACAAGCAGCAAAAGCCGGAAGCGAAGACTACCTTTCAGCTCCACAAAAAAGCCCGGCTGGAGTCATCCAGGCGGGTCCCTCTCTAAGACATCTTGGCAGTGACCTGCGAGAAACTATAACTTGTAGAAATTATTGCACTTTCGGAGAGACCCTGTCAAGGAGCAGCAGCCTGTGAGTAAACTGCGCTTGACATCCGAAAGTCGAAACAGATAAGGATAACAAAATCATCGCGTCAGGAGGCAACCATGGATAAAATCAAATTTCCTTATCGCTCTGATGGGCATCTGGCCTTTCTCCACGCGGTCCACGAAGCAGGAGTCTGGGAGAAACATGGCCTGGAGGTGGATTACGACTTTTTCATAGGTGCCCAGGATGCCCACCGGGCAATAGCGCAGGGCGAAGTAGAGTTTGTCAGCGGCAATCACCTCTCCCCTTACGCGGCGAGGATGAAGGGGGACCCTTGGGTCTATGTGGGTCAGACCCTCAATCTCAACCATCATCGGCTCGTGGTAAGGCAGGATTCCAAAATCAACCAGATTGAAGATCTGAAAGGGAAGGCCGTGGGACACCGGGGACAGCATCCCGGACTGAACAACTGGCTCTTTCTCAGAGACTCAGGGCTCGATGTGGACCGGGGGGATATGGTTATGAAGAAATGGCGCGGCGAAGACAAAGGGACATGGGAAGGGGTGCGCCTCGGAGAGTTCGACGCCGCCCTGGTAACCCCGCCAGAAGATCTCCTCGCCCGCAGAGCCGGGTTGAAGGTCATCGAGATTCCCTTTCAGCCGATGATCTGGTTTACCACCATCTCCACCAGCTCCACCTTTGCCCAAAAGCATGGCGGCATTGTCGAGCGGGTGCTCAAGGCCATAGCAGAAGGAATCCACTTCTACAAAACTCAGAAGGCCAAAACGATTGCGATCCTGGAGAAAAAGTTTGGCCCCAATGGTTGGGACCGGGAAGTCATAGAGCACGTTTACAAGGAGCTGGCGGCCAACCTGGAGAAAAAGCCCTATCCGACCCTGGCCGCGATCACGAATGTCTTTGAGCTGGCAAAGCGGCAGGATCCCGAGTCGGCAAAGGTAAACCCTCTATCCCTATGGGATATGCACTACCTGAGGCTGATAGACGATAGCGGTTTTATCGACAACCTCTACTCCGGGACCCGACCGCTGCCATAAATCCTAGGGTAGTCCGAAAAGGCGCGGTGGGCTTTGAGCCGTCGCCGCGGTGCGCAAAAGCTCTTCTATGAAGGAGCTGAGCTCGCTCAGGTGCGTCCCATGATTCTCGGCGATCCGGGACCAGCTCAGACCCTCCCGGTAATCCGCCAGTATCCGGCTGAAGGGAGCTTTCCCAAGGTGGGAAGTCGTCCGTAAAGCGGCGTACTGACCGTAGCCCAGACCTGATTCCTTCCTCTCCTGGTAGAGAAGGGCTGGGTCTACACGCAATTTGGCGCCCATGACCTCAAGCACCGCCCTCTCCCCGCGGGGATTGCCCGCCTGTTTATTGACTGCTTGGATCTTCTTGAGTAAATCCCTTTCCGCCCGGGCCGTGGGGGAATCTACTGCTTCCAACGGCAACAGCCTCTCTCCCTGCTCCCCCGGTTCATAGAACTTCAGAGCCTCTGGAAGAGAGTCGCGAATCCGCTGGGTGCGGGCCTCATAGCCGGGATGGGTAGAGAGGAACTCCGGGGGAGAATCTTGCTTTTTATCCTTTTTCTCCATCCGCTCCCACAACTCAAGAGCTACCCTTGGATCATAACCCGCCTTGGCCATCAGGATGAGACCGATCCGATCCGCCTCCGACTCCTGAGAACGGCTAAAGGGCAGGATCACCCCCACTGACGCGCCCAGACCATAGGCCCCGAGCACCGGCTTGGCAAGCTCAGGATTGCTACCCAAAGCCACGGCCAAGCCCAAACCTCCGAGCTGCACCAGCATGCCCTGGCTCATTCTCTCGCCTGCATGACGGGCCAGGGCATGGGCCACCTCATGACCCAGGACCACAGCCAAACCCACTTCATCCTGGGCCACCGGGAAGATCCCGGTATAAACCGCCACCTTGCCTCCGGAGATGGCAAAGGCATTGGCCATCTCCGGGTCATCGATCACATTAAACTCCCACTTGTAATCAGGCTTATTGGCAACCTGGGCAATCTTCTCCCCGACTTTGCGCACAAGCCGGAGCGCCTCGGGATGTTGGGAAAGAACGCTATCACGCAGGATATAGCGGTAGGCCTCTCCTCCGATGTTCACTTCCCGGCTCTCGGAGATCAGCATGAACTGGCTTCTGCCGGTGTAAGGCGCCGTTGTGCAACTGACCAGCGAGATAAGAAAAAGGGGCAAGAGTAAAGCGCGAGGTCTCTTCACGGCGAGCCAAAGCCTATCTTTTTCTCCGACCGGGAGCAAGAAAGCCTGCCCTCAAGATACGTAAAAATTCACTTAATATTTGAACTTCTACTTGAGTGGATGCGGCGTGGGGTGGCTTTCGGAAGCGGCTCGGCGAGCGAGTCGGCGAGCTTCTCGACAAGCTGAGCGCGGAACGGCCGAGCACTATCAGATTTCATGGTACTGACATTTTATCCTTATAATAATAAGGAGAAAGGCGGCTTCACTTCCGATCATTCCCCACTTGTGTGCCGTGGTTTCGAGGTTCAAAGCCAGGAGGCGGCGCAAAACCTCGCAACGGGCGGGGGGGCAAGATACCGGCTGAAGCATCCGCGCCAAGTGCTGCAGATCCTCAGGTCCCTATCGGAATTCATCGGCTCCGCCTCGCGTTCCGGGTGATTGTTGCGGATTTGCGCAATTGAGCAAACATGGCAGCTTCAACAGAGATCTTAGTCTGCCCCTTCCCC
>Ga0184640_10000065_pt1 | contig 24026 bp, 29 predicted proteins | sample PLM31_200_b2_FD_133161 | JGI IMG/M metagenome (GOLD analysis project Ga0184640, IMG submission 133161) | Groundwater sediment microbial communities from an aquifer in East River, Colorado, USA - PLM3-1_200_b2 | ecosystem: Environmental > Terrestrial > Soil > Riparian zone | place: USA: East...
CCTATATTTTACTCCGGGGGAACTTTTGGCACAAAGTCTTTCAAAAACCTGGTGAAAACTATTAGTAAAGGAGTTGAAAAGTATGGCTGGTCGTCGTGTAACTACTCCGAAAACCCCTGGAACTCGTCGTCCACCGGCAACAACTCCTGAGTCCAGGGAAAACCAGATGATATCTCTGGCTGTTGAGCTAGCTGAGAAGCAACTTGAGGGCGGAACTGCCTCAGCTCAAGTGATTAGTCACTACTTGAAGCTTGGTTCATCTCGGGAAAAGCTTGAACAGGAGAGATTGACTCGTGAGAACGAGCTCTTGTCAGTCAAAGCCGATGCAATTGCTTCAGCTAAGCGAGTTGAAGAGATGTATGCTGCTGCTTTGAATGCTATGCGCTCTTATGCTGGTCAGGACCCATTAGAATTGATGGATTAATACAATGATTAAGAACTATACAGAACTAAGCAGACTTTACACCTTCGAAGATCGATACGAATACCTTCGGCTTCAGGGAATTGTTGGTAAAACTACGTTTGGGTTTGATAGATGGATGAATCAAAGATTCTATGGCTCTATTCAATGGCGTCAACTGCGTAATTACATCATCGCACGAGACCTTGCTTGTGATTTGGGTATTGAAGGATACGAGATCTACAAAGAACTTGTCATTCACCATATGAATCCTATTACTGCTGATCAGATCCATCATGGAGATGGAGATGTTCTCGATCCTGAATTCTTGATTACGACATCTCATAGAACTCATAACGCTATTCATTACGGCGACGCACGGTTACTACCTCGACTCCCTATTGAGCGTCGAGCAGGAGACACACGTCTTTGGTAAAGAGAGGAAAGCATGTCTGGAACGACGAACAAGATGGCAGCAGCAAAGCCCGGAGGTGCGGAGGAGAACGCCGACACTCGTGAGCCACAGGGTGGGCCTGAGATGGAGCAGGCGGAGGCTGAGAAGCACCGGCAAGCAAGGGCCGGCAACATCGAGTTCACCTACAAGAACAAGCCCGAGACCGAGACCGAGACCAAGACCCAGACCGAGCACAAGACTCAGGAGAAGTGATGACTGTAGAACAGCCGGCAAAGCATTCAGCAACTGTCGACACTTCCAATGCTGGTTTCGAAGAGAAACTGAAGAACAGTGAAGGTCAGGTTCTCCACAAAAGGTCTGACTACAAGAAGAATCCAGATGCTACTGGAGTTGACAGTGAAGTTCTGGTGACCGAAGAGTTCCAAGAAGACGGAGAAGACGGTTCGGTTTAAAGTTTTGCTTTAAGCTCAAAATAGAAGGTGATTCTCATGAGTGAAAGCATTCTCACTAGCACTAAGAAGAATCTTGGCATCGCCGAAGACTATGTTGCTTTCGACGAGGACATTATTATGCACATCAACTCGGTTTTCGTGACTCTCAATCAGTTGGGGATCGGTCCTGAAACCGGATTTGCTATTGAGGATGCCGACGATGTGTGGTCAGCCTTTATTCTAAATGATCTTAGACTAAATTCTGTAAAGACTTACGTGTATCTACGGGTTCGTCTGTTGTTTGACCCTCCGACGACTTCGTATCTAATTGAAGCGTTGAACACTCAGAGGCTTGAGCTGGAATGGCGCCTTAGTATTTATCGGGAGGGAGACTCATGGGTCCATCCAAATCCACCGCTACAACAGATCTCCTGAAACAATCAACAGATGCTGTTGATGATTTTCTAGAACACTATGGCAAGTTGGGTATGAAGTGGGGAGTTCGAAAGAAGTCGTCGTCTCGTTCAGATGATGCCTCGCGTGCTCTTGATTATAAAATTCGCGCGAAAGAAGGCGGAAGCAAGACTCTAACTAACAAAGAACTTAGAGATCTTGTTGAGAGAATGAATCTGGAACAACAGTATTCAACTCTGTCAGCTAGGTCCAGGACTACCATTCCAGGTACGAAGTTTACCCAAGAAGCTCTTCGAAGTATAGCGATGAAACAAGTAACCTGGGCCGGCAATGAGTTGGTAAGCAAATACGTTAAGAAGGGTTTGGTTTCATTTATGGAGAGATAAACCAATTCTGATTAGGATGTGGAGGGTAGATGATCTGATGGGACTGTCGAATCGAGCAACTCCGATTTACTACGGTGAATTTCGAGATGCTGTTGTTCGTAGAGATTTTCCTGTGAACAAAGAAATCTCAATGGAGATGAATCGGATCGATAGTCTCATTGCAAATCCAAACATCTACTATGATGATCAGGCAATTGATGGCTTCATCCGATATTGTGAAAGTGAATTAACACTAACTGATGGAAGTGATCTATATCTTCTTCCCTCATTCAAGTTGTGGGCTGAACAAATTTTTGGTTGGTACTATTTCGTCGAACGAAGCATCTATCAACCGACAGACAACAATCATGGTGGACGCTACGTCAACAAGACTATCAAGAAACGTCTCACCACGAAACAATATTTGATCGTAGCTAGAGGCGCAGCGAAATCTATGTATGCAGAATGTATCCATAGTTATTTCTTGACAGTTGATACAGCGACAACACACCAAATTACGACAGCTCCGACTATGAAACAAGCGGAAGAGGTAATGTCTCCTTTTCGTACAGCCATCACACGAAGCAGGGGACCTCTTTTTCAGTTTCTAACCGAAGGATCGATGCAGAACACCACTGGATTTAGAGGTAACAGAGTTAAATTGGCCTCTACCAAAAAGGGCATCGAGAATTTTTTGACTGGCTCACTGCTCGAGATCCGGCCAATGTCTATCAACAAGCTTCAGGGTCTACGTCCTAAAATTTCTACTATCGATGAATGGTTGTCTGGTGATATTAGAGAGGATGTAGTTGGTGCTGTTGAACAAGGCGCATCAAAGCTGGATGATTATTTGATTGTAGCTATAAGTTCCGAAGGAACAGTTCGAAATGGTTCCGGAGACACAATCAAGATGGAACTTGCGGACATACTCAAAGGTGATTACCTCGCGCCGCATGTTTCTATCTGGCATTATAAGTTAGATGAGCTAGAAGAGGTTTCCGATCCCGGAATGTGGTTGAAAGCGAACCCAAATCTAGGCCGAACAGTCTCTTACGAGACTTATCATCTCGATGTAGAGAGAGCCGAAAAGGCTCCTGCTTCTCGTAATGATATTCTGGCCAAGCGTTTCGGAATTCCAATGGAGGGTTACACCTACTTCTTCACTTATGAGGAAACTCTCCCACATCGCATCCGTGAGTTCTGGAAATTGCCTTGTTCTTTGGGTGCGGACCTCTCACAAGGCGACGACTTCTGTGCTTTCACTTTTTTGTTCCCATTGAGCAATGGATCTTTCGGAGTTAAGACCCGAAGTTATATTTCTTCTCTGACTTTGATGAAACTTCCTGGTGCCATGCGTCAGAAGTATGAAGAATTCATCAATGAAGGTAGTCTCCACGTTCTCGAGGGTACAATCCTTGACATGATGGAGGTCTATGAAGATCTGGATCTTTTTATTCAGACATCAGAGTATGATGTTCGTACTCTAGGATTCGACCCTTACAATGCCAAGGAGTTCGTAACTCGCTGGGAAGCAGAGAACGGTCCCTTTGGTATCGAAAAGGTTATTCAAGGAGCTCGAACAGAATCTGTTCCTCTTGGAGAACTCAAGATCTTGAGTTCTGAACGTCTTCTTATATTCGACCAAGCTTTGATGACGTTTGCAATGGGGAATGCCATTACCCTTGAAGACACGAACGGTAACAGAAAGCTTTTGAAGAGAAGACAGGAAGAAAAGATCGACAATGTATCGGCTTTGATGGATGCATACGTCGCCTACAAAGCTAATAAGGAGGCGTTCGAGTGATTTCTGTAGATAAACCCGGATCGCCAGAAGAGCTCACACTTGAGCACTACGGCAAGCAGGGTATGAAATGGGGTGTTCGTAACACAGCTAAACCAACTTCTTCAAAGCCATCTGGTAGAGAAATTATGAAAGCAAGGGTGAGAAATGAGAGTAATTTTTATAATATTCAAGCACAACGTTATAAAGTTGGAGACCACCCAAGAGGTAGTTCTCAAAGAACTGCGCAAGAAGCAAAACTAAATGCAATGAAAGCGGCTTTTCTAACTAATCCAGATAGAGCTACTGCTTTGAGACTGACTACAGGCGAAAAGTGGGTTGCGGCTACATTGGCTCTAGCTCTTCCAGGTCCTGGAACTGTCGGTGCTGGTGCTGCCGTTGGTACACGGGTCGTAATGCGTAAGATGGTTGAAAAAGATATTCGTAAGAGACAACAAGCTGTAAAACGTAAGTCTTGATTGGCGGTGACATATGGCCATTGGCGCAAGATTGAAACATGCATGGAATGCCTTCACTGATCAAAAAGATCGTACTTTTTCCTATGAAGACTATGGTGCAAGTTATACTGCTCGTCCGGACCGCTTCAGATCACATGTTTATAACGAACGTTCAATTATCTCATCAATTCTTACTCGTTTGAGTATTGATGTCGCTACAATTGATATCAAACACGTAAGGACGGACAAAGAACAGCAGTATATGGGAGAAATTAATAGTAATCTCAATAACTGTTTAGTATTGGAGGCCAACATTGATCAAGGCGCGCGTGCCTTCCGACAAGATATTGCTCTCACTTTGTTTGACATCGGTGTTCTTGCTATTGTTCCTGTGGATACGACGTGGGATCCTGAGAGTACCGGCGGATTTGACATAAAGACAATGCGTGTGGGTCACATTGTAACATGGTACCCTTATCACGTTCGAGTGAATGTTTTCAATGAGAAAGTTGGGCGTCGAGAAGAGATTACACTAGAGAAGAAAGTCTGTGCAATCGTCGAGAACCCACTTTATACAGTTATGAATGAGCCAAACTCTACTCTACAGCGTCTGATTCATAAACTAAATCTTCTAGACACTATTGATGAGCAGTCTGGTTCGGGCAAGCTTGACATTATCATTCAGTTGCCTTACGTGATCAAGTCTGAGGCTAGAAGGCAGCAAGCTGAGCAGCGTCGAGCAGACATTGAGTTCCAGTTGAAGGGCAGCCAATACGGTATTGCCTACACAGATGGTACTGAGAAGATTACTCAGCTTAATAGGCCCGCTGAGAACAACCTTTTGAAACAAGTCGAGTATCTCACGGAGATGCTGTACAGTCAACTCGGTCTTACCGAGGAGATCTTGAATGGTACGGCTGATGAGAAGGCAATGCTGAACTACTACAACAGAACAGTTGAGCCTGTTGTCTCTGCCATCACTGAAAGTATGAATCGATCTTTCCTTACAAAGACAGCTCGATCTCAACTTCAACAAATCATGTTCTTCCGTGATCCATTCCGTCTTGTTCCGATCAATGACATTGCTGAGATTGCCGATAAGTTTACTCGAAACGAAATTCTCAGTGCAAATGAGGTTCGATCAATCATTGGAATCAAACCGTCAACCGATCCGAAGGCTGATCAGTTGAAAAACAGCAACATGCCGGCTCCGTCGGAGTCAGTTCCAACAACTTTACCAAATGGGGAAGGAGACAGTCAAAATGGAAGCTGATTTTAGCGGCTACGCCACGAAGGCTGGCCTCAAGTGCTCCGACGGTAGAACAATCATGCCTGATGCATTCAAGCATTGCGATGGTATGTCTGTTCCACTGGTATGGCAGCATGGTCACCACAGTCCAGACAACGTTCTTGGACATGCGGTCCTTGAATACCGTAATGATGGTGTTTATGCTTATGGATATTTCAATGATACTTCATCGGCAGTGAATGCTAAGACTCTTGTCCAGCACAAGGATATTACAGCTCTTTCAATCTATGCAAATCAGCTTGTTGAACGAGGAAAGCAAGTCTTTCATGGAATGATTCGTGAACTTAGTCTGGTTCTTTCCGGCGCAAACCCTGGTGCTCTTATTGATAACGTCAGTTTTGCCCATTCAGATGGACAGATTGAAGTTATGGATGATGAAGCTATCATTTATACAGGACTTACACTGGAACATGCGGATCAGGAAGACGAAGAGCTCGTCCACGAAGACGATCAAACGATTCAAGATGTTTATGAGTCCCTTTCTGAAGAGCAGAAAAATGTTTTGCACTACATGGTTGGAGCTGCTCTTGAAGAAGCATCAGGCAAATCCGTGGAGCAGTCCGCCAGTCAAGACGAAAAGAATCTAACTCATCAGGAAGGAAATGACGATATGCCGCGAAACGTTTTCGAGCAGACTGACGACAAGCCAGAAGAGCAGAAGGCCCACACGCTTTCTCACGATGATATGAAGGGTATTGTAGCAGACGCGGCAAAGAGTGGTTCTCTTAAGCACGCGGTTGAGGCATATGCTCTCGCTCACGGTATCACCAATATCGATCTTCTGTTCCCAGAGGCTCGTGCTGTTACGACGACTCCTGACTGGGACAAGCGTCGGACCGAGTGGGTTTCTAGTGTGCTGGGTGGCACTCGGAAGAGTCCATTCTCCAGGATCAAGAGCTGGTCTGCAGATCTGACAATGGAAGAGGCTCGCGCCAAGGGTTATGTTACCGGTGCTCTGAAGACCGAAGAGTTCTTTAGTGTTGCTAGGCGAATCACCACTCCCACTACCATCTACAAGAAGCAGAAGCTCGACCGCGATGACATCGTGGATATTGTAGACTTTGATGTTGTGGCTTGGATGCGTGGTGAGATGCGCATGATGCTCGATGAGGAGCTCGCGCGCGCGGTACTTATTGGTGATGGTCGTACCATGCCAGACCCAGACAAGATCGACGAGGGATCTATTCGTCCGGTTGCCAAGGACGACCCTCTGTATACGACTCAGGTCGTTTCTCCTGCATGGGTTACTGGCACCACCAAGCCTCACACTCTCACCGATTTGATTGTTTCGTCTCGTGTCAGCTACAAGGGTACCGGTGCTCCTACATTCTACACGACCGAGGTCTGGTTGACCCGATTCTTGCTCGAGCGCGATGCTGATGGTCGCCGTCTGTACCGAACGGTTGACGAGCTCGCCCAAGAGATGCGTGTCGCTGCCATCATCCCGGTTGAGGTCCTCGAAGAGGATGCGAAGCTGATCGGGATCATGGTAAACCTGAGTGACTACACTCTTGGTGCGGACAAGGGTGGAGAGGTCAATATGTTTGATGACTTCGACATCGACTACAACCAGTACAAGTATCTGATTGAGACTCGAGTTTCTGGAGCCCTCACGAAGCTCAAGTCTGCTGTGGTCTTCAAGACTCCTTAGGATTAGTCAAATGGCAAAGTTCTTCAGTGAAATTGGCTATGGCATTAGTGTCGAAACGGATAATGGAGTTTGGGTGGATAGCATTATCGAACGTAAATATTATGGTGATGTTATTCGTAATACTCGGAAATTAGCAGAAGGTGAAAATCTTAACAGCGATATTTCCCTTCAAAACTCTGTCAGTATCGTGGCTGATGCATATGCTAATGAACACTTCTTTGCCATTCGCTTTGTGCGGTGGGCGGGTACACTCTGGACAGTTGAAACAGTAGAAGTTCAGAGTCCTCGCCTTATATTGCGGCTGGGAGGTGTTTATAATGGTCCAACAGCGACGACTTGAGCTTCAATCTCTGCTTGAAGAACTGTTGGGTTCAGATCAAGTATATTTTCAGCCACCGACAAACATTATTATGACTTACCCTTGTATTGTGTATCATAGAGATACTGCAAACACTGAATTCTCAGACAATAATCCTTATCGGCACACTAAGCGATATCAGGTTACCGTTATTGATCGGAATCCTGATAGTGAGATTCCAGATAAGGTCGCCAATTTGCCGATGTGTTTGTTCAACCGGTTTTTTACGGCAGGTAACCTTAATCATGATGTCTTCAATCTTTATTACTAAGGAGTGGAAATGGCTAAACTTGTCTGGGATGCAGTTGGCGAACGAGTTTACGAAACTGGTGTCGACCACGGTGTCCTTTATCTCCCTGATGTTGCGGGAGCATACACATGGGGCGTTGCTTGGAACGGTTTGATTTCAGTTACCGAGTCTCCTTCCGGAGCAGAGGCCAATCCACAATACGCCGACAACATCAAGTACTTGAACCTGGTTTCAGCTGAAGAGTTCGGTGCCACTATCGAGGCATTCACTTATCCAGAAGAGTTCTCTCAGTGTGATGGTACCGCTATTCCTGAAGTGGGTGTAGTGTTTGGGCAGCAAGCACGCAAGATGTTCGGTCTGTGCTACCGCACCAAGGTGGGTAATGATGTCGAGGGTCAAGACTTCGGTTATAAGCTGCACTTGGTTTATGGCTGTATGGCTGCTCCTTCTGAGAAGGCCTATAGCACGATCAATGACTCACCTGAAGCTCTTACATTTAGTTGGGAGCTTACCACTTCTCCAGTTGCGGTAACGGGGTACAGGCCTGTGGCCAGTATTACAATCGACTCTACCCTTGTCGATTCAGCAGCTCTGCTCCTTCTTGAAGATGAGCTGTTTGGTACTGGTACTGGTCCTGGTCCAGGTCCTGGTCCCGGTCAACCTCATCTTCCAACCCCAGATGAGGTTCTGGAACTCCTTGCAAGTTAAGAGGAATTTAAAGATGCTCAGAATTGAGGTTCCTCTTTCTGAATCTTTCAATGATGAAAGTCAAGAGTTCATAGTCTCTGAAAGTTTTCCAATAGAGTTAGAGCACTCTTTGATTTCACTGTCAAAATGGGAAGCACATTTTGAAAAACCATTCTTAGATTCTAAAGAGAAAACTGCAGAAGAAACTTTGTGGTACATCAAAGCAATGACTTTGACTTTAGATGTGCCTGATGACGTATATTCAAGTCTATCAAGCGATAACTATGATGGCATCAATCGATATATCAATGCTAAGATGACTGCTACTTGGTTTTCTAATATAGAAACTACTCCTCGTTCTCGAGAGGTAGTTACTTCGGAGATCATTTATTATTGGATGATTGCTTTGACTATTCCATTTGAGACTGAGAAATGGCATTTGAATAGATTACTTACTTTGATTAAAGTTTGTAATCAAAAGAATGCTCCAAAGAAACGTATGGATCGTCGCGAAGCAGCGGCTAGACAACGCGAACTAAATGCTCAACGTCGAGCTCGTTTGGGAACTAGTGGATGAGAGGAGGGCTGCGTGTCAAAACTAGTTTGGGACGTTGCAGGTACTAGATTTTATGAATCTGGTGTGGATCGAGGCGTATTATATGCGCCCTTCTTTGATGGCGTTGCTTGGAATGGACTTATCTCAGTTTCAGAAGCTCCTACTGGTGGAGAAGCTAAACCTTACTACATTGATGGGATCAAATTCCTAAATTTATCAGCTGCTGAAGAGTTTGAGGCTACACTTGTTGCTTTTTCTAAGCCTCAAGAGTTCAACGTTTGTGATGGAACGACTAAACTAAATGCTGGATTGTTCGTTACCCAACAAAAGCGACAATTTTTTGGTTTGTCGTATCGTACAAAGATTGGGAACGATACTTCAGGTCTTGATTACGGTTATAAAATTCATTTAGTTTATAATATATTAGCTACTCCATCTCAAATTAATAACAACACTTTAAGCGACGAGGCTGAGCCGATAAATTATAGTTGGAATTTAACCACCACACCTCCAGAATTAATAAGCGAAGGTCCTGGTATAAGAACGTTTAATTTTAAACCAAGTGCTCATTTCGTGATTGACTCTAAACTTTCTTCAACTGCAAACTTGACTGAGATAGAGAACATTCTCTATGGATCAAATGTTGCAGCATCTCGTCTACCGTCGGTATACGAGTTGATTACGATATTTGCATCATGACCAGGTTGCAGTGGGCCCAAATGTCTCACGGGTATGAACAGGGTTTAGATCGCGGTGTTTTTTATTCAGGGAGTGGTTGGGGAGAGTCGTGGAACGGTTTGATATCAATTGTAGAGGAAACTAACGTCTCAGATAGTATACGTTATCTTGATGGGGTGAAGATTCCAGCATCTAGTAATTATGGATATTTTTCTGGAACGATCGAAGCTTTTACTTATCCAGATTCTTTTGCTGAATACGACGGCACCTCTCAAAATTTTATTCATCAACAAAAACGAAAGAGTTTCAGTCTTTGTTATCGCATTAAAACTAAAGATTCTTATAAAATTCATCTTATTTATAATGCAAAAGTAACACCAACCAAACGAGCACATGAACAACTTGATGCTTCAGTATTTAGTTGGGCTTTTACAACTCAAGCTGTTCAAATTCCAGATGGATATATTGGTTCTCATTTGATCATCGAAGTTGATGATGCATATCCAAACGCAATAAAAGATCTTGAAGATGTACTTTATGGCAGTGATATTAATAATTCACGTATTCCTTCCCCTACAGAATTGATGGAAATATTTGAAACATATGCTCTTCTTAAAGTTACTAAAAATAGTGATGGAACCTTTACTGTTAAAGGTCCTAATGAAGCAATTACGATGTTGGATTCTACAACTTTTGAAATTACATGGCACTCAGCCATTTATATTAATGATGTAACTTATAGAATTAGTTCTGGATAGAAGGAGGTTTTATGGCTACTGTTACTGGATTAACTGCAGCTCGAATGCTTGAGATTGAAGCAGCTTCGGTTGTAGATGGTGAAGTTATCGGCGATAATCTTTTCTTAACAACTCACGGACATGAACAAATTAATGCTGGAAACGTTAGAGGCAGTCCTGGACCTGGAGTACCTCCTGGTGGTGTTAAAGATGAATGTTTGGTCAAGATTAATGATGTTGATTACAATACTAAGTGGGATACTAGATTAACTCAGAGTGCAGCCGATTCTCGATATATTAAATTAACAGGTAGTTTGATTGAGCGTGGAGATCATCCTCCAAACATAGCTGCCGTTCCAGGAACAATTTATCTACAAACAGCAACAGGAATGGATTCAGATCTTGGAGCTCTTTGGGTAAAAGAGACGGGAACTGATAAACAAGGTTGGCATGCTTTTTCAACTTTTAGTATTCATGATTTGGAATCGGGACAGGATCTAAATTCAATCACCGCTCAAGGATATTATCGAGTAGATTCTTCAAATATTGCTAATAGTTTAATTAATTGGCCAGTTGAAGCTATCCCACGAACCGATTCAGCCAATTTTAATAATCCTGTTGGTTCATTCAGACCTGCATTATTTGGATTGTTAACAGTTACGAATACATTTTTACTAGTTATTCAAACAGTTGAACTTTTGTGGCATAGACTTTCTGATGGTCCTTTGGTTTTCACTTATAAACGAATACGATCAAAAGATGGAACTATTTGGGGTTCATGGGAATACATTTCCCCTCAAACTTTGCATGTTCTATCTTCGGGTGAAAAGCGTATTGTTGCTAAAGAAGTTTTCTATGGAGCTATATTTAATAAAAGTCGAACTCCAGCGAGATTGATAATAGATTCAGGTAATTCGCAGCCATTGTCTATTATAGAGGATATTACTCCAGATGGAGTTCAGTGGTTTAGATCTAATACTGGTGCTCGACAATCTAGTTCTGGGTGGATAAATTTAACTCTTGAACATAATTTTGAGCATTATACTTCTGGATCCTGGCCTGAACTTTCAGCTATTCGAACAAGTGCAGGCATTATTTGTACAAGAGGTTTGCTTAAACGAACAGGGGTTCCTCCTAGTGGCACGGTTATAGCAAATTTGCCTGAGGGAATGCGACCTGCAGACAAACTACAATTTGTTGGTTGTGCTGATAACAATACAATGGGAACGACAATTAATGTTGAAACAAATGGTGATATCATATTTGATGGAACGGGTTCTAATTCTGTAGACTTTGTTGATATGAACATGATTATATTTCCAGCAGCAGATGTAGCACCAAACAGCGCATGGACAACAATTACACCTGTAGGAAATTGGAAGGATGTAGGATTAACCAACGCATCATGGCCAAGGTTGGGTTATTGGGAAGATCAACTTGGCCGGGTTTGGTTGAGAGGATTGATTCAATACAACGGCAGTGTTCCGGCAGGTCAATTGGAGATGTTCAGACTTCCAGCTCCATATTCTCCTGCTTACAGTACCCATCAAGTTATGCCTATGTCAAATACTGTTAAGAGAATAGCAACTATGCGTTTTGCTGCAGTAAATGATAAAAATCCAGAAACTTCTGCGTGTACATTCTTCTATGATAGGAATCCAACTGGATCGGCATTTTCTCCTGCGATTAGTCAGATTCATATTTTACCAGTTGCAGCAATTCCAGAATCTAATTGGCGCAGTCCGAATCTTTTGAATGATTGGTATAACTTTAATCCAGAAGTGTTTCCTTCTATAGGTGTATGGTCTGCACCGGATGGAATTCAACATATTCGTGGATTGGTTAGAGGTGGTACTGTTCCTCCTGTTGTTTTAAACAACTGGGGATCAGGAGACAAATGTGATGTTGATAGTTTGCTTGCTCCGGTTGCAACCTCAGAAGTGTACGGTCGTGTAGAAATATCTCAACCTAATCTGCTTGTTCACGTAGGTTCAATCGGTTGGGTCAGTTTGGATGGACTTCATTATATGTTGGAGGCATAGTTGACGTGGTATTTTCTGTCGAATCTCATGGCTCCTTCAATAAGACTCAATCTTTTTTAACCAATCTAGGAAAGATTGATATTACTAGAATTCTTAACAGCAAAGGTCAAGAAGGAGTGACTGCTTTAGAATCTGTTACTCCCCAAGAGACTGGTCTAGCTGCTGGTTCTTGGTATTATGAAGTAAGTAGTAGTTCAAACAGTTTTCAAATTGCTTGGTATAATTCAGATGTTGAGAACGGTTTTCCTGTAGTCATAATGCTTCAATACGGTTATGGTACAGGAACAGGAGGCTATGTTCAAGGACGGGATTTTATAAATCCAGCAATTCAACCCATATTTGATCAGATCTCTGAAGATGTATGGAAGGCGGTGACCTCAGCATGAGTAAGGTTGAAGAACGCGTAGTCGTAATGAAGTTTGACAATGCGCAATTCGAACGTGGAATTAAAGCTACGATGGATTCTCTCGCGGCTCTCAACAAAGGACTTCAGCTGCAGGGAGCCACCAAAGGTATAGATGATGTTAGTCAAGCAGCAAGTAAATTATCATTGCAACATATATCCGATAGTATTGATAGTGTTGCCTCTAGATTTACGGCTATGACAGCTATCGCCATTACAGCATTTGCAACTATTGTTAATAAGGCTGTAGATGCTGGTATTAGGATGGCAAAATCTTTTAGCGTAGATCCTGTCGCTGCCGGTTTGAAGGAGTACGAAACAAATCTAAACTCAATTCAAACTATTCTGTCAAACACACAGTGGGAAAACAAAGGTTTAGATGATGTCAATGCGGCTCTTGGTGAACTGAACACGTATTCAGACCAAACCATCTATAACTTCAGTGAGATGGCTCGAAACATCGGTACGTTCACAGCTGCTGGTGTTGGTTTGGAAGCTTCGACTTCGGCAATCAAGGGTATTGCAAATCTCGCTGCAGTTTCAGGTTCAAATGCACAACAAGCCTCTACTGCGATGTACCAGCTTTCTCAAGCTCTTGCTACGGGTAAAGTCAGTCTTATGGACTGGAACTCTGTCGTAAATGCTGGTATGGGTGGTAAGGTTTTCCAGGATGCTATAAAGGAGACTGCTCGGGTTCATGGCGTAGCAATCGATGATATAATCGCTGACTCCGGTTCCTTTCGAGACTCCCTTCAAGAAGGATGGCTTACTTCAGACATCCTTACTGAGACCCTTAGCAAGTTTACTGGTGACCTTAATGAACAACAGCTCAAGACCATGGGCTACAATGACGAGCAAATCGCCGGCATCCTCAAGATGGGTCAGACGGCTAAGGATGCGGCCACCAAGGTAAAGACTTTTGGTCAGTTGGTAGGTACCCTCCAAGAGGCAGCAGGGTCCGGATGGGCTAAGACCTGGGAACTCCTTATAGGCGACTTTGACGAGGCCAAAGAACTTTGGACCAACGTCAACAATGTCGTCGGTGGTTTCATCACCCGTTCTGCTGAAGCACGCAACAAGGTTTTGGGTGACTGGAAAGAGCTGGGGGGACGCACCGTCCTCATCGAAGGTATCGGTAATGTTTTCAAAGCTCTTGGTCAGGTCCTCGCCCCGATCAAGGAAGCATTTAGAGACATCTTTCCAGCGCAGACCGGTCAGAGTCTTTATGACTTGACGGTTAAGTTCCGAGACTTCACAGAAAAGCTCAAAATAGGAAGTGAAACGGCCGAGAAAATTGGCCGCACTTTCAAAGGTGTGTTCGCTATCTTTGGTATCGGTTGGATGGTCATCAAAGAATTGGCTGGAACACTCTTTGGTTTGTTCGGAACTGTAACTGAAGGTAGTGGAAGTTTCCTAGATATCACTGCGAAAGTTGGAGACTTCCTTGTTAGGGTTCATGATGCAATTAAGAGTGGTGAAGGACTTCATAGCTTCTTTGAAGGTCTTGGAAAAGTCGTTGCTATACCGATTCAAGCTATAAAAGAGCTTTGGCAGTGGATAAAGGCACTCTTTGACGGTATCGAGGGTGCTAAGACGGGCGGTCTTGATCGAATTTCTGATCGATTTGGCCAATTGACTGAAGTCGGATCGGCTCTAGGCAAGGTTTGGGACAAGGTTTCTGGATTCTTTAAGAGTGCCTATCAGGCAATTTCTCCATTGGTTGATATTATCGGAGAATTCTTCTCCCAATTCGGAAGTAGTCTTGCTGATGCATTCAGTGGAGATAACTTCAGTCTTGCTCTAGATGCTTTGAATACAGGTCTTTTAGCTGGAGCATTGCTTCTGCTTAAGAAATTCGTCACAAATGGATTCAAATTTGATGTTGGTGGCGGTTTCTTTGGGTCAATTAAGAAGTCTTTTGAAGGCCTTACTGGTGTCTTTTCAGCGATGCAGATGCAACTTAAAGCTGATGCCCTGCTCAAAATCGGCGGCGCTATAGCTTTGATTACTTTGTCGGTCGTAGCTCTATCTCTGATTGATTCGGATAAGCTGACAAAAGCTATTACTGCTCTGTCTGTACTCTTTGTGCAGTTGTTGGCAGCAATGACGATAATGGAGAAGGTCTCTTCATCTAAAGGCTTTGCCAAGATGCCTGTCGTTGCGGCTGCTCTTATTCTGTTTGCAATTGCTATTGATTTGCTTACTATCGCCGTAGGCAAATTGGCTAAACTTGACTGGGATGAACTAGCCAAGGGTTTGATTGGTGTTACTATTCTAATCGGACTTCTTATTGTTGCTACTAAGGAAATGGATAAGAACGCTAGCGGAATGATTCGTTCTTCTGTTGCTCTTATCCTTCTTGCAGTAGCAATCAATATTCTTGTGATGGCGGTTGATAAACTGGGCGATATGGACTGGGACAAGCTCGTCAAGGGCCTCGTCGGGGTCGGTGCTCTTCTTCTTGAGCTTGGGTTATTTACTCGATTCTCACAAGCCGATAAAGGTGGAATTTCTTCCGGAGCAGGATTGCTCCTATTGGCTGCAGGTATTTATATTCTGGCTATGGCTATGGAGAAGATTGCTGATCTTTCTTGGGAAGATATAGCAAAGGGTTTGGTTGTTACAGCTATTGGTCTTGGTGCTATGGCTGGAGCACTCAAACTGATACCTCCAGGATCTGTTCTATCTGCTGCTGCTATATTAATAACCGCTGCAGCTCTTGAAATCATTGCAGATGTAATGGATAAGATGGGTGATTATGACTGGGAGAAGATTGCTAGAGGACTAGTTGCCATGGCCGGTTCTTTGACGGCTATAAGTATAGCTTTGGGTCTTCTTCCACCGGGCTCTGTTCTGTCTGCTGCCGCCATATTTATCGCAGCTGCAGCTCTTGAAATCGTTGCAGATGTAATGGATAAGATGGGCGATATGGATTGGGATGAGATCTCACGAGGTCTTGTTGCCATGGCCGGTGCTCTTGGTATTATTGCTATTAGTTTGATGTTGATGACGGGTACTTTGTCCGGTTCTGCGGCTCTTTTGGTTGCCGCTGCAGCTTTGGCTGTTTTGACCCCAGTTCTTACTACTCTGGGCGATATGAAGTGGACTGAGATTCTACTGGGCCTTGGCGCTTTGGCTGGTCTATTCATAGTATTGGGCGTTGCTGGTGCTCTTCTTACTCCGGTTATTCCTACTCTGATAGGTCTTGGAATTGCCATTGCGCTTTTGGGTGTCGGTATGGTGCTTGCCGGTGCTGGTATATTGATGTTCTCGATTGGATTCAGCGCACTTGCAGCGGCACTTGATGCCGGAGTAGATACCATTATTGATGCCGTCAAGGCACTTCTTGAACTAATTCCTTTCGCTATGGAGCAATTGGGACTAGGCATTATAGCATTTGCTGAGGTTATATCTACTGGTGGTCCGGCACTAACCAAGGCATTTGTGACTGTGTTGGAATCATTGTTGGATGCTGTCGTCAAGATAACGCCGCAGATCCTTAGTACCTTGCAGACATTGCTTGATCAATTCTTAGCATTCCTTGTTGAGAATGTGCCCAAGCTTGTCGCTGCTGGTGCAAATTTGATTACCAAGCTTCTGGAGGGTATGGCTGAGAAATTACCAGGAATCATCACTGCAGCTACGGATCTCATTGTGGCATTCCTTAAGGGTATTGGCGATAACCTTCCACGAATCATCCAATCTGGTGTTGATCTTATTCTTAAGTTTATTGAAGGCTTGTCTACTGCAATTGATAATAATTCGGATGAGTTGGGTGAAGCCGGTGCAGATCTAGCTCTTTCTATGATTAGTGGTTTGGCTAGTGGTCTTTGGGCTGGAGCCAGTAGGGTTAGAGATGCTGCCATAGGAGTGGCTAAAGATGCATTCAATGCTGCTATGGATTGGTTGCTTCCTGGTTCTCCTTCACGGAGATTTGCGCAAATTGGTGAATGTGCCAGTGCAGGTTTCGCTGTTGGGCTCGAGTCATTGACTCCTAAAGTAGCTGAATCCGCAGAGAATGTCGGTAAAGAGGCTATATTTGCTTTGCAGAAATCTATATCAGGAATTGATGAACTTATAAAGAGCAGTAATATGGATTTGCAGCCTGTTATTACTCCTGTTCTAGATTTGTCAAATGTACGTAAGGGAGCAATACAAGCCAATTCAATCTTGGCTGCAAAACCTATGATTGTAGATACGACATATGCCGTGGCTAGAAGTGTCTCTGCGGGAGCGAAAGCACCAACCACTCTGCAAGCTACTTTGCAGGCTTCTGTTGCACCTACTGAAGTATTTTCGTTCAAACAATATAACACATCACCTAAAGCCCTTTCTCCTGCAGAGATTTATCGCCAAACTAAGAATCAGTTGTCTGTCGCGAGAGGAGCTCTGAAGACTTAATGTTGACAAGAGTTGAAGTTTATACTCTTCAGGGTTCTCAACTCAATTTAGAACTCCGATATCCTACGGACGGGATTGCCCTGGCTGAGATCGAAGGACTTGATCCGGTCAAGGCAATTCTTGTATCTTCTAGTTTCGCTCAAATGGATGGACAACAGTACCATACAAGCAGACGAGACTTTCGTAACATCAAACTGAAATTTGTTCTCGATCCGGATTATATTAACACCTCGGTTCGAGACGTTCGTACAAGATTGTATGAATATTTTATGCCGAAACAATCCGTTCGTCTACGTTTTTTTATGAGTGACGGTCTAACCGTAGATATTAACGGAAGAGTAGAAACGTTTGAAACTCTATTTTTTAGTAAAGAACCCGAAGTCTATGTATCGATCGTTTGCTTTGATCCCGACTTCTTCATCCCAACCCCGATCGTTTTGAATGATTCAACTGTACATACAACCAATGAGATACCTATAACATATTCAGGAACGGTTGAAACTGGTTTTGTGTTTGAACTATACATCGATCGTACTGTTCATGAGCTTTCGCTATATTTACGTTCTCCTGACGGATTAGTCAATTCTATGGATATTTCGGGCGACAAGGGTGGCAATAACGGATTTTTGGCTGGAGACACGTTGACGATTAGTACCATTGTGGGAGCTAAATCTATAACGCTCCTCAGATCTAATGCGACGTCTTCGTTTCTGTATGGTTTAAGTGCACAGTCAGCTTGGTTAGAACTTGTTCCGGGTACAAATTATTTCAGAGCTCATATTTCAGGAGCATCAATCCCATACGCAATAACATACACTACAAAGTATGGGGGTTTGTGATGGAAGTTTATGTCTTGGATGATCGGTTTCGAAGAGAAACTGTTGTTGATAAGTTTGAATCACTCATCTGGACAGAACGTCTATCTGCTTGGGGAGATTTCCAATTAATTTTGTATTCTAACTCCTCGAATCGTAAACTGTTCCAAATAGGTAAACGATTGGCTATGAACGAATCATATCGTGTGATGGTTATTGAGACGGTTGAAGATAAAACCGATTCTGAAGGTAAATCCAATCTTATCGTCAAAGGTCGTTCCCTCGAGGCAATTCTTGATGATCGATTGGCTGCTGCTGATATTTCAGTTACGCCTGAACCTGGCCGATGGATTTTAATTGGCACAGCAACAGAGATTGCTAGAAAAGTCTTTCATGATATTTGTATTGAAGGAATTCTTTCTACAGATGATATCCTTCCCATCATTGAAGGAAGCATATTCCCACAAAGTACCGTTTCAGAGCCTACTGAGATTCTTACAATATTTGCTGAACCGAGAAGTGTTTACTTAGGAATAAAAGATCTGTGTGAAATTTATAATATGGGTTTCCGTATTCTTAGAGATTTAGATACATCGAACCTATATTTTGATGTGTACATGGGAAATGATAGAACAAGCCGACAGAGTGTCCATCCTGCTGTTATATTTAGTCCAGATCTCGAAAATTTGAAAAATACGACCGAATTTAAAACAATTGAGAATTACAAAAATGTAGCTTATGTCTATGGTCCTACAGCAACAGCAATATACATCCCAGTTAATGTCGATCCTGATATTTCTGGATTTGATAGAAAGATTCTCTATGTTCGAGCAGATGATATCGATGATCCAGATCCTGAGGTTGCCGAACTTCTGCTTCTTTTTCGTGGACGAGGTCAATTAGGTAATTTTCAAGTATTTGCCGGATATGACGGGGAATTGAATCGTAACATCGAGTATAAGTACGATATTGATTATTTTTTGGGTGATCTCGTTGAGATGCAGAGCTTGGATGGTTCCATATCTATCCTACAAGTTACTGAACAAATATTTGTATCTGATGCAGAAGGAGAACGGACATATCCAACTCTAAGTCTCAATCAATTCATCATGCAAGGTACCTGGTTGGCTTGGGATTATGATGAAGAATGGTCCGACATGACCGATGAAGAATGGGAAGATGTGCCTTAGCGAAGGAGGTGTGAAATGGCCGTTGGTGATGATGCAGTAGAAGCTGGATATCCCATTGTCCCTGATTCGGGAGAAGAGGGGCGAGTTCGCTGGGGAGCACGTGAAATTAATCGTACTCGAGATTTTATTGCTCAGTTACTTATTCCAAAAGGAAAAGCAGGATATCGATCAGCATCTGGAATTAGTTCAGGGAGTACTGATCCCACTGGTGGTAGTAATGGCGATATCTACTTCAAAATTGTGGAGTAGATATGGTTGATTATACAAAAACCCTTGGTGAGTGGGGCACTTCAGTAATGATGCTTCGAGATACTGGTACAATTGCTGAATTCTGGCTTAAATCTGGGCCTTTAACCAGATGTTATAACATTCCGTGGGGATATACTGCTAATGGCACGACGAATCATAATTTAAGGTTTGATTATCCTGTACCTGAGGTTTGGCGTCGTATAGGAATGCTTAACATTGTTGGTTCTCAAAATGTTAATTTCTGGATAGGTGAGACATACACTAGAGGATTTGATGGACCAGCAAGTCTTAGTGGTTATTTTCAAAGATCAACAGTACCACCAAAACCAATAAATCTGAGAGTTATCAATATAACGAATACTACCTGTAGCACTCAATTCTCGAGTGGAGGTAGTGGTGGGGCTACAGTTGATCAATGGCAGATGACCTATAACACCAACTCAGTTGGTGGACGACCTGAATGGACCTACTTCTCGAATGGTACAAACAATCTAACAGGATTGACACCAGGACAAGCATATTGGTTCTGGGCTCGAGGACATAATGTTCACGGGTGGGGTCCTTGGGCTGGACCTTTCGGTTGGACACAACTGAGGGTACCTTTTCCTCCATCAGCAGCTATTATATCTGACGTCACACAAGATACTGCAACAGCATCTTGGACACCCAATGGAACTGGTGGATCTCCTATTACTAATTATGAGTTGCATTATCGAACAACCTTACAGGACGAAGATAATACAACAATTCTCTCTGGTAATCCACCTAAGAATTTGATTAGGTTAACACCAGGAGTTCCTTATCATTTCTGGACGAGAGCACAAAACATCTATGGTTGGAGTGCTTTTACGGGTCCTGTCACTGTAAAAATGATTGCTGGAGCTTTAATCAAGGAAGAAGCCGTATACAAGGCTGCAGTTCCTTATATTAAGGTTGATGATGTCTGGAAACTGGCCCGTCCGTGGATTAAATCAAACAAAGACTGGAAAGAATCACAGTAGGAGAGAACATGAGTGATAAAACGTATAATTTTCTCAAGTTTTTGGCGATCGTAGTTCTTCCTGGTCTTGGAACGTTATATTTTGTCATTGCTCAGATCTGGGATCTGTCAAATGGGCAACAGGTAATCGGTACAATTGCTGCTATAAACGTATTTTTAGGAGCAATCCTTGAGTTCTCTAGTCATTCTTATTATAAGAGTGATGATCGCTTTGATGGGAGTCTGGATGTCGTACAGAAAGACCCCCTTACACAGACATATTCGCTCAATTTGAACTCCGATCCGCAAGATCTGATTGGTAAGAACGAAGTCATATTCAAGGTAAATCCTCAATAGGTTTTCGCGGGCTATACAGGGCCTATAATGAGACCCTATTGAGAGGAACAACATGCTTATTCGAAGAACTGAGCACGAAACAGGACTTGAGAAGGCCATTAACGACATTCTAGTTCAAATGTCCACTACATCACCAGATAACAAAGAGTATTCTGCAATGTGTGACCAGCTGGTTAAGCTATATGAGCTGAAGAAGATTGATCTTCCTCCGCAAGTAAGCCCAGATACGCTGGTGATCGTTGCAGGAAACCTCCTTGGAATCTTGCTGATTGTGAACTATGAGAAGATGGAGATTCTGACCTCGAAAGCCCTAAGTTTGGTGCTGAGACTACGGTAACAGTTGACCATTAACAGGCGAGACGGAAGAGGCGTGTAGAAAGTAAGTAAAATCTATACGCCTTTTCTTTTTTTCATCTCAAAAATTCCCCGGGGGTAGATCCTGAAAAACTATTTTTTACTCGCGAAAATTACATAGCCTATAATGAGAAGAGCTCCGAAAGGAGATTGAGACACTAATGTCCAGGTTCGAGTCCTGGCCAATGTGCTGTCACGGAATGAACAGACAGTTAACGAGTGAATTTTAGTTGGATTCACTACCTCTTCTCTTTTTTTGTTTTTTCGCAAAAACTACATAGCATATAATGAGAAGAGAAATCGCCATACCAAATAAGGACGATTGAAAAGCCGGTAACCCCGTAATAGATTTATGATAGCCAGTATTCGAAAGAATACGTAGCAGAACACAAATGGATTCGGCTAAAACTCTTCTTCTATTTTTTCGCGAGAAATACATGGCCTATAATGAGAAGAATGCTCCTAGAGCGACCATCAATCCAGATGGTTCTTCTTTTTTTTTGTCCATTCCAAATGTGAGGAGATCCGAATGAATTCTAAAGAGTATGGATTTTTAAATTTTCTAGGTGATGTGTTTATGATCTGCCTTACCTGTGGTTTTTGGTTGGTCTGGATATTCGTCAGGGAGATGCGGCGCCGATGATTTCAACTGATTTTTCCTCCAGGATTCAAAAATTTATCTCAGACAACGCACCTACAATTCTGACTACTGTGGGTGTTACAGGAACTTTGGTAACGGCATATCTTGCTGGGAAAGCGTCATTCCGTGCAGCTGAGCTCATTGCTAGAGAAGAGGAGATTCTCCAACGTTCCCCATTTGATCGACCCGTTTTTAAGCTACAGGATAAGGTTAGGCTTGTTTGGACTCTTTATATTCCGGCAGCCGCAACGAGTGTTACGACGATTGTCAGTATCATTGCTGCTAACCGGGTTAGTGATAAACGCGCGGCTGCGATGGCTGCGGCATTCACTATATCCGATCGCGCTTTTACTGAATACAAAGAAAAGGTGTTTGATAGACTTGGCAAGGGTAAGGAACAGAACATTCGAGATGAGATTGCACAAGATCGTGTCAATAAAGACCCACCGCACGAGAGCTCAGTCATCATTACAGGGTCGGGGGAGGTTCTTTGCTACGAGTTATTTACAGGAAGATACTTCAAAAGTACCATGGAAAACATAAAGAAAGCGCAAAACGATATAAATCATCGGATTCTGACTGGTTCTTCAGCCTCTTTAAGTGAATTCTACAATTTGATGGATCTTCCAACAACAGCACAGTCTGATGAAGTGGGATGGAACTTAGACAGATTGCTCGAATTGAGATTCTCATCGGTTCTTACTGATGATGGCAGACCCTGTCTCTCAATCGACTACAGCGTTGTCCCAATCAGAAGTTATTGGAAGATTGGGTAGGTTTCATGATCGACTACGAGGCGATGATTGTCAGATTGGCCGAGGCGCAGATAGAACGTAAGCGAGTGCAGAGGCTGCTGGAAGCAGGTTGGAACGTTGTACATTTCGCGAACTATGAGAAAGTAAAAGATTGGATGAAGGCGAAGGAGGATCACCAGTGGGTCGAAGACTGGTCCCGACGACAACTCCGATATGCGAGCGAACAGACCATTCTCGGCCAAATCGAGTTGCATGTACATCGGTATCCTGACTGCCCGGACTGCACCCTTAGTGAAGGATTGGATAAGTAATAATTATGAGTAAGCTTGTTGATCGTGTTAGGACGTATAAAGTTGCCAATGATGTCACTGATCATGTCGAACAGCATAAGACGCTATATTCTAGCCTTGCAACAGGCGTTGGGTTTGCAATAATTACATATGTTATAATGAGAGCCAGACCACAACTTGGCAATTTTGTCATCGGCGACACTACCAACGGTGCTATTGTATGCATTATTGGAGAAAAGGCCGTGTTGTCAAATGTGTCTTTCGTTTCTCCGCAAGGAGTCCCGTCGGCGTAGCTTCGCGAAATATACAACCCTTATGATGAGACCCCTATTGAGAGGAAAAACCATGTCCGAGTCCGAAACGATTCAAACCCCTGAGACCATCTACGTTATCGAGAAGAGAACCCCTCTGCTGACGCCTAGGCTCAAGAAGATTGTCATCATCACCGCAAGTGTGTTGACAGTCCTTATTGGAGCCAAGGTCATCTGCAGTCAGGTTGAACAACTTGATGGCGATCCGGCCCCAGAGATCGAATCCAAAGATAAGGCCTGATTTCCTAAAAAGGAATCAAAGATCTAAGCCCTATGCTAACACATAGGGTTTAGGTTTTTCTCTTCTACTGCAAAGGATTGGGATGTTCAAGAAAACGATCACATATCGAGATCTTGAAGGAACGCCGATCACAGAGGATTTCTATTTTCATCTGTCAAAGGCAGAAATTGCGGAAATGGAGCTCAGTCGAAAGGGTGGGTTGTCTGAGTTCTTGAAGAAAATTGTGGCTTCGGAAGACGGAAAAGCCATTATTGAGACTTTCAAGGAAATTGTAGTCAAATCTTACGGTATTCGAAGCACGGATAATAAACGATTCATCAAGTCTAAGGAACTCTCGGACGAATTTCTACAGACTGATGCATATTCGGAGCTTTTTATCGAGTTGGTGACAGATGCGGAATCGAGTGCGGCGTTTATACGAGGAATTGTCCCCATTGATCTGGCCGCTGGTCTTGATGGCAGCTCTCTCAATATTCCTCCTGTTCGTGCTGTAGAGGACGTCAGTCTTCC
>Ga0184640_10000066_pt1 | contig 23981 bp, 21 predicted proteins | sample PLM31_200_b2_FD_133161 | JGI IMG/M metagenome (GOLD analysis project Ga0184640, IMG submission 133161) | Groundwater sediment microbial communities from an aquifer in East River, Colorado, USA - PLM3-1_200_b2 | ecosystem: Environmental > Terrestrial > Soil > Riparian zone | place: USA: East...
AAGAGGCCAGGCGAGCGGCGCTTCCCATCATTTATGTGAAGACCACGCACAGCGAGTGGACCGACGCTCCTTCTTGGATCTATCGTAAGTCTCAGGAGAAAACCTTAAATACCTGTCGTGAGGAAAGCTGGGGAGCTGAGTTTTATGACGGGATCTCTCCTCTGCCCCATGAGCGGGTCGTCATCAAGCACCGCTATAGCGCCTTCATCAATACCGACCTCAATACGGTCCTTAAAGCGAAGGGCATCGAGAGCGTTTTAGTGACGGGGGTGGCGACGAACGTCTGCGTGGAGACCACGGCAAGAGACGCCTACATGTACGATTATTACGTCACGATGGTTGAAGATTGCGTGGCGGCCTACGATGCCAAACTCCACGCAGCCACCCTGGAAAACATCCGCCGCCACTTCGGCCTGGTGGCCTCGTCTCAAGAGACCGTGGAGACGTGGCAGGGACTGAAGCAGAGAAAGGCTGCCGCGCTCTAAAGCTTTGAACGAATGGAACGGCTTAAGCCGTTCCGCCAGTTCAAACCTAACACGGTGTTGACAAACCCTGACCTCAGGCCGGTCAAAAAGGCTTCGACCTGAGCTCAGCCGAAGGTCCAACTTAAGATGGTCGCGAGGCGCGCGAGCTATCGCTACTCGTGGCCGCGGCTCGTGTTCGCAAAGGAGCACGAAACCCGAGCACGAAAGAAGAGCTGAGGCGTGCTGGCGTAGTTCGTTGGGCTAGAGACTCCCAGCCCTCTTTTTTCCAACCTAATTGCCAACGCGACTTACGCAAGTCAGACAGCCGGCATCTACAGTAAAATTACGTAAGGTTCTGAACACGGCCCACAATCATCAAGCCTAGCTCGATTACCATGTTTCTTGATACGCGGACCTGCTCCGGCTCACTTCCCAATTGATGTGTCCCCGCATTGGAAAGATAATTGTAAAGTTTCTGGCTTAGTTCTCCTTCGTCCCGCGTAATGATGACTTCATTTTCGAGGTACTGACGCCACGGCTGAAAAGGGCCTCCGTGCGGTAACGGCCTTGTCCTCTTCGTGAACACTTTCTTTGCGGCATCTTCAAACATCTCCTCATAAATAGTGCGCAGAAGGTCCATACACCCTTTAAAGTCGAGCGGTTTTCCCGCAGCATAGAGCTTTATGTCAAGTTCATTTAGAGCCTCCACGATCTCCCTTCGAAAACCAAGAGTCTCCAATCTCGAGACAAGGGCCTTCGCATCTGTATTGATCTCGGGATTTTGCCCTTCGAATAGTGCTGTTCTAAGACGAAGGTAGCGTAGTCTAGCAATCTTTCTTTTAACGCGAGTAGCATGCCACCGCAATGAACCCCTCCGGTCCTCCGATCTTGTGTCTCCAAGCTGCTCTAACCGCACACTTGCAGTCTGGTCTATCCAATCAAGATCATCCTCTTTAAAGCTATGCGATCCCACGACAAGCACTTCATCTAAGATATTCCAGACAGGAATAGAGAACCAGCTAAGCTCCCCAAGAAACGCTTTAAGAGGCTCAAGATGCCCAACTGCAAAAACAGCATGGAACGTAAACCAAGCCCTTTTGGGAGCTAAGCGGGCCAGCAAGTGGGGTATGAACTCGGCCTGCAATTCAGGATTGCACTGGCTATGCAAGACCCTGAGTAAAAACAGTGGCTCATAAGTTATTTCTGCTTTCCCAGGTTCTGCTATGAAATCTGGGTCAACAAGAAGCTGCGTCGAAAATCTAAGCCCGTATAACACGCATAATTCTGGCGGCGGATTTGCCTGAGAGAGAATAATGTCAATCTTTTGCTTCAATTCATCCGTTGTCATAAGGCGTAAAGTCTCTAGGGCCAGGCCTTTCAGTCTTAACGACCTCCTCTGCTCCTACGGTGCCAACGAAAAAACCCAGCTTGGAAGGTCCAGTCCTGGCTGATGTGAAACGGGTCACAGATATGACCGGATCGGGGGGACCCAGCCGAAGTTATTTCCACGTAAAATAAGGCAAAAGTGCAAAATAGGCAAGAGGGGATAGCGAAAAGGACAAAGAGGAAAGTCTAAACGGTGGCCGCGTGGGGCTTCACTTCTTTCTTCAGGCGCTTTTCCAGATTATCGGCCGTCACGTCCAAGTCATAATCCATTTGTAAGCCCAGCCAGAATTGCGGTGACATCCCGAAGTAACGCCCCAACCTGAGCGCGGTATCCGCCGTAATGCTTCGTTTCCCTAGCACAATCTCGTTGATGCGCCGCGGCGGCACTCCTGTGGCTAAAGCCAAACGATTTTGGCTCAGCTCCATCGGCTTCAGAAATTCTTCCATCAAGACTTCGCCCGGATGGATAGGCTTAAGTTTTTTCACAGACATAACTATTCTCCCTCCTCAATGATAGTCGGCGATTTCCACGTTGTAGGCATCCCCCTCTCGCCATTCGAAGCAGATGCGCCATTGGTTGTTGATGCGAATGCTATGCTGACCCGCGCGATCACCAGTTAGTTTCTCCAGGCGATTCGCGGGCGGAATTCGAAGGTCTTGGAGCGTCACGGCTCGATTCAGCATGCGCAATTTCCGCAGGGCAACCTGCTGTATGTCCTGGGGTAACTTATCCGACCTCTGTCGGTTAAAGATCTTTTCGGTTTCCCTGGACTTGAAGGATCTAATCAATGAGACCAGGGTATAACGGGACGCGTTAAAGATCAACCGCGAGATACGGAGAAGGAAAAGATGCTTGGGGCTCGAACGTCCTGGTGTCTGACTTGCCTAACTTGATCAACCCTACTTCCTTGCAGCCGTTTGAATAAAATGCCCGGCTGGGGAGATCCAGTCCGGGCTAATGTAAGACGAATCGAAGATGTGACTGGATCGGGAGACCCAGCCGAAGTTAGTTGAGCGTAAGATAGGGCAAATCGAGGTCGGGCGCCAAGGGGAGGGTAACTTCCATACACCGGCAGGCCCTCACAACTTCACCATCCCATCAAACATTAAAACGAAAATGAACGATATCCCCGTCCTGGACGACGTAGTCCTTGCCCTCCAAGCGCAGCTTCCCCGCCTCCCGACACCTCACCTCGCTGCCGAGCGCGATAAAATCCTCGTACGGGATCACCTCTGCCCGGATAAAGCCACGCTCGATATCGCTATGGATCTTTCCGGCCGCCTTCTTCGCGGACGTCCCCCGGGTAATCGTCCAGGCCCGGACTTCATCCTTCCCGGTGGTAAAAAAACTGATCAGGGCCAGCAAGTGGTAGGAGACCCTGATAAAGCGCGCCCGGGCGGGCTCCGAGATCCCGATCTCGCGCAAGAAGAGCTCGCGATTTGCCTCGTTCAAATGGGCGATCTCCATCTCCAGCTTCCCGGCCAGGGCAAGCCCGGGAATAGCCCGGCGCTTGAGCTCCTCTTGGTAGGCCGGTAGGAGAGGTTGTCCCGCCCGATCGTCCGAGGTGTTGAAAAGCGCCAGGAGCGGCTGCCGGCTCAGGAAACCGAAACCCGAGATGAGATTTTCCTCCTCCGGTAAGAAAGAGAGATCCCTCAAACTGGTCTCGCTCTCCAGGGCCTTCCGGCAGCGCTCCAGAAGCGGCTGCTCCTGCGCTCTCCCCTTTTCTTTTTTCAGTTTCGCGAGCCGATTTTCCACAACCACGAGATCCGCCAGGATCATCTCCGCAAGGAGATCGTTGAGCTCTTTTAAAGGGTCCGCCTCCAGGCCGAAGCCGCGCAGCACCAGGGCGATCGCCTCAACCTCGCGCATCTGCACGAGAAGCTCGTTACCGGCCTTGAGTGCGTCCTTCCCCGGATTGGGTGGAAAGTCCGTGAAGCGGATTTCAGCATAGGTGGTCTTCTTGGGTTGGAAAATCCGTGATAGTCGATCAATCCGCTCATCCGGGACCTTGATGACTCCCAGATGGATTTCGGCCTTGTCGCTTCCCCCATATCCGCCGACCTGCGCCTCCAGGCCTGTGAGCATATTAAAAATCGTCGTTTTTCCGGAGCCGCGCTGCCCGATCAATCCCACCTTCATTCCGTACTCTCCTCGGTGTTGAGAAAGTTTAGACTTTAGCAGGTATTTAGGTAGAAAACAGCGATTCCACGATATGGCTTGTGCCTGCCGGTTGGAATCCAAGCGCCCCCGCCGACCGGAAAATCGCCGCAAGGCAACGTCGTAAGATCATGCCTTCACAGGTCCAGTGGGGCTTTTTTACATTCTTCCTGACAGACGGACGGCTGTCAACAAGAGACGGCCGTCAAGGGAAAGGCAACAGGAAAAAAACAGGTAGAGGGCAAAGGGGCAGGTCGTGCTCGTGCACGAGATCCGAGCACGAATGTGAGCGAGACGGTTAAGCGCAACGCCTGCCTGTGCGTGACGCATGCAGACAGGAAGCAAACGGGCCTTTTTCAGCGGACTGTTAGAGCCTACTTCATGAACTCGGCGTTGATTTTGTCCAGCAACTCGGGAGGGGGTTGGAGAACGTCCTGGCCCAGTTCGGCGAGCGAGGTCTCGCACAGGTTCAGCTCCTCTGTGAACTCAAGCCGATCCGGGTCGTAGTAGATCAGGCCGGTTAGGAATTTTCCTTCGGCGATGGCCCCGCGAATGGCGGTCAGGGCCTGCATCTTGTTGGAAGGATCATAATCTTTTCCTAGCTTGTGCAGGATGATGTGCGAGCCATCGTGCAGCTCCACTTCGGTGTCGGTCCCATCTTTGTAATCCACCTCGATATTTTCAAAATAGGGGATGAAGTCCACGTCATGGAGCGGGTCGAGATGCTCCTTGGCATACTTCAGGCTCTTGGTGGAGCCCTCGTGATTGTTGAACGTCACGCAGGGACTGATCACGTCCAGGATCGCGCATCCCTTATGGGCTACGGCCCCCTGGATCAGAGGGGCGAGCTGCTTGCGGTCGCCGGAGAAGCTGCGGGCCACGTAGGTAGCCCCTAGGGTGATGGCCAGCTCGGCCAGGTCGATGGCCGGCATGTCGTTGATCTTTCCTCCCTTCATCACGCTCCCTTTATCTGCGGTGGCCGAGAACTGCCCCTTGGTCAGGCCATAGACCCCGTTGTTTTCGATGATGTAGGTGATGTTGACGTTGCGCCGGATCATGTGACAGAAGTTTCCCAGGCCGATCGCGGCGGTGTCCCCGTCGCCCGAGACGCCGATCGGGATCGTGTTCCGGTTGGCAAGATTGGCGCCGGTGGCCACCGCCGACATCCTGCCGTGGACGGCGTTGAAGCCGAAGGATTGACGCATGAAATAGGCCGGCGTCTTCGATGAACAGCCGATGCCGCTGAGCTTGATCACCTTGCGCGGGTCGATGCTGCTGTCGAAAAAGGCCCGGATGACGGAGGCGGTGATGGCGTCGTGGCCGCAGCCCCGGCACATGGTCGAGGGGGCCCCTTCGTAATCCTTTTCTGTCAGATGGATGCGATTAGTCTTTTCTCCTGCCACGGATCTACCTCTCTTTGAGAACTCTGAAGTTCCTTGATCTGTCTCACGATCTCACCGGTGGTGGCCGGGAGGCCGTCGTAGATCAGGACGCTGTGAATTTTTTTACCCAATTCTGGCCATTCCTCTTTGAAGATCGCCGCCATCTGCGCGTCGCGGTTTTGCTCCACCAGGTAGATGACCTCGTGGGCCTCAAGGAATTCTTTCGTCTCCTGCGTCAGGGGCAGCGCCCTCAGGAGGAGGTGGTTGGTCTTCAAGCCCGAGGCCCGCAGGCGGTCCCGCGCCTCCCGGACCGGCTCGTAGCTGGAGCCGAAGCAGACGACGCCGGGCTTGACGCCGCCGCTCATCTCGATGATCGGCTTGGGCACGTACCGGCGCGCGGTCTCAAATTTTCTCCGCAGGCGGTCGAGGGTTTCTTTGTAGTCCTTTTCGTCCTCGGAGTAGCGGGCGTCGGCATCGTGGCCTGAGCCGCGGGTAAAATAGGCCGCCTGGGGATGCATGTTCCCCGGGACGGTGCGATAGGGGATGCCGTCGCCATCCGCGTCAAAATAGCGGCGGAATTTTTTTCCCTGCTTCTTCCACTGCTCCAGTTGCTCGGCCGTGAGGAGCTTTCCCCGGTCGAAGGGCTCCCGCTCCAGCCTGAGCGGCTCCGAGGACCAGAGGTTCATCCCCAGGTCCAGATCCATCATGACGAAGATCGGGGTCTGAAAACGCTCGGCGAAGTCGAAGCTCCGGCGGGCGAAGTCGAAACAGGAGTTCATATCATGCGGGATCAGGATGATGTGCCGGGTATCTCCGTGCGAGCAGTAATACATCAACTGGATATCGGCCTGCTGCGTCCGGGTGGGGAGTCCGGTCGAGGGCCCGCCCCTCTGGATGATGAAGAAGACCGCCGGGATCTCGGCAAAGTAGGCGAGACCGATCATCTCGTTCATGAGAGAGAGACCGGGGCCTGAGGTCGAGGTCATGGCGCGGGCCCCGCTCCAACCAGCGCCCGCAACCATACCGGCAGCGGCGATCTCATCCTCTGCCTGGACAATCGCATAAGTTGCCTTGCCGTCTTTGGTCTTGCGCAGACGCGGGGAGTAGTGCTCCATGGCTTCAGCGAGAGAGCTCGACGGGGTGATCGGGTACCAGGATACCACTGTAGCGCCGCCGTAGATCGCCCCCAGGGCGCAGGCGGTATTGCCCTCGGTGACGATCTTCCCTTTGTTCCCGTTGGGGATGGGCACCAGGCGGGCGATGTTCTGCGTGTAGCCCTGCTCCTTCATGTGATTGTAGCCGGCCTCGATGCAGACCAGATTGGACTCGATGACCGCCGGCTTTTTACCGAAGGTGTCCTGGAGGACCTCTTTCATCACCGCCATGTCGATGCCGAAGAGATAGGCCAGGGCGCCGACGTAAATCATGTTCTTCTGTTTGGTCCGGAGCGGAGAGGCCGGGATGAGCTTCTGGACGATTTTATTTGCCGGGACGCCCAGGTATTGGACTCCATCGCGCTTGAGTTGGGGCGGGAGGGAAGTGGAATCGTCATAGAGGATGAGGCCACCGTCTCTCACGCGATAGATATCCTTGGCCGCCGTGGCGTCATTGAACATCACCATCACATCGATGACGTCTTTTCGGGCCATATAGCCCTCGGCGCAGGCCCGGACCTGATACCAGGTGGGCAGCCCCTGGATGTTGGAGGGGAACATGTTCTTGGACGAACAGGGTATCCCCATTTTGAAGACGGCTTTAAAGAGGACATTGTTCGCTGAGGCGCTTCCCGTGCCATTTTCCGTAGCTATGCAGATACTGACGTCATTGATCGCAGGCGTTTCCATAATCTCACTGCTGTGCGTTCTTCTCCTTGGGAGATTTTTCCAGTCTTTTACTCTAACATAGCCGTCGAAAAAGACAAGGTAAGCAGGGATGAACGCTCAGGAAATGTCTAAATCCCTGTTAGCCAGGGGTGTAGTGCTCCTCGGAGTCCCAGAACTCTTCGATCTCTTTCCATGTCCTGCGCACGGCTTCATCTACGTCTAATGCCCGGGCGTATTGCAGGACATCCCCCAAGGAGACGATGCCTGCGAGCCTCCCTCCTTCCCCATGGATCGGCATGTTTCTGAACCCCCTCCGGCTCATCTGCGCCATGACCTCCCCGATGAGGACCGACTGGTCCATGGCGATGAAGGGCGCGGTCATAACCTCCCGGATGGGGGTCGTGCGCGTGTCGAGGTCTTGAAGGGCCACTCTCTTTAAGACATCCCGTTCGGTGAAGACCCCTTTGGGCTCCCCGGCGATCTCCACGACAACGCAGCCGGTATTTTTTTTGGTCATCACTTCAACGGTTTCGGAGATTGCGTGAGAGCCATCGACCGTGGTGAGGCTGGACATAATGCTGCCGACGGTCTGGTTCTCGGTGAGGTCGCGTCCCAATTCCACCGCAAGCCTGAGGATGTCGCGCATGGAGACCATCCCGGCAATCTCCCCCTTTTCTCCGCGCACGAGCAGGTGGCGGAATTTCCTCTGATACATCTTGCCCAACGCCTCGATGATGTGGGTCTCCTTTTTGACTGTCTGGATGGGGGAGGTCATTACTCTTCTGATGGGGTTCTTGCGGGGGTCCAGCCTTTTGTTGATGACCCGCTTCAGGACATCCTGCTCGGTGAATATCCCCACGGGCCTCTGGTTCTCCGCGATGATCACCCCGCCGACGTTTTTGGCCGCCATCATCTCTATGACCGCGGAGATCGTGTGTGAGGCATCGGCCGTGATGACTTCCTTGGCCATGATCTCGCTTACTTTATTGGACAGCATGGGACACCCCCGGCCTTGAGTTTGCCCACAGGGAGATGGTGGGAGATCTGGGAAGCGGTTCTGAGTCCAATATCTCTCTTTTTATCGCGCGGCGCAAGGGGAGCCGCGGTTTTTTCGAGCAAACCAGCAAACCAACGATTGCGCAACCGGGAGAAGCATGGTAAATATATTTTGTCTGTCGAGAAAAGAGCTGATGAGCCGCCGGGAGACAGAATTTGACTATGGGGTGGTCACCGAGACCGAGAAGAAGCTCAAGCGACCGCCGCTCTACAAGGTCCTGCTCCACAACGACGATTACACGACCAAGGAATTTGTCGTCCAGGTCCTGCAATGCGTCTTCCACAAGGAACCCACGGAAGCAGTCCAGATCATGCTCCATGTGCATAAGCAGGGGATGGGCGTAGCCGGCGTCTATTCCTACGAGGTCGCCGAGACCAAGGTGGCGCTGGTCGAAAGTCTGGCCCGGCAGCACGAGTACCCGCTCAAGTGTACGATAGAGGAGGCCTGAGGTGATCAGCAAAGAGCTCGAGGCGACCTTGACCCTGGCCGTGCGTGAGGCCCGGCGCCGGCGTCACGAATTCGTCTGCATCGAGCACCTGCTCTTCGCCTTGCTCCAGGACCGAGACGGCAGTCGAGCGATCGTCAGCTGCGGCGGTGATCTCGCCCAGCTCAAGAGGGAGCTGGAAGATTTTTTTGAGACCCACCTGGAGAGCCTGCCGGACGGCCTGGAGCGCGAGCCGCAGCAGACCCTCGGCTTTCACCGGGTCCTGCAGCGCGCGGTGGTCCATGCCCAGTCGGCAGAAAAAAAGGAGATCCACGGCGGCAACGTCTTGGCCGCCATCTTCCGCGAGCCGGATTCCTATGCGGTCTACCTGCTGGAGAAGCAGGGCATTACCCGCTTCGATGTCATCAACTACATCTCCCATGGGGTTTCCAAGATCTCTACCGGAGAGGACTGGGCCCCAAGCCCGGAAGAGACCGGTGGAGAAGAGAGGCTAAGACCAGGGCTGAATCCGCTGGAGGCCTTCACGGTCAATCTGATCCAAAAGGCCCGCGACGGCCTCATCGATCCCCTGATCGGCCGGGAGGCGGAGCTGGAGCGCACCGTTCATGTCTTGTGCCGCCGGCGCAAGAACAACCCCATCTACGTGGGCGACCCGGGCGTGGGGAAGACCGCCATCGCCGAAGGGCTGGCGCTCAGGATCTATCAGCAAAAGGTCCCTGACGCCCTCAAGGGAGCGGTCATCTATTCCCTGGATATGGGGGCGCTCTTGGCCGGGACCAGGTTCCGGGGCGACTTCGAGGCGCGCCTGAAAGGCGTCATCGGCGGCCTCAAGAAGCAACCCGACGCGATCCTCTTCATCGATGAGATCCACACCGTGGTCGGTGCCGGCGCCACGAGCGGCGGCTCCTTAGACGCCTCCAATATCCTCAAGCCGGCCCTCGCCTCCGGGGAGCTCCGGTGCATCGGCTCCACCACTTATCACGACTATAAAAGCTATTTCGAAAGGGACCGGGCCCTGGCGCGCCGTTTCCAGAAAATTGAGATCTCCGAGCCCAGCGTGGAGGAGACCTATCAGATCCTCCAGGGGTTGAAGCCCCATTACGAGAAACACCATGGAGTCCGTTACACCGCCTCTGCCCTGCGGGCGGCGGCGGAGCTCTCCGCCAAGCACATCAACGATCGCCGTTTGCCCGATAAGGCGATTGACGTGATCGATGAGGTGGGCGCTGCGGTCAAGATCCTCCCCCCCGACCGGCGCAAGAAGATGATTGTCCTCAAAGACATTGAGGAGATGGTGGCCAAGATCGCCAAGATCCCGCCGCGCAGCGTGTCGGCATCCGACAAGGAGCAGTTGCACAACCTGGAGCGCGATCTCGAGCTGGTCGTCTTCGGACAGGATGCGGCGGTCGCGGCCCTGGCCAGCGCCATGAAGCTCTCCCGCTCCGGCCTGGGCCAGCCGGGGAAACCCATCGGCTGTTTTCTCTTCAGTGGTCCCACCGGCGTGGGCAAGACCGAGATGGCCAAGCAGCTCGCGCGCACCCTCGGGGTGGAATTCCTCCGCTTCGATATGAGCGAGTACATGGAGAAGCACACGGTATCGCGCCTGATCGGCGCCCCGCCGGGTTATGTGGGCTTCGATCAGGGCGGCCTCCTGACCGATGCCGTGAACAAGAGTCCTTACGCAGTGCTCCTGCTCGATGAGATCGAAAAGGCCCATCCCGACCTCTTCAACATCCTGCTTCAGGTCATGGACCATGCCACGCTGACGGATAACAACGGGAGGAAGGCGGATTTCCGCAACATCATCCTGGTCATGACCACCAACGCCGGTGCCCGGGAGATGAGCGGAGCGCCTCTGGGGTTCGGCGTGCGCTCTCATGTGGAGAAGGGCAAAGAGGCGATCGAGAAGATGTTCAGCCCGGAGTTCCGCAACCGCCTCGATGCCACGATCGTCTTCAATTCCCTGACGCCCGAGGTGATCGAGCGGGTGGTGGACAAATTCATGATGGAGCTGGAGGGTCAACTCAGCGACAAAAAGGTCTCGGTCCATCTCTCCCCGAGGGCGCGCCTGTGGTTGGCCAAGAGAGGCCATGACCCCATCTTCGGCGCCCGGCCGATGGCGCGCCTGATCCAGGCTGAGATCAAGCGGGTGCTGGCCGATGAGATCCTGTTCGGCAGACTGCAAAGCGGCGGCGAGGTAAAGATCGATGAGAGCGAGGATAAACTCACCTTTAGCTACGAAGAAACCGCTCCCAAACAGACCCAGCCCACAAGCTAACCATTATTGCCCTTTCCCTTTATGCAACGTCGAGCAATGCGCGTGGATTCTTGTCCGCAACGACAAGTAGAGTTCTTGCGGCGCCAGTAGAGCATTTGTGAGCGAAAAATATTTTCGTCATTTTTCGGAAAAGACTTTTTCAGCAGAATCAGATTGCAAAGCCAGACCCCAAGCCCTCTTCTTCACCCCTCATTTCTTATTATCTTATTAGCGCTCTGCCGAGCTGCTTTGACCCATTCTTTCACGAGCGAAGGCAACCGCTCGATAACCTCTAAACCAAACAGTACCTCATCGACATAGCCCATATGCAGCATATCGAGAACACGGCAAAGGTATGAGCGTCCGCAGTCCCACCAAGTGTAATGGGCATCAAGCATGAGATAGTGTTTGATGTCGATCCCCTCATGCTCACGGAGTTCCTCAAGCTCCATACCGTCCAAAAGCGTCTCGTAAACGCCATCAGCGACGCGGCTGCCGAAAGTCGTCGTGTAGTAATACTCCTTGATCTCCCATACCGCAATCGGGTTGATCGTGCTTGGGAAAGCACCGTCTATTCGACGCGCAAGCGTGCGGACTGGAACGCCGTCCCGCGTAACTGTAGTCAATTCTCGCGGATCGTAGCAGCATTCCATTCCCGCCGCATTCGCCTCGATTAACATGTTGACGATGCCGGTTAAAAAAGCGGGCGCTTTCTTCTTGCCTGTCTGCTTATTCATCGGCAATGGACAGTTGGGGCGTAGCTGACGGCGAAGCTTTCCGAACTCTTGTTTAGCTCGTTTCGCGTCCATCAGTCGCGGTTCAACAAACCTGTTGAGGACATTCGCCCTATGCTGAAAGTATGCAGCCAGGAGTCGGCCAAAGTTCGTGGGCTGCCCGTTATCGCCGATCATGTGTTTTGTGCTAAGATTCAACTCCTCAAAAGCCTGAGTTATCTCCGCGATGGTTGGGACTTTGATTTCACCAGCGCCCCTAACGGTGTAGCCTAAGTGCTGGCTGATCGTTCGAACATTGGCCCAAAAATGTTTGGGCTGTTTAAGGAAACGCGAGTCGGGCTTCACTCGACTGAGTCCTCCCATTTGCGAACAAGGTCAATCAACGAGATCCCGACCGCTTTGCAAATTCGGCGCAACTCAACCAAATCCAACAGCCGCTCGCCCGACTCATATTTGCTCACGAACGACTGGGGCTGGCCCAGACGCTTCGCCAGGTCGCTTTGTGTTAGCCCGGCATCGACGCGAACCTGCCGCAGCAGTTTTTGGAGTTGCTCTTGCTGGATGGAAAAGATAGATTTTGGCATTCGGAGAGCGAGCCTATACCCGTTTGACAAATATCCCAAAATGGGATAGTGGTCGCCTAAGGCTTCCAGCTAACGTGTGAGAAAGAAAGTATGCAGATCCAGCTATTCCACCAGCCAGAGCTTCGTTCTATTGAACCGTTCACGGGCCAGTTGTTGAAATGGGTCGGCAACAAGCAGCGTGTCGCCCACAAAATCGCAGCATACTTTCCACAGGATTTCGGAACATACTTCGAACCCTTTATCGGCAGCGGCGGAGTTTTGGCGACCCTAGCGCCGAAGAGGGCGATTGCCTCAGACTCATTCAGACCGTTGGTTGAGATTTGGCAGACCTTGAAGGATTCGCCCGAGACACTGAAACACTGGTATGCGGAGAGGTGGCATTTAATGAGGAGCGGCGGCAAAGTGGAAATGTACGAAAAGATCAAAGCTTCCTACAATGCGAGTCCTAACGGCGCTGATTTGCTCTTCCTTTGTCGCTCCTGTTATGGGGGTGTCGTGCGCTTCAGACAGGCCGACGGCTATATCTCGACGCCATGTGGAGCACATGAGCCGATTTCGCCAAAGACCTTCGCTAAGCGCGTAGATGTGTGGCATCGGCGAACCAAGGGTACGATTTTCTATCACATGGAATTTGAGGAGGCGATGCAGTTGGCTAAGGCCGGAGATTTGATTTATTGTGATCCGCCGTACAGCCATACCCAAGCGATCCTCTATGGTGCACAGTCGTTTTCACTCCTTAACCTTCTCGAAGCAATCGCATGGTGCAAGGCCCGCGGCGTGAGTGTCGCCGTGAGCATCGACGGAACGAAGCGCTCTGGGAATCTGCTTTGCGAATTGCCGATTCCTGATGATCTGTTCGAACGGGAAGTCTTCATCGATTGCGGACGTTCGATGTTAAGGCGTTTTCAGATGGATGGCCAAACGCTCGAAGGCGAAGTCGTTACAGACCGGCTCCTACTTACTTACTAAGCGGCTGGCTTAGAAGAAGCGATTGGAGGGGAATGCGTGATGCCGACGCCGGTCCCGGCCGCGGAGCGCTTCATCGACCTCAGATACCTGAAGGCCGCCGGGGTTCAGTAGTTCCATCGTTGTTCGGTCAATCTCGGGGGTCAGGCCCTTCAATCTACTCAATCTTGTCTTTCGTCCGTCGACAAAAAACCTAGCTGCGGAACCAGCCCGGGCGATGATGTGGAATCAAAGATGTGACCGGATCAGGGGGACCCAGCCGAAGTCAGTTGAGCGTAAAATAAGGCATTAGGCGTCAGGCAGAGGGGCAAATCGTAGGTGGCTGAGGACCGCAAAATCCGAGCACAAGCACGAATCAGAACGAAGCAGGTGGGTCTTTCCAACAGGCTGCTTTAAAAGCCCCAGGGCCCTTTAGGCAGGGGCAGCCCGAGGGCAACTGCAAAAATGAGGTAAAAGCCGAAGGCGCTACCGATGGCCACGGTGAGGGCCGTCAACGGCGCGCGGCGGTCCACTACCAGGATAAGAAACACAGCGAGAAGAGCGAAGCTCAGGGTAAAACCCAGACGACTCAGGAGGGCGACTGCGACCACCAACCCGAGCCATGATGCGATGGCCCTGTGGGTTCTTCTCCATGACATTCCCCTCTCCCCGGCGGGGCGGCCCATCGAAACGGCCACGAGACGGACGGAAAGGGCGAGAAATCCCACGCCGAGCCAGAGCGGAAGAAATCCGGGCCCGGGACCGTACTCGCTCGTATAATCGAGCTGCACGGCCTCCAGAATGATAAAGACTCCTAGGCCGATAAGGACAAGGCCCGCTATGACATCGGCCTTTTGCACTTGCGCTGCCTTTACCACAACTCTTTTGGCATCGAGATCCCCTGGAAGTCTTCCTCTTGGAGAGGGCTTACAGGATCGACCCCGATCATCCGCAGCATTTCATAGAGCTGCCTTAAGTGATGGGCCGTATGGCTCAGGACTTGGTGGAGCAGCTCATGCCCGCTGGTCTGGCCGGCGTAACCGTCAATGGATCGCACAAGCTCTTCGGCGGCGAGACTCCTCGAAGCCTCCGCGAGACGCTTCCGAGTCTCCTCTCCAAACTGTGCCAGCTCCTCCATCGTGCGCCAACGCTCCGCGGACTCCGCATAGGTGAGTTTGAAAGAGCCATCGTATTTTTGTGTTGCAATCGCGTCCAGCACATAGTTGGGGTCGGCCAAGATGTGGTAGCAGAAGACCTTGAGAGTTCGATCTCGATCCGGTGTCCGCCACACGAGGCGGTCAGGAGGCACCTGACTTAGGGCGCGGATGACGGCTTCGAGAATCGCATCAAACCTGGCGAAAAAATCGGCACCAGCCACATGCCTCTCTCTTTCTTCTGAGAGATGGAAGAGCTGGGCCAACTCCCTCGGATTGAAGCCCAAAACGACTTTCCCGCCTGCTGTCGTGACAGGGACATTTCGTATGCCGAGGGCCTTTAGCTCGGCCCGGGCCTCAGGATCATTTTCCACATCCCGGCCTTCAAAGCGAATCCCTTTCTGCGAAAGAAACTCTTTCGTGCTGCCGCAGGTAAATCAGCCAGGCCGGTAGTAGACTCTCACTGCCTCCATGGTCACCCCTCCTCTGCGATCTCTGACGGAAGGGCGAAGTGAACGTTCTCCTCCACAAAGCCGATGTCGCTCACCTCGGCCCCGCGCTGCCTGAAGAAATCCGCCGCCTCCCGAACTAACCGCTCCGGCACCGATGCCCCCGACGTGATCCCCACCTGCTCGACTCCTTCAAGCCATTTCGGATCCACCTCGTGAATGTCGTTGACCAAGTAGGCCGGAACCCCCAGGGAACGGGCGACCCGGCACAGCTGATTGGAGTTCTCGCTGTTGGGCGAGCCGATGACCAGCACCAGGTCCACTTTACCCGCCAGCTTCTTGACCGCGTCCTGGCGATTCTGGGTGGCGTAGCAGATGTCTTCTTTGGATGGGGTAACCATCTTGGGAAATCTCCGGCGCAGGGCCTCGACGATCCCCTTGGTATCATCGACGCTGAGGGTCGTCTGAGTCAGGACCGCAACCTTTTCCGGATCCGGGACACCGACTTTCCTGGCCTCCTCGATATCCCCAACGATCCGGATCCGCTCCGGCGCCTCGCCGCTCGTGCCCACGATCTCGTCGTGGTCTCGATGGCCGACGAGAACGATCCCATAGCCCTGGGCGGCAAACCGTCGGACTTCACGGTGCACTTTCTCCACCAGAGGACAGGTGGCATCGATGGTGACCTGAAGCCTTTTCTTCTTGGCCAGCTCCCAAACTGCCGGAGAGACGCCGTGGGCGCTGAAAACGAGCCGCGCGCCCGGCGGCACCCCGTCCAAGGACTGGACAAACTTGACCCCTCTGCGTGAGAACTCCTGAACCACGTAGCGGTTGTGGACGATCTCATGAAAGACATGGAGCGGCGCGCCGTACTTGCCGAGCGCCCGCTCCACGGCCTCCACGGCCATCTCCACACCGGCGCAAAAGCCGCGGGGCTGGGCCAGGATCACTTTTTTGACCGCCATAGGCGTAAGTCTGGAGGAATCGAAAGGTGCTGTCAACCCAGCCCAACCGCGGTCCCGGCTTCTAGGTGCCTCCGTACTCGGCGGGCGCAGATGAAGATCACCGCCGCCTTCTGCCGTAACCGAAAGACCGTCTGCCGCGGGGGCGGCCGGCGCCGAAGACGGGCACGGGTCGGTCGTCGAGCAGGCGCGTATATTTGTAGTTGAAGCCCTCAAGCTTCACGCGCGGAATTTTCTGGCCGATGAAGCGCTCGATCGCCGCGATCTCATCGACGTTCTCGCCGGTCATGATGGTGAACGCGTCGCCCACGCTCTGCGCGCGGCCCGTGCGACCGATGCGGTGGACGTAGTCCTCAGGATGATGCGGCACGTCGAAGTTGATGACGTGACTGATCCGCTCGACGTCGATCCCGCGCGAGGCGATGTCCGTAGCCACCATCACTTCGTAGCGGCCGTTGCGGAAGCCGCTCAGCGCCTGCTCGCGCTCGCGCTGGGTGCGGTTGGAGTGGAGCACGGCGACGGCGTGGCCTTGCTGCTGGAGCCGGCGCACGACGCGGTCGGCGCCGTGTTTGGTGCGGCAGAAGATGAGCACCTGGTCGTAGTCGGTGCGCCGCAGGAGCTCCTCCAAGAGCTCCTGCTTCTGGTCGCTGGCCACGGGATAGAGTGCATGCGTCACGGTCTCGGCCGGCGAGCGGCGCTGGCCGATCTCGACGGTCTCAGGGTTGCGCAATGCCCACTTGCAGAGCTGCTCGATCTCGGGGGGGATGGTGGCGGAGAACAGCATCGTCTGACGCGCGCGCGGACAACGCTCGACGATGCGGCGCACGTCGGGCAGAAAGCCCATGTCGATCATCCGGTCGGCCTCGTCCAGGACGAGGATTTCGATCTGGCCCAGCCGAACCATGCCGCGCTGCATCTGATCGAGCAAGCGCCCCGGCGTTGCCACGATGATGTCCACGCCGCGACGCAACGCCTCGTCTTGTCGGCCATAGCCCGTGCCGCCGAAGATGACCGCGGTGCGCAGGTTGGTGAAGCGCCCGTAATCGCGGAAGGCGGTCTCGACCTGGGCGGCGAGCTCGCGGGTGGGCTCGAGCACCAGCACGCGCAGCGCGCCGCGCTGGCCGAGACGGGACAGGATCGGCAGCGCGAAGGCGGCGGTCTTGCCCGTGCCCGTCTGGGCGGAGCCGATCAAGTCGCGCCCCGACATCACGATCGGGATGGCGCGCAGTTGAATCGGGGTCGGGTCGGTGTAGCCCGCGGCGCGAACCCCTTCGAGCACTTTGGGAGCAAGATCAAGTTTGGAGAATGGCATAACGTCTCCTTATATAGGCACGACGCCGCTGCGCTCACAAGTGCCCGCATCCCGCTGGAGTCTTGCGGGCAAGGCCCTAAATCTGACTCTTGAAAATAAACGGATACAACGTCATTTGAATAGATCCAGGATTTTTTCCGCCGCCACCTGGGCGCCGTTTAGGGGAACAGGTGGCCAGTTCGGTCCCTTTTCCAGCAGCCGTTCGAGATAGGGACCCAGATTTCCCGCAAGCAGCTCCTCCTGAGGGATGAACTCGCTGGTGGCCCATTGGTTGAGGGCCTCGACCAGAAAGGGATACTCAGGGAATTGGCCGCGTGAGGTATAAAGGAGAGGGACCCGATGGGCAATGACGCTGGCCACGATACCGTAGCCGGGTTTGCTGACCACCACATCGGCCGCCCTTACGAGGTCCTCGTAGTGGGATTGGACCTCTGGGAGAACGAGGAGATTTTTTTCCTTTTTAGGGGCGCTTGCGGTGGTGACAAAAAAGCAGTCGCCGAGGCGTGCGATCTTCTCCCAGGGCAATCGCTCCAACCCGAAGCCGCCAAAGCTCATAAGAACGATCTTGGCGGTTCTAGGGAGGCCAAACTTTTCCCGCGCTTCCTCTCTGTCCAGGTTGGAGGCCCGGCAGATGAGAGGGATAGATACCCGTTGGGGGAAGATATCCATAGGGCAGGAAAAGGGAAGAGAGAGACAGAGGGTTGCCCTACGATAACAACCCTCCATTTCCCGGATGAGAGGGAGAAAAGAGGGGTGATCTGCGACATAGGCCCGATAGATCCAATCCCAGGTGAAATTGCCAATGGCCGCGGACGGGAGCGACGCGCGCCCGGCGATCTCGAAGCACAGTGGTGGAATATCGCCCAGGATGAGTCGGATCTTCTCTCTTTGGATAAAGGCGAGGTTCTCTTCGACGAGCCTCGGGATCTCTCCGTGCAAAGCCTGACAGGCCCGCAGAGTCTCCTCCAGATTCATCTCCAGACTGTCTTTTTGAAGGATTCCTGCGTCGATCGCATGGCGCTGGTAGGAGATGCGGCCGGAAGGCTCCTGGAACAACCATTCAGGGGCCGTAGTCCTGACATGGATCTGGAGATCCTGAGAGATCTCTTTGAGACTCCGCATGACCTGGCGGGAGCGGACTGCGTGGCCATATCCGTGACCGGTGATGTAGTAGGCAATTGGGATCAAGGCAGTCAAACTATGTGCAACCCGGGGGAATTGTCAAGCACCCTACTCCAGGCGATCCCCCTTTGCTGGCAAGGCCAGTTAAGTTATAATGCGCTTCCGCACAGGAAAAATTCATGAGACCGCTCGGAATCATTCTGCTGGCCGCTGGCCTGGGTAAACGGATGAAATCCAACTTGCCCAAGGTCCTGCATTGCCTGGGAGGAAAGCCTCTTCTCTTATATCCTCTGCGGGTCGCGCGCAGCCTGAGTCCTGAGAGAATCGCCGTTGTCATCGGCCGGGGAGCGGACGAGGTGCGGCGCGCCTGCGGGGCCGAGGGAATCACCTGGGTCCTCCAGGAAAACCAGCTCGGCACCGGGCATGCGGTGCGCTGCACCCGGGAGATCTTTCAAGACTTCTCCGGGGACCTCCTCATCTTGAGCGGCGATGTCCCACTCATCTCCCCCGAGACCCTTGAGAGGCTGCTCAGCCGCCACCGGGAAGAGAACGCGGCGCTGACCTTCCTGACCACCCATCTCGACGAGCCCGCGGGTTACGGCCGGGTCCTGCGCGGCGATCGGGGAGAGGTGACTGGGATTGTCGAAGAATCTGACGCCTCTGAGAGAGAAAAGAAAATTCAGGAAATCAATTCTGGCATCTACGCGGCTTCCCCCCTTTTTCTCTTCTCCGCCCTGGAGCAGCTGAGCAACCGCAATCGTCAGGGAGAATACTATCTGACGGATATTGTCGGAGTGGGCCTGAGGAGCGGGGAAAAGGTGGGGGCGGTTCAGGTGGAGGATGCCAGGGAGATCCTGGGCATCAATGCCAGAGAGGAGCTTGCGGCTATGGAGAAGATCGTGCAGGAGAGAACCAATAAGAGGTGGCTCGCCGCCGGCGTCACTTTAAAGGATCCCCGGACCACTTACATCGAAGAAGGGGTGGTCATTGGCCAGGACACCGTCATCGGCCCCAACGTCCATCTCCTGGGGACGACCGCCATCGGAGAGCGCTGCCTGATCGACGGCAGCGCCTATGTGATGAATGGCCGGTTGAGCGACGGAGTCCATCTTAAATTTTCCGTAGTCCTTACCGACTGCCGGCTCGAGAGCGGCGTCGAGGTGGGACCTTTCGCCCATATCCGTCCCGGGACGGTCCTCAAGCGGCACGTCCACATCGGGACCTTTGTAGAGGTCAAGAATTCTGTGATAGGGGAAGGGACGAAGGCCAACCATTTGAGCTACGTTGGCGATGCCGTGGTGGGAAAGGAGACCAATATCGGGGCCGGAACCATCACCTGTAATTATGACGGCCTTGAAAAGCACCGGACCAGAATCGGCGACCGGGTCCAGGTAGGGAGTGACAGCCAGCTGGTCGCGCCGGTGGTCGTGGGAGACGATGCTTACATTGGCGCCGGCTCCACGATCACAAAGGACGTTCCCCCCGGTTCCCTGGCCCTGAGCCGCGTCCCCCAGAAGCATGTCTCAGGTTGGGTAAAGCGTTTTCGGGAGAAACACGGGAAGAAGTAAGCAAATGGCAAAAGGGAAGGGGATGCGGGAGGGCGGCGTAACCATTTACTATTCACTGATTACTATTCACTGAAATGTGTGGCATCGTCGGATATATCGGCCAGCGCCAGGCAGCGCCGCTGATTTTAGAGAGTCTCAAGAAGCTCGAGTACCGCGGCTACGATTCGGCTGGAATAGCCGTTCTTCACGAAGGCCAGGTAGCCATCCGCCGCTGCGAAGGGAAGCTCCACAAGCTTGAGGAGGCCCTGCGCCAGGGGCCTCTCAAGGGGAGCGTGGGGATCGGCCATACGCGCTGGGCCACTCACGGCCGGCCCTCCGAGACCAACGCCCACCCGCACCGCGCCGGAGAGGTCGTCGTCGTCCATAACGGCATCATTGAGAACTACCTGGAGCTGAAGGACTATCTCACCAAAAAGGGGGCCAGGTTTGAGTCGGAGACCGATACTGAGATCGTCGCCCATCTAGTCGATGAGAAGCTCCAAAAAGGGGCGGATTTTCTCACTGCCGTGCAAAAGAGTCTTAGAGAGATTCACGGCTCCTATGCCCTGGTCTTCCTCTATCAAAGAGAGCCAAAGCGGCTCATCGTGGCCAAGAACTCCACTCCCATCGTGATCGGCCAGGGCGAGGGCGAGACCTTTGTCGCCTCGGATATCCCGGCGCTCCTCGAATACACCAGGAGGGTAACCTTTCTCGAAGACGGCGAGGTCGCCGAGGTCAAGGCAGAGGGCTTCCACGTCTTAGACGGAAAAGGGAAAGGCGTGAGCCGGCCCATCCGGGAGATCGCCTGGGATGCCGTGGCCGCCCAGAAGGGGGGCTATCGCCACTTCATGCTCAAAGAGATCCACGAACAGCCCCAGACCATCGCCGATACCTTCCGCGGCCGCATCTCTCTCAAGGAGGGCGAGGTCACGCTGGAGGGGATCGGCATCGAGGCAGGTCAGCTCCAAGAGATCCGGAGGATCCACCTGGTCGCTTGCGGCACCGCCTGGCACGCGGCGCTGGTGGGAAAATTCATGCTCGAGGAGATCGCCCGGATCCCGGCTGAAGTGGACTACGGCTCCGAGTTCCGCTATCGCGCGCCGCTCATCGATGGGCGCTCGCTCCTCCTCCTCATCAGCCAGTCCGGCGAGACCGCCGATACCCTGGCCGCCGTGGAGCTGGCACGGGCCAAAAAGGCCCGGGTCATCTCCGTCTGTAACGTGGTCGATTCCTCCCTGGCGCGCAAATCTGACGGGGTCCTCTACACCCATGCCGGGCCCGAGATCAGCGTGGCCAGCACCAAGGCCTTCACCACCCAGCTCACCGCCCTCTATCTCCTGGCCATCGGCTTCGCCCGGATGAACGGCAGTCTGGGTCGATCCGCAGCCCCGGGGCTGCTGGAAGAGCTCATGCACCTGCCCCATTGGGTGGAAGAGGCCCTGAAGCTTGAGGGCCAAGTAGAAGAGCTGGCGCGGGAGCTGAGCGGCGCCTCCGACTTTCTCTACTTAGGCCGGGGGATCAACTATCCCATCGCCTTAGAGGGCGCGCTCAAGCTCAAAGAGATCTCTTACATCCACGCCGAGGGCTATCCGGCGGGCGAGATGAAGCATGGACCGATAGCCTTGATCGACGAGAAGATGCCCGTGGTCATCCTGATGCCCAAGGATCGCTACTTTCAGAAGACCCTGGGGAATCTCAAAGAGGTGGAGTCCAGGGGAGGAAGGGTCATTGCCCTCACCGACGAGAAAAGTAGCTCCTTTGAGGCCGCCCACCGTGTCCTGGTAGTACCCAGGGCCTCTCACTTTCTTACCCCGGTGGTGCTCACGATCCCGCTCCAGCTTCTCGCTTACCACATCGCTGTCCACCGGGGCACCGACGTGGACCAACCGCGCAACTTGGCCAAGAGCGTTACGGTGGAATAATTCTAGCGCGGCCTGACGAAGCGGTCGTCGATAAACTTCCTAAGATCAGCCTGCCTGAGCGCCGGGGTGGCCTCGGTCAAACTATCGCGCACGGCCTCGAGTCCCTGAAGAAAGGGATAGGGCGGACTGGAGATGGCAGGGATATATTCCTTGTGGCCGGCCTCGAGAATGCGCTCCTCGGCGCGCATATATCTCCTCAGCACCTTGAGGGCGCGCCGGCTATCCTCTTTGAAGATCTTTGCCCCTTCGGTCAGCGCAGCCATAAAGGCCCTGGCCACCTCAGGACGGTCACGGACAAAGGATCGCTGGGCCGCGATCCCGGCAAAGGTATACTCCTTGCCCAGCTCCGGGATGAAGACGAGCGGCCTGAAGCCCAGGTCGCGGCCAGCCGTCGACGCGGGAGGGGAGAGGATCCCTGCCTGCACGGCGCCGGCCTTAAGTCCGGCCAGTATATCCGGTATCCCTCCCATACCGATGAGCGTTACCTCCTTGGGAGTAAGGCCAAGATGTTCCAGGGCGAGTCGGGCGGCGAGATCGCTCGCTGAGCCTAAGCGGGTGATGCCAATTTTCTTTCCCTTGAGGTCTGAGCCTCTGGTGATCGTCGGCGCGGCCAAGAGGGTGAAGACCATGCTGTGGATGGTGGTTCCCAGCCAGACGATATCCGCCCCCTGGGCCCACGCCGCCATCATGGGCGCAGGGGAGAGGTGAACAAACTGGACCTCGCCGGCGATCAGGGCCTGGGCCGCGGTCGTGCCGCTGCGAATATAAACCAGGCTGGAATCCAATCCCTGCTCCTTAAAGAGCCCCTCTTCATGAGCGAGCCAGAGGGTACCGAGGCCGCCAGAGACCGCGCTATAAGCGATTTTAATCGGACGGCTTTGGGCAGCATCGGGTGTGAGTAACAGGACGAGAGCCAAGCCAAGAGCAACTTTCACGAGGAGCCTTCTTTCACTCATACAGTTCCTCCATCCATTACTGTAACCCTTCATCCTTGAAACCTTTTCACTCACGCGGCGGGTAAACTTTAGACAAAAAAAGTTGCCATAGCAATAAAAATAATCGAGGGGTGTCCTAATTTGAATTTTACCTAGTCCTATGTGCTCCTGTTTACTTAAACTCAAATTACAAATTCAGCAACTTTGTATTGATTCGGCATGAAAAGGCCTCTGGAGTAAACAAGTTGGTCGATCCCGCGGTCGGCGGCGTCGATCTCGCGCTGACAACGGGTCTTGCACAAGTAAAAATCTGACCCTCAGTCCCCGCGAACGCCGACCCTGTGAGCGGTGCGGACCTTCAAATGGCAAATATCACGCCTGACCCCCTGCCCCCACATATCAGGCCCGGGCCTGTTTAATTTCCAGTTTGGCCCACCTGTGCTATCTTTTCGTTGGGGAGGGGTCGATGTGGCTCATGTAACGGGTTGCCATAGGATTGGCAAAGGCGATTCCAGCGAAGCGGCTCGTATAGCGCCCGATATTATGGCGAACGGCCTCTGCATAGACTACAGCAGGCATGGGTCCGCCGCTTGGGCCTACTACATCGACATGGTTCCTGCCCGTTGGCGCTCAGACCCCTTCGTCATATTTGAAGTGGAAGCACAACGGGTCGTGAGGGTGCCAATCTGGCTACCCCAAAAGGCTGACTACGCGATCATGAAGATGCCGGGGCAGGCCCTCGCTTATATCCCGATCCGAGTCCTCGGATTCTTGAACTTGCCTGGCTTTCCAGTTTACAATGGCCTTGTTGGGTTTTTCTAAGGCGAGGTAAAACATGCTCAAGAAAGGTTGGTTCGTACAGGATTCGATAGCAAAGACGCTGGAAAACCTGATCGCGGAGTCCGAGCTGGAGCTCTTCATGTCAACCGAGCGCAAAGAATTCGAGCAACGCCTAATTGACGAGGTTCGGATGATTGCTGTCTATCCGGTTGAGACAGAGCCAGCCGTAGAGAAATATATCCGCGAGCATGGGGCAGAGCTCCATGAGTTTGCGCTGAAAGTTCGTGAGCGTCACCTTCGCCGGGCAGTGTGAGAGTGCAGGCGTTCACAAGAATCGCGGACTCGTAAACCAGTTGGTCGATCTGGCGGTCGGTGGCTTCAATCTCGCGCTGAAGGCGGGTCTTGCACAGGTAAAGATCAGACCCTCGCTCCCCGCGACCCTTCGTCTACGGCCCGATTGTGACCCGATTCTGACTCGATCATGACCCGATTCCGGGCGAATCATGGGTCGATTCTACCTTTCCCACGCCCGGTCACGCCAGTAATAAGGCCGGCGCCTGCCA
>Ga0184640_10000067_pt1 | contig 23955 bp, 27 predicted proteins | sample PLM31_200_b2_FD_133161 | JGI IMG/M metagenome (GOLD analysis project Ga0184640, IMG submission 133161) | Groundwater sediment microbial communities from an aquifer in East River, Colorado, USA - PLM3-1_200_b2 | ecosystem: Environmental > Terrestrial > Soil > Riparian zone | place: USA: East...
CCATGGCGCGGGCTTCGTTACTGCATTCGTCGATGCGCCGTCCGATCATCCCGGCGAGGATGGCTTGGCGGGGTTGCGAATTACCGCAGAACACGCTGAGGATCTGGGCAAGGTGATCGCCGACGTGCGCGCGCGCACTAATACGTCGGTCTGGCTCGTAGGCACCAGCCGTGGTTCGATTTCCGCGGTCAACGCGGCTGCACGCCTTTCCGGCCCATCCGCACCTGACGGCCTCGTGCTCACCTCCGCGCTGATGTCCGGTTTCCGCGGCGGCCAGAAGCCGTGGGTGGCCCATACAGTGTTTGATCTCCCTCTGGAGGCGATCCGGTTGCCGCTCCTCGTTGTCGGCCATGCTGCGGACAAGTGCATCCGCTCGCCCGCGGACCTAATGGGCAACATCACGGCACGGACCAACGGCGCACGCGAGCAGGTGGTTACTGTCACCGGTGGCCCCGGCAGGCACGGCCCACCGAGCGTTAACGCGTGTGAAGGCCGCGCGCCGCACGGCTTTGTCGAGCAGGAAGCTGAGGTCGTCGCCGGTATCGCGCGGTTCATCGGCGGGGGTAAATATTAAAAGCACATTCCTCCCCGCCTTCACGGGCGGGGCTTCCGGTGGTACGGGGTGAAGCGAGGATCTATGACCCAGGAGCAATGGACTGCGGTCGACCGCTACCTCACCGATCTGCTGGTGCCGCCAGACCCCGCGCTGGATGCGGCGCTCCAGGCCAGCGCCGCGGCCGGCCTGCCGCCGCACAACGTTGCGCCGAACCAGGGCAAGCTGCTGATGCTGTTGGCGCGGGTCCAGGGGGCGCGCACCATCCTGGAGATCGGCACGCTGGGCGGCTACAGCACGATCTGGCTCGCGCGGGCGCTCACCGCCGGCGGCCACCTGATCACGCTGGAGGCTGAGCCAAGGCACGCCGAAGTCGCCCGCGCCAACATCGCGCGCGCCGGTCTGGCCGAGGTCGTTGAGCTGCGCCTCGGGCGGGCGCTGGATACGCTGCCGCAGCTCGCCGCCGAGGGTCTCGGCCCATTCGACCTGATCTTCATCGACGCCGACAAGCCGAGCAATCCGGATTACTTCGCGTGGGCGCTCAAGCTCTCCCGCTGCGGCAGCCTGATCATCGCCGACAACGTCGTGCGCGACGGAGCGGTGGCCGACGCCGAGAGCCTCGACCCCAGCGTCCAGGGGGGTGCGCCGCTTCAACGAGCTCGTCGCCGCTGAGCCGCGCGTGAGCGCCACGGCGATCCAGACCGTGGGCAGTAAGGGATACGACGGCTTCGCGCTCGCGCTCGTCACCGCCGACCCGTAGCGCCGTGTCCAGCGGTAGCGCAGTCGCGCTCGGCGACTCTTCGACGGAGGCAGTTTATGGGGGCCGTACTGAAGACCCTGCCTGACTCTCGCCTTTCTCCCATAATCTTTCTTTTTGTTGAGCAATCAGTGTAATATAATACGCTCTCATCCAGGGAGGGATCTGCTAGGAGCACCCTCCCGCTGTTGACACTATGAAAAGTTACTTCGATCCTCTGGTCCTGGCCCGCCTCTCCAACCTCTACCTGCGGGCGCGCTGGGTGGTGGAGGGGATCATGTCGGGCATCCACAAGAGCCGCTCCAAGGGCTTCAGCGTGGAGTTCGAGGAGCACAGGGAATACTCTCCGGGAGACGAGATCCGGCGCATCGATTGGAAGGCGCTGGGAAAATTCGACAGATACTTCATCAAAGAGACCGAGGACGAAACCAACCTCAGGGCCTATCTCCTGCTCGACACCAGCGCCTCCATGGACTATGCCTCCGATGGGATCAGCAAATTCTCCTATGGCTCTATCCTCACCGCCTCCCTCGCCTATCTCATCCTCAAACAGCAGGATGCCGCCGGTCTGGTGACCTTCTCGAACCGGATCGAATCGTTCATCCCCCCCAAGGCGAAGAGGGGCCACCTGATGGAGATCGTCCATGCGCTGGAGGAACGCAGGCCGGCGGGAGAGACCAATGTCGGAAAGATCCTCCAGGAGGTCGCGGGAAAGATGAAGCGGCGCGGCCTGGTCATCCTGGTATCGGACCTCCTGGACGAGGCCGAGGAGATCCTTAAGGGACTGCGCCTCTTTCGCTTTAAGGGCAACGATGTCATCGTCTTCCACCTCTTGGACGCCGCCGAACTGGAGCTTCCCTTCGAAGGCAACATCCTCTTTGAGGACACCGAAGAGATCCATCTTAAGGTCACTGCCGATCCCCAGGCCATCCGCAAGGTCTACCGCAAAGTGGTCGAGGAGTTCATCGCCCATCTGCGCCAGGGGTGCCACGAGAGCTCGATCGACTATCAACTCCTCTCCACCTCTACCCCGCTGGACCATGCCCTGGTGAGCTATCTGGGCTGGAGGGGGTGATTCCGAGATGCCCCTCTTTTTTCTTCACCCCATCTACCTCTTCGGGTTGATCGCCGCCTCTGTCCCGCTCCTGATCCATCTATTAAATCGGCGCCGGCGCAAGCGGATGCGTTTCCCGGCAGTGCGCTTCATCCTCCTCTCCCAGCGCCGCACCGCCCGCACCTACCGCCTGCGCCACTGGTTGATCCTGGCCCTGAGGACCGCCGCAGTCCTTTTTCTGGTCCTGCTCATGGCCCATCCCATATTCGAGACCGGCGTAGGGCTCTTCGCCTCGGGCAATCCGCGCTCCCTGGTGGTCATCCTGGACAACTCCCTGAGCATGAAATGGAGCCGAGGGGGAGAGGGCTTCCAACAGGCCAAAGATGCGGCGCGCCGGCTCATCGCCTCTCTGAAAGAAAGAGATCAGGCAGGAGTGATCGCCACGGATATACCGGAGAAGGGCCAGCCCAGTCTCAAAAAAGAAAAAGCGACCCTCCTGAGAGAGCTCGATGGCATTCAGCTCGCGGCCGGCGCCGCTGACTTTGCCCGCGCCCTGGGCGGGGCCTACGCGCTGTTAAAAAACCCGGCGCCCCAAAAAGAGATCTGGCTGATCACGGATCTGGCCCTGACCGGTTGGGATCGCTTCACCCTGTCGGCCCTGGGGCAATACGATCCGCTCGTCTCCCTCAAGATCCTTCAGGTCGAAAAAAAGGGGGCGCCCCTCAATGCCACGATCAAGGGGATCAAGAGCCAGAACCAAGAGTTCGCGGTGGGACTCCCCATTCAGCTCGAGGCCGCGCTCGTCAATTTCACCGATCAAGAGATCAAAGAGCTGCTCGTGCAGCTCTATGTCGATGAGCAGAAAAAGGAGCAGCGGCTCGTCTCTTTACCCGCTCAAAGGGAGGTGGGGGTGAGCTTCCGCTTCAGCGTCAATCAGCCGGGGGCCCATCACGGCCAGGTCGCGCTCAGGAAGGAGGGGCTGGCCGGGAACACGACGGTCTATTTCGCCCTCCAGATCCAGGATCGGCCCAAGGTCCTGGTGGTGGACGGCGATCCGCAGACCTCCCTGGTTCAGAGCGAGACCTTCTTCCTGACTCGGGCCCTCAATCCCGTTGGGGAGCGGGACTCTTCGCCCTTTCTCCCCACGGCAGTCATCCCCGATGGGTTGAGCTCTGTCCCTCTTGAATCCTACCAGGTGCTCATCTTCTGTAATGTGCCGGTGATCTCCGAAGCGCTGCGCACGAGACTCAGGGACTATCTCCTGAGAGGAGGAGGGGGGGTGCTCGTCTTTCTCGGCGACCGCGTCCAGGTGGCCGACTACAATCTCAAGCTCTTTCAGTCCTCACCGCCTCTCCTTCCGGCCCGGTTGAGAGAGAAAAAAATCCTCCCCGATGGCCGAGGAGAAAAGATTGAAAAGATAGACGTCGCCCACCCGGCCTTGCAGGCCTTTTCTGATCAGCTCCTCAAGGGCGCGCTTCAATCGGCCAGGATCAGAGGCTACTTTCCCACCGATAGCCCCGATCCGTCCGCTCTACTCGCCCTGACCAGCGGCGACCCTTTACTGATCGAAAAGAGGATCGGGCGTGGACGACTGCTTCTCTTTACCACCGCAGCAGACCGCGACTGGAGCGACCTGCCGCTCAAGACCGCCTATCTGCCGCTCATCCAGGCGCTGGTCAGCTATCTCTCCGGGGGAAAGATGGGAGCGGTCGACGGCGGCATAGCCGTGGGAGACGCCAAGACCCTCTCCTTCCCCCCTCCTGAAGTGGGAAAGGCGCTGAGAATTCTCAAGCCAGATGGCAGGGAGAGGGAGATCACCCTGATGGCCGATGGGGAAAGGGCCTCTGTCTCCTTTCAGGAAAACGACCTTCCGGGGATCTATCGTCTCTCCCTCTCCGCAGCCAGGGGAGACGTGGCGCTGCCCCAACTCTATGCGGTCAACCCGCCTTTTCTCGAATCCCGGCTTGAGACGATAAGCGAGCGGGAGCTCAGGGCGAAGCTCGATCCCATTCGCCCGGAGATCCACCCCATCGAATCCCTGAAAGAGGGGGGAAAGAGGATCGACCTCGCCCTTCCCCTACTGCTCCTCCTCATTGTAACCTTGCTCTCAGAGGGCTGGCTGGCCCAGCGCATGTATGGATAGGAGAAAGTTCATCCGCTTCCTGGCGCAGGGCTTCCTGCTGGCTGCGGGGCTTGCGCCTAAGAGACTCGAGGCCAGCCATCCACTGGAAGCGCCCCGCTCCATTCAGTTCGTCTTCGCGCAGCTTCAATACAGCGGCGGAGATTGGAATCCCCATCCCCTGGCAGTCCCACCGCTCGTGGAAGAGCTGATGCAGCGCACCAGCGTCGAGGCCGCCGCTGCCCCCCATGGGGTGCGCCTGGCAGACCCGGATCTCTTCTCCTACCCCTTCCTCTACATCGCCGGAAAATATGAGTTCGAGCCCTTCTCCGAAGAGGAGATCCAGATTCTCAGGCGGTTCCTCTCCTACGGCGGCTTCCTCCTGGCCGATGATGCGCTGGGCCAGCCCGGCTATGGCTTTGATAGGAGCCTGCGGCGCGAGCTGAAGCGGCTCTTTCCGGAAAAAGAGCTCCGGCGCCTGCCCTCGAGCCACGCGGCGCTGCGCAGTTACTATCTCCTCCGAAGGATCGGCGGCATGAGGATCGTCTATCCCTATCTGGAAGGGATCAGCGTGGGAGACTCTACGCCGGTCGTCTACTGCCCCAATGACCTGGGCGGGGCCTGGGAGCGAGATCCAGTGGGCCGTTGGGTCAATCCGTGCACGCCCGGCGGCGAGGAGCAGAGGAGAGACGCCTTTCACCTGGGGATCAACCTCATCCTCTACGCCATGACGGAAAACTATAAAGAGGATCTGATTCATGTCCCGTTTATCCGGAGAAGACTCACAAGGTAAAGGAAAGAAAGTCACATGAATCATTTCTACCTCGTCGGCGGCCTGCCCTGGTGGGTCATCCTGCCCATCGGCTTGGGGATGCTGGCCCTGCTGATCTACCAATTCCTGGGTCTGGGACGACGCCTCGGCGCCCGGCAGGCCTGGCTCTTAATCTCCCTCAGAGGAGGCGTCTACGCCCTGCTCATTTTTCTCCTCTTGAGCCCGGGTCTGGTGCAGCACCGGATGACCAAGCTGCGCCGTCCCCTGGTCCTTCTCATCGACACCTCGCAGAGCATGGGCCTTCCTGCGCATCCGGGCCAAAGCCCCGAGCCGAGGCGCGCTCAGAGCCGGCTCGATCTGGTCAAGGAAAAACTCCTGGAGGGGAGCGAACCCTGGATCCGCAAACTGGCCCGGGACTACGACCTCCGCCTGTACCGCTTCGGCACGAGCCTGGAACCGATCCCGCCCGAATCCCTCTCTCAACTGGCGGCCCGGGGCGAAGGGACGCGCCTGTGGGAGGCCCTGCGCGAGGCCGGGCGCGAGGCCGGGGCCCAGGCCGGGATCCTCCTCTTCAGCGACGGGATCGCCAACGGCGAGAGGGCCACAGGAGAAAGGATCGCCTACCCCGGACCCCTCTTCGCCGTTGGCGTGGGCGAGGCCCAAGGCTTCACCGACCTGCGCATCGCGGACCTCCGGGCCCCGGAGTTCGCCTTCCGCGGCAGAGAGGTGAAACTGGACTTCGTCATCCAGGCCTACGGCCTTAAGGGCAAAGGCGTCCCGCTCTATTTTAACCGCGGCAGAAACCTGATCTCCACCCGTTCCATCACGATCGACCGCGATCCTTTCGAGCAGCGCATAACCCTGACTTACATCCCCAAGGAGATCGGTCCCCACAGCTTCACCCTGAGCGTCCCGCTCCAGGCCGGAGAACAGATCGCCCAGAATAACCAGAGGGAATTTAGGATCCATGTCCAGCGCGATAAGATCAGGATCCTCACCCTCTCCGGCACTCCCTCCTGGAACTATCGCTTCCTGCGCATGGCCCTGAAGCAGGATCCCTTTATCGATCTGGTCTCGTTCGTCTTCCTCCGAACCCCCACCGACAGTGTGGATGTGCCTGACTCCCAGCTCAGCCTGATCCCGTTCCCTGTAGACGAGATCTTTTTAGAGGAGCTGAATAACTTCGACCTGATCTTCCTGGACGATTTCTCTTTTCGCTCCTACTTCAATGTCCTCTACCTGGAAAAGGTGAGGGACTTCGTCCGCCGGGGCGGCGGGCTCGCCATGCTCGGAGGAGTGCGCTCCTTTGACAGCGGTGGATACGGGGAGAGCCCCCTGCGCGAGGTCCTGCCCGTGGAGTTGAGCGGCAAAGGGGTCTATCAGACATCTACCCGCGTGCGCCCGCTCCTGACCTCTGCGGGAAAGGCCCATCCCATCACCCGACTCCTTCCCGACCCCAGGGCCAACGAAGAGGCGTGGGAAAAGATGCCGGCCCTTACCGCCTTCAATCAGGTCCTGCGCGCCAGAGGGGAGACGCTGCTTCTCGCCGGCGCCGGCGGAGGATATCCCTTGCTGACCGTGGGCAAGTTCGGTAAAGGCAGGACCCTCGCGCTCATGAGCGATGATTTCTGGCGCTGGAACTTTACCGCGGTGGGAGAAAGAGAGAGCCCGCAAAACCACCTCAAGCTGATGCGCCAGGCAGTGCGCTGGCTGGCCCAGGAGCCCTCTTTCGAGCAGGTGCAGATCATCTCTATGGGCGGCTCCAGGGCGCCGGGAGAAAAGATGAACTTTAAGGTCCGGGTCCTGAAAGATGACTTCACCCCGACCGCTCACGCCTCGGTCCGACTCTGGGCCGTCGGTCCTGACGGAGAACGGATCTCGCTCGAGTCCGCGCCGGATACCGAAGAGGGAGAATACGGTGCGGAATTCATCCCCGCCAGGGAAGGCTCCTATCAGATCGAGGCCGAGGCGGATCTGGCGGGGAAACCTCTGGGAAAAGACCGCAAGAGCTTTCTCGTCGCCTTTCCCTATGGCGAGAGAGAAGATGGGCGACCGCGCCCGGAGCTCCTGAGACAGATCGCAGAAATGAGCCAGGGAGAGTTTCTGTCGATCTCCCAGTGGGATGAGAAGACCCCGGAGCGCATCCGGGCAAAACTGGAAAGATTCAGCCCTTCCGAGATCATCGAGCGTCAACAGATCCCGTTATGGAGCACCTTCTGGACCTTCCTCCCGATCCTCTTGTTGCTGAGCGGCGAGTGGTGGCTGCGCCGAAGGTGGGGACTGATTTGAAAAGGAAAATTTTTCCTCTGCTGATTCTGCTGGGGGCCGCAGCCCCGCCTGGCCTGGCCTTCGGCTTCTGCCATGAGATCGAAGTGGTCCAGGCAGCCATCCTGAGGATAGCCACGGGCAGCGCCGGAGCTGTGCAGATCGAGTGGTTCGGCCACTCTACCTTTCAGATCACCTCTTCTCAGGGGACCCGCATACTCACCGACCCTCACACCCGCGACGACCTGCCCTGGCCCACCCTGCCCCAGCATATCGTAACGACCAGCCACCAGCACGGACCCCACAGCAACATCTGGATGGCCCGAGGCAACCCGGCCATTCTCGAGGGGCTCACTCCGGGCGGCGAGGACTGGAAAAAGATCCACCTGAGCATCAGGGATGTCTCTGTCTACACAGCCCCCGCTTATCATGACAAAAGCCAGGGGCTGCAAAGGGGGAAAAACGCCATCTTCGTTTTCCGTGTGGATGAGATCTGCATCGCCCATCTGGGCGATCTCGGCCACCTCCTCACCCCGGCGCAACTCAAGATGATGGGCAGGATCGATATCCTCCTGGTCCCTCTAGCCGGCGGCATGTTCACGATCACGGCCAGCGAGGCGCGCGACGTGACCAAGCAGGTAAATCCCAGGATCGCCATCCCCAAACACTACTGGTGGGAGGGGGCGGTCGAAGAATACACCCGAGGTCAATCGCGAGTGCGGAGAGTAAGCGAGAGGGGCTTCAAGATAACCAAGAAAGAGCTGCCGCAGCCCACGGAGATCGTCGTCCTCAATTGGAACGACCGTTGAATCTCAATTCTCATTAAAACCCAGGAGAGATTATGAAAGCCATCCGCGTCCACGAGCATGGAGGACCCGAGGTCCTCAAGTACGAAGAGGTCCCGCTGCCTGAGCCCGGCGCAGGAGAGGCCCGGGTCAGACTCGAGGCCATAGGCCTGAACTACGTCGATATCTATCAGCGCACCGGTCTTTATCCGATCCAGGTCCCGTTCACGCTGGGGATGGAGGGCGCAGGAGTTATCGATGCCGTCGGGCCGAACGTAACCGAGGTCAAAAAAGGCAGCCGCGTGGCCTATGCCATGGAGCTCGGCTCCTACGCGGAGTATGCCGTGGTGCCGGCTTGGAAGTTGGTTTCTCTTCCACGTGACATCGATGCCCGGTCGGCTGCCGCCCTCATGCTGCAGGGAATGACTGCCCACTATCTAACCCACACAACCTATCCCCTCAAGCAAGGGGAAACCGCGCTCGTCCATGCAGCGGCCGGTGGAGTAGGATTGCTTCTCATCCAAGTGGCCAAGCGTCTGGGCGTCACGGTCTTGGGCACGGTCTCGACTGAGGAAAAGGCCCGCCTGGTCCGGGAGGCCGGCGCCGACGCGGTGATCCTCTACACCAAGACTGACTTCGCCGCAGAGGTAAAGCGGCTTACGCATGGCCGGGGGGTGCATGTCGTCTATGACTCCGTGGGAAAAAGCACGTTTGAAAAGAGTCTTGAGTGCTTGAGGCCACGGGGATATCTGGTACTCTTCGGGCAATCCAGCGGTCCGGTCGCGCCATTCAATCTGGGGACACTAAGTGCAAAAGGATCCCTCTTTATCACCCGGCCAACCCTGGTGCATTATATGATCGACCGAGAAGAGCTGCTTCAGCGCACCAACGATCTTTTTAGTTGGATGGCCGCGGGGGAGTTGAAGCTTCGGATCGATAGGACTTTCCCTTTGGCAGGAGCGGCCGAGGCCCATCACCAGTTGGAAGGCCGCAGGACGGTTGGCAAAGCGCTTCTGATCCCCTAAAGGAAAATGCGCTCCTCCTCCCGCCTTAAACGACCCCGTTGCTCAGGACGAGATTGATGCCGTTAATGATTTGAGTGCTGGTGAAGGGCTTGGTGATATAGTAATCGGTCCCTAACCGGTAGCCTTCCAAGATATCCTCGTACTGACTCTTGGCGGTAAGCAAGATGACCGGGATGGTGGCGGTTTCAGGGTCTTCCCGGAGCTTAGACAGCACCTCAAGACCGTCCATTCCCGGCATCATGATATCCAGAATGATGACGTCCGGCCTCCCCTCCCCCAACCGGGTGAAGACTTCCCGACCATTGACTGCGGACTGGACCGCATATCCTCTTCCTTCCAGGATATTCCTGACGATCGTGATGATATCCGGGTTATCATCAACTACAAGGATGTTTCTCTTTGTGTCCATAGCTGTCATAGATTTTGCCGACTTGGCTAATCTCTCTCTGAGAAAAATCTGCAAGGGAAGAGATGCTAAAAACATGCCAACCACCTCCGCAGGCCCAGGCGAATTTAAAAAAACCAAATAGATCCAATAGGTCTTACAGATCCCGCACGGAGACACGGCTCTCTCTTTGAAGCCCGGTTACCAAAAAACGGAAATTCCGGGTAAAGAGAATGGCTAAAACAAAACCGGCAGCTTCCTGGGGCTAGCGCTGCTGAAGAATTTCCTCACCGCTGTAGCGCCGGATTTTATCAATCTGCACAAGGACGCCATATCCTTTGCGCTCGGGGTCTTTATCCAGCTCCTCTTTGATGGTCCGCTCCATGATCCTCCGCCGCATCTCCCCTTCCTTGAAGAGGGTGGCCTGGCCATAAAAGCGCCAGCCCACTCGAGCCGCAAAGTCCATATAGAGCATGACCACATGAGGGTTTTCCTCCAGGTGCTCGGCGCCGGACTGGCGCGAGCGCTCCCAGAAGGCCAGGTGTTCGTCATCCCAGACAAAGGTGCTGCCGCGAAAGCTGATGCTCGGGACCGCATCTTTGGAGGCAGTGGCCCAGATGCAGTATTTCTTATCCCGGTAGGCGTTGTTGATCCTCTCTTTCATTTCATCGGTGAGCTTAATCATAGGTTTCCTCCTGGGGGCAGATTTTCTCTCGGTTGAAGCCGCGCGTCAAGACGGCAGTGCCTCAAACAGGTCGGTAGAAATGATAAAGCATCGCGTAGACGAGGACGCCGGTGATCGAGACGTAAAGCCACAGGGGAAGCGTCCACCGGGCGATCCGCCTGTGGCTTTCAAAGCTGCCTCTTAGAGCACGGGCCAGGGTCACCAGCGCCATCGGCACGATCGCCGCAGCCAGGCTGGTGTGGGAGAGGAGCACCGCAAAATAGACGATGCGGATCCACCCCTGCCCGCGAAAGGGCACAGAGCCGACCTGGTAGTGATAAATCAAATAAGAGAGCAGGAAAAGGGTCGAGGCGCAGAAGGCCCCGAGCATGCACAGCCTGTGGGCCATGACCCTCTTCCTCCGGATGAAGAAATACCCTGCCGTCAGGAGCAGGGCGCTGGCCGAGTTCAAGACTGCGTTGATGCCGGGAAGGTAAGAGAGCGGGACCACGGGCGCAGGGATCAGGAGATATCCGGCAGGAGCATCAGGATCAGAAAGACGCAGAGGATCAGCGGCGAGAGGGCGATGAGGCCCAGCGTCGGGCGTTCAAACCTGAGGTGCATGAAATACATGGCGACCAGGGCGGCCTTGGACAGGGCGAGCCCGACCAGAAGAATGACGATGATGAGCTTGGCCACATCCAAGTAGATCGCGGCGATCTCCAAGACGGTCAAGATAGAGAGGTAGAGCCAGATCATCCAATAATTGGGTGCCGCGTGTCCCTGTGCCATCGCCTCTGCTCCTAGAGAAGATAAACGAACGTAAAGACCATGATCCAAACCAGATCGACGAAGTGCCAGTAGAGGCCTGAGACCTCGACCACGTTGTAGGCCCACCCCGGTCCCAGGGCGGTCTTCGGTTGGGAGACCAGGAACAGCATGGCCGTCAGGTAGAGGACGCCGCCGGTGACGTGGAGGCCGTGGAACCCCGTGATGACGAAAAAGGTGGTGCCGAACAAAGGAGAACCCCACGGGTTGCCATAGACCTTCAGGCCCTCCGCAATCAGGTGAGTCCACTCGTAGGCCTGGAGCCCGAGAAAACCTACACCGCCCAGGATCGTGAGCAGCAGATAGCCCTTCGCCCGGCCCCGCTCCCTGTCTTTGACCGCCTCGAGCCCTTTGACCATCGTCACGCTGGAGCAGATGAGGAGGAAAGTCATGAAGGCCGTGAGACTGATGCCCAGGGCCTTCGACGGTATAGGCCAGTTGGGGCTTGCATGGCGCAGAAGCCCGTAGCCGACGAGCAGGGCGCCGAACGACATGGCGTCGCCGACGAGAAAAAGCCACATGCCGAGCTTGCCCCAGCTCTCAGGGGTCAGCGGCGACTCCGCAGGCTCGGCGGAAACATGCATCACCGAAGCTTCACTCATCTCCCACTCTCCCTAGGCGTCCAGACCGGGTGCAAAAAAGAAGTTTTTCCTCTCTGCTTCCCGGGTCTTCCAGCGGCACGCCGGTAGGCGCGAAAGAACCAGAGGGCAATCGACGCCAGGACCACGTAAGGCATCGCCATCAGAAACAGAACGCCCCAGCTCTCGCCCATAAAAAGTAAGCGCAACTTATCCTATCGCAGCCACGCTGTCAACAGAATCTCGGCCGGTCGCAAGGAGGAGTCGAGCCATTCTTTTATCGACGATGACTCTCTCGTTCTCTAAGTCGAGCTTGATGCGCCACTTCTGCATAGTATTCGCCCCGATGATCACCTCATCTGCGAGTCTCGGCGCCACAATGAAGTTATCGGATACCTCGACTCCCTCAATATACACATAGAGGATTGCAGTTTCGTTAACCCGAAGCCTCCCTACTCCATCTCCTAAAGTAAAGGTCTTTGGCGAAGGCAGTCTCAGGGTAGCCACTATTCTATCGGCTACATCACGCCTGATGAATGAAGCGCCAGCCCTGGTATCGAACAGGACACTGAGGCGCCGCTCCCCTTTATCTCCGGCAACTCTCAACTTTTTGACGATGAGGCCCATGGTTTCCACATAGGAGAATGCGGATTGAGTGTCAATGCCTCGGTTTACACAAAGGGAAACCCTCTTCCCCCACCCGGTGGCAAATGTCCATCCCTGTCCTGGAACCCGCTCTGAGGTTGACCTAAGACCCGATTATCGGATATTCTCCCTTCCAAATTGGGGATAGGGGGCCAGTCCGTTCCTTCTGCTGTGCTCCTTTGAGGTCTCGACCGGTTTCTAACCCCTAGCTTCCATCACGAATTCACCCGATAGATAACTGAAATTTCGCACTGAAGGGGTTTATAAAGCGGATGCCTTCCGTGGTCTGCCCGTGGGAAAAATCCTCACTCAAAACTACTGGAATTTGGTTGAGTTTGGCAGTCGCCCATATCTGCGCGTCCCAGTAGGAAAAGTGGTGCGCGCGCACCCCGCGAGCGGCCTCCAGTATGATCATGCCAGTCACTTCTATGACCGGCCAGGCTCGAGCCAGGTTATGGACCCGACTTTCAGCCTCACCGGGAGGCAACGGTTCGGTTAGCTTCTTTGTTACAGTAACGAAAAATTCCGCCAGAACCTGAGTGCTCAAAACACCCAAGGATGTAGCTACCAGCCTGTCAAGAACCTCCAGTGCCCTTTTTTGTTTCACAGGCGCGGCGCGGTCATAGGCGTAGACCAGGACGTTGGTATCAACCAGGACCTTATCGCTCATAGAGGTCTTCACGCTTCCAACGGCGCTTGCCTTTCAGGGGCCCCTTTTTCATCAAGGAGCGTATGAACTTCTTTTCCTCTTCCCAAAACGTGATGTCCTTTATGACGTTGCTTCGAGAAGATAGCCTGACGATGCCTGAGCGAATCAATTCAGCCTCGGTAAGCCCCTGTTCCCTGGAAAGGCGCTTGAGCAGCGTCTCCTGCTCAGGTTCAATATAAACTTGCTTCCGGATCATTTTACTCATAGCAAACCCCTTGATGTTTTTTATACATCGTCATATACATCGTAGTCAAGAGCAGTCAAGGGGTCATCAAGTGGAGCTCGGACGCCGGTTGATCCTTAGATCGGTGGTTGCTATCTTGGTAGCTACATTCGGGAGGTCTCTATGGCCAAATATGCCACGGTGAGAGAGCTTAAAAACCAGACTACGGCCTTGATCCGCGATGCTGAAAAAGGGAACGCTGTCGTGGTCACACGGCGAGGGAAGCCGGTGGCCACCCTTAAACCTTTTGAACCGAAGGATCTAAAAAAAGAGGACAAGTATCCCACCGCTGCTTTCGATGCATTAAGAAAGAAGATCCTTGCCAAACATCCTAAGTTAGCGAAGGAAAGCCCGGAGCAGGCACGCCGGAAGTTTGAGAGGATCACGAGAAAGATGCGGCGATCTCTCCCTTTTAAGACCTGGCAGGCAATGGACCGGTTTGCCAAGGGAGATCGCTATGGTTTTGCTCGATAGCAATATCTTCGTCCTTGACCGTTTTTTCCCGCAAGATGCCCTCTACTCCAAAAACCGCGCCTTCGTTGAGCAACTTGCCTCTATCGAGGCTGCTGTCTCATCCTTTACCCTTTTAGAAATCTGCGGGATTGCTGGTTTCAGGCTTTCCATTCACGAGCTTGAGTCCTGGCTCTTCCGGTTCACAAACCTCTATCCTGTTATCATCCTTGATGCGTTCGGTCTCAAAGGAAAGGGGGCAGAAGAGTGGTGGAGCACCTTTGTAGGCGAAGTTGCAGAAAAAATCTCAAGAAAGATGACCTTTGGGGATGCCGTGCTTCTTAGAGAGGCGGAGAATTACGGCGCCGAGGCTATCATCACGTGGAACACTAAGGACTTCTCCCGCCGCACCCGGTTACCTGTCCTCACACCCACAGCATTCTTGCGACGGCATTAAATATTTAAGGGCCGAACCATCTGGCTTGCCTGTCTAATACAGATACACCAACCCGTAGAGGACCGGCCAGAGGGCGACGACGAAAGTCCAGTACATGGCTGAGAGCTCGACGCCCGTGTGACGCTGGGCGGTGAAGTAGCCGCGCCGGGCCTGTAGCAGGATTGCGACGAGCCAAATCAGCGCACCAAGGACGTGGAGGGCATGGCAGCCGATCAGAGTATAAAAAGTGGCCCCGTAAACCCCGCTGGAAAGCGTCAGGCCAAAGCGGACCAGGCGCACCCACTCGTAGCCCTGGATGGCGAGAAAAAGTGCCCCAAGAAACGCTGTGGTCGAAAGATCGCGCACCAGCCGGAGCGAGTTTCCTGCGCGGATCGCCCTCAAGGCCAGATGCATGGTGAGCCCGCTCAGGACGAGTAAGAACGTGTTGATGCCGGTGACGAAGACCGGTAGGCGCGGCTGCAAGGGCGGGGGCCAAACCTGACTTCCAAGGCGAAAGACCAGAAAGGCGCCGATCAGACCGGAAAAAAACATCGCCTCGGCGGCCAGAAACATCATCAGGCCCAGCCGTGCGTTGCTGACGATCGGCCCTGGCGCAGAGGTGGGCGGCGGTGGAGAGTCGCCCCCGCCAAGGCTGGAAATTTTTTCGACCCGGCCCGCCGGCTGCTCGGCAACCTTGCGCGCCGTGGCCTCCTGTGTCATGAGAGGACTCCCAGAAAAATTTCCTCAATAGAGTACAATAAAAACGACCGCGGCGGCAATATACAACAGAACGAACAGGGCAAGAAGGACGCCTACGCGCTGGTTCCGCTGCCTCACATCGTGGCCCTGCATGACCCTGCCATGCTCACACCGGCAACTTATCAAGCGCCATCACGACCAAGAGCAGAGGGAGATAGACCAGAGAGGCGAAGAGAAGCCGGCGCGCGGACGCCGCCGATGGCGCGATGGCCAGGGCGATGCCGCACGCCAGGAACGCGCCGCCGAGCAGCAGGGCGGCCAGGAAGTAGAGCGGGCCAGCCAGCCCCAAAAGCGTCGGCAGGAGGCTCACCGCAAGCAGGGCCAGGGTGTGGCTCAGGACTTGGCGCCCCGTGCTTCTTCCGTCGGGCTCGATCACCGGGAGGAAGCGAATGCCGGCCCGGGCAAAATCGTTGTGGTAGAGCCGGGCGATGGCGAGCGTGTGGGGAACCTGCCAGAGAAACAGGAGAGAGAAGAGCAGCCAGGCCTCGATTCCGAGCTCGCCGCGGGCCGCAGTCCAGCCTATGACCGGGGGCAGGGCTCCCGGAACTGCCCCTACGAGACCGCAGAGCGCGCTCTTCTGCTTCAGCGGGGTATAGACAAAGAGGTAGCTCCCGACGATGAAGGCTGTGACCAGCGCGCTTAGCGCGTTGACGGTCAGCGCCAGGACCATCAAGCCACAGGCAGTGATGCCGACGCCGAAGATGAGCGCCTCGGCGGGCTGAACCCTCCCCTCGGGCAGAGGCCGGCGGCGGGTGCGCTCCATGAGCGCGTCTGTCTCCCGCTCGAGGAGCTGATTGAGCGCCAGGGTCCCGCCAGCGGCGAGGGCCGTCCCAATAAGGGTCTGGATAAGCCGGAGATAGTCCGGCACGGGCCCGGATCCCAGATAGAAGCCCACGAGCGTCGTGACCAGAACCATGAGGACCACGCGGGGCTTGGTCAGCTCTAGAAAGGCCGAGGCCCGGCTGCGGCCCACCGCCCGCGCGACCTCTATCGTCTCAATACCGGAGGTCATGCCGAAGGCTGCTCCGAGAGAAGCCCCTGGGCCGCAGCCGGCGCCGGCGCTGCCAGCAAACGATAGGACCTCAGAGTAAGCACCAGGCTGATTGCCAACATCAACGCGCCCGTAACCACATGGGCGGTCCTGACCGTCACAACCGCGACCGGTGCGATGGTCGTCCCCCAGGAGCCCCACTTGCCCAGGTAGGCGGCCAGGCCCAATCCCAGTTGAAGGATGAGGAGCCCTGTAAGCAGCAGGGCCGGACGCAAGAGCCTGGGCTGATCCGAATGGTCTCCGAGGACGCGGGCGCTCAGCAAGAGCACGTGCAGGGTGACCAGGAAGGCCGTGAGCAGATGGGCTGAAAGCGCCGCGCCGGTATATCTCAGCACAGCCCCGAAGATCCCCTGAAGATAGATCATGCCCGTAGTGAGGACGCAGAGGTGTCTGACCCTCCGGGCATCCGGGCTCCGGATCCCCTGAGGCCCCTCGCTCCACTCCCGCGAGGTGAAAAGCGCCAGACTCACCGTGAGCGCGAAGAAGGCCTGCGCCAGGCAGGCATGGAGGATCGCGAGCGTCTCCTCCAGCAAGACGACCCGCAGGCCACCGATGACGCCTTGAGTGACGACCAGGCCCAGGGCCAGGAGCCCGAGCCAGCAGAGCCAGCGCCGGCGCTCACGGAACCAGAGCGCGAAGGCGAGGAAAATCGTCAGCAGCCCCACCCCTGAGGCGATCAGCCGGTGGCTGTGCTCGTAGAAGATGTCGCCCACCATCTTCGACCAGGGGTAAAGGAACATGTTATGGCCGAAGGTCGTCGGCCAATCCGGCACAGCCAGACCGGCGCCTTTGCTGGTGACCAGCCCGCCGATAAAGAGCAGGGGAAAGGTCGCCGTGGCAGTCACCAGTGCCAGGCGATGGACTGCCTTCGAGGAACGAGTTGCAGGGTTAAAGGGTTGCAGAGTTAAAGGGCTTGAGGATTCTAACCCTTGAACCCTTGAACCCTTGATCCCTTCAACCCTCGACCTGTTTTCTCCCTTCATTCCAATGCCTAATGGCCCCGGCCCCTGGTGGCCTTCCCGGTCGGAGGTCGATCCTGCGGAAGAAAATCCTCCTTCACCTCAGGCGAGCTGTATTCGTAAGGACCCCGGTGGACCACGGGGATCGCAGCGTAGTTCCCATGGGGCGGCGGAGAGGGAGCGGTCCACTCGAGGGTATTGGCCTGCCACGGATTCTTCTCGGCCCTCTTTCCGGCAAACAGGCTCCAGAAGAAATTGACCACAAAGAAGATCTGCGAGGCGCCGAGGATCAGCGCGCTGTAGGTGATAAAGACATTGATGCCCTGAAGCGGCTGGAGGAACTCATACTGCGTCGGATTGTAGATGCGCCGCATGTGCCCGCCCACACCGAGGATGTGCATCGGGAAGAAGGTGGCGTTGAAGAAGATGTAGGTCAGGACGAAATGGAACTTTCCCAGCGGCTCGTTCATCATCCGGCCGAACATCTTCGGGAACCAGTAGTAGATGGCGGCGAACATGGCGAAGATGATGCCCGCCACCACGTAATGGAAGTGGGCGACGATGTAGTAGGTGTCATGGATGAAGATGTCCACCGGGGTCGAGGCCATAAAGACGCCGCTCAGGCCGCCGATCAGGAAATTGGAGACGAAGCCCAGGGCGAAGAGCATCGGGCTGGTGAAGCGGATCGAGCCGCCCCAAAGGGTGCCGAGCCAGTTGAAGGTCTTGATCGCGGAGGGAACCGCGATCACCATGGTGGTCATCATGAAGGCGGTCCCGAGGAGCGGGTTCATCCCGCTGACGAACATATGGTGCCCCCAGACGACCCAGGAGAGAAAGGCGATGGCGATCATGGAGAAGGCCATGGCGTGGTAACCGAAGACCGGCTTGCGCGAGAAGACGGAAAGGATCTCCGAAGTCACGCCCATCGCCGGGAGCACGAGGACATAGACCTCTGGGTGGCCGAAGAACCAGAAGAGGTGCTGCCAGAGGAGCGGCTCGCCCCCCCCTTCCGGGAGAAAGAAGCTGGTGCCGAGAGTGCGATCAAAGAGGAGCATGGCCAGGGCCGAGGTCAGGACCGGCAGCGCGAGCAGCAGCAGGATAGCGGTGATGAAGAGCGACCAGATCGCGAGCGGCAGGCGGAAGTAGCTCATGCCGGGCGCGCGCATGTTGACCACCGTGGTGATGTAGTTGATCGAGCCCATGAGCGAGGAGGCGCCCAGGAGGATGAGGCTTATAATCCAGAGGTTCTGGCCCCAATCGACGCCGGTGTAAACCGCTTTCGCCGACAGCGTCGCGTAGGCCGTCCAGCCGGAGGCGGCCGGCCCGCCGGGGACGAAGAAGCTGGCCAGCATCACCAGCCCAGCCGGGAGACCAAACCAAAAAGAGAGCATATTGAGCTTGGGAAAGGCCATGTCGCGGGCGCCAATCATGAGCGGGATCAAAAAGTTGCCAAAGCCGCCCACCATGATCGGCATGACGACAAAGAAGATCATGATCGTGGCATGCATGGTGAAAAAGGCGTTGTAGGTCTGGGGCGGCATGATCCCCTCGTACATGTAGGGCTCGGGGACCCAGCGCATCAAAGGCACCGCCGTCTCCGGCCAGGCGAGCTGCCAGCGCATCGTCATCGCCAGCAACCCGCCGATCACCAGCATGAAGAGGCCCAGAAAGCAGAACTGCCGGCCGATCATCTTGTGATCGGTCGAGAAGACATAGGTGCGCCAGAAACCCGGCTCTTCGTGCCGGGCGTGCGCTGCGTGTGCCGCTTTGGCTCCTGCACCATCACTCATGTTTACCTCACTTCGTGTTTCGTGCTCGTAGCTCGTGCTCGTGATTGGTGCTGGTAGCTCTCAGACGAGCGCGAGCAACGATTCACGGACAGGTTATTTTTCGGACCAGCGCTCCTGGACCCACTTCTGATATTCTTCAGGGGTGTGCACGTAGAGCCACCCGCGCATGCCGGAATGGCCGAAGCCGCACAGTTCTGCGCAGGGCAGCTCGTACTTGCCGGGCTTGGTCGCCTCAAACCAGACCAGGATCTCCCGCCCGGGTACCGCATCCTGCTTGAGGCGCAGATTGGGCAGAAAGAAGCTGTGGATCACATCCTTAGATTTCAGGATCACGTGCACTACTTGGTTCACCGGGACATGGATATCGTTGTCGATCTGGAGATCGTCCGCGGTGCCGAATCGACCATCGGGCCCGGGATAGACCACCTCCCAGTTGAACTGCTTGGCGGCCACCTGGAGCCGAAGATCGCTGGGCGGGGCTTGGCCCTTGATCCTTCCCCAAGCCGACACGCTCATAAAGGACAACACCACCAGGATGATCGCCGGGACGACGGTCCAGACGATCTCCAGGGCGACGTTCCCATGCGTGTAAGTGGCGCGGCGGCCTTCGCGCTGGCGATACAGGACGAGAAAGAGCAACATGAGCACCGTCACCAGGATGAAGGCCGCGGCGGTGATGTAATAGATGAGATAAAAGAGGGCGTCGATCTCTCCCCCGAAAGTGGATACATTCTCTGGCAGCCACTGGAGCATGAAGTAGAACCTTTCCTGCGCGCGAATTTTCATTTTGCTAACACAGCTATGGCTCTTTTGCAAGGGGGATAACATCGTTAGCTGTCGCCGAATTGCTAAAAGGCCAGCCTACCGCCGCAACCAGCTTCGGTACACCCACAAGGTTGATCGCCCGCTTGATGTTGTAGGCCGGCGCCGAGAGGCTAAACCCAAGGCGGGTAAGTGTCTCATTCATATTGGCAGAGAGGGGCCACCGCCTTCTCACGGGCGACCCTGGATTTCGGGACTTACTTTCTTTGACTTCCCCAAAGCTCCGCGAGCCGCCGGTCGCGGCCGCAGCCGATGCGGTAGCGCTCATAGCGTGTCGGGTTTTTCAAGTGGAAGTCCTGGTGATAATCTTCGGCGGGATAGAACTGCGAGGCGGAGAGAATTTGAGTCACGATGGGCTGTTTGAAGCGGCCTTGCAGAGCCTTCTTGGACTTTTCCGCCAGACGCTTCTGGCCCTCGTCGTGATAGAAGAGGGCCGTCCGATACTGGCTCCCTACGTCGCAGAACTGCGCGTTGGGCGTGAGCGGATCGATATTGTGCCAGAAGACTTCGAGAAGTTTTTCGTAGCTGACTTTTTTTGGATCATAGGTAACCTGCACCGCTTCGGCGTGGCCGGTGGTGCCTGTGACTACGTCCTCGTAGGTCGGATTCTTTTTGCTGCCGCCGGTGTAGCCGGACACGGTCGAAAGCACGCCATCCACCTTGTCGAAGAGCAATTCCACCGACCAGAAACAGCCGCCGGCAAAAGTGGCCTTGGCAGTCTCCATTCCCTTGCTATCCCGATCAGCCGCGCAGGCTATCCCTCCTAAGGTGAGAAAGATGATAGTCAATGACTTTATTAGATTTGCGCTCTTCATAGATCCCCCTCGATGTCTAGTATACCTTGGCCGTAGTTGGAACTGAAGAAGGCCTCCAATCGTTCCCGCCCACCTGTTGCCTCCTGCCTAGTTTTGCCTTATCTTACGCGAAGCTAACTTAGGCTGGGTCCCTTGATCCCGTCACATCTTTGCTTCTGCATCTTAGCCCGGACTGGCTCACAGGATTCATTTTGTGGCGCGTCGAAAATTCCGCGCAGGGAGGCTTTCCATGAGTAAGAAGAAGTCGTTGACGGAAGATCGCCTGACCAGGCGAACGGTGCTCAAGGCGGCCTGCGCCATCGGAGCAACGGTTGCGGCAGGGTCTGCACTGGCACAACAGCCAACGCAGCAAACGCCGCGAGCAAAAGGTCCGCGCGTATGGCTCGACATGGACCAGAAAGAACTCGACGACGCCTACGACCAGAGTGTCTGGGCGCCGAACCAGGCACACATCAGCAAGCGGCGCCAGATTTGGAGCCTGCAGACGCGCGCCCGCCTCGGCCAACCTGAACGCGTCGCTTACGGTCCGACCGAGATCGAGAGGCTCGATATCTACAAGACCAAACGGGCCAACGCTCCGATCCAGGTTTTCATACACGGCGGCGCGTGGCGCGGCGGCCTAGCCAAGGACTCCGCCTACCCCGCCGAGATGTTCGTCACCGCCGGAGCGCACTACATCGTGCCGGACTTCGTGTGGGTACAGAACGCGGGAGGCAGTCTCATGCCGATGGCCGACCAGGTGCGGCGCGCGGTCGCCTGGGTTTACAAGAATGCCGCGAGCTTTGGCGGCGACGCAAACCGTCTCTGCCTCTCCGGTCACTCCTCAGGCGGCCATCTCGCCGGTGTCGTCCTCGTGACCGATTGGCAAAAGGACTTCGGCTTGCCGGCCGACATCGTGAAGGGCGGGCTATTAATCAGCGGCATGTACGACCTCAAGCCGCCTCGGCTGTCCGCGCGCAGCAACTACGTGAAGTTCGACGACGCGATGGAGCACGCGCTGAGCACCCAGCGCCACCTTGAAAAGCTGCACACGCCGGTGATAATCGCTCATGGTACGCTCGAGTCGCCGGAGTTCCAGCGGCAATCGCGTGAGTTTGCCGCGGCGGTGAAGGCTGCCGGTAAGCCGGTGCAGCTCATCGTCGGCGAGGGCTACAACCATTTCGAGTTACCGGAAACTCTCGGCAACCCCTTCGGCCTTATGGGCCGCGCCGCGCTGGAGCAGATGAAGCTCGCGTTGGGTCCGGATCTAAGATGAGCACGTCAAGCCCGGACTGGCCCTCCCCAGCCGGGATTTTTTTCTGTCGAGCATGGATCTGGACGGCGGAAAGAATGAGAAGATCGAAGAGGGGAAGTCCATAAGTCAAGATTTGACCCTCAAACTCAGTCATCAGTCGTAGTGGGCGGTTATGTTTCATCTATCAAAGCTTGGGAGAGCTTTTATTCAGCATGGTCCGAACTACTAAATCAGGAAAATGTTACTACTTTGCATCGCGTGGAAGTGGAAAACTTCACTGCGGTGAAAAAGTTCGCCCGATGGGATAGAGAACATCAGGTCGAAATAATTAAAAAAGCCCATCTCATTATCAAACAATACACGGAAGCCGGCGTTGGTGGCGCTGTCATACAATCAGACTTTGACGTAGCAATGCCAGATGTTATCAAAAGAGTGTTTGGCGGGGCTTACGGCTGGTTAGTTCAAGAATCCCTCGTTGGCGTTGCTAAATGGGCCGCTGAAAATCATTGTAAAGGACCCATACAATATGTCTTTGAAACTGGCGCGAAAGGTCGCCATCAGGTCGAACATATGATGCCAGTTCTTTATGATGATCTCAGGATACGCCAACAACTACGAATTGGCGGCTGGTCATTTCTACCAAAAGAAAACGTAAAGCAACTGCAAGCAGCCGATTGGTTTGCTTATGAACTCTACAAACAAATGGATAATCGAATAGTAAATGGGCCAAAGCGCCCAATAAGAAAATCAGCATTAGATCTTTTTCGACCGGGGATTGATAAGGCGCACTATTGGGACAAGCAACGCCTTCAAAAATGGGGCGAGAAGGCACCGCGTCTTATTAGAATGCTTGAAGACCGCGAAAAAGCCTTACTCTCGATAGGACGCAAAGACCTTATCTAAATCTAATCAAACAGCTCTCTGATATTGCAGGTGTCAACAAGTACCCAACCGCTTAACTTGTAGCTGTCGCCATAGTAGATGATGGTGGAGTCCAGGTAGACTCGGCGCGGTTCCTCATGAAGTAGAAGTGCCTGAAGTTCTGTCTTGCTCTGGCGCCGTGGGGAAGGATGGTAGTGAGGGAGAAAAGGGGTTGGGTGTCTTTTTGTTGACAGCAAAGCCGGGATGCGATAGACGCGGTGGCTGATGCCGCGCCGCCCTCGACTCTCCACCGGTGGATTAGCCTTCCACTTTCGACTCCCTTGAGCGGAGGAGAACGCAGATGCGCTACGAGCTGTATTATTGGCCCGAGATACAGGGCCGCGGCGAGTTTGTCCGGCTTGCGCTGGAGGACGCGGGCGCTGACTATGTGGACGTCGCCCGTCTGCCAGAGCGCGGCGGCAGGGGTGTTCCCGCGCTGATGCGCTTCCTCGAAAGCCGCTCGGTGGAGTGCCCGCCGTTCGCGCCGCCTTTCCTGAAAGCCGGCAAGCTGGTGATCGCTCAAACTGCGAATATCCTGCTGTTTCTCGGTCCGCGCCTCGGCCTCGTGCCGAAAAACGAGGCGATCCGGCTCTGGGCACACCAGTTGCAGCTCACGATCGCCGATTGGGTCGTCGAAGTCCACGACACCCATCATCCGATCTCGGGGGGCCTCTACTCTGAAGACCAGAAGCGTGAAGCGAAGCGGCGCGCCGCGGATTTCAGGGCCGAGCGGCTGCCGAAATTCCTCGATTACTTCGGGGAGGTGCTCAAGCGCAATCCGAAAGGGACCGACTATCTCGTGGGCAGAGCGGCTTCCTACGTCGATCTATCGTTGTTCCAGATGATCGCCGGCTTGCGCTACGCCTTTCCGGCCGCGCTGGCGAGACTGGAACCCAAACACCCGCGATTGGCGGCGCTGCACGATCGCGTTTCGGCTCGCCCCCGGATTGCCGCCTATCTCAAGTCGCCGCGGCGCTTGCCTTTTAACCAACAAGATACCTTTCGTCACTATCCCGAGCTCGACGGTTAGGCGTTGTTCCAAGTGGCTTGACAGCGAATTGTGGACAAATTCCGGGGACGCAATAAAAATTTTGGAGGTAGCTTAACTGTTTGGACTGGGAATTCTTGCGTGATAGGTTGGGCATTCACGGGATGGAATCAAGATGGCCGGGGGGCAGGAAATCCAGGGATCGGTCGGCGGCTCAGGAGCGGGGGGTCCGCAGATACTTCCAGCATTGCCCCTTGACCGGGAGGACACTTTTCTTTTATATCTGGGATAAAAATCCCTGGCAGGTTGACGAGAATGGCTACACTTTCGGCAGAAGAGCTGATTCTGGATCTTAAGGAAACCCTGAG
>Ga0184640_10000069_pt1 | contig 23635 bp, 23 predicted proteins | sample PLM31_200_b2_FD_133161 | JGI IMG/M metagenome (GOLD analysis project Ga0184640, IMG submission 133161) | Groundwater sediment microbial communities from an aquifer in East River, Colorado, USA - PLM3-1_200_b2 | ecosystem: Environmental > Terrestrial > Soil > Riparian zone | place: USA: East...
AGGACCCAAGAGCCTCGACGAGGTGGACCCGGAGGTGCTGGCGGCGTATGAGAAGCTGGGGATACCCCTTAAGGAGCAGGAGATGCTTGCAGGGGTAGCGGTCGATGCGGTCTTCGACAGCGTTTCGGTGGCGACGACGTTTAAGGGGAAACTGGCAGAGCTCGGGATCATCTTTTGTTCCTTTTCCGAGGCGGTGCACGAGCATCCAGAGCTAGTGAAAAAGTATCTCGGGTCGGTGGTGCCCCACAGCGACAACTTCTTCGCCGCCTTGAACGCAGCCGTTTTCAGCGACGGCTCGTTTGTGTATGTTCCCAAGGGGGTGCGCTGCCCGATGGAGCTCTCGACCTACTTTCGCATCAACGCCGCCGAAACCGGCCAGTTCGAGCGCACGTTGATCATCGCCGACGAAGGCAGCTACGTGAGCTACCTGGAGGGATGCACGGCGCCCATGCGCGACAAGAACCAGTTGCACGCCGCGGTGGTAGAGCTGATCGCCCTCGATAACGCCCAGATCAAGTACTCTACTGTTCAGAACTGGTATCCGGGCGACAAAGAGGGCAAGGGCGGTATCTACAACTTCGTCACCAAGCGCGGCAAGTGCCTCGGGAGGAACGCCAAGATCTCGTGGACGCAGGTGGAGACCGGCTCGGCGATCACCTGGAAGTACCCGAGCTGCATCCTGCAGGGCGATAACTCGGTCGGAGAGTTCTACTCTGTGGCGCTAACCAACAACTACCAGCAGGCGGATACGGGGACCAAGATGATCCACATCGGGAAGAACACCAAGAGCACGATCATCTCCAAGGGGATCTCGGCCGGCCACGGGCAGAACAGCTACCGGGGGCTCGTGAAGATCATGAAAGGCGCGACCGGCGCCCGCAATTATTCGCAGTGCGACTCGCTGCTTTTAGGCGATCAGTGTGGCGCGCACACCTTCCCTTACCTCGAGGTGATGAACAGCTCGTCGCAGGTGGAGCACGAAGCCTCGACCACGAAGATCGGAGAGGATCAGCTCTTCTATTGTATGCAGCGCGGGATTTCGGCTGAAGATGCGGTCACCATGATCGTGAGCGGCTTCTGTAAGCAGGTCTTCCGGGAACTACCGATGGAGTTTGCTGTGGAGGCCCAGAAGCTGCTGGGCGTGAGCCTGGAGGGAAGCGTCGGCTAAATCCATTCCCTGGGAGAAGTAGGGCATGCTTACTATAAGGAACTTGCACGTGGACGTGGATAACAACGAGATCCTGCGGGGAATCGACCTCAGCGTAAAGGCCGGCGAGGTCCATGCCGTCATGGGGCCAAACGGCTCGGGAAAGAGTACCCTGGCCCATGTCCTCGCCGGGCGAGAAGGCTATCAGGTAACCTCTGGGCAGATCCTCTATGAGGGGCGGGACTTACTTCGGATGTCACCAGAAGAGCGGGCCCGTGAGGGCGTCTTCCTGGCCTTTCAGTATCCCGTCGAAATTCCCGGGGTGAGCACCACTTACTTTCTCAAGGCCGCGCTCAATGCCGCCCGGAAACACCGCGGCCTCCAAGAACTAGACGCGATGGACTTTCTGACCATGATCAAGGAAAAGATGAGACTCGTCGACATGGATCAAAGTCTCCTGAACCGAGCGATCAACGAGGGGTTCTCGGGCGGCGAGAAGAAACGGAACGAGATCTTGCAGATGGCAGTGCTGGAGCCAAAACTTGCCATCCTGGATGAAACCGACTCCGGCCTGGACATCGATGCGCTCAAGATCGTGGCCAATGGCGTTGATGCTCTTCGAGGCAAGGACCGCGCCATGATCGTCATCACTCACTACCAGCGGCTGCTGAACTACGTCGTCCCCGACCACGTGCACGTCCTGGCTGGCGGTCGCATCGTCAAGTCGGGCGGCAAGGAGCTGGCACTGGAGCTTGAGCAGAAGGGTTATGGCTGGGTCGAGGAGCAGGTCGAGCGCCCTCAGCCAGTGAGCTCTTAAGAGGAAGCTCTCCGCAATGATTGAAGTCACTGAAGCAAAGAACTTTTACCAAGCGCATTTTACTCGGCTGGAGGAGGAGCTGGCCAACAACGGACAGTCGCGGACGCTCCCGATCCGGAGCGCCGCCATCTCCAGCTTTAGCGAGATCGGGTTCCCCACCACCCGGCATGAGGAGTGGAAGTACACGAACGTTACTCCCGTCGTGCGGATCCCTTTCAAGCCTGCGGGATGGGAACTGGATGGGCCGACTTCTGAAACGCTCGTGCGCGTCCCCTTCGGGAAGTTAGCGGCGAGCCAGCTAGTGTTCGTCAACGGCCATTACTCGCGGGGGCTCTCCTCGCTCCGGCGACTGCCAGAGGGCGTCAAGGTAGAGAGTCTGGCGACAGCCCTTGACCATAAGCGTGAGTCGGTGGAACCGCACCTTGCCCGGTATGCCAGTTATCGGGACCACGCCTTCGTTGCCCTCAACACAGCTTTCATGAGAGACGGAGCGTTCGTGTACATCCCGAGCGGTGAGATCGTCGCGGAGCCCGTTCATCTTCTCTTTATCTCGACGGCGCGCGGGGAAGCCACGGTCTCGTACCCCAGGAACCTGATCGTGGTGGGTAGAGATAGCCAGGTGAAGATCGTCGAGAGCTATGTGGGTGTGAAAAACGAAGTCTATTTGACCAATGCGGTTACGGAGGTTGTCGTGGGCGAAGGCGCCGTGGTCGAGCATTCCAAGCTGCAGTGGGAAAACGAGGAGGCGTTCCACATCGCGACCCTGCAGGTTTACCAAGAGCGCGGCAGTAACTTCGTTTCCCATTCCATTGCCCTGGGAGGCGCCCTCGTTCGCAACGACGTTAACGCGGTCTTGGGCGGGGAAGGTAGCGAGTGCGTCCTGAACGGCCTCTACCTGGCGACCGGTCGGCAGCACGTGGACAACCACACGAGGATCGACCATGTAAGCCCGCACTGCACCAGCCGCGAGCTCTACAAGGGCGTCCTCGACGGGAAGGCCAGGGGCGTTTTCAACGGGAAGATATACGTGCACAAGGCCGCCCAGAAGACCGACGCCAAGCAGACCAACAGGAACCTGTTGCTGTCCGAGGACGCGTCAGTCGATACCAAGCCGCAACTCGAGATCCATAACAACGACGTGAAATGCAGCCACGGCTCGACTATTGGTCAACTCGACCAGGACGCGATCTTTTACCTGCGTGCCCGCGGCCTAGGCCTGGAGGCCGCCCGCAGTCTCCTGACCTATGCGTTTGCCAGCGAGATTGTCAGCCGGGTTAAGATCGATTCGATCCGGGCTCAGTTGGACCATCTGTTGGTGACAAGATTCCAAGCCAACTCACTGCCCAGGGAAACCGTATGAAACCTGCCCATGAAGTAGCCGCCCCGCACAGTTGGAGGGGCTCCCGGACCTCCTTGGATGTCGCAGGCATCAGGGAGGATTTCCCGATCCTGAAACAGCAGGTGCACGGCAAGCCGCTGGTCTACCTCGACAACGCGGCCACAAGTCAAAAGCCCCAGGTAGTGATCGATGCCGTGAACCGGTACTACACGACACAGAACTCCAATATCCATCGAGGCATCCACTTTTTAAGCGAGCTGGCCACGGCGGAATATGAGGAGGCGCGTGTCAAGGTCAAGCGTTTTCTTAACGCCTCCGACGCTCGGGAGATTATTTTTGTGCGCGGCACCACGGAGGGCATCAATCTGGTCGCCCAAAGCTATGGGCGGCAGTTCATCAAGGAAGGCGACGAGATTATTATCTCGGCCATGGAGCACCACTCGAACATCGTGCCGTGGCAGATCCTGTGCGAGCAGACAAGGGCCAAACTGCGCGTCATCCCCATCAGCCACGATGGCGAGCTGTTAGTTGAAGAATATAAGCGGCTGCTGAACGAGAGGACCCGGTTGGTTTCCGTGGCCCACGTGTCGAATGCGCTCGGCACCATCCTTCCGGTCAAGCAGGTCATTGAGATGGCACATGACTACAACATCCCGGTCCTGATCGATGGAGCACAGGCGGCCCCTCATATGAAGGTCGATGTCCAGGATCTCGATTGTGATTTTTATGCGTTCTCCGGCCACAAACTGTTCGGCCCAACCGGCATCGGTGTTCTTTATGGCAAGGCGAGGCACCTTGAGGCCATGCCTCCCTATCAGGGCGGCGGGGATATGATCAGCCTGGTGACTTTCGAGAAAACCCATTATAATGTTTTGCCCTACAAGTTCGAGGCCGGGACCCCCCACGTTGCAGGCGGGATAGGGTTGGGGGCGGCGATCCATTACTTGAGCGGGATCGGGATGGAGGCCATAGCTGCTTACGAGAAGGAGCTGCTCGCCGATGCGACGGAGGCGCTTTCCACGATCAAGGGTTTAAGGATCATCGGGACCGCCAGGGAGAAGACCGGGGTCCTCTCTTTTGTCCTGGATGGGGTTCACCCCCACGACATAGGCACTGTCCTCGATCAGGAAGGGGTCGCCATTCGCGCCGGCCACCATTGCGCCATGCCGGTGATGCAGCGATTTGGCATTCCCGCCACTGCCAGGGCCTCCTTCGCCTTCTATAACACTCAAGAGGAGGTGGATGTGCTCGTGCGGGCCATTCATAAGGTCATGAAGGTGTTCGGTTGATGTCGGACTTGAGCGAGCTCTATCAACAGGTCATACTGGACCATAATAAAAGCCCGCGGAATTTTCACCGGCTGGAAGGCGCGGACCGGACGGCAGAAGGCTACAACCCGCTCTGCGGCGATAGAGTCGCCGTTTACATCAAACTGGAGGGCGACGTCATCAAGGAGATCAGCTTTCAGGGCTCGGGTTGCGCTATTTCCAAGGCCTCTGCTTCGATGATGACTGACAGCTTGAAGGGAAAAACAACGGCTGAGGCGGAGGCGCTTTTCGATCGGGTCCACAAGATGCTTACCGCGGAGATGGACCCAAATGCCAATGCACACGACCTTGGGAAGCTGGCGGTTCTTTCGGGGGTGTGTAATTTTCCCGCTCGGGTAAAATGCGCGAGCCTATCATGGCATACACTGCACGCCGCGTTGAGAGGGGAGGGGGGGTTGGCGTCGACGGAGTGACTCGTGAGTAAAGAAAGAAGGAGGCCAGAACGGATAGTGGGAGGCCAGCGTATGAAAAGCGATCGACCGATTACACTAAGCCGTGAGTGCGAGGCGGTCCTGATCCCTAGCGGCGACAAAGTGAGACTGGCCGCTGGCAGCCGGCTCTGGGTTACGCAGTCGCTCGGCGGCAGCTTTACCGTGATGACCGACCGCGGATATATGGCGCGTATCGAGGGTCGGGAGGCGGATGCCCTCGGGATGAAGGGCGCGGCGGCATCGCAGCCGGAAGCCTCTGTTACCGCGGGTGGGCCAGAAGAGGTTGAGAGGCTCGTGTGGGATCAACTCAAGACATGCTTCGATCCCGAGATTCCCGTCAACATCGTTGACCTGGGGCTCATTTATCGCTGCCGGGTAACCGCTCTTGCGGAAGGCGGGAACCGGGTCGAGGTCAAGTTTACCTTAACGGCGCGGGGTTGCGGCATGGGAGAGGTGCTCAAGGTGGACATCCGCAATAAGATACTCGGTGTCCCAGGAGTTAAGGAAGTGGATGTGGAGCTGGTTTGGGAGCCTCCCTGGAACCAAACCATGATATCCGGAGCGGCCAAGCAGCAGTTGGGAATGGTTTAAGCGCAGATGGTATCGGAGGAGATCGCATGGAGAGCATGAATTCTCTTGTCGTCGAGGCCGAGGTCATCGAGGCCCTGCGGACCATTTTTGATCCGGAGATTCCGGTCAATATCTATGAACTGGGCTTGATCTACGACGTCAAGGTGGAACCCTCAGGTGCGGTTTCAGTCCGCATGACCCTGACCTCGCCCGCTTGTCCGGCAGCGCAGTCGCTGCCCGGGGAGGTTGAGCAGAAGGTGCGCGCGGTGCCGGGCGTGACCGAGGTCGCGGTGGACGTGGTTTGGGATCCCCCTTGGGAGCCGAGCAAGATGTCTGAGGCGGCCAAGCTCCAGCTCGGCATGTTGTGATGCGCGCGCGGATGGCACCCATGCACCGAGGAAACGTAATTTGACTTATATGAGTAGAGACTGAGAGGAAAGAAGAAGATGTCGGAGCTTGAAAGAGAAGTCAGTCCTGGCCTCCCGAGGGATCCCTTGTCGGATCAGGCCGAGGACGCCGCTTCCTCCTTGGAAGAGACCGAGATCGAAGCCCTTGAGGATCAGGACCTCCTGGAGGCCGAAGGGCCTGCGGTGGAGGAAGTGGAAGGGAAGGAATCCGCTCTCGAGGAGGAGCCGATCAAGAGCAGCGACCCGGTCGCGCTCTATCTTCGGGAAATAGGCTCTGTGCCTATTCTGAAGCGCGAGCAGGAGGTGAGCATAGCTCGGCAGAAAGAAGAGGGGGAGGCCCAGGTTTTGGAAGGGGTCCTCTCCTCGCCGGTCGCTTTGCGCTATGTCCTGGAGCTGGGAGAGAGAGTGGCGCGGTCTGAGCTGAGCGTGCGCGCGATCTTTGGTGATGCCGAAGAGGCTGAGGAGCCCGGCGACGAGGCGGTCTCCCGCAGGCGCTTTCTGAGAGAGGCGCAGAAGCTCCGCCGTTTGCATAAGATTTTGGGTGACCTGCGTCCGCGGCTCGAGCAGATGGCCTCGGATAAGCACAGGGCCCGCCTGGAAAGAGAGCTCTCCAAAAGGAAAAGCGAGATCGTTCGGCTCTTGAAGGGCCTCAGGCTCGCGCCCTCCTGGATTGAGGAGATCACCGAGAGGATGAAAGGAGCCTATAGTCGTTTGATCGAGATAGAAGAAAAAATGCAAAATCTCCCCGCCGGGACCAAGGGCAAGGGCCAGCGCGCGCTCCTCTCCGGGATCCGCCGCCTCGAAGAGGAGATGGAGATGTCCGCGCAGGAGAGCAAGGACCGGGTGCGCTCGATCCTGGAGGGAGAGGCCAAGGCCAACTCGGCCAGGAAGCACCTCATCGAGGCCAACCTCCGCCTGGTGGTCAGCATCGCCAAGAAATATGCCTATCGCGGGCTGCCCTTCCTCGACCTCATTCAGGAGGGGAACCTGGGCCTGATGAAGGCCGTGGAGAAGTTCAATTATCGGCTCGGGTATAGATTTTCCACCTACGCGAGTTGGTGGATCCGCCAGGCGATCACGCGGGATATCACCAATTCTGCCCCGATGATCCGCATCCCGGTCCACGTGGTGGAGACCAGGAATAAGCTCACCCGCACTTCCCGTTATCTGCGGCAAAAGCTGGGCCGGGAGCCTACGCCTGAAGAAATTGCGGCAGCTATGGAATTACCCTTGAGAGAGCTGCGCCGGGTCATCAGGATCGTTGGGGAGCCGGTCTCTTTGGCGACCCCCATTGGGAGCGAAGGAGAAAGCAGCCTGGCCGATTTTGTCGAGGATAAGTTAACCCCTAAACCCTCTGATGAGGCCATGCAGGCGGATCTCCATGCGCAGATCAGAAAGGCCCTTGCGGTCCTGCCGCCGAGAGAAGAAAAGGTGGTCCGTTTGCGCTTCGGGGTGGGCGAAGACCGCGATTATACCCTGGAGGAGCTGGGGGAGAAGTTTTCTATTACCCGCGAGCGCATCCGCCAGATTGAGCAGAAGGCCCTGCGCCGCCTGCGCTCTCCAGTCCGCTCAGGGCAGCGCCGCGGCCAGGAAGATGGGGCACGAGAGAACCAACAGGCTCAGGGTAAGAAGGAGGTATGATCATGGCTGAAGATGTGTTGACGCAGATCGATGAGCAGGTGAAGAATGACCGATTGGTTATCTACATCAAGGGGACCCCGGATTTTCCCCAATGCGGCTTTTCCGCTCATGTGGTGGAGATCCTTAAGTCTTACGGTTATCCGTTTGAGGCTGTGGATGTCCTGACCGATCCGGCCGTGCGCGAAGGGATCAAGCGCTACACCAACTGGCCCACGATTCCCCAGATCTTTATCGGCGGCAAGTTTATCGGCGGCAGCGACATTCTCCACGAGATGCATGAGCAGGGAGAGCTCGCCCCTGTGCTCCAGGCGGCCTTCGGCAAGTAGCCCATTTTCCTCATGTCAAAGGGTGCGCTCCCTCGGGGAACGAGTCTTCGGGCCGAGGGCAATACGCCGCTGCCTTCGGGCTGAGCCTCAGGCCGAAGCCTTGAGCCCCTGACCGTACCGAGACGGCTGTCCTTCCTCTATGGTTTCACCCGTGCAACTTTGACATCCGTCGGTTTTTCCCATAAAAACAGAGAGAATGAGCATGACAAGGGAGTGAGAGACCTCTTCTGTGAAGCTGCGCGACCTTTATGCCCGGCCCGGGCTCGTCTTCTCCATCGAATTCTTCCCGCCCAAGACGGAGAAGGGCGAAGAGAACCTGTTTAGCGAAATCGCGGTCTCAAAGAGCCTCAACCCCTCCTTTTGCTCGGTGACCTATGGGGCTGGTGGCGGCACGCGGGAGAAGACCGTAGAGCTGGTGGATCGGATCCGCCGCGAGTGCGGGCTGGAGGTGATGTGCCACCTGACTGTCGTGGGCCAGTCAAGGGCCGAGGTCCGTTCGGTCCTGGAGAGGTTGAAGCAGAAGGGGATCGAGAACATCATCGCCCTCGGAGGCGACCCGCCGCAGGGGGTGGTGGACTGGATTCCTCACCCCGACGGCTTTCATCATTCGATAGAATTGGTCCGGGAGGCGGTCTCCCACCAGCGGTTTTCCATCGCCGTGGCGGGCTTTCCCGAGGTCCATCCCCGGGCCGAGAGCCGGGAGGCGGACCTCAGCTATCTCAGGGAAAAGGTGGATGCCGGCGCCGATGTGGTGATTACCCAGCTGTTTTTCGACAACGAAGACTACTGCCGTTACGTCGAAGATGTCAGAAGGCTTGGAGTAAGCGTGCCCATAGTCCCCGGCATCCTTCCCATCCTTTCCGCGCCCCAGGTGCGCCGCTTTACGTCTCTTTGCGGATCGAAGATTCCGCCCCGACTGGAAAAGTTGCTGGCGCAGGTGGAAAACGACGACGAGGGCGCGGTGAAGCTGGGGATCGAATATGCCACCTGGCAGTGTGAAGGGCTTCTGAGATTCGGCGTGCCGGGCATCCATTTTTATTCCTTGAACAAGTCGCGCTCGGTTGCGGCCATTTTTAAAAACCTGGGTCTCTGACTCTCTCGGGTTTTCGTTTTCGTTGAATTCGCGGATGAGGGAGAGTATGGTAGCAGGAAAAATCACAGGCAACCGATAGCGCTTTGAAATCTCATGGACGAAGCCAGCGAACAGATGGAGGTGCGCCGGCACAAGCTCCTCAAGCTCAAGGAGTCAGGCCTTGCTCTTTACCCGAATGACTTCAAGCCCAGCCATTCGACCTCCCAGATTGTCGCCGGCTTCGGCTCCCTGCCGGACGATCAGCTCAGCGCCCTTTCCACGCCCTTTTCTCTGGCCGGCCGGATTGTGGGGATGCGCTCTTTCGGCAAGGCCTCTTTCTTTCACCTGCAAGACCGCAAGGGCAGGCTCCAGGTTTATGTGCGTCAGGATCGGATAGGAGAAGAAGGACACCGGCTCTTTCAATCCCTGGACGTCGGGGACATCGTGGGGGTGTGGGGCGGTCTGTTCCGCACCAAGACCAGGGAGCTGACCCTGGATGCCCACGGGCTGCGCCTTCTCTGCAAGTGCCTGCGCCCGCTGCCGGAGAAGTGGCATGGCCTGACCGACGTGGAGATTCGCTACCGGCAGAGGTATCTCGACCTGATGGTGAAACCTGAGGTGAAGGAGCTATTCGAGAAGCGGTCTCGCATCATCCGCCTGGTGCGCCGGTTCTTTGAGGAGAGAGATTTTTTAGAGGTCGAGACCCCGATGATGCAGTCCATCCCCGGCGGCGCAGCGGCCCGGCCCTTTACCACCCACCACAATACCCTGGACATGGATCTCTATCTCCGGGTGGCGCCGGAGCTGTTTCTCAAGCGGCTCCTGGTAGGAGGGATGGAGCGGGTCTTTGAGCTCAACCGCAACTTTCGCAACGAGGGCATCTCCGTCAGGCACAATCCGGAATTCACCATGCTGGAGTTCTACCAGGCCTATGCCACTTACGAGGACCTCATGGCCCTGACCGAGGAGCTGTTTGTCACCGTGGCCCGGGAGATCCTGGGCTCGACCCAGCTCTCCTGCGGCGGTCAGGCCATCGATCTCAATCCTCCGTGGAGGCGGCTCACGCTGAAGGAGGCGATCGAACAGTACGGGGGCGCTGAGCGGCAGAGGCTGGCGACTGCCGAGGGGCTGCTGGCCTTTGCCCGCGAGAAGGATCTCTCCATCGATGGCAGCCTCCCCTATGGCAAGCTGATCGTGGAGGTCTTTGAGAAGATCGCGGAGCCTCGTCTGATCCAGCCCACCTTTGTCGCGGGCTATCCCATCGAGGTCTCGCCTCTGGCGCGGAAGAACGATGCCCATCCCGCGCTGGTAGATCGCTTCGAGCTTTACATCGCCGGCCGGGAGCTGGCCAATGCCTTTTCGGAATTGAACGATCCCCTCGATCAGCGCGAGCGCTTTGTCGAGCAGGCGGAGGCGCGCCAGGCTGGGGACGAGCTCGCCAGCGCCATGGATGAAGACTTCCTGCGCGCCCTGGAGTACGGCATGCCTCCCGCGGCCGGGGAGGGGATCGGCATCGATCGCATGGTTATGCTGTTTACCGACTCGCCCTCGATCCGGGACGTGATCCTCTTCCCGCTGCTCCGGCCGGAGAGGTGATGGCGCGGATCCCTCTATGAGATACGAGCTCTTTATCGGCCTCAGGTATCTCCGCGCGCGCCGGCGCGAGACCTTCATCTCTCTCATTACCTTCATCTCGGTCCTGGGCGTGATCATCGGGGTGATGACGCTGAATGTGGTGCTGGCGGTGATGACCGGCTTCGAGGAGGTCCTTCGGGACCGCCTCCTGGGGCTCAATGCCCATATCACCATCGTCAAATCAGGAGACCTCTTGACCGGATATCAGGAGCTGACCGAGCGAGTGAAGCGGGAAAAGGGCGTGCTGGCCGCGGCCCCGTTGGTCTACGGGCAGCTCATGTTGACCTCGGGAAACCGGGTCTCCGGGGTGGTGGTCCGAGGAGTCGAGCCCGACCTGGTGAACGGCGTAGTCGATATCGGGCCTTATATTAAGGAAGGGAACCTGCAGGCCTTGAAGAGGCACCACAAGGTCCAGGTCGAGAATCGCTTCGTCTCTCTGCCAGGAGTGATCGTTGGCTCCAGGTTGGCGGCACAGCTCAGGGTCAACCTCGGCGATGTGATCCAGGCGGTCTCGCCCCTGGGGAGGCCCACGGCGATCGGGATGATTCCCAAGATCAGGCGCTTCGTGGTCGCCGGGCTCTTCGAATCCGGGATGCACGAGTATGATAGCTCCCTGGTCTATATGAGCCTCTCCGATGCCCAGCAGTTCTTCGAGCTGGGCGCCGCGGTGACCAGCATCGAGGTGCGGGTTCGCGATGTCTACCAGGCCCAAGAGATCGCCAGTAAGATCCAGAGCGATCTCAGGTTCCCTTTCTGGGCCGAGGACTGGTCGCGGCGCTGGCCCAATCTCTTCTCCGCGCTTCGGCTGGAAAAGACCGTCTACTTCCTCGTCCTCCTCCTCATGGTCCTCATCGGCGCCTTCAACATCATCTCCACGCTGATCATGGTGGTGATGGAGAAGCGCAAGGATATCGCCATCCTCCAATCCATGGGGGCCACCCAGAAGAGTATCCGGAGGATCTTCCTGATTAAAGGATGCACGATCGGAGGGATCGGGACGCTCCTCGGCATGCTCATGGGCTATGGCATCTGTCTCTTGATCGAGCGTTATCAGTTTATCGAGCTGCCTAAAGATGTTTTCCTGATCTCCACAGTCCCCGTGCGCATCTATCTCAGCAACTTTGTCCTGGTGGCCGGGGCCTCCTTTCTGATCTGTCTCCTGGCGAGCATCTATCCGGCGCGACAGGCCGCCAGACTGGACCCGGTGGAGATCATCCGCTATGAGTAACCTTCTTCAAGTCGAGGAGCTGCACAAGTCCTTTGTCGAAGGCGGCGAGGAGATCCAAGTCCTGCGCGGTCTCTCTATGGAGCTGGAGGAAGGGGAGCGGCTGGCCATCGTGGGAGAGTCGGGCGTGGGGAAGAGCACCTTGCTCCACATCCTGGGAGGCCTCGACCGTCCCAGCAGGGGTAAGGTGGTTTACCAGGGAAGAGATATCTCGGCATTAAACGAAGAGGAGCTATCCAGCTTTCGCAATCGCGAGATCGGCTTCGTCTTTCAGTTCCATTATCTCCTGCCCGATTTCACGGCGCTGGAGAATGTGATGCTCCCCGCCTTGATCCAGGGTTGGGAGTGGGCGAAGGCGCGGGAGAGCGCCATGGAGCTCCTGGAGGTGGTGGGGTTGAAAGACCGCGTGACCCATCGGCCCGGGAAGCTCTCGGGTGGAGAGCAGCAGCGGGTGGCTGTGGCCAGGGCGGTCATGCTGAATCCCCGCTTGCTTCTTGGTGACGAGCCCACCGGAAACCTCGACCCGCATATAGGGGAGGAGGTTCAGGATCTCTTGCTGCGCCTGAACCAGGAGAGGGGGATGACTCTGGTCATCGTTACCCACAGCCGCCAACTGGCGGCCAAAATGGAGCGCCAGATAGAGCTGCGGGAAGGCCACCTTTTCCTGTTGTGAGTTCGGAACTATAAACCAAGCCAAAGAAAATTCCGCATATGGTCGCCGTATAGGAGAGTAGGACGCCGCCAGATTTAAAATCCAAAGGCCCGCGGCTCGACAAGTTCGGGCCTTTTTGTTTGCGGCTTGATGAATGGGTGAGACCTCGTAATAAAGCTCGATGCGTCTAAAACCCTAGGGACGAAAGCGTGTTCATTACCTATTCCGTCGAAGGCGTACCAGTAAGGCTCACCGATGAAAGGTGGAGTCATATTTGTCGTAGGCATCCGGAATTAGTCGGGCAGGAGCGGAAGGTTCTGGAAACGATTGAATCACCAGCAATGGTTCTACGGGGTGACTATGGTGAGAAGCTGGCAGTTAGGTTCTATGAGATAACCCCTTTGACCTCGAAATACTTGGTGGTAGCATATAAAGAGCTTAGCTCAACAGATGGATTTGTGGTGACTGCTTATTTCGCTCGTAGGGTTGTTGATTGGAGGGAGATTCTATGGAAGCGGTAAAGATACTGGAAAAAGGGCAGAAGATTGACTGGGAATACGATCAGGAAGCGGACGTGCTCTACCTGAGCATCGGCAAGCCTCGAAAGGCTACTGGCGTGGATATCGGTCAAGGGGTGGTAGTTCGGTACGACGAGAAGAAGAAAGAAGTTATTGGCCTTACCGTGCTGGGTGTCCGAACAAGACTGCTAGAAGGCTTGAGAAAGTAAGCTGTTGGTATTCGCCCTCAAGCACGCGCCGATGGTAGTGTGCGGTCGCCGTATGCGAGAGTAGGTCGCCGCCGGATTTAAAATTCAAAAGGCCCGTGGGTCTAGCACCCCGGGCCTTTTGAATTTCGGGGATAGCTGGCCAAATTTGACAAATCACTTGAATAAGTGCTACACGTATATACGTGGAAAAACAGAACGTCACGCTCTCTATTCCCAAAGATCTGCTGCGCGAGGCCAAGCATCTCGCCGTGGATCAAGGAACCTCCATATCGGGGCTTTTGGTGGATGTCCTGCAGGAACGGGTGAGGCGCTTTAAAGAAAGGCGGCGGGCGGCGCGGCGCCAGCGCGCCCTCATGCGGCGGGGGCTTAACCTCGGCACCCAGGGTAAGGCGACCTGGACGCGCGACGACCTCCATGCCCGCTGAATTTGCAGACAGTAACATCCTGGTCTATGCCTATGACCGTTTTGTTCTTTGTAGGTTTTGCCCGCCGGGCTTGTCAGCGACACCACAATGAAGAAAACACATGCCTAGGCCACAATCGACTTCTATTAAGCTGACAGCCTGACTTGAATTTTAGTTCCCAACACCCGCGCAATCTTTTTTAGGGTAGGCAGGGATACGCGGTCATAGTTGCCGCCTTCTAGGCGGGCAATGTTTGGCTGCCGCATTCCTGCCCGTCGTGCCAGTTCAGCCTGTGTCCACCCCTTCTTGAGCCTGGCTGTGATCAGACTCTGGGCCAGTTGGAATTCAGGCCCCAGCTGGTCATACTCTTTCCTGACCTTTGGGTTCTTGAGAAGTTTTTCTTTGTGTTGACGGAAATTCATAGTTTGCCTCCATGCCTTTGAATGTAGTCTTTCATTCGTGCTTCGGCTGTTTGAAGCTCTCGCCTCGGGGTCTGTTGGGTTTTCTTTTTGAAGCCGTGCAGGAGTATCAGCTTCCTGCCGGCAACCGGGAAAAAGAAGAAACGGTAAATATCACCGAAGGAAGTGAACCGCAGCTCCCTTAGCTTAGAAACGCCCTGAATGGTTTTTACCCAAGGTTCTCGAAGGAGCAGGCCATATTGCTCCAACAGCTCCAAAGAACGAATGAATTTTGCTTTGGCTTGAGGTGAGAGGCTGCCGACGAACTCTGCAACAGGAACGGATCCTGCGGCAGTTTGATAGTAATCAATCTCCCACGCCCCCAAGCTTGCCACTGAGTCTTTATATCATATATGGTATGTCACGCCAAGGGGCTGAACAAGCAGGTCAAGCGGAACGCTCATAGGTTTCCGTTGGACTTCGTGTTCCGTCTGACGAAGGTGTAGGAGAAGGGTCACCTATGAAAGACGCTGTCGAGGGATAAAAATCTCCCGCCTATCCGCCGGCGAGTCGAATCTATGGGCTTTCTTCTTTTCATTTCTGCCTTTGCATTCGTACCACAAGCTGTGGTTTTATAGGCACAAAAAAGCCAACAGAAGACAGGAAAGGAGAGAGCGCAGATGGCGCAGATCGGCCTTTGCTTTGTTAATCCGGCTCCTCAGATTCAGCCTGAGTATGCGACCACGTTCGCAAAAAGGTGCGAGGAGATGGGCCTCCATTCTTTATGGGTTATTGACCGGGTCGTTTACGACAACCTGGAGCCTCTGACCTTTTTGGCCGCGGCAGCGGCCGTCACTCAGAAGATAAGGCTTGGAACATCCGTGCTCTTGGCCGGCTTAAGGCATCCCGTGCTCCTTGCCAAGACGGTGAGCACTCTGGATCTCCTCTCCGGCGGGCGCGTCACCCTGGGCATCGGCTTTGGCAGCCGGGAGAATGACTTTGCGGCGGTTGAAGTTCCCTTTGATGGCAGGGGAAGCAGGGCCGAGGAAGCTGTGAAGTTGATGAGGCGCCTGTGGACTGAGGAGAAGGTGACGCACAGGGGAAGATTCTTTCAAGTCGAAAATCTCACGATTGGACCTAAGCCGACTCAGTCTCCCCACCCTCCCATCTGGATGGGAGGAGGGGCAGAGGTGGCGCTTAAGCGCGCGGCGAGACTTGCCAACGGCTACATCTGCGGCAGCTCGGCCATAGCGGAATTACCCTCAATTTGGGAGAAGATCTCAGGCTTTGCCGCGGCGGCAGGGAGGGATCCTAAAGAGATCGAAAGGGCTGGCCTCACCTTTATGGCTGTGGACGACAATCGAGAAAAGGCGGTGGCGGCCTGCGCCGCCTATCTGAACCGTTACTACGGACGGGTCAGGGTGGATATTGAGAAGACCTTTCTTGTGGGCTCTCCCCAGGCAATCGCCGAGCGCATCGGCTCCTTTTTTGCCAAAGGCCTCGACACGCTGATCATCGGCCTGGCAGATCCCGACCCTAGACAGCTTGGCCTTCTGGGCGAAAAGATTCTCCCGCGGGTTAAAGTTTAAGAACTGGGATTGAAAATTGGAGATTGTGGAGGTTGTGTCAGACTCGCCTAAGCTGAGTCATGTCGCAATTTTCCTGCTGTGCCCTCGGCGGAAATGGGGTCAGGAGGCGGTCCCCTTTTTTCGTCATCACTTGCCGAATAGCCCCTTGAGGGCATCGGCGCTGCCCTTGGCTCCCTCCTCGAGAGCACCTTGGACGCCGGTGGCCCCTTGCTTCACCGTACCGAGGATCTTGGCGGTATCGACTGTTACCACAGCTTTGATAACTCCCTGACTGAGGGCGCCGAACACTTTTTCGGCTACCTCGCCGGGTGTCGCACCGCCTTTCTTTTTGCCGATGTCGGTGAGGTGGAGATCGGGGAGCGGCACTATCAGGCTCTTACCCTGGAGCGCAGGGGAGCCGATGTTGACTTTGCCGTTCCTGATGTAAAGGTTTTCAATGACTAGCCTGCGATCTTTCTTGCCATCGCCCTTTGGGGTTTTTTTGTCTTTTGTCTTATCCTGGCCTCTCGTCATGTAGGCGTTGATGTTTCGCTGGATGGCGTCGATGTTGCTCCCCTTAGACCCCAGCTCGTAAGTGACCTCCGGCGCGGAGATGACGATCTCTTTAATGACGACCGGGTCGTTGGTGACCGTGCCGACGTCGAGCTTGAGGCTGATCTCCTCAAGACGGAATGCGCTCTCCGTCTTAAAACCCTTCGGATTGCCCATGATCAGGCCGCGCAGGGCGCCCTGGCCTGAGGTGACCGAGACCTTCGCCTCTTTCAGGCGTACTTTAGTCTGCGTGATCTCCGATCCATACTTCTGGATCGCGGCTTTGATCAGGTAATCGAGAGAGGAAAAGAGGAAAAAAAGAGCGATGGCGATCAAGACCATCAGGCCACCACCGATCAGGAACCAACGTCTCATAGCCTCTCCTTTTTTCGGTCAACCCCTTTGTATCTGCTCGCCTGGTCTCATGTCAAGCCAGGGGGGCTCTACTGCGAAAGTTGTGGTTGCCAGTAGAAGCGGAGGGACAGGTCCCCTCCGCCTGGAAGTCTTTGGGGTCTCCGAGGGGAGCCTGAAGGCCTGAGGCACAGGAACGAGGAGGTTGGTTATGAATAATGCGGGCTGGGAGGCTCATTTTGGTTGACTCGGAGGTCCTGAGCAGGTATCCTTAGTAGCTGTTTACGACGAGGAGGGAAATGTGCAGGTCTATTATGAGCGCGACGCGGATTTGAGCTATCTCAAGGGCAAGCGGGTGGCCATTCTCGGTTATGGCAGCCAGGGTCATGCCCATGCCAACAATCTGAGGGACTCCGGGATCGATGTGGTGGTGGGATTGAAAAAGGGGAGTGGCTCCTGGCCCAAGGCGGAGAAGGCCGGGCTCAAGGTTATGGAGACCGCAGAGGCGGCCAAGGCCGGAGATATCGTGATGGTCCTCCTGCCCGATGAGCTTCAGGGCGAGGCCTATGAAAAGGAGATTCGCTCCGGCCTGGGGAAGGGGAAATATCTGGCCTTTGGCCACGGCTTTAATATCCATTTTAAGAGGATCATCCCAGCTCCCGACGTGAATGTCTTCATGGTGGCGCCGAAAGGCCCGGGCCACCTCCTGCGCAGCGAGTTTGAAAAGGGGCGGGGCGTGCCCTGCCTGCTCGCGGTGCACCAGGATCCCTCAGGCGATACCAAGCAGGTGGGGCTCGCCTACGCGAGCGCTATCGGCGGCGCTCGGGCCGCAGTCCTGGAGACGACCTTCAAGGATGAGACCGAGACCGATCTCTTCGGCGAACAGGCGGTCCTCTGCGGCGGGCTTACGGCCCTGATCCAGGCGGGCTACGAAACCCTGGTGGCTGCGGGTTATCCGCCGGAGATGGCCTACTTTGAGTGCGTCCATGAGGTGAAGCTGATCGTGGATCTCATCTATGAGGGTGGTCTGAGCAATATGCGCTATTCGATCAGCAACACTGCCGAGTATGGCGATCTCACCCGGGGGAAGAAGATCGTTGGTCCGGAGGTGAGGCGCGTCATGCAGGAGCTGCTCCGCGACATCCAGTCGGGAAAGTTTGCCGAGGAGTGGATCACCGAGCATCGTTGCGGAACGCCCCATTTTAAAGAGTTGAGGAAAGAGGCGGCGAACCACCCGCTCGAGAAGGTCGGAGAGAGGCTCAGATCTATGATGCCTTGGCTGAGCCAGAATCGTCTGGTCGATAGGAGTAAAAACTAGCATTCAGCAATCAGAGGGTCGCCATGCTGAGGGCTGATTGCTTGCCGGCTACCTTTGAGTATCGCGAAAGAAGGTTATCCATTTATCATCATCGCAGCGCTTCTGGCCCTGCTTGCCTTTATCCTGGGCTGGAAATGGCTAGGGCTGGTCTTCGCTCTTTTCACCCTTGCCTTTATCGGCTTCTTCCGCGACCCGGAGCGTGTCCCGCCCAAAGGCGCGGAGCTGGTGGTCTCTCCTGCCGACGGCAGGGTGGTGGGGATTAGACCGGTGGAGAAGGGGCCGCTCATGGACGGCGCCGGGACTCAGGTGAGCATCTTCCTCTCGCCGCTGGACGTCCATGTCAATCGCGCCCCGGTCGAGGGAAGGGTCGAGCAGGTCCAGTACCGGCGCGGAAGATTCTTTGCCGCCTATAGAGAGAGGGCCTCTCAGGAGAACGAGCAGAATGCCATCAGGATGGTCGATGCCAAGGGAAGGCGTCTGAGCGTCGTGCAGATCGCCGGGGTGATGGCCCGGCGCATCGTCTGCTATGTGAGAGAGGGCGAATCTTTGGAGCAAGGACAGAGATTAGGGCTGATCATGTTTGGTTCCCGGGTAGATCTCTTTCTGCCCCGCGGTTCTCGGATCGAAGTGGCTGAAGGACAGGCCGTGAGGGGGGGGGAAACCATTATCGGGAGGCTGCCATGAATGGGATGGGCGAGACCTCAGGCAACAGATGGTCCATGGGCAAGGTCCGGTTCTTACCCCAGAGGGGTATCCACCGGCCGCCTCTGAAGCGGAAGGTGACCTCCGCTCAGCTCAAGAAGGGCATCTATCTGATTCCCAGCCTCTTTACCACCGGGAATCTCTTTTGCGGCTTTTTCTCGGTCATCTCAACCTTTAACGGGCAATACCTCCAGGCAGCAGTGCTCGTGATACTGGCCCATATCCTGGACGGCCTGGACGGCTACGCAGCCCGCCTGACCCGCTCCACCAGCCAGTTTGGTGTGGAACTCGATTCCCTGGCGGATATGGTCTCTTTTGGCGTGGCGCCGGCGGTTCTGGTTTACTATTGGGCCCTGGTGCCATGGGGCACGTGGGGGTGGCTGGCGGCCTGGCTCTATGTGGTCTGCGGCGCCCTCAGGCTGGCGCGCTTCAACGTCCAGGTGAGAGGCGTGGAAAAGAGCCACTTCGTCGGGCTGCCGATACCCGCGGCGGCGGAGATGATCGCGGCGACGGTCCTCATGTACCATTTTCTTGGCGGCGAGGGGGCGACCAGCAAACAGGTCATTCTCCTCCTGGTGATCTACATCCTGGCCGCGCTGATGGTGAGCAACTTCCATTACTTCAGTTTGAAGCATCTGGTCCTGAGGAAGAGGCACTCCTTCTGGCTCTTGATTTCCGCGATACTTTTTATACAACTGACTATTGCGGAGCCCCAGATTATGTTTTTTGCCGTTTTCTTCCTGTATACTCTATCCGGCCCGCTCTTGTGGTGCCTGACGGCCCATAAGCGCCGACGGGAGCGGATGGCGGAGATGGCAGAAGTTTTACCGTAGCCCCCTTCTCTGTTGTTCGTAGGATACTCCCGTTGGCCTTGCCGCGGGAGTTTTTATTTTTATAGGCCTAAAAATCTGTTCCTGACTTGTCATGGAGGAAGGTCGATGTCAGAAAGAGTTGCCGGTCCTGGTATCGTGAGGATCTTTGATACCACCCTGAGAGACGGCGAGCAGTCTCCGGGCGCGAGCATGAATGTGGAGGAAAAGGTCGTGGTGGCGCGCCAGTTGGAGAAGCTCGGCGTGGATGTGATCGAGGCCGGCTTTGCCGCCTCTTCCGAGGGGGACTTCGAGGCCGTGGAGGGTGTGGCCAAGGAGGTCAGGAGCCCGCTCCTGGTCAGTCTGGCCCGGGCCCAGGAGGGGGACATCAAAAGGGCCCTGAAGGCGGTGGAGAAGGCCAAACACCCAGGCATCCATATCTTTATCGCCACTTCGGATATCCACATGAAGCACAAGCTGCGCATGTCGAGCAATGAGGTCCTGGATGCCGCGGTCTGGGCGGTCAGTTACGCCAAGAAGTATTTGGATGAGGTCGAGTTCTCGGCCGAGGACGCCTCGCGTAGCGATCGGGATTTTCTCGTGCAGGTGTTCAGCGAGGTGATTCGCGCCGGGGCTCGGACGGTCAATGTCCCCGACACCACAGGCTACGCCATCCCCTCGGAGTTTGGCGCGCTCGTGCGCTATCTCGTGGAGCACACCGAGGGAGCGGATCAGGTGATCTGGAGTGCCCACTGCCATAACGACCTGGGCCTGGCCGTGGCCAATTCGCTCGGGGCTGTGGCCAATGGCGCCCGACAGGTGGAGTGCACGATCAACGGCATCGGGGAGCGGGCCGGCAATACCTCTCTGGAAGAGGTGGTGATGGCCCTCAAGACGAGGAGAGACCTCTTTCATCTGGATACCCACGTGGTGACCGAGCAGATCTATCCGACCTCCCGTCTGCTCTCCCAGATCACGGGTATCCCGATCCCGATCAATAAGCCGATCATTGGGGACAATGCCTTTGCCCACGAGGCCGGCATCCATCAGGATGGCATCCTCAAGCAGAAGCTCACCTATGAGATTATGACCCCGGAGTCGGTCGGGATCAGCGGCAACCGTCTGGTGCTGGGGAAGCACTCGGGCCGCCACGCCTTCGATCAGAGGCTCAAGGAGCTGGGTTTTCATCTTGACAAGGGGGACATGAACCGCGCCTTTCTCCGTTTCAAGGAGTTGGCCGACAAAAAGAAGGAGGTCTACGACGAGGATATCGAGACGATCGTGGCCGAGGAGATCTTGCGCCTGCCGAGCCGGCCGGACCGCTACGAGCTCCTCTACCTCAACGTGAATTCCAGCTCCAACGCCATTCCTTCGGCTACGGTGAAGGTGCGCGTGGACGGGCAAGAATGCCTGGATCACGCCACCGGCGATGGCGTCGTCGATGCCTGCTATAAGGCGATCGCCAAGATCACCGGCTCGCGCTCGCGCCTGGTGCGCTACTCGGTCAAGGCGATCACCGGCGGGACCGATGCCCAGGGAGAGGTCTCTTGCCTGATTGAGGACGATGGCGTCCAGGTCTCAGGCAAAGGGGCGCACACCGACATCATCATGGCCAGCGCCCTGGCCTATATCCATGCCCTGAACCGGCTGGAATATCGCCGGCAGTGTCGCCAGCTCGTCGGCCGGGAAGGGCCATAGACCTTAGAGTGAATGAGGTGTCTCGTTGAATTACAAGATAACTGTATTGCCCGGAGACGGGATCGGGCCTGAGGTGATGAGCGTCGGGACCCAGCTCCTGAGCCAGGTCGCCTCCCTCCACGGCTTTGAGGTGGAGCTGGAGGAGGCGCTGGTCGGCGGGGCTTCCATCGACGCCTATGGCAAGCCGCTCACCGAATCGGTGCTGCGATTGGCACAGAAGAGCGACGCGGTCCTGCTCGGCGCGATGGGCGGCCCGAAGTGGGATGGATTGGACTATTCCATCCGCCCCGAGCGCGCCCTCCTGGCCCTGCGCCAGGAATTGGCCCTCTTTGCCAATCTCCGTCCGGTAAGGCTCTTCTCCGCTCTGGTCTCGGCCTCGACCCTGAAGCGAGAGGTGGTGCAGGGGACGGACCTCCTGGTGGTGCGGGAGCTGACCGGCGGGATCTATTTTGGCCAGCCTAAGGGGATCACCCGTCTTCCCGACGGCACGGAGCGCGGCGTCAATACCGAGGTCTACACGACCCCGGAGATCGAGCGCATCGCCCGCGTGGCCTTCGAGGCGGCGCGCAAAAGGCGCAAGAAGGTGACGTCGGTAGATAAGGCCAATGTCCTGGAGGCGACAGAGCTGTGGCGCAGGGTGGTGACCCAGGTCCATAAAGGCAATGGTTATGGGGATGTCGAGCTGGGGCACATGCTGGTGGATAACTGCGCCATGCAGCTCATCCGCGATCCGCGCCAGTTTGACGTGATCCTTACGACTAACATGTTCGGCGACATCCTGAGCGACGAGGCCGCGATGCTCACCGGCTCGATCGGCATGCTCCCCTCGGCCAGCCTGGGCGGGAAGGCCCGCCTGCCTGGGCGCGGGCAGGCAGGGATGTACGAGCCGGTCCACGGCAGCGCGCCGGATATTGCCGGTAGAGATCTGGCCAACCCGCTGGCGACGATCCTGACCGTAGCCCTGATGCTGCGCCACTCGCTCGATCAGACTGGGGCCGCGGATGAGATAGAAAAGGCGGTGGAGGCGGTTCTCAACCAAGGGTATCGCACGGCCGATATTCAGGAAAAGGGCTGCCGGCTGGTGGGATGCAAGGAGATGGGACGGCTGGTTAGAGAAAAGGTTCAAGGGATAAAGGGTTGAAGAGTTAAAGGGTCGTGAAGAAAGAGAAGTATAACGTTGCGGTCGTCGGCGCCACAGGCGCCGTGGGCGAGCAGATGCGGGAGATCCTGGAAGAGAGGCTCTTTCCTGTTGGCGAGCTCCGTCTCCTGGCCTCGGAGAGATCCGCCGGCCAGCGCCTTGATTTCCGCGGCGAGAAGATCCGCGTCGAGGTCGTCAGGGAGGACTCTTTTGACGACACCGACATCGCGCTTTTTTCTGCGGGGAGGAGCGTGAGCGAGAAGTTCGCGCCGCTGGCGGTCTCAGCCGGCAGCGTGGTTATAGATAACAGCCCTCAGTTTCGCATGGAACCCGATATCCCCCTCGTCGTTCCGGAGGTCAATGCCAAGGAGATCGCGCGCTATAAAAACCGGGGCATCATCGCCAATCCCAACTGCTCTACGATTCAGATGGTGGTAGCCCTCAAGCCGATCCATGACGCGGCCCGCCTCCGGCGGGTGGTGGTCTCCTCCTACCAATCGGTCTCCGGTGCGGGACGCATGGCCATGGAGGAGCTAAGCCGGCAGACCATTGCCCTCTTGAACGGCAAAGAGCCTAAGAAGGCGAAGCTTCCGCACCAGATCGCCTTTAACTGCATCCCCCATATAGACGTCTTTCTGGAAGGTGGCTACACCAAGGAAGAGATGAAGATGGTGCACGAGACCCGTAAGATTTTAGCGGAGCCCTCGCTCCGCGTCACCGCCACTGCCGTGCGCGTGCCGGTCTTCTGCGGCCACTCCGAGTCGGTCAATATCGAGACCGAGAAGAAGCTCACGGCCAGAGAGGTTCGGGCCATCCTGCGCGAGGCCCCGGGGATCCTCCTCTGCGACGAGCCCGAGAACAACGTCTATCCCATGCCGATCGATGCTGTGGGCCAGGACGCCACTCTGGTGGGAAGGATCCGCGAGGATGACTCGGTCCCCAACGGGATCAACCTCTGGATCGTGGCCGATAACCTGCGCAAGGGCGCGGCCCTCAACGCCGTCCAGATCGCCGAGATCCTGATAAGGGACTACTTGTAGGTCTTGGTAATGGCTCCGGTACGCAAGGTGCACCGCAATACAAATTCATTGCCGCTGAACCAGCGGCGCCGCCGTCGTCCGTCGCGGGTTAAGAGGCCGCCTGTTTCTCCCACAACTCCTGCTGAGCGACTTAAGCTAGCTTTGGAGCTTTCGGATTTCTGTCTCGCCTTGCGTGACGCGGGCCGTCGGAAGCGGTAATGGAGCAGCGATTCGCTCCCGTGTTAGACACGCTGCGGAAGCTCTTCGAAGGCGCCTCTACTTCTCTTCAGATTCCGATCCGCTTTGCTTTGATCGGCGGCCTGGCTGTGTCGGCTTGGGGGGTTGTGCGCGCGACTCAGGA
>Ga0184640_10000070_pt1 | contig 23566 bp, 17 predicted proteins | sample PLM31_200_b2_FD_133161 | JGI IMG/M metagenome (GOLD analysis project Ga0184640, IMG submission 133161) | Groundwater sediment microbial communities from an aquifer in East River, Colorado, USA - PLM3-1_200_b2 | ecosystem: Environmental > Terrestrial > Soil > Riparian zone | place: USA: East...
AAACTTCATCCCGAGATTCGTGTGAGCGTGCCGCCGGGATTGGAGGGGGGACGGATTCAGGTGGAAATCAGTGCCGCGAGCCGAGAAGAGCTCAGGCGCGCAAGCAAAAAATTGAGCGACGCAACCGAGAACGAATTGACGGCGGAGATCTTCACGCTGTTGTCCGGCGGGCGCGCGCAACCAGAGAAAAAGTAGTTTGACTGTTTTGCCATGACACCGTACCAACCGCAAGAAGTCATCGTCGAACGCGGCTCGGAGTCGAGTCCGATCTTTTGTAACCTGCGCCGCTCGTTGCCCCATGTTCCTTTTAAATTCGTTGAGGATATCTCGATGCGAAATGGCAACGGATCGGTGCCCGGTGACGGTTTCGGCGCCGCGAAAAGAAAAATTTATCTGGCCAAGCACAAAGGCGAGTTTTTCAAGAAATGTCCCGGCAGCGGAGGACAGGTCTGCTGCAACTATTTCGTCATAAACTTCGCGAGCAACTGCCCGATGGATTGCAGCTATTGTTACCTGCAGGAATATTTGGCGGACAATTCGGCGCTCAAGGTTTTCAGCAACGTGAGCGATTTGATCGACGAAGCTGACCGGACGTTGAAGAAGCATCGCGGCGTGTTTTTCCGCGTCGGCACCGGCGAGATCACGGATAGTCTGGCCCTCGAGCCGTACATCGGGATGGCCGCCGAACTGGTCCCGTACTTCGCTGAACAGCCGAACGTTCTCCTGGAGCTTAAAACTAAAAGTGACTGCGTCGATGGTTTGCTCAAGCTAGATCCGAAAGGCCGGGTCGTTGTCGCATGGTCGATGAATCCGCAAAGCGTCATCGATCATGACGAACATGGCACCGCGTCTCTGAGCGAACGGCTGAACGCAGCGCGGCGTTGTCAGGACGCCGGCTACCGATTGGGCTTTCACTACGATCCGATGATCGAATATTGCGGTTGGGAGATGGATTACCAGGGGATGATCGAGCAAACTTTTGCCAGCGTTGATTGGCGGCGTGTTGCGTGGCTTAGTTTGGGCGTACTCCGCAATACACCTGGCCTCAAGCGGATCATGCGCGGACGATTACAGCCAACTCAGCTTTTGACCGGTGAACAAGTGCTATGCCCCGACGGCAAGTTGCGCTATTTCCATCCTCTGCGGGTCGACATGTACCGCAAGATGGTAAAGTGGATTCGCCGCACGGCACCGACCGTAAAGATATATCTTTGCATGGAATCGCGTGAGGTCTGGGAACAGGTATTCGGCTATGCTCCCACATGCGAAAAAGAGCTTGGCAACGAACTATCAAATTTTGGATTTTAGATTTTGGATTTTTGATTGAGGAAAGGATGAACGTGCCGTTTCTTGTTAATCTAAAATCGGCAATCCAAAATCCAAAATGAATAAAGATAGCCCCATCGGCGTGTTTGACTCCGGCATCGGCGGTTTGACGGTCTTGCATCAGATTCTTCAATCTCTGCCCCATGAGAACACCGTGTATCTGGGCGACACTGCGCGATCACCCTACGGTACGAAATCGGTTGAGACCGTATTGCGCTATTCTTTCGAGAATAGCCGGTTTCTTGTCGAGAAAGGGGTCAAAGTCGTGGTCGTGGCGTGCAACACGTCAAGCGCCGTCGCCTTGGGACCGTTGAAAGATAAATTATCGATTCCCGTGATCGGAGTCATCGAGCCGGGTGTGCGCCGAGCAATCCAATCCACGAAAACCAAGAGAGTCGGAATCATCGGCACCGAAGCCACGATCCAGAGTGGCGCATACACACGCGCGCTCAAAGCAGTAGATCCTGCGATCGAAGTGTACAGTCGGTCGTGCCCTCTCTTCGTGCCTTTGGTCGAGGAAGGTTGGACGGATAACGAAGTCGTCGACATGACTGTGAATGCCTATCTCGGAAGTCTCAAGCAAAGCGGCATCGACACCTTGATTCTCGGCTGCACCCATTATCCTTTACTCAAAAAAGCGATTCGAAAGTTCATGGGCAGCGGTGTTCGTCTGGTCGACTCCGCCGAAGAGACCGCCAAAGAAGTGGAATCGATCCTCAAAAAAGAGGCGATCGCCAAAAAGACCGGGAAGGCAGTACACAGCTTTTTTGTTACCGATGCGCCCGACCGCTTCATCAAAGTAGGCCGCCGGTTTCTCGGCGAAAAAGTCGAATCGGCGGTGCGGATCGAGCGCTGACGACTTCTCAAGGTTGACTTTAAGTTGGCCGGTGAATTGTGTATCTTGTAAAAGCCGGGCAACCTAAAAATCTCCTCAGCTTCTAAAGGCGTAGGGAGAAAATTCAGGGCATGATGGATTGGATCAAAAGGATCGTCGGGACGAAGAACGATCGCGAGATCAAACGAATTCGTCCCTTCGTCGACGACATCAACAAACTCGAGCCGGACTATCAGCGATTGAGCGACGAAGAGCTCCAGGCCAAGACCGAGCAATTCAAAAAGCGCATTGATGAAGCGACCGCAAACCTGAAAAAGGAGCTGGAAGAAGCGCGCAACGAAGGTACGAACGGAGATCCGGACCGGCGCGAGGAGCTTAAAACACAGATCGAGGAAGTCGATAAGGAGTTACGTCAAAAAGAAGCCGAGGTTCTCGCTGCGCTGCTGCCCGAAGCGTTCGCGGCCGTGCGCGAGGCTTCACGACGCTCCATCGGCTTGCGCCCTTTCGATGTTCAATTGATCGGCGGTGCCGTGCTGCACGAGGGCAAGATCTCCGAAATGAAAACCGGCGAAGGAAAGACGTTGGTCGCGACTTTGCCGCTCTATTTAAACGCGCTCACCGGGCGCGGCGTGCATCTGATTACCGTCAACGACTATCTCGCCCGCCGCGACGTACAATGGATGGGCCCGATTTATCACAAGTTGGGTCTGACCGTCGCGTCGATCGTTCACGAGGAGAGCTATCTATTCGATCCAACCTACATTACCAAGGACTACCGTTTTCTCAGTTTACGACCGATCACCCGGCAGGAAGCTTATCTCGCAGATATCACTTACGGCACCAACAACGAATTCGGCTTCGATTATCTGCGCGACAATATGAAGTTTTCGTTGGAGGAATATGTCCAGCGTGAGCTCAATTACGCGGTGGTCGATGAGGTCGATAATATCTTGATCGACGAGGCGCGCACGCCTCTAATCATTTCCGGACCGGCGGAAGAATCCACCGACAAGTATTACAACATCGATCGGATCATTCCCAAGCTGCAACGGGGCGCGGTGATTCAAGGCGACCCATCGCAGGAGGATCGCGCCGCCATCGAGGCGAAGGGCGATTACACGGTCGATGAAAAGAGCCGATCGGTGACGCTGACCGAAACCGGCGTGGCAAAAGTCGAGCGATTGCTCGGCGTGCACAATCTCTACGACCCGCGCCAAATCGATACGCTGCACCACGTGCAGCAGGCGCTTAAAGCGCATGCGATATTTAAGCGCGACACCGATTATGTCGTAAAAGATGGAGAAGTGATCATCGTCGACGAGTTTACCGGTCGGCTAATGCCGGGCCGGCGCTGGTCGGATGGTTTGCACCAGGCGGTGGAAGCGAAGGAGCGTGTCCATATCCGCGAAGAAAACCAGACCCTCGCCACGATCACGATTCAAAACTATTTCCGCATGTACAAGAAGCTCGCCGGCATGACCGGAACCGCGGATACAGAGGCTCCCGAATTCAAAAAAATCTATAAATTAGATGTCACCGTGATTCCGACCCATCGCACGATGGTGAGAGATGATCTCCCGGATGTCGTCTATCGTACCGACAACGAGAAGTATGAGGCGGTCGTCCAGGAAATCGAAGAGCGCAACAAGAAAGGGCAGCCGATCCTGGTTGGGACGACTTCAGTGGCGAAGTCCGAAAAGCTCTCGCGCATGCTCAAGAAGAAAGGCATCAAGCACAACGTCCTCAATGCCGTGAATCACGAAGCGGAGGCCAGCATCATCGCGCAGGCCGGCAGGCACAATGGCGTGACGATCGCGACTAACATGGCGGGACGCGGCACCGACATCTTGCTCGGCGGTAATGCCGAGTTTCTCGCGCGCTCCGATATGGAAAACGAATGGATCAGCCGCGCGTCGAAATTGCCGATGCAAGGCGCGGCGCGCTATGAGGATGCGCTCAGAGAGCTGAGGGAAAAATACGAAGAAGAGGTGCAGAGGGCGGAGAAAAAATATGTCACGGAAGGAGAGCTCTTCGAGCAAAAGCGCGGCGAGGCTTTGAAGCGGACCACGGAACTGCAGCGCGAGATCCGCGCAGTTTCACCGTTTCGCGAGGCGCGCGAGCGTTATGAAGATCTTTCGGCTACCGAGTTGATCGACGCGCTCCATCGCATGCGGCCGATACCCGACGCGTACTTGAAGGCCAAACAGGTATTCGAAGCGGCGGTCTTGAATGCCAGAAACGGCGACGCGCCTGAGATTTCAGCGGAATTCGAGGAATCGAGGCAGGATTTCACAGCGGCTTTAGAGCGATGGCAACAAAACGGCGGTGAGCGGCAAGGTCTGATGGAAGCGCTCGATGAGCGGCGCCGAGTTTACGAGCAGCGGCTGATCGATCTTGAATTCGAAAATACGCGGGCTGTATTGACCCATGGTGAGCATGCGGAAATGGTGTCCGAATACGAAACAGCGCACCACGCTTTTGAGCAAGCCGAGGCGAGCTGCGAAGAAATTCGCCTGCCGTACGAACAATCGATACAACAAGCGCAGCAGAACTACGAGACCAAACGGCAGGAATACCTTCGGATGGTGCAAGGAGTACGCGAGCAGTTAGAGAAAGCGCCCGATGAATTCCGCCAGCGATTCGACGAGATCTTGGCAAATTACACTAACGTCTGCGCGCACGAGAAGGAAAAAGTCATCGCAGCCGGCGGATTGCATATTTTGGGCACCGAGCGCCATGAAAGCCGGCGCATTGATAACCAATTGCGCGGCCGCGCCGGACGCCAAGGTGACCCCGGATCGTCGCGTTTCTATCTCTCCTTGGAAGACGATTTGATGCGGATTTTCGGGGCGGACCGGATTCAAGGCATCATGAGCCGATTGGGCATGGAGGAAGGGGTGCCGATCGAACACGGCTTGGTGACGCGCGCCATCGAGAACGCGCAGAAGAAAGTGGAAGGTCACAATTTTGACATCCGCAAGCATTTATTGGAGTACGACGACGTATTGAACAAACAGCGCGAGGTGATTTATACCTACCGGCGCGACGTGCTCAAGGGCGAGGCGCTCAAAGAACAGGTCTTGGAGATGGCCGAAGGGCTCGCCGAAGAAATCGTTGGTCGATACGCCGAAAATGATACCCATTCATCGGAATGGGACCTGAATGGATTGCGCGAAGGAATCAATCATCAGTTCAACTTGCGTCTAGAAATGAGTCGAGACGAGGATGATCTGACGGAAGACGGCCTAGTCGAGATGACCCATCAAAGAGTCGTCAAAGCTTACGAAGATAAAGAAGCGCGATTCGGCGCGCCGATGCTGCGGCAACTGGAAAAGATCATCATGCTGCAGACCATCGACACACTGTGGAAAGACCATCTTCTAAACATGGACCATCTGAAGGAAGGTATCGGCTTGCGCGGTTACGGACAGAAAAACCCTCTTCAGGAATATCAGAAGGAAGGGTTTGACATGTTCGAGGACATGAAACGTCGCATCGAAGAGGATGTCGTGCAAAAATTATTCACCGTGGAATTGGCGCGCGAGAGCGTCGCGCCGGAAATCGAGTTGCAGCAGCCGCGGCCGCAAAGAGTGGTATTGAGTCACGGTGAAGGGCCGATCGCGGCGCGTCCCAGTGGTCCAACAAAACGGGATGTCGATAAGGTCGGCCGTAACGATCCCTGCCCATGCGGCAGCGGTAAAAAATACAAACGATGCCACGGTAAGTAGTTCCCAGCTCCTTCGCCGCAAGTCTTGCGCGGCGTCCGTTAGAGCAATCGTTTAATGGGCGGCTATCGCTGCGGGAGTAATGGCGTGTTCGTCCTCATGATTCGATCGCGACGGGACGTTGTTGCCTGCACCCAGTTTGATAATCCGGTCCTTGTACCCGTGTAGATTTTTGGTGGCGTTTCTAGTGTCGACGACCAGTTTTGCCGCTTCGACGATCTCATGAATGTCATATGCGCTATGGTCGGTGAGAATAACGACGCAATCATGTTGAGCGATCTCCACGCGGCTGGCATCAACGGATTTGAGCTTGCTGGCGCCCAACCGCAGCGTCGGGACCAGCGGATCATTGTAAGAGAGAATCGCGCCCTTGTCGGCCAAAAGACGCATGACATCGAGTGCGGGTGATTCGCGACAATCGCTGACATTCTTCTTGTATGCCACGCCGAGAATCATGATCTTGGAACCGCGAATGCTTTTCGATGCGCGATTGAGCCCATCGGCAACCAAAGTGGCGACAACAGAAGGCATCATACCATTGATCTCTGACGCAAGGCCGATGAAGCGCGCCTGAAAGTTGAGCGCCTTAAGTTTCCACGCCAAATAATGCGGATCGATCGGGATGCAATGGCCGCCTAGCCCCGGTCCAGGATAAAACGGGATGAAGCCGAAGGGCTTGGTGGCGGCCGCGTCGATCACTTCATAGACGTCGACTCCCAACAGATCGCACATGAGGGCGAGCTCATTGACCATGCCAATGTTCACGCTGCGAAAGGTATTTTCCAGGAGTTTCACCATCTCGGCGCATTTTGTGCTACTCACGGGGACGACGCGCTCAATGAACTGGGAGTAAAACAACCGGGCAATTTCGCTGCATTGCGCTGTGATTCCACCGACGATCTTGGGCGTATTGCGAGTATTGAAGCTGGCGTTGCCCGGATCAATTCGTTCGGGAGAGAAGGCGACGCAAAAGTCGGCGCCGACTTTTAGACCTGCGGCTTCCAATTCCGGCACGATCAGTTCGTCCGTGGTTCCGGGATAGGTCGTGCTTTCCAGGACGATGAGCTGGCCTGCATGCAAGTATTTGCGGATTTCTTTGGTTGCCGAAAGGATGAAAGAAATATCCGGATCACGGCTCTTGCTCAGCGGCGTCGGCACGCAGATGCTCACCGTGTCGGCGTTTCTGAGCACGCTGAAATCGCTCGTAGGTTTAAATCGACCCGATTGCACGGCGTCGGCGACGATACTTTCGGAAACATCCGCAATATAAGAGTTACCCTGTTTGAGAGCGGCAATTTTGTTTTTATCGAGATCGATGCCGACGACATTGAAGCCGGCCGCCGCGATCTCCATCGCCAGGGGAAGGCCCACGTAACCGAGCCCGATTACGGCCGCGGTTGCCTGGCGATTCTCGATTTTAGCCTTGAGCGCGTTCAAATTAGCAGACCTCCCGTGTCTTGATTTGTGCCTTTCCGGCCGCGCGGAGCATTTTAAACTCTTGGAGCCGAATATTGTATTTCTCAATGAGCTCGTAAAGATTGACCCGGCTGATTCCCAGTTCACGCGCGGCGCGGCTGACGATACCGCCGTTGCGGGATAAGGCTTTCTTGACGAAATCCATCTCGATGGCCTTCTTGGCGAACTTTAAGTTGACATCGGTTGGAATCTGATCCAGCGCAAAACCCAAGTCGCTCGGCTTTAGAACCGATCGCGGACTCAAAACAATCGAGCGACTGATTGAATTCTCCAGCTCGCGAACGTTTCCCGGCCATGGATGCATGAGCAGCGCGCCTTCGGCTTCCGGCGACAAAGTCATCGGCGCCTTACGGTGCTCTTTGCAGAATTTCTTCAGAAAGTAGTGCGCAAGAGGTACAATGTCTTCTTTTCTATCACGTAACGGCGGCATGTCGAGCGGTACGACTTTGAGCCGATAGTAGAGGTCTTCACGGAAGACCCGGTTCTCCATGTCTTTTTTCAAATCCCGGTTTGTTGCGGCGATGATGCGGACATCGACGTCGATCGGTTGCGTACTGCCGACTCTCTCGATTTTGCGATCTTGCAAAAAACGCAGCAGCTTCACCTGGAGCGGCGGAGCCAGTTCGCCGATTTCATCCAAGAACAAAGTGCCGGTATGCGCCAGCTCGAATTTTCCCAGCTTCTGGGCATGAGCCCCAGTGAAAGATCCTTTCTCGTGGCCGAATAATTCGCTCTCCAACAGATTTTCGGGAATCGCGCCGCAATTGACGACGACAAACGGGCTATTCTTTCTCTGGCTTTGTAAATGGATTGCGTGAGCAACCACCTCTTTGCCGGTGCCGCTTTCGCCGCAGATCAGCACCGAAATATCCGATACGGCGACACGCTCGATAAAGCGGAATATTTCCTTGATGCTTTTGGACGTTCCGACCATACCATGAAGCCCGTCCGAAAACACGTGATCACTTTGCTGCACCTTGTGGTTTAACTCATGGATATGGAACGCGCGCTTGATCATGACCCTTAATTCTTCAAGTCGGACCGGTTTAGCGTAGTAATCGAACGCGCCGAGTTTAACGGCTCGCATGGCGTTTTTCTCGTCGTCGTTACCGGTCACGACAATCGCCCGCGTCGAAGGTTCATGAGAGAGAAATTGTTCCAAAAGGCGCATGCCGCCAAGATCCGCTGGGTTGTGCGGATTCAACGACAGATCCAGAGTGACTACAGGCGGCTTTTCATTCTCGAAGATGCTCATCGCCTCACCCTCGTCTGAAGTCGTAAACACGTCGTAGTCCGATTCCAGCGACCAGCGCATTTGCTTTAAAATATTTTCCTCATCGTCGACTAATAGGATTTTCGGTTTCACTTCACTCTTTCCTTTCTCGTCCTCGAACTAGAGCGTCGGCAATTCGACCTCGACGCGCGTGCCGGCGTTGACCTGACTTTCGATGCGAATCTGTCCTCCATGGACTTCAATAATCGAGCGTGTATGGCAGAGACCAATTCCCATCCCCCTTTCCTTGGTGGTCTGAAAAGGGCGAAATAGCGTTTCCAGTCGTTCGGGCGGGATACCACAACCGGTATCACGAATCGAGGTGGTAATTTTACCAGCTACCTCTTCCGATACGGTAATCTCCACGGCGCCTTGTCCGTTGGGTAGACTTTGAATCGCGTTGAGAAGCAGGTTCGTAAAGGCTTTTTGGAGCAGCTCGGCATCGCCGGATATTACCGGCAGTTTACTTTTCGATGGAAACGTCGTCATTACCTTGACGCCGTGTCGCTGGCCGATTTTAAGATCATCGAAGGTGGTGGTGAGTATTTCCAGAATGTTGACGGGTTTTTGTTTGAGTGAGAATTGGCCTCTCTGGACCGAGAGACTCGCGATCAGGTTGATCATTTTGTCCGTGGTCTGGCTGAAAGTCGCGAACGCGTCGGTGACAAAATTCGGATTGTGGCTATGATGTTTGGCGTTCTCTAGCGTCATTCCTTGTAGCGTGGCGAGGTTCTTTAAGTCGTGAAGAATGAACGACGCGAAGCGATTGAACGATTGCCACTCTCGCGAGAGCAAGAGCTCTTCCGAGAGTTTATGGTTTAAGATCAGATGGCTCAGTTGATTGCTCACGCTCAACAAGAATTGATCGTCTTCCGCTGACAACTTTTCACCGCCCGGCTGCGCGCCTACGCCCAGCAAGGCCAAAACTTCGTTGCCTTTTTCCACCAACACCAAACGTTGAATTCCCAATTCTTTTAGAGGCTGAATCTTATCGATCGGAAAATGATTCGTCGCGATCGCCATGGCATCCGCCGGCACGGTAAGGACGATTGAATTCTTGTCGGGACTGCGCGAGCGATCCAACCGAAGCGGGAGTGAATGTGCCATGGCGTCTGATGCTCGATCATGAGAGTAGGCTAGATTATAGGTTTCCGACGTCGTTGAGCGGAGCCAAAAAGCCACCTGCCGAACAAACATTGCGTCTGCGACAAATTCGGCCACGCGTGGCAGAACGTCTCGAATGTTGAGTGAACCACCGGACTTGTCGGAGAATTTCATCCACATGCCCCGATAATCGTATTTGTTGTGGAAAAAGTGTCTGGTGATGAACCCTCGCACCGAGCTGTGAAAACCCGGAGACAAATAAAAAGTAAGAAAAAGCCCGACTAAAACGAAGACCGCAGCAGGAAGCACGGTGTTAAATCCGTGCGGTTGCAGCCAGCGAAGAATGTCAAGAACGCTTCCTGAAATAATCAAATAAAAGAGCGCTGTGATCGCGGAGAAGCCGCCGAATACGACGTTCCGGGAGACGCGAATCTTGACATCCCAGAACGGGTATTTCGCGGCGCCGTACACGAGAAAAACCAAACCAAAGAACATAACGGCGGCACCCGATTGCACCGTCGCGTACGAGATATAAGAGGACAAAAGAATGTTAACCGACAGGTAACTGAAATATACGATGAACCCGAGAAACGCGATCAAGAAGAACTTAAGCTCGTCTTTCTGTGATTTGTTAGCTTGTTGAAGCGTTTTGTCAAAACACATCAGCGCGAGCGCGCTCGTCGCGATCACGTTTAGAAAGTAATACCGCCAAATCTGATCGACAAGGATGATTGGCTGGTCCAAGATGCCGGTGGCCCACTCGATAAGCTGTCCTTCAAAGATCGCGCGAATAGCAAGAATGAGCAAAAGAAGCTGCAACACGTAATACGCAATCCAGATTCTTTGTCGGCGCACCGTGCCGGAGCACCCCAGGGTTTGGCTGAGCGGAACAACGCTGAGTGGCGTAAGAATCACTCCGATGACGATCAGTCTCGCACCGTGCGGTGAGTTGGGCCAATTACTAAAAAGGTAGGATCCTAATTCAAATGCGATCAGCGGCGTCAAACTGGCAATTAAATATGCGACGCTCGGGTGCCGTTTGATCTTTGTCAGTAAATAAAAAAACAAACAGGCCAACAGGACGAGATTAGCCGTCAGCAGCATATTCAGGTTAAAAATTGAATCCATCTCGCTTTAGGTGAAAAGAAAGAAAATTCTTCTTTTCGTGGAGCAAGTGGTGTGCCAAATATTTTGACGAGGAAATCGGAGTCAATCTTGGCGTTATAACTGAGAGCCCTTCGATACGATCTCGTCCCGTGTCCATTCATATTGTTAAGCGCAGGCGCTCGTTAATGGTCGCTTGAAACGTTTGAGGTATTCTGATTGTTTGAAGAACTTGTGAATGATTAAAGCCGGTATTTCGCCAAGAAGAGTACTATTGGGCAAATTCAAATTACTTTTTTGCTGACCATCGATGGGCCGTGCTCGGCATGGCCTTTCCGTATCGCCGCCCCGAAAGCAAATCGCTACGGACACGGCTGCCCGATTTGTTCGGGTTTGGAGTAACTCTGCCCGTCCCGACACACGCGCCGACTCAATTGATCTTTTAGGCGAGGGCGAGTCACGCTTCATGGGTGCGAACGTGGTGCTCGTTTCGGCTCTAGAACAAAATGTAAGAGGAGCTTACAGTAAGCTCAAGTAAGAATTCGGATGCTCTTGGAGCACTTCCAGAATAGTTATGTGATTTTAATCACTTACATCTACGGTGGCGGCGTCCGATTGGGTCCCTAATTAGTGTAAGAATTCGTAACAAATTTCTTGAATTTTGCTTCATGATATGGCAAAAATGACATCTAGTTTTAACGCCTGTCGTGCTTCAATTCCTTAGCAAGGGGGCTGTGTTTGTCGCGCGTTTCTAAGCAAGCGACTGATGTCGATTCTGTTTCGGAGGCCTCCCCGGTATCCGCGCACTCCAGACCATTTATTTCGTCGGGCGTCACAGGAATGGGTAACCATTGGGATGAATCCCTTAGCCCCTCGCCTGGCATCGCTTACGAGTGCTCGTCTGATTTAAAAGTTTTAACTCTTTCCGCGAATGCTGCCGAGTTGATTGGCATTAAACCACAAAGGCTGCTCGGAAGTCGAATTTTATGGGGTGAGAGACTGCTTCCAGAAGATCGCCGAAGGCTTGTGGCGCGGCTCGACGAGCTCACCGAGCCGGACGTGGCGTTAGAGGTACACAGATTAATCGATGATCGCGGATTGCCGGTTTGGGTGTGTCACAGTTTTAGAAAAGTCCGCACAAATAACGATACCGTCATCCGGGGGTGCTTGATTCCGCTGCCAAAAGATTTCAACGAAAAAATTTTCGGCAGTGGCTCCATTGCGCAGTTTGTCCATAAGATCGGTAATCACTTCCAATTGATCAATCTTTTGATCGGTTCTTTAAGACGGGGCGGGAAAGCAATCGATGAAATAGAGTCGTTGCAGCAAACTGTCGACAGCGCCGCCGAATTTACTCGGACTTTCTTGCATTACAGCCAAACTCCGAGCAGCATGTCGGAAGTCGACCTCGGCGAAGTTCTTCGCTCCGTGCTTTATTTGAACGTCCCGCGGTTTATCGAAAGAAAAGTGAAGTTCGAGGAACTTATCCAAGAATCGCTAAGCGGCACGCTCGTGAATGGCGACCCATTTCTATTGGAGCTCGCATTCGGCGCGATTTTACGAAACGCGCTCGATGCTACAACGAGTGGGGATCGCGTCACTGTGAGTGGCAAGCGTCAGGTCACAGGTTCTCCGGCAAGGTCGATCGCGCGAATTTCGATCGTCGATACGGGAATTGGCATCGAGCAGGAATCTTTAGAGAAAGCCACGATGCCTTTTTTTTCCACAAAGCCAGAACGAGATGGGCTCGGCTTAAGCATGGCGATGAGAATCTTCGATACTCATGGTGGTTTGTTGAGTATTTCAAGCACGAAGGGCCACGGGACTGAAGTAGAAGTCGTGCTTCCCGTGTGTGACACGACGGACTGCGTTGATCGATAACAAAGTTCGCACAGGAGCTCTCGGGGAGTTATGTACAACGTTTTAATTGTTGAAGACCACGATCGATTGCGGGAGCAACTCGGTCAGTTCTACGAGCAGGATGGCTTCCGGGTTTCCACGGCGTCGTGCGGAGAAGAAGGCGTTAAGAGGCTCGCCGAAGAGAAATTTGCGATCGTCGTCTCAGACGTCAAGATGCCTGGAATGGACGGGTTTCAGCTTGCCCGCCATGTCCGCGAAAAATACTCGGACACGGACGTTATTCTGATCACTGCCTTCGGCAATATCAAACAGGCGGTCGAAGCGATGAAGCTTGGCGCCAGCGACTACATCACGAAGCCGTTTCAACCCGAGGCGATTCGATTGGTCAGTGAAAAGCTTATCGAAAAACGGCGATTGATGGACGAGGTTCGCGAGCTGCGGCAAAAGGTACAGGACGAGCATCATCTTGAAAACATTCTCAGCAAGAGTCCGAAGATGCTAAAGGTCTTCGATCTTATCAGGTCTCTCGCCGAAACAGATTCAGGAGTCATGATTACGGGCGAGACCGGCACGGGGAAAGAGTTGGTGGCTCGCGCCATCCACAACCTGAGCCGGCGCAAAGCAAAACAATTCGTCACGATCAATTGCGGCGCGTTCCCTGACACCCTTTTGGAAAGCGAGCTGTTTGGCTACGAAAAGGGCGCGTTTACGGGCGCGGTACAGAGCCGTGCCGGAAAGATTGAATTGGCCGATGGTGGAACCCTTTTTCTCGACGAAATCGAAACCATGGCGGCACCGATGCAAGTCAAGCTCTTAAGAGTGCTACAAGAACGAGAAGTCGAACGTCTGGGTGGCAATCGAAAAGTAAAAATCGACATGCGGGTGGTTGCTGCGACTAACGTCGATTTAAAGCTTTGCCTCGCCCGCGGCACCCTCAGAGAGGATTTTTATTATCGAATCAATGTGATTCCGCTGCAGCTGCCGCCTTTGCGCGAAAGACTCGAGGACCTGCCGGTTCTCATCAATCATATTCTCGGCAAACACCCCGTGGCGCAAGAAAAAAGGATCAAACAAGTGGGGCCTAGGGTTCTCGACCAAATGCTGGCCTATCACTGGCCGGGTAATATTCGGGAACTTGAGAATATTCTGGAGCGCGCTATAGTCAAGTGCCAAGGCGAATTGATCGAAGACGTTGATTTGCCGGCGCCTCCGCAAAGAATTATTGATCGCCAGTACTCGGGCGATGGCAACGGCGATATGTCGCTTAAACAATGGTTGCTGCGCAGCGAAAAAGACTATCTAAGAAGCCTGCTGATCAAACATAAAGGTGCTATTTCCTCGACGGCGAGTGAGGCCGAGGTTGACAACAAGACGCTCTACAGAAAGATGAGGAGGCATGGGCTGCACAAGGAATCGTTCAAAGAATTAGGCTGAGTGTAGCTTTTTCGTGGCGCCGGTCATCGGGTGTTCGTTGCCATTCACTATTGTGCGCCGCATCGGCGAATGACCTCTCTTCATCCGCCAGCACCCTATTCACGAACGTATTAAGATTAATTGTTGCGCATCAAGTCCGGCATGATCGGGCTGCGTCGCATGTCATGACGCGGCCTTCCGCCACGTTCGAATTCGCGCCTCTATTCGCAAGTGAGTCACAGCGAAGAAAACGGTGATGAACACCGTTGAATTTCCCTGCTGTCACTTACGAGGGCAAAACTGCCCACTTCAACCCAAACCTCGAAAGATAGGGCATAATGGATTCCTGAGTCATTAATTATCCATTGAAAATTACACAGGAAAATATAGAGGTCTGGCTAAAATGGCGCACGCCTTTCGTGGCTCGGAATTTGCGGTTTTCGCCCGCGATGGCAATCCTAGTCTGTATCACCCTAAAAAGGTGTGTCTCGACCGGCGATTCGGTCCGCCGGTGAAAGACAGATACCTAGTCAATGACACTTCCTCAGCAATATCCGCGATTCGTTGGTCGTCAACAACCGCCCGCAATGCTCAAGGCGAGGTTCGCTGATGGCCTATAAGCTTCTCTCAGTGGTCGGAGCCAGGCCGAATTATCTGAAGATCGCCGCCATTTGCGAGGCGATCAATGAGCACAACCGGCGGCCCGGCGCCCGCGAAATCGAGCACACTCTGGTGCACACCGGACAGCAGTGCGACGCCAATATGTCGGACTTCTTCTTCAACGATCTTGAACTGCCCAGGCCGGACCTGTTTCTCGGCGTTGGGCCTGGCTCCCACACGGCCCAGACTGCCAAAGTGATGGAAGGATTTCAGGGTGTGCTACTGGCCGAGAAACCGAGCGTCGTGCTGGTCGCCGGCGATGCGAATGCGGCCGTCGCCTGCGCCTTGGTTACCAAAAAAACCTGTTGCTGCCGCACCGCTGAAGGAACCAACTTCATTGCCAAATTGGCCCACGTGGAAGCCGGGCTGCGAAGTTTCGACCGAACGATGCCGGAAGAAATCAATCGGGTCGTTACCGACTCGATCTCGGATTATCTTTTCACCACCGAAGAAAGCGCCAATCAGCACCTCATGCGCGAAGGCATTTCAGTCGACAAGATCTATTTTGTCGGTAACGTCATGATCGATACCTTGCTGCGGCATCTCGGCAAGGCTAAGGAATCGACGATTCTTAACGACCTCCAATTGAGCGACGGCGCCGAGGTGAAACAATACGCGATTCTGACGTTGCGCCGGCCCGGCAACGTCGATGACCCGCGCACTCTTGCCGGGTTGCTTCAAGCGTTTTTGGATGTCTCGCGTCACATGCCGATAATTTTTCCGGCGCATCCACGCACTTTGAAGCAAATTCAAGAGGCGGACTTGGGCGATTATTTCGTCGACCATTTTATGGCCGGCCCCGAGCCGTGGGATTCACGAGTGCGCATTCGGTTGGTGCCGCCGCTCGGATATATCGATTTTCTTCAATTGATGTCTCACGCCAAGGTCGTGCTGACGGATTCCGGAGGAATTCAAGAAGAAACCACGGTCCTGGGCATTCCCTGCGTTACCATGAGGGAAAATACCGAACGGCCGGTTACGTTGACACATGGCACTAACGTGCTGGTCGGCGCTGACCCGGAGAAAATCATTCGAGCAGTGACCGATGTCCTTCACGGCGTACGGCAACCAACGCTGCCTCCGCGTTTCTGGGACGGTAACGCGGCCAAGCGAATTATCCAGGTCCTCGCAGAAGATGCGCCACCGCCTCTCAAGTTGGCTGCGCCCTGGAGTGGGGCTGCGGCTGCCGAGAGTGATCGCTCGCCCAACTCTCCGAGATAGCGATTCGGCGTATGGCTAGGCCCGGCGCGAAGGTTTTTTTTGAACAGCAGTGGACCCAAGTAGCTTTCCCAGTATCGCGGTCGTTAGGGAGCACTAAAGATTAGCGTGCCGTCGTGACTCGTAAAACCGGGTCACGAATTCTTAGCATAGTGAAGGACTCTTCTGGTCGACTGGATTCAGCGAGTCTGTCTGAACCAAGCGCCGCTAATGCGGCAATGGCGGAAGCCTATCAATTTTGACCAATCTCAAGTAAAACGAGCTAGATTACCGGCAAATGGCTGCGATTTTGAAGGGACTCGTCTTGAGCGGTGGCCGCGGCACACGGTTGCGGCCGCTTACGCACACTGCGGCGAAACAACTCGTTCCGGTGGCGAACCGGCCGATCCTGTTTCACGTCTTGGACAATCTCAAAAACGCCGGCGTGGAGGAGGTTGGTATCGTCATCTCGCCGGAGACGGGCACTGCCGTGCGCGAAGCGGTCGGCAACGGCCACGCATGGCAAATGAAAATCGAATATATCTTGCAAGACGAACCTCTCGGACTTGCCCATGCCGTGAAAGTGGCCCGGTCCTTCTTAGGCGCTGATCCTTTCGTTATGTACCTCGGCGATAACTTGATCGGATCAGGGATTAAAACGTACCGAGATAGATTTGAGAAATCGGTGGCAGAAGCGTCGATCTTGTTGAAGGAGGTCGACAACCCGTCCAGCTTTGGCATCGCGGAGATCGACAGTTCCGGCTGTGTTATCCGCTTGGTAGAAAAACCCAAGGTGCCGCGGTCTAATCTCGCTCTGGTTGGTATTTATTTTTTCACGCCCGCTATTCACCAGGCGATTGACAGAATTGCTCCATCCTGGCGCGGCGAGCTCGAAATCACCGATGCGATACAAGTCTTGTTAGAAAATGGCGGCAAGGTTTTAAGTGATCGGATCGAGTCTTGGTGGCTGGATACCGGGAAGAAAGACGATCTTCTGACCGCGAATACCATTGTGCTAGACGAATGGGTCAAGCGGCGTATCGACGGCGATATCGACCCGCAAAGTCAAGTCGCCGGCCGCGTTCGACTTGGAGCCGGCAGCCGTGTTGTCAATAGCACGGTTCGTGGTCCGGTGGTCATCGGCGAAACCGTACTCATCGAGAATTCCTTTGTCGGTCCATTCACGTCGATCGGCAACGGTTGCCAAATTGTTTCGTCTGTCCTGGAACATTGCGTGTTGCTAGAAAATGCGCGCATTGAACATGTCGATCGCCTAGAAGACAGCTTGATAGGTAAGAATTCCGTCGTGCTCAAGGATCACAAAGGTCATCAAGCCTATCGGCTAATGATCGGTGACGATTCAGAAGTCCTGCTCTAATGGCTTTTAGCTTCAGTAGAACCGCCATTCCTGAAGTCGTCGTAATCGATCCGCAAGTGTTTGGCGACGAGCGCGGTTTTTTCATGGAAACGTACAAACGTTCCGAATTTGCCGCCGAGGGAATTAGTGAGACATTTGTTCAAGGCAACCACTCGAAATCTCTGAAGGGGACCCTGCGCGGGCTGCACTATCAGAAAGAGCCGAAGGCCCAAGGCAAACTCGTGCGGGCGCTCGCCGGCGACATCTACGACGTGGTCGTCGATATTCGGCGCGGCTCGCCCACCTACGGCCGATGGGTGGCCGTCTCGCTGTCATCGGCGAACCGGCTGATGCTCTACGTACCGCCCGGTTTTGCTCATGGGTTTTGCGTCGTCAGCGACGAGGCCGAAATTTCTTACATGACAACAGAAGAATATGCTCCCGCACTTGAAGCGGGTGTGATTTGGGACGACCCGGACTTAAGAATCGCATGGCCAATCGTGAACCCGCAGCTCTCCGACCGAGACCGCCGCTGGCCGTGCCTCAAAGACGCCGACGACAATTTCCCTTACCACTCAGAATCTTAGTTGTGCGCAGACATTTCAATTAGATCGACTCACGACGCATGAAGACCATTCTAGTTACAGGCGGCTGCGGTTTTATCGGCAGCAACTTCGTTCGGCTGCTGGCGCGAGAACCGGGCTGGAGGATTATCAATTTCGACAAGCTGACCTATGCCGGCAATCTGGAAAACGTCGCGGACGTCGCGTGCGATCGGACTAAGTTCGTTCAAGGTGATATCTGCGATCGTGCAGGCGTGGAAAGCATTCTCAAAGAGGAGAGACCGTGGGCGATTGTGAATTTCGCCGCGGAGTCGCACGTCGACCGAAGTATTCTCGACGCCTCGCCGTTTGTTCAAACCAATATCGGCGGCGTTCAGTCTCTTCTTGATGCGGTTCGCGCCCAACCGGTTGAGCGTTTTTTGCACATTTCCACCGACGAGGTCTATGGCGATAAAGAAGGGAGGGAAGCATCGACCGAAGAATCACCCTTGTCGCCGAGCAGCCCTTATGCCGCCACCAAGGCGGCCGCCGACCTTTTGTGCTTTTCTTATCGGCGGACTTATGGTTTGCCAGTCATCGTAACGCGCAGCTCGAATAATTACGGCCCCTATCAGTTTCCGGAGAAGTTGATCCCGCTGCTGATTCGAAACGGGTTGAATGACCTCGAATTTCCGGTTTACGGCGACGGCAAGCAGGTTCGCGACTGGCTTTACGTTGGGGATAATTGCCGGGCGATTCTCGGCGTGCTCGAAAAAGGACAGATCGGGTCGATTTACAATATCGGCACCAGCGAAGGGCGCACGAATCTCGACGTGGTTCAGGCGATATGCGCCGCGATTGCGCAACGCCTCGGCACGGACTTAAAAAGACTCGAGCATCGTATTCGCTCGGTCACGGATCGCCCGGGACACGACCGCCGCTACGCGATCGACACCTCAAAAATTCGCCGGGAGCTCGGCTGGCAGCCGAGCGTGGATTTTACCACGGGACTCAGACAGACCGTGGATTGGTATCTCGATCACGCGGACTGGATTGCGCATGTCACTTCGGGTGAGTATCGGAAATATTATGACTCGGTCTATGGCCAGGCTTGGGGCGGGGCGGGCTAAGGGCAAGGGGCATGGAGGAAGGCCGCAAGCCTTTGCTCTGTGCGAGACTGAATCTGTGACTCTATGCCCTATGGGCTCTGCTCTTTGCTAGTTTCATCGCGATGAACCGCCAGCGAATCACGATCTTCGGCAGCACCGGCCAGCTTGGCACTGACTTGGTCGAGGTGCTGCGGCAAGATTACAAGTTTGATGTCGTCGCGCTGAGCCATGCAGACGCCGGGTGCACGGACGCCGAGGCAGTTCGCCGGGTCTTGAATTCGGCACAGCCGCGAATCGTTATCAATTGCGCCGCCTACGTGCGCGTCGATGATTGCGAGGATCACGCTGACGACGCGTTTCGCGTGAACGCCATCGGCGCGCTGAATATCGCCAAGGCTTGCACCGAGATCGATGCGCTTTGTGTTTATATCAGCACCGATTACGTTTTCGATGGCGCTAAAGCGACGCCGTACATCGAATCGGACTCGACTTTTCCTCTCAATGTGTACGGCGCATCGAAGCTTGCCGGAGAACTTCTAATCCGGCAAACGGCGGCGCGCTGGCTGATCGTTAGAACCGCCAGCCTTTTTGGCAGGACCGGCGCGCGCGGCAAGGGCGGCAACTTTATCGAAACTATTCTCGCCAAGGCGAAAACCGGTGAACCGCTAAGCATCGTGAACGACGTGCGCATGTCGCCCACTTACGCGCGCGACGCCGCGTCCGGCCTGGCCGCTCTCGTCGAGGCGGGCGCGAACGGCATTGTTCATCTGACCAACGACGGCGCCTGTAGCTGGTATGAATTTGCGAAACAGGCCCTGGAGCTGGCGGGCCTGCGAGCTTGCCTCGAGCCGGTCTCGTCCAGCGAGTACCCGACCCGGGCGCGCCGCCCGAAGAACTCAGCGCTGCGGAGCGAGCGTTCCCTCGCTAAGCTTCGCTCATGGCAGGACGGATTAAAGGCATATTTGATAGAGAGGGGGCACATAGCTGGGAGCCCGGCGCCGGCCGCGGGCGCATCATGACTTCCCCGCGCAGTTTCGATGCCGCGGCCGCGAAGGACATGGGGGAGGCTGGCACGTTGCAGCCGGCAGAGGGCGGACAGCAAAGGCAAAGGGCAAATCGGCTGGCAACAGATAAAGATGCTGATGGCGAGCGCCAGGATTATCATCCCCTGTTACAACGAAGAAAAGCGGCTTGATGTCGCTAGCTTTAGCGACTTTAGAAGCGCATCGCACAGCATCGGCTTTTTATTCGTCGACGACGGCAGCGCGGACGGAACCCTCCGATTGCTGCAATCTTTGAACGCAGCCGATCCGGCCAGGTTTAAGGTGCTCCATCTGCCGCGAAACCACGGCAAAGCAGAAGCTGTCAGACAAGGCTTTTTATTGGCGATCGATTCGCATCCAGACTACGTAGGATTCTGGGATGCCGATCTGGCAACTCCGTTGGACGCGATCGGCGAATTCATCGACGTCGCAGAAAGCCGCCCGGACCTTGAAATGATCATTGGATCACGGGTTAAGCTTCTGGGGAGAAGCATCGAGCGACGCCCAATGCGCCATTACCTCGGACGGTTTTTTGCCACGACGGTTTCGATAGTGCTCGGCTTGGAGGTTTATGACACTCAGTGCGGCGCCAAACTCTTCAGGGTGTCGCCGTCCATCAAGGCGTTATTCGAACAACCCTTTCTTTCCCGCTGGATCTTCGACGTCGAAATCCTCGCGCGTCTAATTAAGGCGCGGCGCGGCAAGGAGCTACGTCAACCTGAGCAGGCGATATACGAGTTTCCTCTCACGGTATGGCAGGATATTCCAGGCTCAAAGCTGAGATATAGCGACTTCGCGCGGGCCGTATGGGAGCTATACCGGATACGTAACCACTATTTCCGTGGCTTTGAGCCAGAATCTCTCCACACCGTTTAAGCCTCGGCGGGCTTGGCTTACCGATCAATTGCCGTAGGGATATCGATCGGTCGCATATGCCCTACGCGCGAGATTTCCCAAACTGCACTCACAAACGGTTATAAAGTCATGACTGTGCCAATCGGAAAGGTAGTTCTGGCAGTGTTTTTTGTCAAATCTGTCCAATTTTACATCCGACATATTGGTAAATCAGGGAGTTATAAGGCTCAAACGCTTGGTGCGCAATTTGCTATTCCTTGGATTACCAACAAGTTCGGATTATCTCTAAAAATCATCGGACGGGGTGCAGCGTGGAGCAGACTCAGCAGGTTGAAAAAAAATGGTACGTGGTATTAACCAAGCCTCGAAATGAGGACACAGCTCGATTTCATCTAAACACCAAGGGTATTGAGGTTTTCTATCCCAAGTTGTTTCTACCCGTTTCAAACAAATCAGGCCGGCACATTGTTTCCCTATTTCCCAACTATCTTTTTGTCCGTATAGATACCTCATCGCCAGAATACTCTCAGGTCGTCTGGTGCCGCGGCATAAAACGATTTGTGAGTTTTGGCGGTACGCCACCGCCGCTTGAAAACAATGTTGTAGATTTTATGCGAGATCAGGCCGATCAGGACGGCCTGATCTGGGCCAGATCGAATCTGAAGGTGGGGGATGAAGTTCAGATAACTGAGGGGCCGTTCAAGGGGCTGGTTGGCATTATCCAAGAGCCTCCGAATACAAAAAGCAGAGTCAAAGTACTGATGGGTATTTTGAGTCGGAACGTTCAAGTTGAAGTACCGGCTGGCTACATCAATATGGGCTGGGTGGCTCCCTGCCCGGTATGACGGCCTGTTCAAGGCGAGCCCATTGAACCATTGACGGGCTATGAAAGCGGTCGCAATCGCGACCCATTCGCTCCACCCTCCAACTCATTGAGGAGTGAGCTGCGCGTTCAACAGTTTGGCGGGCCTGAGACGGTTGAAGTTTCAGGAGGACAGCTATTGAATTTTTTTTGAACGGGGTTAAGCCTTATGGGCGGAGCTATGTCACCGGCCCACATAAAATGTTTATATAGGTTTAATTGAGGTCACACTCAGATGAAAAATTTAGTCGTTGTCGCGATCGCGGCTTTGGTTTTCTCGGCCTGTGGCAACCCGGTGTCTCATATTCCGGAGTTTCCACGATCAAATTTTGTCCCCGGCAGCAAGATTCCCGGGGCGGTGCCTGGCGGCGGCCACTACAAGTTGATCCCGTACGATCAAATCAGCATCCGCTTTCCCTTTCATCCCGAACAGGATCCGAAAACGGGTTCCATTCCCGTGCAGCCCGATGGAAACATCATCCTCGATGGAGTAGGGCCTATTCAAGCGGCCGGACTGGCGCCCGAAGAGTTGGCGAAAGCAATCATTCAAAAAAGCTCCGACCGTCTGCGCGATCCGCAGGTGGTCGTGACGATCGTTCAGTACGCGCCGCGAAGAGTGTTCGTAGGCGGTGAAGTGAAGTCGCCCGGTATCGTTGCGATTCAGGATGGCATGACGCCATTACAGGCAATTTTCGAGCGCGGTGGTTTCACCACGACTGCGCAGATGGACAGCGTGGTCCTGATCCGAGATGCGGCATCCGCTGACCCACAAATCGGCCGGATGGATCTCACCCAGGCCATGGACCATGCTGCTGCCGAGCGGATTATTCTGGCGGCGAATGATGTTCTATATATTCCGATGACTGGTGTCGGACGGAGCAACCTGTGGGTCAAGCAGAATATAAAAGACCTGATCCCGTGGGAACTCTTAAGACCTCCCTCAATTCGCGATCTTATGTTTCAATAGCTGACTTGTAGGAGATTTGATCGCTGCAATGCGCTTTAAACAGATCGATAGGCAAGAGAAACTTTTCTGTTACGTCTATAGCAGGTGCATAGGGCAAGTTCGAAGTGCCTCAACCAGGATAAAAGGAATTCGATATGGCTTGGATTGAAATCGATGGAAAGCAAATTCCGCTTTTGGAACCGCCGGAAACCCAGAAGGTGAGCCCGCGCCGCATTCTTCATGTGTTGTTCAAATACAAACGGTTCATACGAAATACTTTTCTCGCGATCAGCCTGCCTTTGACCGTGATTCTTTTCCTGATGCCGCAAAAATACTTAGCTGCAGTCAAGGTTTTTATCAAACCGAGTCGAGCTTATTTGAACTTGTCGCCGACAAGTCAAGAAAATACCTTAAGCGTCTCGCCTTCGCCGGACGTGTTAAACTCCGAGATCCAAATCATCAAGAGTAAGGAAGTGCTAAGACAGTTGGCCAAAGAGTTGCCCTTTCCCGGCAAAGGCTGGCAGGATTCTGGTTCTCCGTGGGCAATACAGGCGATTCCCGTAAAAGGCACGAACATTATCCAGATAACTCTGGAAAGCACGGATCCGCAATGGGCGGCCGCAGCGGTGAATCGGGCGGCTGAACTGTACCAGGTGCAACAGATCAATGTGCGCAAGACCCAGGGAATCGAGAAATTTTACGACGAACAAGACCAGCGCCTGCGCACCGATTTGCTGAAAGCGGAGCACAACCTACGGGAATTTCAAGAGCGTGAAGGTATAGTCGACGCAGGCAAGGAAATTGACGCGAGTTTGAGTGGATTAGCCGGCGTCGAAAGAAGCTTAAAGGAAACTGACTCGAGCATTCGCGAAACTGAGA
>Ga0184640_10000073_pt1 | contig 23099 bp, 21 predicted proteins | sample PLM31_200_b2_FD_133161 | JGI IMG/M metagenome (GOLD analysis project Ga0184640, IMG submission 133161) | Groundwater sediment microbial communities from an aquifer in East River, Colorado, USA - PLM3-1_200_b2 | ecosystem: Environmental > Terrestrial > Soil > Riparian zone | place: USA: East...
GATTGCATTTGCAACACCTTCATTTCCAGGCGCACCGATTCCAACTGGCCATTCAACAGATTTTCCTTTACCTACCTGTTGATGCCATAATGAACTTACATTTGAAAGGTAATCAGTCCAAATAAAGGTAGTACCGGAACCATCTGATCTATGCACTACTACTATATCATCACCAGGTAGAGTCTTGTCCTTGTTTAGATCTTGGATCTTGGGATCATTCCATTTGGTAATCTTGCCCAAAAATATGTCTGCTAAAATTTCACCCGTTAGATTTAGTCCCTTGTCGGGAATACTTGGGATATTATAGGCTGCGACAACAGACCCAATAGTTTCTGGAATATGTACTGCTCCAGGCACTTTCTGACTTTCATTTTGAGTAAGTGGAGCATCAGTTGCACCAAAATCAACTGTTTTTGCTGTAAATTGCTTGACACCGCCACCACTTCCAATAGACTGATAATTAATATCAACTTCTGGATGTAATTTCTTGTAGTCTACTCTCCAAGTATCAATTAATGGGAATGGAAAAGTTGCACCTGCTCCATTGATTGTTACCTGGTTTTGCGCATATACACCTGTTAATACCGTAGGTGTTGCCAAAAGTATAGCTGCACTAATTCCTATGAGTATTTTGCTTATTAGCATAGATCACCTACAATAAAGTTAGTTCTTAATGATTTACCATGTTTTTATTGTAGTCAATATGCATCTATATTCATCAACATAATCTATATGTAATTTGATATTAAAGAGAATTTGAAGGTATCACAGGCAGATCGAATATAGTCAAATAAATGTTCTCCAAATAAATCAAGACTTTATTTCATTTTAATTAGAAAATTTTGGAAAAATAATTTACAGGTATTTCTATATGTGTAGATGATACTATGTGATCTATGTAAATACACAGGGAAATAATTAACACACGCTCCATCCTTAATTTTACACATGTATGAATTAGTTTTAGACAAAAGATATGATTATCAGAATCGCGTATTCGCTCTTTGCGAGTCATGTTATTGGACAGCAACTATTTTTAGGAAAATAGAAAGGTTTCAGTGTCCTATTTGCCTTAGCAAAGATGTTGCATTGATCCCTTTGAATTTAGATGAAAAGTATGAATACAAATTCGAACCAAAACAGGGACTTCAGATTAAATTTTCAATCCCGAATGGTGAATAATTTTGTGTCAAAGCATAAATGATTAAAAGGTTGAATTTTTATCATGTTTGAATTTTAACTCGAAACAGGCCATTGATTTAATTCTTGGGACAAGCTCCAATTTAATAATAATTCAATTCTTGTGAAAAAACATATTTTTAACAACTAAATAAGTTAAGATATTGGTCAACGAAGTAGTTAGATTTTTACTTAGCAATTCAGTTTCAAATTTATTTGTGGAAGGTAATCTGTTCATGCCTGACAATCCAATAGGCATAGTTATCTTTGCTCATGGTAGCGGAAGTAGCAAAAGCAGTCAGAGAAACCAACTGGTATCAAAAAAATTAAATGAAAATAATATTGGAGCTCTCTTATTCGATCTATTATCTGAAGAAGAACAAGAGAGTGATAGGCGACTAGAAAATATTATACCCAATATCCCAGGCGCAACTTTGAATAAATTCAACATATCATTACTTACAGAAAGACTATCGATGGCTACAGAATGGATTATGAGTCATCACCAGAAAAGGAAATTACACCTAGGTTACTTTGCTTCAAGTACTGGTGGAGCAGCGGCTCTGATTGCGGCATCCAAATACCAGGTCAGATCAATTGTTATTCGTAGCGGACGTACAGATTTAGTAGATAATCATTTCTTATCTGAGATAGTATCCCCGTGTTTGTTCATTGCAGGCAATAATGAAAAAACACTTATCAAAATTAATAAGCAGACAATGAAAAAATTAAAAAATGTCAAAGAAAAGAAACTCAGTATAGTACAGAACGCTTCTCATCTGTTTGATGAAGAAGGATCTATAGAGAAGCTTGCAGATATTGCTAGTCAATGGCTGAAAGAACAGTTTAGTCCATTAGCCCAATCGATTTCTTAGTATCAAAGTATGCCATTCTTAAATAATAATTTCCATCACATTCTATGATTAGTTCCCTTTCAAAATACAAGGTTTAATATTTATATGAATGTAACCAATAGTTAGTGACTACTCTTGATATTGGACGGAGTTATTGGTAAATTTCAATTGAAAATAAAGGATCGGGAATCCGCAGGCAATATCCTTGGAGAAACATTAAAGGATGTAGTAAAAAAAGAAGATAGAAAGGACACTCTTGTCCTGGGGATTCCTCGGGGAGGTATAATAATTGCTGAGATTATTGCAAGAAAGTTATCCTGTAGATTTGATTTATTAATCTCCAAGAGGCTTCGAGCACCCCATAATGAAGAACTCGCCATGGGTGCGGTAACGGAAGATGGTACCAGCTACTTGAATAAATTGGTTATCGACGAGCTAAAAATATCTTCTGAATATATCAAGAGCGAAATATCAAACCAGTTAGAAGAAACAAAACGTCTTGCTCGGATATATAAACATGGAAATAAATTCTTTCTGGAGCACAACGATATTGACTGGAAGAACAAGACTATAATTATTGTAGATGACGGTGCGGCTACAGGATCCACTATTATTGCTGCCATCAGGAGTATAAGAAAAAACAATAATCCAGAGCGACTTATAATTGCTATTCCAGTATCGCCAAAAGGAACCATTAATTTATTGAAAAATGAAGGTATAGACCACATTGAAGTTATTACTAGTCCTCAAAACCGAAACTTTACATCAATAGAACAGTACTATCAGAATTTTGATCAAGTTACAGATAGTCGGGTTCTTGATATCATTAAAAGCACTTTGAGAAAATAACGCTTTTGGAATAATCTCTTTGATTCTATTCATAGATATGCCATTATTCATATTATTTCAGATTTTTAGGGGTAAATTGGGGAATTAAAATATGAGTGTGTACCACTAAAGGTTCTACAAATTTGAGGTACTTTTGTTACTAGTTAGAATAGTTTTAAGTAATGAATTTGCGTCAGGATAAATAGAACATTGAAAGTTTTAGTGCTAAAATGTGACATGTGAACATTATATATCACACTACACTTATTACGTGTGCTATTGGATCTATTAATTTCGTCACAAGACCTTTACAGAATAACCCAAAACGAAAGTCGAGCCATTGTAGTAGATACAAGATCTTTTTCAGAATTTAAGAATGGTCATGTACCAGGCGCAGTAAACGTTGATCTTTTTCAGTTGCACTGGTTTGATACTACCAAAAGAGGTATCAAAGACTTTAACAGACAAACAAGATTACTGCTATCAAATATTGGAATAAGAAAGGAAAGTAATGTGGTTTTTTATGATAATGTTTCTGGTATCTCCGCAGCTAGAGGAGTTTGGTTGCTTCTTTATTTTTCTCATGAAAAGGTATGCATGTTGGATGGGGGTTTTGAAAAATGGAAAAGAGAAGGATATCCAGTTGAAGTAAAAAGTAATGCTTTAAAAAATTCTACATTCAAAGGTAAACCTAATTCTAAAATCGTAGCTGATGCAAATGAAGTAAGGAGAGCAATAAACAACAAACATGTGGTAATAGTCGACGCTCGCTCTAGAGAAGAGTATAACGGATCTGACATAAGGGCTGCAAGGAGAGGACATGTCCCGTCAGCAATAAATATTGATTGGGCAAGAAATGTTGAAAATGATACTTTTAAAAGTAAAGAGAAATTGTCAAAAATTTATTCAAAAATTCCAAAGAATGCACAAGTAATAACATATTGTCAAGGAGGATATAGGGCTGCAAATGCTTTTTTGGCTTTCAAAATGTTAGGTTACAAGAAAGTAAAGATGTATCTTGGTTCTTGGGGGGAATGGGGCAATAGACTTGATTTGCCAGTGGAACAAGGATGATTTCTTAAAATTTAGGGATTGATTTCAATTCATTGTAGAACTTTAAAGGTTGGATTTTAATAATTGAATAACAATAGAATCTTGTGTTAAATCTTCATGTAGTGCAAGCAGAATATGGAGATTGTTTCATTTTAGAATCAAAGCAGGGTAAAGAATCAACTACTATTCTCATTGACGGTGGACCTTATCAAACATTTGAAAAACATCTTAAACCAACACTCCAAAAGTTACCATTAAGTGGGAAATTAGATTTGGTAGTTTTGAGTCATATTGATAATGATCATATTATTGGTTTACTTGATCTTTTGGATGAGATCAAAAGCCAAAGAGAAAAGGGAATAAAGGAATTAGTAAAAATAAGCAAATTATGGCATAATTCATTTAATGATCTTTTGCAAATAGATGTAGAACCAGAAAAAGTTTTTAGAAATATTTTTCAAACTCAAAATTTGATATCTAAAGAGGCAGAAGAAAAAAGGAAAACATCATTGCATCAATAATAATGAAAGGTTTTCAACAAGGTAAAGATCTTGCTCTATTGGCTAAGTCACTAAAAATATCTTAATCGACGATTCAATAAGTTAATTGTAGTCAATGATATTGTAAAATCTATTAATCAAAATACTTACCTCTGGGAGATCATGTTATAGAATCCAGAGGATATGCTCAGATTTATGAAAACGATGTAAGATATTGTGTATATGTAAGGACTTGATGATCCACATACAATGAATTAATTCATTAGAACCTCCTCCCATGTAGAGTAATTTAATAATCTCTAACAATTGCCATAAATTTACATACACCAAGCGGGTAGTACGTTTCTGCTATTAGAAATAGTGTCTATTTTTTGATGGTTCTCTCAAAATCTTCTGGTGAGATTGACTTTACTTTTTCGCCCTAACTATTCCATCCGTCATTTTATCGGTTGTATATCGATACTTTAGTTTTTGCATTATCAAAGAATTTGACAAATAAAAAGTGAAGTTTTTTGAATAAAGTAGCCAGCGTCTTGACTAGACTATTTCTATTTCATAAACGGCGCCAGATTTCAGTCTTCCGAATTCACATGAGCCTTCAATATGAATGGTATAACTTCCTCTAGGTAAGGGCTTTAGAAATGTCCAGTATCCGTCAGCAGTTGCATCGGTAGAACTTGGATTCTTCACTCCGAATATATTGTCTTCATTCATGGTTACATCGAAAATTCTTGGGTCTGATTGAACACGTGCGGGATTCAATCTTATTCCATTAATAAAGACATCCTTTTTTCTAATCGTATTGATATCGTCAAGAACATGTTTCAGTAAATTCTCATGGCTTCTCAGATCTGGATATTCTAGAGAATTAGCTTCACAGTTTAAAACTGGGAATAGGACGCTCCTTCCTGACTCTATTTTGATATTTCTATGAGGAAATCTCTCGTTACTACGAGGGAATCTTTCGTCTTTGCTAGGAAGACAACCAGCCAGGAACAACACATCGGATGAAGGTTGAGCTACATTCCAATGTTGTCCAGTTTGGTCGGTTAATGGATTAATACTCAAGGGAATTGATAATACCCATTTCCACCATTCAACTGTCCAATTTCCATACGTTCTGCCATAAGGTTCGTCCGTTACCGTAAATAATTGAATCTGATCAGAATCTCTTCTCATCCTATAGCATACAATATAGTATAACCTTATTAGAGTTGTGATAAATATCCCACATGAGAAATAATACCACACCTATGTCCGAAACGAATTACAGAGCGATTTTCTTCAGGAAGATTCTGAAATGAAACATGTGATCGAAGGATTTGAAAGAGTAAAAAACCGTTCAAATAACATCTATATACAGTTTATTAAAATCTACATGCTATCCATAAAGGACATATAAGTAGAAATTTCACTCAAGATTATGCGACTGATATTTATATGAATAGTTAATGTAATGGGTACACTGTTAAAAAGAGAGGCCATGAATATGCAGACGATTAAATGACATTATAGTGACTGCAAATCTGTATTTTGAATTAAAGAACTAAAGTATAAAATTAATATTCCTGTTTAAGTAACGTATAATCCAGTGATAATACACATTCTATTAGTAAGGTCTGCATCATCTGATAAAATTTCTATTTAATAGTTCAAGACCACTCAACATCAAAATCATTCATTGATCTTAATAGTACCATTATTATCTCTAATATTATCAATTTTTGTTATCTAAACCTAAATAATTAAGGGTATAAGATTAGTAAAATTGATAAGAACGGATTACTACTAAAGTCAGTGTTGTTTAGATCTGGCTTGCACGCATTACGTCTTAAGAGTTTAAAGAAGTATACTACTAGTAATGGTAACGTATCAACAAGAGTAAAATCTCTTCATGATACTCTTAATCAAATTATTCCTATCTGTAAAAACATCGGTGTAACAAGAACTTCAGATATAACTTACCTGGATAGATTGTATATACCAAACTATAGTACAGTACTACCTGGAACAGAAGACTCAATATGGGTCTATGGTGGAAAGGGACCAACAAAAATGCACGCCCTAGCCAGCGCTCTAATGGAATCAATAGAGAGATATTGTTCCTTACCTAGTAATTACTCCAAGAGCTTTATACAGGGCACTTACTTGCAATTATCAAAAATATACAATAAGGTATTGCATCCAGATGAAGTAGTAGAACCTGTTGAACCGGCATATAATGACAAGGATTCTATAATAGATTTTGTGAAGGGATTTGACCTATTAAATAATAGCGAAGTTTTGGTTCCAGTGGAGCTGGCATTGTATAAATTTTCTGCGAGTCCTCCATCTGTCTGCGCATTTCCTTATTCTCATACAAATGGACTTGCTTCAGGTAACGTATTGGAAGAAGCTATATGTCATGCCTTATGCGAAGTTATTGAAAGGGATGCAGCAAGTATAGCGGATCTATGCGCATCTTCTATACCATATAGCATATTAAAAAAAAAATAAATTTATTAAATGAAGAAAATAAAGTTGGAAATCTAGCGACTCAAATTCATGAAGATAAATTTGTAGACGATTCAAGTATTTTTCCAGATGTTGATATCTCCGAAATTGCTAAAGAATTTGAGCCAATAAAATTTTTAGTTAAAAAATTTTCTGATGTTGGCATATCCTTGCTGATAAAAGACATAACACAAAAGGATATTGGCATTCCTACGTTTATTGCTAGCAGTGTTGAATGCATAACTAGCGATTATGGAATTTACGCTAAAGGTTATGGAGCACATCTCGATGCTAGGATTGCCTTGATACGCGCTATCACAGAACTTTCCCAAACAAGAGCGGTTAATATTCAAGGAGCAAGAGATGACTTTAAGAAAATACAATATAAAGAAAATGACGAGATTTACAAAAGAAAATGGCAATTTATGCCCGCGTCATCATCACAAATCCGAAAAAATAACAAAAAAACTATTTTGTTCTCTGAAATTAAAACATATTTAAATCTAGATATTCTAGATGATATCAAACTTATATTAAATCTGTTAAAGAAGGCTGGATTAAAGAGAGCAATTATTGTTGATTTAACTAATCCTAATGTGGGAATACCAGTTGTAAGGGCAATAGTCCCAGGACTTGAAACTTTTGAAGTTGCAAGACTATTTACCAATACAGACCTAATAATGGGTAGAAGAGCAAAATCCTTTTATCGGGAGATCAATGGCAATTGATCAATCATGCATTACTCCTTACAAAAATTGATCAAAACATGAATTCAGATACCATTAGTTAATCAAAACAACCTTAAAATTATAATAACCTATTGGATTGGTAGAAAAGTATTCGATTGGACAAGCAAATTAGTAATGTAAGTCAGTTGTGACCCAGTTCTGTTACATCTCCAGGCGCGCGTGAAATAGGAGTTTTGTCGACAGAATCTATAAATGCTCCACCGTTAATCAGTGCTTTTATTATTGCCAATAATTTAGGCATATTGCATTTATAAAAATACAACTTAATAAGAATTTCGGTCCAAATGGTTCATGTAACAATAATAAGCAATGCTTATCATTTTATTGCAAATGATTTGAGCCGAAATAGTTATGATTATTATTTAAATTCTAATAAATGTTGTATAAGCCTACCAGTATAATACAATAGAAATCCAAAATTATGCATATCATTGTTGTTTATATAACACGTCCATTATCCTCAATTAGGATCGTTGAACTTTTTGATCCAGATAGCAGACCTTATGGTCTATCATATGAAGAACATATAATAAAGGATTGGAAACAAAATTTATCAACACCGATAGATAAATCTCCAATGGAAGATAAGACTGGGGAGAGGACTTTTTACGGTAGCGATCCAAATTCCCCACTGGTTTACCTCTCAAGAAATAGTGGAGGAAGCACTGAAAGAAATTGCAAAGTTCGTTCTGGTGTAGGATGTTTTATTAGCGTAGGTGATGCAGTGTATTCTGAAGGTGAAAAACCTGGTTCTACTGTAGAGCAGCTTCAAGCACTACCTATACAAGATCAAGACAATGCCACTGATGTATTCCTGAAAATAGATGATCAAGAATTTAATTTTGAAGATTTAAACAAATATAGATTTCATACAGGAGAGTTTGATGTTGAATTTCCCCAAAATGCATTATTCGGCGCACGGCCAGGTCATTCTAAAGCTGCAGCGGATGGTTATTATGTCATAACAAAACCACTCAGCCCAGGAAAACATACCATTATTACTAAAATGACTGTTTCTGAACCTCCTTGAAATTCAGAGGTAAAATATAATCTTGAAGTAGAGTAATTATTATAAATTATTTTTTTCCGCCAGGTAATTTGAAGAAAAGTGTGATAGTATCTAAAATTACGCTTCGATACCCCTGTGTGTTATTAACTTAATTATGGAATTCTTTTGGCGATATTTTAAGAATCTTCTCTACATTTAATTATTAAACAAATCTAAATTATGACATCTGTATTTCAAGATATAATGAAATAAGGCAAGAAGTCATCAGATCTGATTTCATCTTCACTTCTTTGGTACCAATATATTGGCTCAATGCAATTTGAAGCCATCGGTATAAATGGGCTAAAAGGATTATTTATCTGAACAATGAAAAACTGTTGCTACAGTTGCCTTAATGGTTATTTAACCTCAAAGGAATATGTGATATCTGCTTTGCTTTTAAAACCACCGTTGAGAGTAGTGGATCCGACATCATTTTGATAGTAAATAGTATGACTTCCGGGTTGGAGTGGTTTTAAGAAAACAAACCAGCCATGGGCAGCAGCAGGAAATGTACCAATTTTTTGACCAGGGATGTGACCCTCGTTTGTCATGGTAGCATTAAATTGGTTTGTATATACTTCAGTTATATTTTCAATTTGATTCGTCTTATAATCGACTACATCTAACTTGGCAACAGGAGTATTGTCCACCTTGACCTCTCCGGTGATTATTCCCGTATCAAACCCTCTAGCACACTCTGATAATTGTTGAAATAAGGCTTTTTCATAGCCTTGTGCTCCCTGATTACATTCTCCAGTCCAGATGGGAATTAGTATTCCTTCATTCTGGGAGATTGTACATTTCTGATTCCATGTTCCCCCTGCAGCACTATCAACCAACATAACCATAGAATTCTCCTTATGAACTAGGCATCCATTCTCCTTGAGACCAGCAAATTTCTGTGTTTGTGGATCTAAATGGATATTATAAGACCAATTCCAAAATCTTGCTATCCAATCCTTGTGGTCGACGTTAAAAGGTGGCTCATCCTTAGAGTAAAAATCAACATCATATGCAGTTACAGATGCTACAGCAATAGAATAAATTGATCCTATAGACACCAGAAGGTAGAATATCAATTTAATCGAATCTTGATGAAATCCTATCATTTAGCAACCACACGGAGCTATTTGGGGGCTTACTTAAGAAGGTTTCCACATTTCCGATATTATTATTATATAGTTTCCGTAAATGTGCGCTAGGAGAGTTGTGTAGTTAATTATGATTCAAATAAACGTAACTCTTAATAGAAAAATGGCATTATCCATAATTTTATTTGTAATGTCAATGATGGTTATTGATACAGCCATCGTCAAGTACATTGCACTTACTAATAATGAGCTAGCAACGCCTGTTTATGTTGGTATCTTTATCACATTTACAATAGTATTTGTAGGAACCGTAATAATACTCCTTACAGTTATCAAGAGCAAGGATTCAAATCCCGTAGTAGAGCCTGGACTAGCGGTAAAAAGCTACAATTTATTAATAGCTATGACAGGACTCTCACTTATAGGCATTCTGGTAATATTCATAATTCAACCAACTCTTGAATTAAAAAATTACAACACTTTAGCATTATTTGCTATTATATATGTTAGTCATATCATTTCTTTATTATTTCTATTTCTTTTAGTACTGACTTTATCTGATTGGATTAGAACCAAGAGGTCTAAAATCCTCTCATTTTATACTGCCGCTTTCGCCTTAACTGCGGTGGCCATTATCACTTCACTCATATATGCCACAAATATATTGGCTTACCAACCAACAACCATAGGTCCTTATCCAATTCACTTTTCGGTAATAAACCTTCCACGTGGGGACCTGGCAATTTATTTCGGACCTATACTTGATGTTATCTCAATAGTTTCTTTCGTCTCAGTATGGGTTGCTACGTCAGTTCTGCTGAATACATACAGCAAAAGGTTGGGAAAAATCAAATATTGGGCTATCATAGCCATACCGCTGATTTACTTCTTATTCCCATTTGAAAGAAGCGTTGCTGATGTATTTCGCCCTCTCATTGATGCTTCTCCTGCGTTATTTGGAGCAGTAGACATTCTGGTTTTTAGCGCAACGAAACAAATCGGGGCTTTAGTTTTCAGTTTAGCTTTCTTTGCTGCTTCTGCCTTAATTACAAAAAATGAAATGCAGAAGTACATGCTGATATCTGCTATTGGTATCGCTATCCTTTTTGGTTCTATCGAAATAGACACGTTATTATATGCTACCTATCCGCCTTTTGGCCTCATAACTATCTCATTTATGCCAATTGGATCATATTTGGTATTTTCTGGCATAACCCTTTCTGCAACACTTCTAGCACGGGATAAAGAGCTTCGAAAAGAATTTTATCTGACTGCAATGAGTGAACTGACGCTTCTTAAGACGATTGGAGTGACAGAAATGGAAAAGGAAATTATAAAAAGTTACAAATCTATTGAAAAACGTAGTAAAGCATCTGAGATGAAGGAAACCCGTTTTGAAAAAGATACCGTAAGGGAGATTTTACACGACGTAGTCGATGATCTGGACAAAGATAACGTAAGAGAAATTTTACACGAGGTACTGACCGAGCTTTACACAAAGTCTAGACCCAAGAGTAAGACTTGATGCAAATAGAGATTTCCACTAAAATAAGTATTCACGAAAGTAAGAACTAGGAAGAACCGATGAAATAAATTCATCTTTGCTGTCTGTCTAAATCATAGAGGATTTAACTGAAGATGAAGACGCAAGGAAAAGGTTTTTCCTTTGCTGGCACAAAAAACATACCAGCAGATAGAATGGAGAGTAGATTCTGGCCAAATAACTCAGGAGATCCACCAAAGTTGGCTTTTCCCATCCACCGTGGATCCGTTAATATGAAAAACAATCTATTAGGATCCTTTTGGAAACTTATAAAATTCTGGCGTATTCTGAATCGTTTCGTTTCATTATAGAGATATTCAAAAATATGTAGTCATACGACCCTAAATTTAAGAGTAACTTTTGACTGCCATGGAGCTGGTTCATTGAACACGCTCGCAGGTGTGGCCACCTCTGCATCAATAACTATTGTATAATTTCCAGCAGCCAGATGGATAAGATCAACTAAAAACCCTCGGCATTTATTAATTGCAGTTCCTATAGTTCCAAATGATACGTTAAATATATTGAAGAATGAAGATGTTGACCATATAGAAGTTATTACAAATCCTAAGTTTAATTTTAGATCGATAGAACAATACTATCATAACTTTGAACAAATTACGGATAACGAAGTTATTGGAATCATAAATAGAAATAGAAGATAAATGGGTCTCTCTAAACCCATAATCATAAAGTTATATTAGACCAAATTTCTTTCATTGGTTAAAAGTTTTTTGAAATTTTTGAAAATATTGTCGTGAAAGAATAATGGTTGATTTCATTTCAGCAAATATGCTCATTAAGGTCTCGTAATTATCCAAAATTTCATATTTTTATTAATTATCCTCAATCTTTATTTTATTAAATGCAATTAATTTATTAATTCTTATTTCCATAATTTGTTCAAAATATCAATAATGGTCTTTAATTTAATCCTCATAACTATCTATTTTGAATTGGAAAACTTTTCTTCGCATTGTATTCTTGCCTGGAATAATTTCAGTAGAATGAATTACGTGATTTCATGACATATTAGCGTGAACGGAAAATTACTATAAGAATCAATTATATTAATAATTAATTTTAGCTACCGTTCGGCTTGGACAAATAAAAAACGTTGAATTAAGTTCGTAAAAGCCTATCTTGCCATGAAGCCATAATCTTCATTTAATTTAGCTATACCCTTTACTTCAGATTAGCTACGATAGAAAAATAAATTCAAAAAATTGTAGTCATACGACCTTAAAATTGTAAGTAACTTTTGACTGCCATGGAGCTGATTTCTCGAACGAGTTACTCACTTCTGCATCAATATCTATTCTATAATTTCCAGCAGTGAGTGCGTTTGTTATGGCATAATAGCCGTCTGCTGCAGCCTTACAGGTTCCAGGAGGCGCTGCACCCCACAGTGCATTGGGTGGAAGCGTAACATCAAAGGGTTCTGTGGGAACCCTAAAATTTTGGGTTTTCAAATCATGTACTTCACCATTTATTGTAAGGTTTGCTTTAGTAGCGGAATCCTCATCATCATTAGCAATTTTACGTAGATCAGCGGGTGTATTATTGGGTTTTGCCTCAGGTTCGGTAACTACAACCGGGTTCACAGCAATAAATATTTCTCGACCAGAAGGAATGGGGTTTGGAATGTTTCTGGTGTTATTTCCTCCAGTATTACCTGATAGGTAAAGCGGATTATTTGAAGGATCCTGTCCATGGAGAGACAATGCTCCATTATTGTCGGTCATCGGATTTTGAGTAGTGGGCTTTCCTAAGATAAGTTGCCAAAAGTTTACTACCTGTTTTTCATTTGGCTTGGATATTGTAGTCATTCTACTGTAGTTTAACGTAAGTACTATATAAATGAAAATATCTTGCCCTCAAATTATTGATTCCTATAAAATTCATGAGATTCCTAAACGAAATTTTTTAGTATTTACATATCCAGGATGAGAGGCGATGTTGGAAAATCCGTTTCATAAAGGTGATGGATAGAAGAATAATTTTTTAGTTATAATATTGTATTATGTTTTCTTCGATAGTAAATACCCTACCAAACTATATGTCTTAAGTTCCAAGGAAAATGTTTCAATGAACGTTGAATTTTTTGTGTTATCGTATAGATTTGTCTTTTGTTACAATTAATACTTTGCAATATGCGAGTAAAGTGATCTAATAATGAATCAAAAAATATTAACAATTTTAAAGTTATTTAATAGTTAGTACAAGTTTCAGCTATCCTATTTCATCTACTGCAGTACCATATTTAGTGTGAGACTGGTAATTCTTTTGTTGATGAAGCACAATGTTTACAATTAATCAAGCCACAACTTGACAATCCATTCTCTCCAAACAAGATTTAGCAAAATGGTGTTTTCTTTTAAATGGTTGAATAGTTACCTTGCTATCGTTAAAGTACTGAATTTGGATTACTAATGTGTTTTGAGGGAGGAGTATTTGGTACGACCAGAAGAAAATGTAAGTCCAAACAATTCGGATTCATATAATAAAAAAATACAAAAATCACAGAAATACATCTTAATTCCGTATGAATCTTTCCAATAAACCTCTAACGAAAAATAGAAGCTCCCGGAAAGGGTTTTTCCCTTGCTGGTACAAAGAACATGCCAGCAGACATAACAGAAAGAATGTCGTGCTGCAGTAGATCAGGAGATCCACCAAAGTTTGTTTTGCCCATCCAACGTGGGTCAGTCAGAATGAAAAACAATCTTTTCGGATCGTTTTGGAAACTTATAAAATTAAGACCTACTCCAAATCCTTTTTTTTCATCACTCAAAGAGGCGACAAAATCAAATCCTTGTCTGTAGATTCTACGCGAAGTTGGATCCTTGCTGCTTATCATGCTTATGTGACGCGTCCTGCCTATATGACTTTGACTAAGTATGGCTCTCGAGCTTGCAGTCTCTTTGACTTCAGTTGTGTCAGAGATCGGTGGTGTTTTGAAATAGTCAGGATGATCATGAAATTTAGGATCGTAAAATTCTGCCGAACTAGAGCTGGGATTATTTTCTACGAGAATTGGTTTACCGCCTCTATCTACTCCAATAATGGGACCTCCGCTCCTCTTATCCCTTCCCACTATGAGTTCTTGATCTTTTAGTCCTATTTTATTCCAGGCGTCGAGATCGATAACTGTCCTTAGGAAAGCCATGTACGTACCACTTTCAGTCCAGAAATCGTCAGGTTTGAGCCGATTTGATTTTATATTAATGGAGATGGTGCCTTCCCTTTCAATAGCATCTTTCATGTTTGATACTTCATCATGGAAACCCAACCAACTACGACCGTCATCCCGCTGAAAGCCGGTATATAATTTTGTTAGTCGCAAGCAACTCTGATTCTTATAATTTCCATATAGATGCTGCCATGTTTCTACTACGGCTCTGTGCGTGGCCATCTGTGTTTCTGAAATGAATTGGATGGCGATGTGTTCTGAACTTCCAACATTTTCACAGGAATGTTTTGAATATTTTATTCCACAACCTTCAAGGATTGGTTCTCCCGCTATGGCGGGTAGAAATTGTTTTCCAAAAAAGTCTCTCGGAATTTTTTTTCTTACTCCAGGCAGATTAAAAATTTTAGGCCCATAGCCTATCAATACCGTTAATCCACTAGACGGTATTCTACACTTAGGAGTATCAACTAATACGCCTTTTTTTAGTTGTTCGTACACTTCCCAAATTTTTTTCAAAGTGTCTGCAACATATCCGACATCAAAACCAGTTAATACTCGCAGAAAAAGTATTGCAAAGGAGTGATTCCCATGTTTCTTGAATTCTAACATTTTGTCGTAGAAAATACCCTCCTGAATTTTTCGTGGCAATCTAAGTCGCAGTTCAAGCTAGCAGTAGAATCCTTATTATTGGTTTTGATGCTTTAAGGAGATAGCAAACTTTTCAAATTACGAACCAGGCAGTCTCTCTAGTGCAACCTGGTATTTTTTTTGCAAGTTCTTAGAAAAAGGGTTAAGATCATAAATATGGTGATGTTTGCATATTCCCATATGAAATTGAACGTCTTGCCCAAATCTGAAACTTTTAAGGGTCTCTCATACGGCGAATGGACGGCAATTTGGACTAATTGGTTTTTGTCAAGGGATGTCGACATTTATGATGGACAAGATATATTGTTTTTGAGAGGAGATGTAAATTATAAACCTGTAAGCGAAGTGGAAGGTGCCATTAGGTACCAGGATCCTGATAGTTTCTTGGATATGACAGGTCAAAAAGGACAGAAGATCCTTGAAGGAACATCTATACTTATACCAATATCAGTATCATACAATGCAATAGGATGCTATTTTGAAGGTAAAGCTATTGAAAATGAACTAGAATTGAGAAACGCAGTAAATGGTGATCTTGATAACGTGAGAACCTTATTGGCAACTGTTACCGTGAATAGCACTAAAAAAAGTATTAAGCTAGTTCCAAATTTAGGATCGTACAGGTTCGAATCGCCATTATTCAAACTGAGGGTCCCAAAAGATAGTGGCTTAAACAATTTGGTAGATGAGCCATTGAAACCTGGCATTTATGATGCGGTTGCAGCAGGATACTTTGTATTGATCAGAGGATTAACACCTTCCACATATCGAATTGTATTTGGTTCTGAAGGACCTGGAGAATATGCAACTAGATCGGTGTACGACGTAGTAGTTTTTCCTGACAAAAGAAAAAAACCTCAGGATATATCAGGTTCATCAAGATATTACAAGTGAGCAAATCCCATTCTATTTTTATGATCACATTCACTCGCTTCAGGTTTCATTCCTTTTTGTCAATTCCATATATCTTTTTGCTGAATAGATGAAATATTAACGAAAATGTCGTTAGTGAGATTGAGGGCGTGTCTCACGACCTTAAATATCCTTCATTAAACAATAACAAATTATGTCCTTGAGACGTAACTTGGTAACGTTAAAAAATAAACAAGAAAGCAATGGATCAGCTTAATCCCAACGTAAGAAAGTAAAATGGAAAATGGAAGTTATAGAAGCAGCGTCTCATTTATTTGAAGAAGGAAAAATAGGGAATATGGCTGAAGTTGCTGTTGGCTGGTTCTTGAGGTCTTATAGATAATAATAATTTCTTTATCTTTCAATAAAAAATTAGCTCACAGCATATAAATCGTACAAGAAACGTCCTAAAATAATTTCTCGAGGTTCAGTGCTCGACCTTACCCCGATATGATTTTTGATTACTATTACTGAATACTATATCTTGTTAATTATCTTTGATTTAAACAGTCTTAGAGACGAATTATTCAAACCTATGAAATGGATTACAAAATGACTTACACCAAACTCGATATAGTCATTTAATCCTCTAATTATCTTTTCGGGAGATCCTATTGTAATACCACCCACAAGATAGTCAAGGTATTGTTTCACTGTTTTATCTTTTCTCGTATACTTGGCTAGAATTTGATTGATATCATCTTCTGATTCCGTAATTATGCATGGTAACACCACAGAAGATTCTATTTCTTTATGATCTCTTCCAATATTTTTACAGTGATCTTTTAATATGGTAATCTTGCTTTTCATTTCGTTAGGAGTGCCAAAGAAAATGTTATATCTATTAGCATGCTTTGCGACAACCTTAAGAAGATACTCCTCCCCTGAACCACCAACCATTATCGTAGGGTAAGGTTTTTGGATTGGTTTGGGATTGCATATGGCATCTATTACTCTATAATAGCGACCTTCAAAAGAAGATGTTTTATTTGTCCACATCTCCTTGATTATGCTTAATGATTCATCTAATTGTTTGATTCGTTCTACGTGAGATGGGAAATCATAACCATATGCAAGATACTCTTTTTCATACCAGCCAGCACCTATGCCTAATTCCATTCTGCCATTACTTATTACATCTAGAGTGGAGACCATCTTTGCCAAAAGTGCAGGATTGCGATAGGAATTGCATGTTACTATCTGACCTATTTTTATTTTTTTAGTTATTGTAGCAGTAGCCGACAATAAAGTAAAACATTCAAAAATGTTCTTTTCTATATCATCCTTAAAGAAAGGAATGAGATGATCATAGGCATAAATTGAATCAAAACCAAATTTATCAGCTGTTATGGCTATAGATTTTGAAAACTCGAATTGCTTGACTGGATTGTTTTCTTGCTCTAAATCAAGATCTCCTCCTCTCCATCCTTGGGGAATCGTTAACCCAAATTGTAATTTACCATTTTTTTCTTTTAACAATATTTTTCGCTTCAATTCTTAACATAGACATCATTGTTTTTATTGTTGACTTTAATTGATTAATCTATAGATTGTAACAGGGGGCAGAATATACATAGATTTTTTATAAGAAGGAACAAATATTATTTAATCTTCATCAGTTACAAAGGGCACAAATTTATGTTTATTATCTTAAAAGCCGTGCCGATAATTGAGGGTCAGAGTTCCTATAGACTTTTTATCATTATCGCTAAATTTATTAACTTCAAATCTCTCACACTGCTAAATTGAACCAAAATGGTTTAAAGGTTATCGATAACTTGACCGTAGAATTAATCTGCAATTTAGAGAAATTAGAAGCTGAGTATGAAAACTATATTATCATCTATTTCAGATTGATCTAATATGTGGAACATGAAATTGCCAATAATAATGACACTTTCCTTGTCCTTAACTTTGAATCTATTAATTTCGTATCACTATGCGTCTGGGCAAGTAAATGAGACTGGAATCAATGTCACAAATAATATTACAAGTCCAATATTTACACCAAATAACAATATGACTACAGGTACTTCATCTAATACTACTGGTATAATGGAGAACACTTCAGGGATGATAGATGATGCGTTTGACGCGCTAAAGGATTCGTTCGGATCATTTTTTGGAAAATAGTTGATTGTGCACTTTATGCACGGATAGTAGCACTATGAGGAAATGGCTTTAGTGACTATTGGAAAGTAATATACCGTAGTTAAATTATCTTGAAAATAGTAAAGTTAACTCAAGTGATATAACGTAGTTAAGTTGATCCAACTGATAATTATCATAATAAAGCAATTAGCTGCATTCGTAATAACAATCACTTGATGCTAATCTCTAGAGAACTTAGGAATTTCTAATAATAATTGTAGTACTTACCATTGATGTATTTGGGGCAAGTATGATGTCTCCATCGTCAGTTCTTAGTTTGCTATATAATAATCCAATATCAAAAATAATGCCGGTATTACCAAATACTGTGACCTTGTCTCCAATCCTAAATGGTCGTGTAATGGCAAAGTACAAGCCAGAAATTAAATTTCCTAGTATATTTTGACTTGCAAAGCCTATTACAATGGCAGTAATTGTGCCTATTGATGTAGCAATAATGGGGTCTTGGCTCAAATAAGAAATTATGATAGAAATGACAATAATAGCACCAATAATTCTAATTAGAATTCGAATTATCTCCGCATTCTTTTTCAACGAATCATATGAAAGTTTGTAAAAGATGTTTGCAAGTGAGTTAATGACAAAATATCCAATAATGGAAACTACGCCTATTCTTAAGTATGGCCTATACCGGTGTTCAAGCAGTTGTTCAATTAAGCTGCTTGCAGCGACTACAACAGCTATTGCGATAATCATGATAGTTAATGTTTTTAGAAGAGATCTTTCTTTTTTGCCACTACTCCTATTATTCAATTTTGGATTATTATTGTCATCCTTATCTTTCTCATTATCCACGATATGAGTCGTATGGTACTGTTTATATTTCAAATTATAACAAATGTTGTTCTACAAAAAACCGGCATCAAATTTGAAAATTTGATGGTCATATGTGTTTTACATACATAGATCTCATTAGCTTATCCTGATATTTGTACCCGTGATTCTCTTTTTCGGTAGCTTCATAACTAACATATCAAACTCTAGCAAGTAGGTTATCTTTCTCCAAAGATTTAAAGAGATGGAATCATGATATAATCAAGATCCTTATGGTAAAATGTGCAGAATGCAGAACTGAACTTCCACAAGATGCTAGATTCTGTCCAAATTGCGGGGCGCAGGTAGGACTTAAAAAAGATGTTTATCATGTGGCTGCGGGGGGATTGGTTGGAAAGGTTAAAGAGATACTGCGGGATGCAAGAGTTAAGCGGATAATTGTAAAGGATGAAAAAGGAAAACTTCTTCTGTCCATTCCTGTCACATGGGGTACAGCAGGAGCAGTCGCAATGATTACTTTGGCGCCATGGCTCGCTGCTTTAGGAGTTATCGCAGGCATAGTGACAAGATGCAAAATAGAAGTAGAAAAATCTAAAGACACCTAGATAAATTATCTTCAAATGGCATAGTAAGATTCTGTTAATCTCATTACATGGTAAAACTTGGAATTTATTTCTCATATTTTTCTCAAGCAATATTTTCGGCATCATTTATCCAGAGAAATATTTCATCTTTAAATCTTCAAAGAAAAATTTCTGGTCAAAGTGACATATATATGTGGTTTTTGAAAGTTAAATTTCTGACAGGTGAATCTCGATATTTATAGCCCTAAATCAATGATCGTGTTCCTACTGTTATCCTTAATTTTGATAGGATCAACCCAAATTACAGTAACGCAAAATGTCATGGGCCAAACCAATACCAGCACGTGTATTCATTATGATGCAGATCAAAAATTAATCAAGATTAGATGCAAATCTATTCACCTTAGTGATATCTATGAACAACTAAATAATACAAGCATATTGCGTGTTGAAAACAGTTCTGTCGAAGTGAATGTTGGTGGTCACAATAGTAAAGTATGGATTTTAAGTGCAGGCATTACAATAGAAAAAGACGCTGGCCTTATTATTGACTCATCTGATACTTCTTGGCTAAAAATAGTACCAACTCCTACTATACAACAGGCTAAACAACTGGTACCGATTGTGAAAGAAAATGATACCGACACGCATGATGAAGAACAAGTTGAGGATACTGTTGCTCCTGCCCTTATTAAAACTGAAAATAAAGATAGTAACAGTAACAATAGCAAGGGGAAACAGGCAATAATTGTAAGCAAAAATAATGGAAATAATCCAAATGGAATTCATGTATTTGGTTCACTTAAAATAGATTCTGTAAAGGTAACCTCATGAAACCCTGAAAAAAATGAAGTTATTAAATTTGATTTCGGAAAAAGACCTGGAGAGGAACATACTAAATCAGAATACGATACTGCTGAACCGAGGCCTTTCATAAGGGTATCAAATCAAGCAACAGGAACTACTAATATAACCAATTCAGAGATTGCATATCTTGGTTATTCTTGTAGTAGATGTGCAGGTATTAGTTACTATGGCGGTATAGGTAGTGTAATTAAGGGAAATGACATACACCATCTTTTAAAAGGGTTTTATTCCAAAGCAATGGGCTCCATGCTTATTGAGAATAATACCTTTCACGATAACTATCTTTATGGAATAGATCCACATACGGGAACTCATGATATGATAATACGAAACAATAAGGTTCATCACAATAATGCATCAGCAATTATATGCTCTAAACACTGCTATGATATACTCATAGAAGGAAATGAAATATATAATAATGGAAAAGCTCAACGCGGTATTGCGTTTAGCATCAATACAACAAATTCTATTGCGCGCAATAATTATATTCATGATCAAATTTCGTGTATCGGAGCTAATAGAGGGTCAGATTATAACAAAATTTACAATAATACTATTTCAAATTGTAAGATTGGAATCAATCTTGCCGATACCTCGCATCAAGTAATAAATGAGAATAAGATATCGGGGGTAGAAGATGCAATAATACTTAGGGACACTCTCAACAAGATATTTCATAATAAGATACAAAATTCAACTAACGCAATTGTATTGATAAATGCATCAGAAAGTAATCAGATCGTTACTATTGATAACAAGGACAAAAAGGAGGATATTTATACTGACTTTTTAACTGATGTGAGTAAAGTCAACGAGATTCTGGATGTAAGAAATCCATCTATTATCATAAGCGGACGTCTTATTAGCGAGTACCAGTTCGAAAAATCAGAATATGAAAACATAACTGATGTATTTGAAGAAATCGAATTGGAATAACTTATTAAAATTAAATTGGGATTAGACCCAAATTTCTAAATTAAGCTAATGTTATTTAATAATTTGTACTTCTATAATGGTATCGTTTTGAAGACATAAATCCTGAATAATTGTTTATTTACTGTGGAATAAGATTCACATATGAATTAGGGCTCAGGGTGCCATGCTCTCCAATTATGGAGGTAAACTTGTATAGGTATAGGAGGTTATATTAGCGAGATGTTCCAAGATTAAAAAAACTCAATCTGAGAAAATTAGTGCAATTTTCAGTAATAGGTCCAATTGCATTATTTGCTCTGGTCAGTACCTCCATAATCATAAATACCGATCTCCAATATTATCAAATCCAAGCTGCATCATTTGTGATGAAATAGGCTACTGAGGGTATGAAAATTCCTTCTAACAACGTGACTATAATTTCAGGATAAGGTTATTCTTGATTATTCAAGTATGTCCACGGGATAGAAAATGTATTCTATAATTTCTATGATCCTCGACCGTTAACCACTAAAAAGGTCAATTTGATGGGAGACAACCATTAAAAGGATAGTGTAAAGAATTTGAAAGGAAATAAAACGCAACGACTCTACCAAACCCATAATTCAACTGAGTATTGCAAAATCTTGGAATAACACAGGATTCGATTATGACATGTATCCATATTACAGTTTAAGGTATACGAATGGAGGAGGAGGTAGCGTGGATATGAGAATCAATTGAGATTTTGTTTGTAGTGGGTAAGATACTATAATCTTGAGTGAAGAGGACATAATAAGTTGACCTAATGGTAAGAATATAAGAAAGATTAATCAAAAAACTTGTCATGGTCTGAGAATCTATTTATTACGGCTCTTAGATTTGGAAATAAGAAACTCAAGTTTTGTCTTCTGAAAAAAAGGATATTAAAATTACGAACCATGTATATCAGCCTAAACACGAAATTTTATCCAAAAAAGAAGCTGAAGAGGTATTGAAGAAATATAATACAAAACCAAGCCAGCTCCCATACATATTAATTAACGACAAGGGATTAGAGGATCTAGATGTGAGACCCGGAGATATTATAAAAATAACTAGAACGTCATTTACCGCCGGTGAAAGTGTCTATTATAGATATGTAGTGGAGGATTAGGCCATGTCACAAAACACACTTGATATGTGGGCAATAATCCACAATATTTTACAAAAGGAAGGCGTTGCTAGACAGCATCTGAATTCCTATGGTGAATTTATTGAACGTGGTTTACAAAGTATCATTGATGAAGTTGGCGAGATAGAGGTTGAAACTGCTGAATATCCATACAAGATAAGATTGGGTAAGATAAAATTACAACAACCAAGAATTATGGAGTTAGATGGTTCAGTAACTCACGTTGCTCCTGTTGAGGCAAGACTACGTAATTTAACTTACGGATCACCTATAATGATTGAATGTAGTATTGTTGAAGAGGAAAAAATTTTAGAATCAAGATTTATTCATATTGGAGATATTCCAGTTATGGTAAAGTCCAACGCATGTATATTGCACAATCTTCCTGGAACCAAACTTATTGAACTCGGAGAGGATCCGAAAGATCCTGGAGGTTATTTTGTTATTAATGGATCTGAACGAGTAATCATTGGATTAGAAGATTTATCTTACAATAAGATAATTGTCGATACTGAAGAA
>Ga0184640_10000074_pt1 | contig 22635 bp, 16 predicted proteins | sample PLM31_200_b2_FD_133161 | JGI IMG/M metagenome (GOLD analysis project Ga0184640, IMG submission 133161) | Groundwater sediment microbial communities from an aquifer in East River, Colorado, USA - PLM3-1_200_b2 | ecosystem: Environmental > Terrestrial > Soil > Riparian zone | place: USA: East...
GCCCGCTCACCATCATTCGAAACAAACCTGTACGCATCTGCACAGCGGGAACGTAGCTCGTCTCGGGTAAAGCCGTCGAGCATAGCGATGGTTTGAGCCAAACCACTGCCATATCCGGGCAATTCCGTAGCCACGACGCCATTGCAGGCGTGGCCGGCCAGGTTGATGATTTGACGCAGTTTTGCTGGTAGATACCCAAGCAGACGCCTGGCCCGCAGCAACTGGCGATAGCGACGATAGCGGTGCATATAGCCGCCGAATAGCTCGTCCGCTGCTTCTCCTGACATTAAAACGATGGTCCCATGCTTGCGAGCCAGCTCGGACACCAAAAGGTACGCCACTGAATTTGGGTGCGTGAGAGGGACATCGCTATGATAAATAGCGCGCGGAAGGTTACGGCAGAAATTGTCTCTTCCCAATTGACAAGTGAAGAGCTCGATTCCCAACAGTTCCGTAACTTGCTTTGCGTACCGGCTCTCATCCATCTCCGGGTACCCCGCAACCGAGACGTGGAAAGCCGCCACATCTTTTCGGTAGCGCGCGCAAAGCGCGGTGATCAAGCTTGAATCGACTCCGCCGCTGCACAAAACTCCTACTGGAACATCGCTGACGAGGCGTTCCTTAACACCCGTTAGAACCAAGGATTCGATCTCCGCAACCAGATCCTTACGGGATTCGCGATTGAGCCGATCGTACATGGCGGGATCGACTTCCGCCTCCACCGAGTAATAGCGCCGCGGAGAACCGACCTTATCACCGCGAATCGTCATGAAGTGGGCCGCGGGAAGGGAGAATATGTTTTCAATGAGCGTATTGGGCGATCCAAAATCTACGTTGCGATACAGGGACCATTCCAAGAGTCGTTGCCGGTTGAGTTTTAGATTGTCACTGACCTGCATCAGGACCTTCAGCTCCGACGCAAAGAGCACATGCTTATCATCATACGTATAGTACAACGGCTTTTTCCCGAATCGATCACGGGCGAGAGTGACCGTATCGCTCCGCCGGTCATAAATACCGAAGGCGAACATTCCCGCGAACCGCTCGAAGCATTGTTCTCCCCACTCCTTGAAAGCATGCAATACAACTTCGGTGTCGGTCTTTGACCGAAACTCGTGCCCGCAACGAATCAGCTCCTCGCGCAACGTCTGAAAATTGTAGGTTTCTCCATTGTAAACGATCCACAAGTTTTCCTCGCTATCAGCCATGGGCATGTGGCCGGCCTGCGAAAGGTCTATGATGCTCAGCCGGTTAGAGCCGAGACAGACATGGCCGAGGGAAATCACGCCCTCATCGTCGGGACCGCGATGGGTTTGAAGATCGCACATCTTCCTGACAATGCGCACATGATCTTCTTCGCGGCATTGCCGCTTCAAACAAATCAATCCGGCTATTGCACACATGTTAAACGAGCCTCGATATCTGTTTCGATAAATGAGTCGCTAATAATGTTCGCTTCACGGCGTACCGAGCAAATTCGCCGAGCACCTGGCGTCCAAACAATCAAGACACAGGAAGGTCCCGCCAGGGACCCCTGTCTATAAACTGTCCATAGTAGAAATTATTCAGCATTCGGTGTGAGACGATCAGCGCGATGTCGGTTAACCGCTTCGAGAAGCGCCGATGGGGAGACCAATGCCCTTTCGGAAAAAAAGGATCACCCCATAGTTGCCTGGGTAATTGGTAAAACGTACGTACAGATCAGCACAACCATTCGCCTGCAACATTCGGAATATCGTGTTCAGGTTGTACCGATTGCCTTGCATCTGAGGATAGTCAAAAGCCGTTCCGTCTAGTAAATTCAAAACACCATGAACGCCTGGAATTGATTTCCTCATCCACCGAACAGCTCTTCTGATCCAAGAGCCCTCCGCGGAGTATGCAAAATGCAGCACCCAACGCCACCGTCTTGCAACCGGTTGATTAATCCCTTTACTAGCTTTTCCCCTCGCCTCGTGGGAATGTGTTCAAACACGACATGGGAATTAATGAAATCAAAAGAGCCTAGGACACGTGTAGTTCGTCGTCTCCTCTGATGAAATCTACGTTTGAGATTCCTCGCCTATCGCAGTTTATTTTTGCTTCCAGCAACATCGATTCCGATACATCGACGCCAACGACGGACCTGCACAGTTCAGCCAAAGGCACGACCAACCGCCCAACACCACAGCCGAAATCGAGAGCTCGCGAAGGTCGAAAGCCGGAGGCGAAATACGTGTGGATTATCTTGAAAATCTGTTCGACATGACGTTGGCCGACTTCAAAAAACTCTCTGCGCACATCCTCGTTCAGATTATCTCGATGAAATTTTTCATGTGTCGCGACCGCGTAATATGGATCGCTTGTGGCGAAGCACTCCCAATCTTTATCAGTATTCCTTGTCAGCATCCGGCTTGTCCTCCTTATGAGATCCGGCTCTCTGGCCAGAACGACCGTTGAGCACTGGAGTGCTGTCGGACAATGTAGTCAAGACCTTACCATCCAGGTAATCAGGGGGCGTTATGCCGAAATAGGTGAGGATCGTGGGGGCAAGATCGAGGATGCTCGTACCCTCGAGGATGATTCCACGTGGGATTTCGGGGCCTAACGCCACCGCGAAAGCATTTGGCCGGTGGTTCCCCGTATAATAGGGCGCGAGCGCGTATCCGGGCTCGGCGCTGCGCGCAAGCCCATACTTTTCGGTCAGCAGCTCGGTGGTGACTTTGGCATCGTCGTTCCAGTTGATGATGATATCGGGCATGTGGCTACGGCAAGGACCGTCATAGATATCGTCGGTCTTGTAGACCGTGTGCGCGGCGCACGCGCCGTTGGCGGGATTGGTCGCGCTCTTAACGGTCTGGTAGAGATCCTCACAGAGGTCTTCATACTCTTTGCCGGGCTCCACGACCCCCTGAGGTTCGCGTCCTTTTAAGTTGATGCGGATATAACCTTCGTTTGCGTTCTCGATCAGAAAGGCACGTGTGTGTCCCCAGGAAATGCCCGCTGTCTTCCAGCGCAAACTCAACTTCTCATTAACGCTGCGCGGCAACAGCGCTCTGGAGACCGCCACCCGAAGCGACTTCGGAATCATGTTCCTCACGGTACTCACGAGATCGGCCTTCGCCGCGCGGGGTTTTCCAGCTTCCTTACCCGCTGCATCGTTCGCAGTGCTCGGGATGTTATTGAAAAGCTTCATCCGCGTTAGCAAATCGTTGAGAATATGCGAACCGCTATAGTTGGGACCCATGCCATCGCCGGAAACAAGAAAGACGGTCGTGGCGTCATCCACGCCTTTTAATATGTCCCCGATGGCCTTATCGAGGGCGATATAAACGTCGCGGAGCGCGGACTGGCCTGGTTGCTCCTTGGAGTGCGCGATGTACGATTCGTCATGGTAATGCCAGAAATAATGACCGGCCGGGTGTGACTCGCCAAATATCACCAAAAAGAAATCCCAATCTTCCTTGTCCATCAGCCATTTCACTACCTGAGTTTTCTTTGCTACCGCCGCAAGCAGGCGCTGGTGAAATCCTTGCGGATCCGGCGGCGGCGTCATGCCTACTTTGCTATGATCCTCAGCCGGATAAGATCCGAACTTTTTCTGTATCTCTTTTTTTACCGATTCGGGGCTGATTGATGGCTCGGAAAACCAAGACCAGGTGCCCCACTCGACGATTTGCGTTCCGTTGAAGTTCTGCAGCGGGCAGGTCATGAATGCATCCATGATAATGCACCGTTTACCGCGGTCGCTTAACAGTTTCCAAAGGAATGGGACAGGACTCTGGTCAGGGCGCGGTCGTACCGGACTCTGCTGGCCGGGCTGCATGACGTACGCATGATAAAGCCCGTGCTGGTCGGGCGGAGCACCGGTGAAAATCGAGGGCCACGCGGAGACATGGACGACTTCGGCGGTGGTTTGCATGCGCGCCCACGTTCCCTGCGACCGCATCCGTGAGATGTTGGGAAGAACGCCCTCCTGACACCACCTTTCGATCAAATCCGTGTCTCCCGCATCGAGCCCGATAAAAAGAAGACGTTGGTTGCCCCGTACCCCATTGGACTCGGTTACCAAGGTGTTTCCGTTTCCATTGTGAATACCTGTTTGACGTTGCAGGACTGGTGTAAAGACTTCGCCGATCTCTACTTTGCGCCCTTCACGTGTTGAAAGGATCCCCGCCTCAACCAAGGCCAGCGTCCACAAATTGTCCTCCCCGCTGGTATCAGGAACTTTACCCTCTAACACGGCGTCGCGAAATTGGTTCAGGAGCGATACGGTGCCGGCCTTAGGGTACCGCTCCTCATCGCCCTTGGCCACGGGCACTAGCTTCACAGGCTTAAAGAAACGCTTTCCCTTTGGGCGCCACCAGATCCGCCTGCGATCGGTCCAGATGTCTCCCTTATCCCCTTCCACCCAGAGGCTATACTCGTAACGGTTGGCGACCATGGTGCCGCTGTACTGGACCGGCAAGCCGCCTTCGAATTCGATCAGCGCGTTAACTGCTGCGCCGTTATCGTAATCGCTGCCGGCAGGGTTATAAGAGGTGGCGAAAATCGACACCGGTTGACGGTTGAAGAGATAGCGGAAGCTGTCGAAGTGATGGACGGCGATTTCGCTTAGAAAAGGGTGCGCCATACTTTTCACCCAGGACCCTTGGGTGCGGCTGGGCTGATCGCGGCGATCGATACACACCGCGGCGGCAATGCGTCCCGCCATACCGTTGTCCAGCATGTGCCGCAGAGTGCGCTCGGCCTGGAAAAAACGATAGTTTTCGGCCACCAGTACCGGTCGCCCGACAGCCCGGGCCCGCTCGACAACGGCTAGTGCTTCCTGCAGATTGCAGCCGAAAGGCTTCTCCACCATCACAGCGAGCCCCGCGTCGAGCGCCTGGAGTGCGTGCTCCGCGTGAAAAAACGAGGGGCTGGTGATCAGCGCCGCGTCGGCCTGCGTCTGCGACAAGGCATCCTCGAGGCTCTTAAAGAACTTCCCGTGTTCCTGCCCCGGCGCCTTGCGTGCTGACTCCAAGGCCTTCTCGTAGACGTCTACACAAGCGACCGCCGCGAAGTCAGGGTGTTGAGCGACAAAGTCGAGCCAATGACGTCCCCGGCCACCAACCCCGACGTGGATGATTTTGATGCTCATTGTTCTACCTTTCTTGATGTATCAAAAGATTACCGATGCCTTGCATTCTTTTTTTTCGCCGGACGCGAAAAGAAACGGCAACTGTACGCGCCAGACAAAACATCACACTTAGCTCGCCCCTCGAACCCGATACTCATTTTTATTTCCATAGGAAGCTGGAAGAGCACCGTCCCGGAGTTGTGACCAAAGATAATCCGAAAGCCGAAGCGATAAAGCGGTTAAACTGAGCGTAGGGTTTGCACTCCCACTTGTCACGAACGCCGCGCTCCCGGCGACGAAAAGATTCCTTGTCCCATGCACCCGGAGATTCCGATCGACGACGCTGGTTCGTGAGTTGTCTCCCATTCTGCACGTCCCCATGTGATGATGGCCCCACAAATTCTCTGGTGATTCTTGTACCCTTTGCGCTCCTAGCCTACGGTAAATATTCCGCACAATTTCTTTTCCGCGCTCTCTAGTCTTTACATCGTCCTCGGATTCCTTAAGAAAAAGATTACTTACCGGGTTGCCAAAATAGTCTTTGACCTCTTTGTCAAGCGTCACCCGATTTTCGGGCGATGGTTTCATTTCCGCTCCGAAGGTGATTACCAATCGGCGGGTTCGTATTCGATCGAGGATCCTTCCGAGTTCTCCATCATAAACTTCCTTCCAACGCATCGGCCCATGCAAATGGAAGCGAACTCTGATTCCTCCGAGACCTTGCTGTTTGAAGGTCTTGTAGAACTGGTACGAAAACCCGGTAAGTTGAAACAGGTTGAAGCTCCTCCAACCGACGTCAACTTGACCCGTGTAAAGTGTTTTCCGATGTTCCATAAAACACCGGCCCACCCAACCGTAATTATTACCGAGTCCCTCAGGAAAAGTGGGAGAGCGGGACAGAAGCAATAAACGCGGCGACTCCAGTCCGCCACAAGCAACTACATAAATACGCGCGCGGAGGATTTTTACATTACGATCCAGGTTCCTTACCTCGGCCCCTAACACCCGCCCACGCTCATCTACGAGCAGCCGACTAACCGTAACTTCAGAAATTAAAGCGCCGGACGGGGACGCTTGGAAACTGGGCAGATGACTTTCGGTCATTCGCATAAACGGTCCATACCGGCCACTCAAGAACGAAGAGTCATTATCTAGGGGAGTCGAAAAAGGTACATCGGAAAGTATTATTCCCGCTTTTTTTAACAGCGATTCTAAAGGTGAAAGGTCGCGATCGGCTGGGAGTGGAAAGTCAATTTTTCTTGGCGGGTCGTGCTCCGATTGTTTTCCGCCGCGCACGCGTAGTGTCTTTTCCGCCTGTTCGTAATAGGGCTCTAGATCGGTATACGTGATCGGCCATGAGGCTCCTGCTGGAGTATACGAGTTCTTTTCAAAGTCTATGGGATATAGCCTGGTGCAAAATCCACCCCAAAGCCATGAGGTTCCTCCCACGCCGCGAAAACGGCTGCTCACCACGGGGTACTCGATGGGGCCGCTACTCCGAAAGACCTCGAGCTCTCGGAAGCGGGGATCAATCGACTTCCCGCGGGGGTCAGGCCCTGACTCGAGGATCACCGTCTTGATACCGTGTTTTACAAGCGAGTTTCCTAGGACTGCGCCGGCAAAGCCTGAGCCTATAATGCACACGTCAAAGATCGTTTTCTCATCGATATCTCCAAAACGACCCGTTGGACGCTTTGGGTTAGGGACCTGATCAGCAGCCTGACTACTCGAGGTGAAACCAGGAATAGAAAGTGCCGCGATCATGCCTCCCAGCCCTGCTAAGAACGATCGGCGATCTAGTTTGATTTCGCTGCCCATGCTGTCCGCTGACGCCAGTTAAGAGATCCTACTGCGTTCTCTGCGTCTCTGTGGTGAACGCTAAAAAATAATCGGTCTGACTAACAGTACTCCGACACCCACGGCGGCGAAAGCAACTAGAATATATCCATAAACAAGCTTCGAGGGTCTATGTCCCACCGTGACCTGCAATACCGCCAGCGCAAGTACCAGCGCTATCTTGATCCACACCAACTGTCCCCAGTGTGTGGAGACGAACTCCGTAGAGAAAAGTCGGTCTAGCGTAATCCCGCGGTAGTAGAGCATGAACAGGCCGGTGATCCACAAGACGGCTTGAGCGTACCAGCCGATACCGTTTAGTTTGCGCTCAAAGAGCCGTGAAAAAAATCGCTCGCTTTGCGGATCGCCAAAAAACATCGCGCCGATCCAGAGTGTCACGGTAATGATATGTATCCAAACTGCGGCTATGTAGAGTAGAACCATGCGGTTTTCTAAATTAAAATAACGTATAGTTCAAAATTCTAATTGTCGCTTCGACTCGATCCATTTAAGACATACTGCTCTATCTGTGAGTGGTCCTAACTGACTGACCCAAGGTTCAGGAGTAGGTTTTGTACTCAAGTCAGCACAGAGCATGTTCTGTGCCATCTTGAAACTAGGTGAACAATAGTGTAGGCAGCAAACACCATGACATATGGCATCATTGGAACGCTGTAACGTCCTACAGCATTGGTTGCTGCATAGACAGCTGTGCTGTATGCGACCAGGACTATTAGAAATACTGCTGGTCGCAACCATGGACCTCGAAACCACACAAATGCTGCCGCTGCTAGCCCCAGCAAGACGCCGTTGGCCGCGGCTATCATCCAGGCCTTCGGCAATTTCCCACCCATGACAACAAAGGTAACGAATCGATGATGGAACCAGACGCGAAAGAGACGCACGATCGACAGAACAGCGTAACGGCCAGGATGCTCTCTCACCAGCTTCTCGACTTCCTCGGAAGCAATACGGTTTAACACAACATCGTTGATACCTTTGGCCCTAGTATAACTCCCGAGATCAGGGCTATTGGGTGCCGGTCCGAAACGAGCTTCCAAGACTTTCCGTAGTGCCATACTGCCCTCTTTCGACCCTCTATGACGCAGATAATCCGCCCGATCCAAAATAAAATTGCCTTCATAAAGCGGTCTGCCGCTGTAAACGCTCCCTGGGATGAACGCATCAAAGACGAAGTAATTACGTATCACCCAAGGCGACAAAACGGCTGCAAAAGCCAGGAAAAATACCGCGAAGCTGGAAAGCGCTCGATTGCGGGACCGATTCATAGCCCACAATAGCAATGGTAAGATCACCAGAGGATAGAACTGCATAATTGGCCGAGCTAGCACGGCGAGGCCCAATAGGGCGCCGGAAAGCGCATAGGCCCAAATCGACGGCTGCCGCAAGGCGCGTAGTAGACTCAGGGTGAAACCGGCGAGAACCAGCGTAAACAGTGGTTCGCTCCAGCCTAAAAATGTAAAAATAAGCCCTGGTAAATAGAAAGCGAAGAGCAAACACGCGATAAAAGCGACTCGCCTATCCTGAAAAATCTCCATGGAAATAAAGAACAGAACCACACATGTGGCAACGTCAACCACCCATTGGGCAAAAACGATGGACCACATATGATCGCCAAAGAGCCACAGGACTGCCGCAAAGAAGTACACCACTGTCGGTCCGCGTACGGCTGTAGGCCTGGGCTCGTCGGCGAAGCCATAGGCCGATAAGCTGTAGCCCTTGCCACTAACCACATTGCGCGCAGTTTCTAACCAACGGTCCACCGCAAAATTCTCACCACCCAAAGTAGGATCTGCGACGAAAACCGCCCCTCGAACGAGCACAACCAGAATCGCGATAAGAGATAGGCTCCACAACGTACTGCGATCTTTAACCAGCTTCTGACTCGGGATCATCGGTTCACTCCACAGGCTGAAGGTAACACGCCCGGACTTTTGCCCCATTGTGGAAGTAAGCGAACGAGAGTGTAGGCAGCAAACGCCATGACGTAGGGCATAAGTGGGACGCTAAACCGCGCTAGCGCTAACGTTGCCGCATAGACCGCAGAGGTATATGCGATCAGAACGATGAGGGGAACGGCTGATCGCAACCAAGCCCCTCGAAAGCACACAAGCGCTACCGCGGCGAGAGCCAGCAAAACCCCGTTGGCTGCGGCCACCAGATACCCCAATCGCGATCCCCTTTCCTGGAACAGGCCAACAAAGCGACTGCCGAACCAGAAGCGAGCGAACCGCACCAGCGACGCGACGGCGTATCGACCCGGGAACTCCCTGATAGCCTTGATAGCCTCCTCGAATGCAATGCGGTCTACTTCGTACTCATTCAGTCCTTTGGCTCTGGCATAACTGTTCAAACTGAGATGGCCTGGCGCCGGACCAAAACGAGCTTCCAAGGCCTGCCGCAGAGACGGTTCGCTCTTTTTAGTCGTCCGATAGTGAAGATAGTCCGGCTGATCCAAGGCAAAGTTACTCTGGTATAACGAATCTCCGCTATGGCTGCTACCAGGAATGAACGCATTAAAGACGAAGTAATTACGTATTACCCAGGGTGATAAGACGGCGGCAAATGCGAGGAAGAATACCGCGAAGCTAGAAAGGACCTTGGACCAGCACCGGTCCAGCATCCAATACAATAAAGCTAAGACCACCAAGGGGTAGAATTGCATAACGGGTCGGGCAAGCACGGCGAGGCCCAACAGACCGCCGGAGAGCGCAAAGCGCCCGAGCGATGGTTCGCGCAGGGCGCATAGCAGACTCCAGGTCAACCCGGCCAATACCAGCGTGAACACGGGTTCGCTCCAGGCGACCAAGCTATACACGAGCCCCGAGCCATACAGAGCGAAGAGCATCGACGCAACCAGGGCGACTCGCCGGTCTTTAAAAATCTCTAGCGTTATAAAGAACAGAACCAGGCATGTCCCCACGTCCACTAGCCATTGAGCGATTACGATGGCCCACAAGTGGTCGCCAGCCAGCCACAGGACTGCCGCAAAAAAGTATACAACGGTGGGGCCCCGTCTGGCCGTAGGGCTCTCCGAATTACCGGGAGATGCATAGCCTTGGCCGCTGACCACATTGCGAGCAATACTCAACCACCCGTCCGGGTCCCGACGTTCAACGTGGGGGCCACCCTCGGGATAGCTAAGAAAGACGGCACATCGAACGAGCACCGCTAAAAATGCGATGAGAGCTAGCATCCACAACGTACTGCGATTCTTAAGCATCTTCTGACTCGGGATCGTTGGTTTACGCGCGGACGTAAACAACAAAATTGCGTGTGAAGCGAAACTTTAGCAACCGTTGATTAATCCGTCGCGCCGGCACCGGCCCGCTCCCAGACAATAAGTATCCGTGTGGCTGCAAATTTTCTTAAAGGAGAGAATAAGCGCTCGCAAACCCTTGCCATCGCTATCACTACTTGTGGAATCGGCCGCGTCATTTGAAATCCGAGCGTGGCCAGATAGGGGAGTCCAATAAAAGGATACGTCCGGATCAAGCGTAAGGGTGGCGTCTCTGCCCTAAAAAATTGTAACAGCTTGAAAGGTATCGCTGCGTTTCCGTCAAAGGCCTTCTTCCCGCCTGCTCCGAAGGGTTGGCACACGTCAATCTTCAGGGAACACTGCTCACGATGAAAGTATCGATAAAGCAGGTATGAGGGCAGCGTGATCCACGGTTCGATCATCGCTAACCGTCCACCCGGCTGCAGCACGCGCCGGGCCTCTGACATGAATTCCAAAGGTTTAGGAAGGTGGTGCAGCACGTCCAACATGACGAGCGCGCCGACGGTGCCTGATCGAAAAGGCAGAACACAGGCATCGGAGATCAAATCAATAGGATACCCGCTCGGAACGACGTCGGTCGCCGTCAGAGATGGGCAGTATTCTTTAAAAAACCCCGGGCCGGACCCTATCTCGACAATGGGATGCAAGCTATCGACGCAAAGTAAAAGTTGCGCAAACCACTCTTGGTAAATGGCACGCAACTCCGGACGCGCCTCCCAGATCTTTCTGTGCCGGCTTAAAAAGTCCAAATCTGATTTAACGACCAAATTCATGGAATAAAAAACAATTTCCGCGCCGCCAGGATACTCATTCGTAACAACAGCCAACCGTGAGTGAAACGGCTAATATTGGTCGTACCATAGACCCTTTCGTGATAACGGACAGGAATCTCGACAATTTTGAGATTCAGTTTGGCAGCGCCGAAGAGCAGATCAAAGTCGCCGAAGGGATCAAACTCACCAAAATAACCCCGGCCTTGGGCGATCCGTTCATAATCTTCCCGGTACACTACTTTGGTACCGCAGAGCGTATCTTTAACCGGTTGTCCCAACACGCAGCTCAGCAAGAAGGCAAAAAACTTATTGCCCAAAAGATTAAAAAACCGCATCGCTTTGGGATCCTTCGCATAGACCAGCCTTGATCCGTTGATGAACTCACCCTTGCCGCTGATCAGCGCTCGGTAAAATGCCGGCAAATCTTCAGGCGCGACGCTTAGATCGGCGTCCAAGATCATCAGAATGTCGCCGCTCGCTTGCGAAAATCCCAAACGCACGGCGTCGCCTTTGCCTTTCCCTTTCTGGGTTAGGACCTTGATGTCTTTTTCAGGAGAGGCGGCCGCTACTCGGTGGCATTCTTTCAGCGTATCGTCTTTGGAGTGACCCTCAACGAATATGAGCTCGACGTGCGATCCCATGGACGGCAATCTGTGCACGATGTGTTCGATGTTGCCGGCTTCGTTGCGGCAGGGACAAATCACCGACACTCGAGACGCAGCTTGACGCGCCGGCAAACCCGTCGGTCTCGCAATCATCCAGTTCGAAAGGCACAACCACTGCAAACCGCGTACATGCGCCAAGTAACGATTCGCAAATGGACTCACGAGGGGCACGTGCGTCGGCGCCAACAGATGCGACTGAGCATGAACGATTTCAAAACCTGCCAGCTGCAGAAAGTTTTTAATATCCGGAGGACTCGTCCAGTTGAGAAGCGGCTGAGGATATTTTAATCCTAATTTCTCAGCCAGTGTCACCACGGGTTGCCACAGCCTGCTATACCAATTCACGACGATTCGCGTGCGCGAATGACAGACGGCGCGCAGGCGCTCGAATACCAGAAGAATGTCATAAAGATAACCGGTCAAATCTGACAAAATGATGTAATCGAAAGTTTTCTCTGGCAAGTTTAAATTCTCGGCAGCCATCTGTTCGAATTTGAGATGGGGATATTTGGCTGCTGCCAGGCGTACCATCTCGCCGGAGATATCAATTCCCCATCCGTCCGCTGGCTGGAGCGCTGCGAGTAAGTCGCCGGTGCCGCTGCCAAGCTCTAACACCTTGGCGCCCGGTGGTACATAAAATCCTGCCAGAGATGCTATCGCCTTGTGATAGCCGGCGTTTCTGTGGTGCCATTTGTCCACTTCAACCGCATAGTCGTCGAAAAACGTTTCCCAATTCCGCAAGTACTCGTCCATGCTTGACGGAGGATTCTCCGTGCGCATCATTCGGACTCGAGCGTAGCCGTCCCTGGCTATTTGCATACGAATCTGCCTTTCTTTAGTGCGGCGCGTCTGACACAAATCCTTGCCGTGCTTTCTGGCCGTTGGTGGGGTCTGTTAACACGATTAAAGGCACGCCGTCCATGGTGGCCGGCGGAGTGAAACCTAACAGTTTCATCGCCGTAGGGGGAACATCCACTAGATGACCACAGCCTTGCAGTCGAGCAGGAACACCGGTTCCTGCCGCTAACAAGAAGCCATAGGGAGAATGCGTGCCTGGCCGAGGATCGGAATTCTCGCCCTCGATATGCCCGAAGCGAGGCGAGGCGAGGCTCGTGAAAGGCGCCTCGTCGTTCCATGTCACGATCAGGTCAGGCAATTGCTCTTGGCGCTGTCCGGGAAAAATCTCGTTGCGTATCCAGACGCGCCGTACTGCAGGCGCTCCGTTAACAGGATTCGTCAATTCCTCGAGCCTTGTGCGGATTTCTTGGCACAATTCGCCGTATTGGCGGCCCGGCTCGACGATGCCCTGAGGTTCACGTCCCTTAAGATTGATCCGAATACATCCCTCAAGGTCGGTGGGCAGAGTGAAAGCGCGGGTCTTCGACCAGTCGATGTTCGCGGCCTGCTCGCGCGCTCCGAGGCGATCGCGCAACCACCACGGAAGACAGTTTGCGATGTACCGCCTCATCTGTGGCGACATCACACTCTTCATGCAGCTAACCAGCGAACGTGGAGTACTCCGGCCCATCTCGGCGCGAACGAGGGGGCATATGTATCCGAGTCGCTCCAATACCGCAGGCAGGAGGTACCATGCACAGCGGTTGGGACATACTCCGTCTCCGCTCACGATGAAGAGGGCGGCGTCGGTCGGAAGGCTATCGGTCAAAGCGCCTACGGCGCGATCGAGCGCAACATAGAAGCGCATCAGGGGTTCCATTTTGCCGTCATTTGAGGGGCCCGCGGCATCGACATTGGCCGGCCACAGATAATGTCCGGCGGGATGACCCTCACAAAATCCAATCACTGCCAAATTCCATGGCTCCCGTTGCAGCAACCATTGCGCTGTCGAACGTTTGTATTCGACGCTGCGGAGCAACCTTTTTTCCATAACGGCAACATCAGGCATGCGGGCGCCCAGTCGCTTCGCCTCAAAACCTAACGGATAGCGGCCAAACCGCGACTTCACTTCCCTTAGCAGAGTCGAAGGCTGCGCACAGGGCTCGCCATACCAGGCCCAGGTGCCCCAATCAAAGATAGCCTTGCCACCAAACTCCGCTTCGGGAAAAGTTTCGGGAACATCGTAAATCACGCACTTGCAACCCTGCCGGTCGGCGAGATGCCAGAAAGTGGGTACGCCGTACTGGTCGGGCTGAACGTGCTGAGCCATCTGGTAACCCGGCTTTGGCTGGTAGGGAAAGTAAACACCGTGCTTCCCCGGCAACGTGCCGGTAGCAAAGGTCGGCCAGGTCGAGGTATGGAGAACCTGGGCGGTACTTTCGAGGTCTACCCAGGTGCCGGATGATATGAGCGACGCGAAATGCGGCAGACGGCCTTGACCGCTCCAGTAGCGGATCAAGTCGCCGTCCGCCATGTCAAGCGCAAGCACCAAAAGACGTTTCGCAGACAACATCATTCCTCACGCGGTCATGGCCTGACCAATGCGGGGGGACGGTTCCTGGCTGACACCGGCGGATCGAAAGATGTCCGCGACATTGACAACTTTCCCGGTTCTGTCGGACAGCATCACCGCCTCCACCATGGAAAGCGTCAAGAGGTTGTCTTCGCCACTGGTCTCAGGAATCTTTTTTAGTCTCACCGCCTTGTCGAGCTGATCGAGCAATGTTGCAGTCCCCTCACGGGGATACTTCAGCGCGTCACCCGGCGCAATTTTCGCCATACGGAGCGGGAGGAAAAATCTCCATCCACGCTTACGCCACCAGACACGCGTTTGGTCAGCCCGCAGGACGCCTTTGTCCCCTTCGATCCATAACGCGGACTCGTACCTGTTGGAAGTAAGCGAGCCATAATATTGGATGTTGATGTTGTTCTCCATTTCCAAGCTCGCCTCGGTCGTTGACCCGTGAAGATACGCGCTCCACGGGGCTTTCCCACATCGGGCCATGACACGCACGGGATTGACTCCAAGCATACTGCGTAAACTGTCAAAGTGATGCGCGCCGACGTCCAGCACTTGAGCGTATTCGACTTGGGAAAGAAAGTTGCCCTGGGCCGGACGCGCGCGGTGGTCTATGTAGCTCACGTGGGTGATAGTACCGGCTCTCCCCTCGCGCAACAGGTTTCGCAGCGTTTGCTCGCAACGCCGGTACCGATAGTTCTGAGCTACCATCACCGGGCGTCTCGCGCGTCGGGAAGCCTCCACGATCCGCGCGCCTTCAGCCACGCCGATAGCGAACGGCTTTTCGATCATGACGGCCAAACCGGCCTCCAGGGCCATGATAGCATGGTTCGCGTGAAACGCCGGGGGACTGCTAATGATCGCCGCGTCCGCCTTAATGTTCCTGAGGGCTTTTTCCAAGTCCTCGTAACACGCTTCTCTCAGGTTGGAGAAATGGCTCTTGACCCAATCGAGCGCCGCCGCTTGAGGGTCCACGCAAGCCACAGACGTGCCGTCGGGGTAATTCCGCACGATCTCCAGCCAATGGCGTCCTCTTATCCCAAGACCGACATGGATGATGTTCATTGTTCCTGCTGTCTCCTTTGTTATGTGATGATCGTGCAATATTGTGACGAATGGACCAGAACCTCTGCAGAACGGAAATTATCCACCCTTGCGGTACTTAAGCCGTTCGCCCTGAGCTTGGTCGAAGGGTGGACGGCAGTCACTATATTATGCAAACCTGAAATAATCTCGCTAAGCGATGCGGGCAAAAGACCCCTCGTTGCTCTGTTCAAGAAAAGATGTTAGTCCAGGGCCGGCCGTCGAGGGAGCTCGGGAGATCGTCGCCGTAGAAGCTCAGGATCGTCGGAGCGATGTCCAGCAAATGGCCTTTGGACTCCCGGCCTTTAGTGACACCCGGCCCATAGAGGAGCGCGAAACCTTCCGAGCGGTGGTTTCCGCTCCGGGGGTCCGGAAGCTTGCCGCTGACGGTTCCGATTTCCTTTGACGCGACGCTTTCGATTTTTTTGCTATTGACCCAACTCACAATTAGGTCCGGCAGGCCGTCTCTCTCAGGGCCGGGAAAAACTTCGTCCGTCAAAAAGACTTCCTCCACGACCGGCTTTCCTGTTTGTGGATCACGGAGGTCTTTGAGCGTCCGGCTTATTTTCCGACAAATTTCCTCATATTCGGGCCCGGGATCAACATTACCGTTTGCGTCCCGGCCTTTCAGGTTAACGCGGACGAATCCGTGGGCGTCCGTGGGCAGGGAGAAAGCGCGATCGTTGAGCCAGTCGATGTTGGCTGTCGCCCAGTGAATCCGCAGGTAATCTCTTAGCTTGTTGGGCAACGAGCGGGAGACGGAGTCCCGCCATTTACGGGGTATCGATTCTCTCAGGCGTAGTAACCGCCCTCCTTCGCCAGCGTCAGCCCGCTCACCTTTGGAGGGAGAAAGGTCTATTTGCTTAAGTACTCCTGGGAGGAGATGCCAGCCTACATGATTCGGTCCCATACCATGGCCTGAAACCACCAAGAGTGTGGTTCTTCCGTCCAGTGACGCAGCGATCTTGCCGATTTCGTTATCCACCTTTTTGTAAACATCCAGGAGTGTGGAACTGAACTCGTTGCCGACCTTCGGAGCGCTTGAGGAGCTATGGGAGCCCCAGAAATAATGGCCCGCCGGGTGGGTCTCAGCGAAAACGGCCATGAAAAAATCCCAAGCGTGGTCACACATCAAGCGCCTGATCATCTCTCCTTTGACCCCGACTCCGGAGAGCAGCTTATTTCGGGCGCGGCGAAAATCTCGATCGGTGATTGGTGCATTGCGACTCAATTCCGGTCCGAAGGGATACCGACCAAATCGCCGCCGAATCTCGCGCAGCGCCTGCGGAGGCTCCGACGTGGGCGGGCCATAGCGTTCATAGCTCCCCCAGTTGGAGACCTGGAGGCCGCGCAAGCCGGGAAGGGGATAAGTGTGAGGCCCATCGACGACGATCGAATGCTTGCCGCCCGCTCCCAAATGCGCCCAGAGAGGGGGCTGGCGACACTGTTCAGGTCCTACCAGCTCCAGTTTCGGCTTTCCCCGTGCGATTCGAATGATATAGTAGATCCCGTGTTTGCCCGGATGGGTGCCGGTATAGATCGAGTGCCAGACGGTCGTGCTCGTAAATTCGCCCTGGTTCTGTAGCCTGACCCATGTCCCTTCTTTCCGAAGCCGGGCGAAAGCAGGGAGCAATCCCTTGTCGGACCACTGTTCGATCAGAGACCGGTCAGCGGAATCGACTCCGATGACCGCCATTCGCGGAGCGATTGGCGATGGGCTCACGCGAGAACCTCGTTTTTGCGCTGCCTAGCCCTCTCGCCCGGCATCGTGCGCGGGGCCAATGCTGTGCCAGTCCTCGTACCGGAATGAGGACTCGACCGTTGCGATCTCAACGGTCGGCCTTTTCCGGGAAAACCCTCGTAGTTCCGTACCTTGATTCAAGGCCCATCCGAGTTTTCATTGAGATCGATCGTTGTCCGGTCAGCTTCTCGCATACTTCGAAGTATCGCGAGGCGGTTTTCTCCCAGGTCATGGCCCCAACAGCCAGCGCCGCAGCGCGGCCCATCTGTTTCAGCTCTTCACGGGAAGGAAGGGTTTTGAGAAAGCTGACCCAGGAGGCCGCCTCGTTCGGGAACAGATATCCGGAAACCTCATTCTCGATGAGCCTCTTTATATGGCCGCTGGGAACGCTTACGACAGGCCGCCCGCATGCCATGTATTCAGGGATTTTCAGTGTTGAAAAAGACACTACATTATTATGAAAAGCACTGACGCGATACGGGGCGAGGCATAGGTCGGCGGCCGCGATAAACTCCGGGACTCTATAGTGGGGCACTTGGCCGTGGAATCGTATCGGAACGTGAGCTCGCCTGGCCCTTGCCTCATATTGGCTTCTGTATTCACCGTCGCCTATAAGATGTAACTCAAGGAATGGCACACTGATCCGGGCTAAGGCGTCGATGACCGGGGTCAAATCGTGGTAGGTATCCATGCCGCCGACGTAGAGCAACACGAAACCAGTGGGTTGAATCCCCAACACATTACGGCAAGACGCTTGACTCAGAGGGCGGAATAAGTCGTGGTCAACTCCCAACCCGATCACCTCTATGAATTCCGGCGTCACGCCCCGCTCCGAAACAAGCATTGCTTTTAATTCTTCGGTCTCCGCTATAACCGCGGGAATCCGGCGCGAGTAGAAGCCGGCGAGACATTGCGCGGCCCTGTGCGCGCTATATTTGGCAACGGCGCCGGCAGTGCCTATAGATTCACTCCAATAACGGACGTCATTTTCCACCAGTACGCCCGGCACTCCTTGACGATGAAAGGCAGCCGACAGGAATCCGGAGAGTCGCCAACCTTTTTCAAAAACTAGATCGTACGACCGTGCCGACTGTCGGGAAAAGTCAGAGAGCCTGCGAAGATAGGAAATATGAGCGAAGACGTTGAGACCTCTGGCTGCCACATCGTCCTTGGACTCGCGAGCACTCTTCGCATCCGGTTCGATCGCAATCACTGCAAATTCGTCTGACCGGATCGGCTCCCGGATGCTGCGGAAGGCCACGGTCACATCGGCCCACCGGCTGAGGGCTTTCGCAAGGGACAGCATATTCCTTGTGGTGCCGGAAGTGCCGAGCAGCGCGTGGCCGGGCGCGGCGTAACAAACCGAGGGACGTTCGCTCATGCTGCTGCGCTCCCGAGCAAACTGCCGTAAAGGCGTTCAAGCCCGTTGAGGCACACGCGCCAATCATATTTTTCCATGACCAAGCGGCGTCCCGCCCTCCCAAGATGGTTCGATACCTCGGGTGATTTGAGAAGCAAATCAATGTGATTAACGAATTGGTCGGCGTCATCTGCGATAAGAATGTCGGTGCCTGGAGAAACTTCCAAACCTTCCGCGCCAACGCTCGTGGAGATCACAGGACGCGCCATGGCCATGGCCTCGAGGATTTTGAGACGGGTACCCCCTCCCGATCTCAAAGGCACAACCAGGGCAAGAGCCCCGGCGATATAACAACGAATATCCGCCACTGTTCCCGTTACCTGGACGCCGTTTCGTTTACCCAGCTCAAGAATCTGTGGATGAGGGTTCTTGCCGACAATCTTGTAACCGAGACGAGGAATTTTTCGTCGCAACGCCGGCAAAATCTCATTACAAAACCAGCCGGCGGCGTCTACATTGGGGGGATAATCCATGGCGCCGGTGAACACGATATACGGCGCACTTTCTGAAGCGATAGGTGAAGCGGGACTAAAGTACTCGGTGTCGACACCATTGGGAACGAGCTCTACCGCCGCTCCGGGCGCATGGCGCTGAATCCAGCTTCGCTCTGCATCCGAAACGGCGATGATGCCGTCGAATTGCTGGAGCGCCATTTTCTCCCAGGCGCGAAAGAAGAGATGGTCCCCAAGCAATACCATCCTGCGCTTGCCCCACTGCGAGAGCTGTAATTCACGTTCGAAGCGGAGCGACTCGATATTGTGCATGGACAGGATCTTTTTAGCGCGGCTACGAGGGTCAACCGCTTTTAGATAGGGAGTTAAAAACGGAAACTCGACCTGGACAATATCGTAGGCGCTTCGGGAAGTGAGATCCCGAACTTGCCGTGCCAGACGCGTATCATAATAAAAACTTTGGATCAAAGGCCGACCGTCGAGCAGGCCCCTCGACAGACGGGACAAGATTGCCCCGGTCCGGTTGGAAAGCACGGTGGTTACGATTTTTTCACAGAAACCTTTGACGACAGCCGCCTGCTCATCTTCCCCTGTTTGGCAAACCGAAGTGACCAGAGTGACCGAGTGGCGGCGAGACAGGTAACGCAGGGTCTCAAGAATTCGAATTCGCCCACCATCGTAGGGAGGCCATGGTAGCCAGGGCGATAGCAACAGAATCTTCACTCAAGGCCACTCTTGTTTAGAAATTGCGAAATTCGAAATATGACATTCCCCTCCGCGATCTCTGTGTCTCTGTGGTGAAAAGGAATTCGGATTTCTCACCGCGGAGGCGCCGAGGACGCAGAGTAGGAAACATTCGAAATTCGAAATTCAACTTTGCCGATCCGCCAGGAAACTTTCAATGTTGCTTACTTCCACATCCCAACTGAAAGCACTCGCGTTTTCCCTGATCTGCGCGGAAAATTGAGCTTCGTAGTCTCCTTGGTAGAATCTCAGAATGGCCTCCGCCAATTGATCGGGGGATTCCGGATCCACCACGAAGCCCGTCTTTCCGTCCTCAACGACCTCGGGTAATCCTCCCACGTTCGTCGTGATAACGGGTTTATTCAATCCAAAGGCAATCTGCACGATACCGCTTTGGGTCGCCGTGACGTAGGGAAGCACAACGACGTCAGCGCTTGAAAAAAACAAGGAAACCGCTTCGTTCTTTACATATTCGTCCCGGACAATGATATGCTTCTCCAATCCGAGCTCCTTGATGAGAGACAGGTACTCTGCCTTCGATTCGTAAAATTCCCCAACGACCAACAGCACACAGTCGATAGACTCGACGACGCGCGCCATGGCCTGGATCAGGTACTTGAGCCCTTTGTAGGGTCTTACCAGACCAAAAAACAGTAGAACTCTTGTCTCCGCTGCGATTCCCAGCTCGATTCGCGCCTGTATCTTTTCATAAGCCGCAAAATCTCCAAAGATCGCCAATGTAGGATGAACATTCTTCCTCACGACGGCGCGCGGCTTGAGTGACAACAAATGGCGTCTGTCCTCATCGGAATGAACGATGAAATACTTGCTCCTTAAAAACGCATACCGTGACAAAATACGGTCGAGCAGCGTGCTTTCGTGAGGCATGACGTTGTGGCAAAGAAAACAGATTTTGCTGTTTGAAACTAAGGTCAAGAGATTCACAATCGTGCCGAATGCCAGGCCGAAAAATGGATTCCACCATTGTACGACGACCAGATCGACCTTTTCTTTTCTTAAAGCCAAAGCGGTCTTAACCCACGTAACCGGATTTACAGAGTCGATCAGGGGATGATTTTCCTCCTTAAATCCGTGTGCGCTGTAGTCGTATTGCGTCTTCCCCGGGAAGAGCAGCTCCGGATATTGCCTGGACAGGGTCATGAACCTGACGCTGTATTTTTTCCTGAGACTTCTTACCAGTAGGGTTGAATAGTGAGCGATCCCTCCTCTAAACGGGTATGACAGTCCCAGCACCGCTATTTTGCGCCGTTCCTGGTTCACGGTTAAACGAAGATACTTGAGTTTGCAAAGCCGAAGCTTAACAGCGAAAGCGTTTGACCTATAATACGCGATTCGCCGCTCGGACTAGGCGACGCTCGCACCCCGTTTCGGGATATCTTGATGATGGTCACACCGGGATAAGATCGTTTATTATCGACGCTAAACGCGTTACGAATCTCATTTTCCTTAAGCTGTCTCCAGTCGCGGGCGAGCAATACATAGACATGCGGGGTTTTGGTTTCAGACAAGAAGAGGCGGATGTTAGAAACGATGTCGCCGCGTATCCTAGAGTGTCGTTTTTCCTCCGAGTCTCGCAGATACACGGACACTGCACGGTCTACTTTGTAGCTTAATAAAGGCTCATTCTTGGAGACGGATCGCCAGAAAGCAACCGCCGATTTCACGTCTTCTTTGGCATATCGCGGATTGAAATAATGATTCGCGAGCGATGTCAAGGAGATGGCCGAGATGGCAAGCAAACAAATCACGCCGGCCCATCCGTTCTTCTGACGGATAGCCGACAACCCTGTTGCGAGCAATATACAAAAATACGGAAATGCCACTATGGAATACCGTACGTTGTAGGCGGTCCGGGGAATAGCAGCATACAAAAGCGCTCCGAGGACAGGAAGGCAAAGGCCCAGCAGACAAAAAGCGGTTGATCTCGCACCGAAAAGCTTGTACAGGGCAAAAATACCAACAACAAGCAGCGTCCCGGAAACCACTCCTACCAACAAGATTTCAGGTACAAACTGCAGAATGAATCCAAGACTTCGGTCTTCATGCAGCTCAGCGACGCTGGGCCCGATGGAAAAGCCGCTAGAATAAGCAAAAAGCGTATAGGGCACATTCACCAATGAAACACCGGCCCGGAACCCCGCCCGTTGTCCCGCTGGCGTTGCCATAGTCGTCCCCGGACCACTGACTCGTTCAAAAAAGTGGTATGCCCAGGGGAGAAGGAGCGTCCAGGGTAAAAACGACAGGAAAACCATGGCTCCACTAGCGGTGTGCGCGACTAGCCGGCGGCGGTGATACAGGGACACCCAAAGAAATTGAGCTATGAGAGCGAGCACCATCAAGACATGCGTGTACATACCAGCCGCGCCTATGATCGTGTAATACACCCACCATCGCGCCTTTCCGCGCTCCAACGCTTGAATGAGGAGAGCAGAGCTGAGCAGTGAGAAAAAGATGAGCTGAGAATACCCTCGCCCTTCCTGACTGTACCAAACGTGAAATGGAGAGATCGCCAATAGGAAAACACCGAGGACCGCCACCTGCGGGGATGTCAGCTTTTTGGCGAGGACATAAAAGGCCGGCAGGCTCGCGATTCCGAACAAAGCACTCGGTAGGCGAAGAAAAAATTCAGATTCTCCAATTTGCAGGAATGCACGGTTGATAATAAAGGAGAGGGGGGGATGGAACGAGTTGGTCTGGTAGAAGATCTCACTCATGCCATAATTGCTCGCGACATAGAATTGGAGACCTTCGTCGACCCAGAGACTTTGGAAATCCAGTCCGTAGAGACGTAGACTTGCGCCCACGACGATAATGACCCACAGCCACAACTTCTGAGATTTCAGCACAGGGTTGTAGTTACCGTTCGATGGCCTTGCAAAAAGAAACGTCATTTTCCACTCACAAAACGTGACTCAGATTAACGCTCGTTCCCTGGCGGTATAATCTGTATCGGGTGCCCTGGCGTTCCGATTCACGCGGCGGATCAATTCCATCGCCTCAGACCGCCGATAGGTCACAGCCGTGATCATCTCCGCCAAAAGACCGAAGATAAGCACCTGTATTCCAACTATAATCAAGAGCGTAC
>Ga0184640_10000077_pt1 | contig 22452 bp, 22 predicted proteins | sample PLM31_200_b2_FD_133161 | JGI IMG/M metagenome (GOLD analysis project Ga0184640, IMG submission 133161) | Groundwater sediment microbial communities from an aquifer in East River, Colorado, USA - PLM3-1_200_b2 | ecosystem: Environmental > Terrestrial > Soil > Riparian zone | place: USA: East...
ATCTTGCTAATTTTTCTCGCCTCGGCAAAGGCCATCGCGTGCGTGCGCGCCATCCCTCCGGACCCGATCATGCCTACGACCGCCGCGTCCTCGCGCGCCAGGTGCTTCGCGCCCAAGCCGGCGGTCGCGCCGACCCGCATGTGTTGGAGGACGCCGTCGTTCATGATCGCGAGCGGCTCGCCGTTCTTGAGGCTGAAAAGCAGAATCAGCCCGAGAAACTTTCCCGGCTCCCGGCAGAAATACTCGTGCGTCCAAACTCCGTCTTTTCCCTTCGGAAAAGTCGCAATGTCCGATTTGATCCGAAGGGCAAAGACGCGCCAGCGCCGGCTCGTGCCCTCCATGCTCCCCCATTGGAAGTACGCCTCGGGGACATCGCAGGGCGCCCAGACGTCGATGCGCGGGCGGCAGGTCGCGTCTCCCGCATAGTACTCTCGGAGCCCCTCTTGTAGAGCTTCCATTGAGCCCCGCATGGTGAGAACCGAGGCGACGTCTTCATTGCTGAGATAGAGCATGCCTGCTAATTTCCCTTCTTCCAGGCTTCATTCACGAGCTTCAGGATAGGCTTCATGTCCATCCACTCGGGCCGTTCGGTGACGACATAGCTGGCGCCCTCGACCCGCCGGCTGTGCTCGGGAACATCGTCTTTGGGAATGTCGATTCTCAAGGAGTCCTGCTCCGGCTCGATCCTCTGATAGACCATCTGCCCCTCGCGGGAGAGCAGCCAGTTCAGCGCCACCTTGGCCGCGTTGGGATGAGGCGCGCTATTGATAAGGCCGACGTTGCCGCTCGCCGAGCTTACGATCGCTCCTTCTTTAAAACTTTTGGGCGGAAACCAGTCAACGGCCAGCCCCTGCTTCTTGGCCGCAGGTATGTCGGACCGGTTCGCCGCCGTGAAAATGGAGATGGCGAATCTTCCGACAGCGAGCCAGTTGACGATCTGGAAAGGATCGCGGGCTCCGACGAGACCCGTCTCGCCGAGAAGCTTTTTCAGATAATCGGGACCAAGCCCCGGGGTGTAGTAGAGAAAGCGAAGCGGCGTGGCCACCGGGCCGCCGATCAACGGATCGAGCGCGACGATCTTCCCTCTCCACTTAGGATGAACCAGATCCCAATAAGACTTGATCTCGTTCGGATCGACGAGTTTGGTGTTGTAAGCGAAGTAGGGCTGGACCTCGCCGTTGAAGGCGAAGATGTAAGCTTTTTCCTCATCCGCGTAATTGTATTTTCCACCCATCCACCACTTCGACTCATCGACCACCTCCGGCAAGATGAGCGCCGGCTTGATGGGGTCAAGCGCCTTGCCTTTGTATAAAACGGCATGCATCGTGGAGGCGCCGGCGATGTAAAGATCCACGAGGTGCTTCCCCGCCCGTCTTTCGGTCATCAGGCGTTGCGCGAGATCCGGCGGACGTCCGGTGGTGACGGCCACGACCTTTATTTCAGGGTGCTTCTTGTGGAATTCGGCGAAGACCGCCTCGTAGCGCGCCGCGCCGTAAAAAACCACCTGCCCCTCTCTTTTGGCGGCCTGGAGAGTCCGCTCCCATTCCGCCTGCCAGGCCGGTTGCGCCTCAGAGGCTTGAAGCGAGGAAATACTTGCCGCGGCCATGAGGGCCGCGGCAATGATGGCAAGAACCGCCTTCACTGAATTTGGATCTAGGGAAGCCTGAAGAGAGCCTCGGCGTTCCCCCGACGAATCTTTTCCTTATCGCCTTCGGAAATCTTTGCGTTGGCCGCAAGCAGCTCGACGTCCTTGAACTTCATTCTGCCGCCGGGATCGTCGTGGGGATAGTCCGTGGCAAAGAGAAAATGGTCGGCACCGAGAAACTCCACCGCTTCGGCGAACTCGGGTTCTTCGGTCTCGATCGTCCAATAGAAGTTGTTCCTGAAATAGTGGCTCGGGGAAAGCTTGTTTTTCTCGTTGGCGACCTCGGCAGGAACAAGCTGCGGCGCTTTGGGGCTGAGTCTTCTCTTCGATCCCGCTGTCGCCCCTTCGTCGTCTTCGTAGCTGAGCGTTACGTTCTTGAACACCGTGTCGAGCCGCTGCGCGAGCGACTTGATCGCCTTGGTCCCCATCTCGGCGTGGATGATTTTTAGCTTGGGAAAATCGTCGAGCAGGCCGCTCGTGATAAGCGAGACGAGGTTCATCTGCGCCTCGCGCGGCGCGAAGATGTCGAGCCCGTCGTACTGGAAAATCATGATGTTGACGATCCGGTGCCCGTGCTGGACCGCGTGGAGGAAGATCGGCATGTCGAGCTCTTCGGCTCTCTGGAAGAATGGCCAAAGCTCTCTGTGGCTCCCTAGAGTCGTTCCATAAGGATGTTCTTTCACGGGATAGGTGTGATCCAGAACGACTGCGGGAAGGCCGTTTTCCTTGGCCCACTCCATCTCGCGTATAGCGCCCGGCACATCCTGAAGCGCAACCAGCGCGACGCCGTATACCTTGCTGGGATGCTCGCCCATGAGACGTAGCATGGAAAGATTCCAGGAGCGCGCCAGGGTATTGCCGAGCCGAGGCTCGATGAGATACGACCACCAGCCGGTAAACTGCGGCAAAATAAACTGCGAGTCGATGCCCATCTTGTCGTAATCTCGGAGCCTCACGTCCATATCCGTGTTGCCGGCATAGTGAGCGCCCGACCCGGGCGCGGGCAAAGGCGTAGCGCCGGGAACTCTCGGCGGCTCGCCCGGAAACTGGATGTCGGAAAGAAAGCCGCTCTCGTCGAAGGCGAGCCGCGGGACTAGAGCGCGCCACGGCTCGTCCACGTGCCCAAAAGCATCCGTAGGCATGAAGTGGGTATCGCAATCGATGATCATGATTCTCCTCCCTTTTCAGGTTCCCGCCGTCGCCTTTTTCTCGCTGATCGGCGTGGCAAAGCTCCTCTCATCAAAGTTTCTGATAGGGATCTCTTTCCCCGTCTCCCGGTCGATCTCCTGCACTTTGAATTCTATGATCTTGTTTTTCTCCGAATCGCGGATCACGCCGATCGGGTCCTCGCCTCGCTTCACCTTCTCGAGCTGAAGTCTCAACATCTGGCGGAACATGACGACGCCTTTGTCGCTCGAGGCGAGATGCTCCTTGGTTCGGTCCGCCATCGGCCCTTGCGTCTCCCACGCCATACCGTCCTGGCTCGCGAAGGTTTTCATGTGATGGCGATAACGAGGGAACCCGTAATCGTCATGGGGCTCTTTGATCGGCCCGATGTACTTGTACGGAACTTCCTTTTGCCCGCCTGGCTTGCCGTCGGCGGCCGGACTGTAAATCACGTAGAGGATTCCCGTGTGCGTGTCGTCCATCGGAATCCGAAAGTGAGCGACGTTTCCCGTCCCCCGGAGCATGTTGGGAAAGACCAAGGGATGGACCTCTGCACGCCTCCTGCCATAGTGGCACTTGTAGATACCGTATTCAAAGATCTCGAATTCGATCCGTTCATCCCGCGCGGTGGGCGCGCCCCCGGTGTAGCCGTGGAGCCAGTAGAGATGCGCGGGATCGACCGCGTTCTCCATGGGCTGGAGCCAGTTGCAATCGAGGACCGGGTGGATCTCGATGCGGCGCACCCAGTCTTCTCGAACCAGGATGTCGTAGCGTGGAAGAAGCGGCGCCGGGTCGGGACCCAGGTAGCCGAAAAGCACCCCTCCCAGCTCCTCGACCAGATAAGCTGGGTGGCGAACCGTATCCTTATAAGCGCTCTCCGGCGGCTCGGCGGGCTGCTCCAGGCACTTTCCGGTCACGTCATATTTCCAGCCATGATAGGGGCAGCGAATTCCGTCCCGTTCGATCTTGCCGTAAAAGAGCGACGCCCCGCGGTGCGAGCAGTGCTCCGCCACAAGCCCGTATCTTCCCGTCCCGTCTTTGAAGAGAACGAGATCCTCTCCCAGCAGCCTGACCTGCCTCTTTCCCGTCTCATCGATCTCGAGCCTGGGCGCGAGCGCCATCCAGTAGCGCCGGAGAAGCCCTCCCATGGGCGTCCGGGGACCCACCTGGGTGAGAAGCTCATTGGTCTCGTGATCGAGCATGGAAACGTCTCTTTGGCCTCGATTATCTTTTACTCCATGGAAGTGGCTCGCGCAAGTCGCACTACCTTGTCCCACCACGGGTACGTCTCAGTCCGGAATCTCCTGAAGGAACCACTCGAGCGGGATGTTTTTTACGCCCGCGAAACCGCTTCTCTCTAGCTTCGAGAGAATCGCAGAGCCCACCGCCGCGAACTGGATCCCCGTCCCCTCGTTGTTGCTGAAAAAGGTGATCTGGCGGTCGTCGGTCCGGCCCGTCGCTTTTCCCACGATGATCTCTGAGAGCAGCGGCGTTTTGTCCGTGGCCTGCTTGAGCCAGAGCTTTCCTTCGCTTGGCGGCTCGATCCCTTCGGGATGGACTCCCGCAACCGAGACGGCCTGCGCGAGATCTCGAAAGGGCTGGTTCTTGACCGTGTAATCGATCCGCGCCAGCGCTTCATCATCCAGCTCGGAGCCGAGAACGTTGCAGATGTACATCCCTTCTTCGAGCCATTTGCCTAAGAGCACGGCCCGGCGGTGGGAATTGGTACAGCAAGCCACGATGTCCGCTCCCCTGACTGCCTCTTCCGGGCTGTCTTCGGGGATCACTTCAATTTTGAGCCTCTCCGCCATCTCGCGGGAGAAGGCCTCTCTATGTATGCGCGTGGGGCTGTAGACTTGAATCCGCCTGATCGGCCGCACCGCGCAGAGCGCCAGCGCATGGGTTCTGGCCATCCATTGAGAGCCCAGAAGGCAGAGCGTCTGCAAATTTTCGCGCGCGAGGTATTTTGCGGCGATGCCCGCACAGGCGGCCACGCGCGCGTGCTGGAGATAGCCGTCGTTCAGGATGGCAACGGGCAGACCGGTGCGGGTATCGAAGAGAAAGATCAGGCCGCAGAACTCCCCCTCCTTCCCGGCGAAGCGTGGATTCGTGGCGCGCGACTTATCCAAGACGAGCGGCTGAAGGTCGGAACGCATGCGGATCGCGAAGAGGCCGAGCTTCTGCACCCCGCCCTCCATGCTGGCAAAGTTGTATCGCATTGGTTCCCCCTCCCCAACGTTGTAAACATAGAGGTTCGTCTTGGCGCGGATCGCCGCCCGCCCGGCGTCCCATTCCCGGTAGGCGTCCTCAATAGCCTCCATGCAGTCCTCCAACGTCAGGACTCTCTGCACGACCTCATTATCGATGAAATAGACAGAGCGATTCATCTCAGTCTCCTTCTTCATCTTGCAAGGACTTCTTTCACCAGATCGAAGATCGGGGCCATGTCCTGCCATTCTGGCCGGGTGACATCAAGGTACTTTCGGCCCGGGACGACCCGCCTCTCCGGCGGCACATCATCCTTCGGAATGTCGATGCGCCGGGAATTGGGCGGGTCTTGCGGGCGGCCAATTCTCTGTAAAGCGATCTGGCCCCCGCGCGAGAAAAGCCAGTTGGTAAAGACCATCGCGGCGTTGGGGTGCGGCGCATGGCGCAGCAGGCTCAAAGAGCCGAACGAAGAGGTGAGGCTCCCCCCCTCCTTCCATGCTGTGGTATCGAAGGTGTGCACCGGGAGCCCGTGATCCTTGGCGCGCGGCGCATCCTGACAGCCGATACAGAGGGCGAATTTCCCCTGTGCAAGCCAGTCGGTCATCTGCCGCTCTTCCTTACTCAAGGCAACATTCATCGTGCCGTAAAGTTTCCGGATAAAATCTGGACCGAGCTCGGAATGATAATAGAAGAACTGCAAGGTGGCCCCGATACCGGTGAGCCTAGGGTCCATGGAGACGATCTTTCCCTTCCATTTCGGTTGAAGGAGATCCCCGTAGGACTTAAATTCCTTTGGGCTTACAAGCTGCGTGTTGTAGTGGAACTGGCCGGGTCCCGCATTGCCCACATAGGCGAAGATGTGTTTGTCCTCTAAATCGATGTAGCGGTGCTTGCCGCCATACCACTTCGATCCGTCGACGACCTCGGGAAGAATCAGCACAGGTTTTAGCGGATCAAGCGCCTTGCCTTTGTGAAGAACATTGTAGGCGCTGTTGGCGCCCGCGCTGTAAAGATCCGCCAAGTATTTTCCAGCTCTGTATTCGGCCATGATACGCGCCGTGAGCTGGGCTCCAGGCGCCGTGATGAGCACAGGCTTGATCTCCGGAAATTCTTTCTTAAACGCTTCGATGACGCCCGCATATCCGGAGATCGCGATCGTCACCTGCCCTTCCCTCCTGGCCGCTTCCACCGTCTCCTCCCATTTCTTTTGCCAACCGGGCTTTCCGTCCGCGGCTTTTAAAGCCGGCGACGCGATCAGAAACCAAAGAACGATAGCAGCTAAAGCGCCTCGCTTCCCCATCAAGCTCTCTCCCCAGGGCCTAATTCTTTTTCCACACCTCGCTCACGAATTTCCGAATCGGCTTTGAATCCATCTTTTCGTCCAGCACAATGTATTGCACTCCTTCCACCCGCCTCGCGTAGGAAGGGACATCGTCTTTCGGAATGTCGATTCTCAGGGAATCCGCTTCGGAGCCGATCTTCTGATACGCGATCTGCGTCTCGCGCGAGAGGAGCCAGTTGAGCGCGATCTTCGCGGCATTGGGATGCGGCGCGCGGTTCAGAAAGCCCACGTTGCCGCTCGCCGAATTGACGACGGCTCCTTCTTTGAAGGTCTTGGGACCAAACCAGTCGATCGGAAGCCCCTGCTTTTTCGCTTCATCGAGACCTGTTCGGCTTACAGCGGTGAGAACCGAAATGGCGAATTTTCCCGTCGCGAGCCAGTCGGTGATCTGGCGCATGTCGCGGCTCACAGTGATGTCCGTCTCTGTAAGAAGGCGTCTGATGAACTCCGGCCCCAGCTCAGGATGGTAATAGAGAAAGCGCAAGGGGGAGCCGGCGCCGCTGGAGGTGGGATCGAGGCCGACGATCTTGCCTTTCCATTTGGGATTTAGCAGATCCCAGTAGGATCTGATCTCATTCGGATTGACAAGCTTCGTGTTATAGGCGAACCAGGAGCGGACAGCGCCATTGAACGCGAAAATGTATTGATCCTCCTCGTCGAGGTACACGTGCTTTCCGCGCCACCAGTTGGACTCGTCCACAACCTCGGGCAGGATGAGCGCAGGTTTGATCGGATCAAGAGCCTTGGCCTTGTACAACACGTTGTACATCGTCGTCGCCCCGATAATGTAGAGATCGACGAGGTACTTCCCAGCCCGTCGCTCGGCCATGATCCTGTTGGCCAGCTCTCCGGTGCGTCCGGGCACGAAGACGACCTTGATCTCGGGATATTTTTTCTGGAACTCGGCGAAAGTCGCTGGAAAGTCGCTTCCGGCCGCCAGGACCACCTGGCGTTCTTTTTTCGCCGCCGTAGCCGTCCTCTCCCACTCGGTCTTCCAGTCCTGGGAGCGGACCTGGGAAGGCGAACTGAAGAACAAGAGCGCAAAAATCAGAAGCACCGTCATGAAACCCTCCCCCCCTTCTCTGCGCTTTCGAGCACGCGCCCGATCTTCTCGAAGAGCGGCTTGAAGTCGTAGCCGCGGATAAAGGAGAGTTTCTTGACGCTCGGAGGGCCGAGGGAGAGGCGCAGGCACACCTTTGCCGCCTCAAGCGACACGAGGAGATCGGAGATCTCCTGCTGGCTTGCCGCATCTTCCCAGAGGCCGTTGTGACGGGCCAGGGAGGCGGCCGCGGCGACAAGCAGCCCCATGCGCGAGATCATGCTCACGCAGTGCGCGTAAAGCCCGTAGCCTGATTCTCCACCGTAGGCTGGAAGAAACTTTCGATCCCCACAAGAGAAGAGCCGCTCCCAGGGGACCAGGACATCGTTGTAAACAATCATCCCATCGATCTCATCGTACCATGAGACGGGAAAGTGGAGCCCCACGGGCAGAGCCCGTGGCTCCACTACGTCGTCCTTCGACTCGCTTCGCTCGCTCAGGACGACCCTGAGCAAGGGCCCACGGCCAGAAGCCGTGGCCCGCGTCGAAGGGTCGAGGCATTCGGATGGGGACGTCGGTTGATGAGCTGAACCGTGCCGAAGCCGCTGGTCAAAAGTCTTGCCTGGCTCTTCAGCCGGTCGAGGCTCACCGGGATTCCCTCTTTCCTGAGATCGGCCAGAACGGCGTGCGGAACGCCGATGCCGATCGGGTACCGCCCGCGAATGACCCACTCGGCGATTTGCCGGTTGTCGCCGGTCACTACGACCTCCTGTCTTTTCAGTAGATCCCGAACGAAGCTCTCACCATTCACCTGAATCTCCGAATAGCGCTTCTGAAATTCCCGGAAGAGGGCGTCAAAGGGACCCGTTGTGTGATAAATAGCGACCTGCCCTTCCCTCTTGGCCGCCTCAAGGCTCTGTTCCCATTCCTTTTTCCAACTCTGGGCTTCGGCGCGTCCCAATAAGCCTATGAACAAGAGAACAAAGACACTTATCAATCTGCAATCGACCAACACGGTAGCAACACCGCAATATCGATACCGCTCTCTAAACCGCCAAGAACTCCGCGCTGAGCCGCACAAACTCGTCAGCGCCATCCCATTGAACCAAGTGTTTGCAGCGGTCGAGCACGTGCACCCTGAGTCTCGGAAATCGCTCTTTAAGCATCTGCGCCCTCTCTCCTGCCGAGCCCCGGTCCTGCTTCCCGTAAATCAACAGCAGCGGGACCGGAAGTTGGTCCAGGCGCTGCCACAGAGGGACACCCTCTTTCCCGCCTCCCTTTTCCGCCGCCTTCGCCCTTTCCAAAAATGCCTGGAAGTTTTTACCGATGCTCATGCGGTAACGCTTCTCCACCGCCTCCGGAGTGATCAATGAATGATTGAAGAGGTGTTGCTCAAGAAGCGCTCGGATCTCGTCCCGAGAGGGCTCTGAAGAGCTGCCTTCTTCCCCTTCGGCCGCGCCGGATTGTTTCTGGTTTTCCTTCAAGGGAGGAAGAAGACTTCCGGTGCCGAGCGCGATGGCCTTTACAATTCTCTCGGGCTCTTCAAAGGCCAGAGTAACGGCCATTCGGCCGGCCGAAGAATGACCGACGAGATGGGCTTTTTCGATCTCCAGCGCATCCATAAAGCGAAAAATAAACTTTCGGCGATAGGAAGCGGAGAAATCCTTTGGATTGTCGCTGAGGCCAAATCCCGGCTGGTCAAAGGCGATGACCCTAAAGCCGTGCCTTGCAAGAGGCAAAAGGTTGCCCTCCCAAACATCGGCGGATGCTCCCAACGAGGTTCCGTGAAGTAGAAGGACCGCCGGTCCCTTCCCTTCTTCAAAGTAGCGGATCTTTAAGCCGTCGATGGAAACAAATTTTTCCATAGCTATTTGGTTGGCCACATCTCTACGGCCGCGTCTATGCGGTTGCCTTCAGGATCGTGAACCACATATTCGGAATGTTGCCCCGGCGATCGGCCACCCGCCTGTAATTGCTCGGCAGGCTGCACCGGAGTCAATGCTTTGATCGGTTCAAGGCTATCGACTAGAAACCCGTAATGATTGATCCCATTCGGATGGCCGGGTTTAGGCGGAATCAGTGCCAAGGTTAAATAGCCATCGGTCATGAATATGATTCCGCTCGGTGTTTTTTGGGCCACCTCCATCGCGAAAACCTTTTGCAGGAACTCGCTGACCTTTCCTGGATCCGCTGCCCTTACGGCTATATGCCTAATTTTCGGTCTTCCCATAACACTCTCCTTTCTAACCTCCCATCTTTTTCGGACCGCATTAAAAAACCTTCGGCCTCCAACTCTTTCAAGATCTTCTCATCGACAAATTCCTGAGGGCTCCTCCTTGCAGCTTCCGGGCGACTTCGGCCCAAGAAATCGATCACTGCCCGAATGCCCGAGAGATCGGTAAATGGCGGAAAGGACACATTAGAAGCATGGCTCTGGTAGGTGTCTTCAAGCACTTCCGTATCACTAGTTCTCATCCATTTGGCGAGCGCTTTCAAGCTCCTTTCACGGTCGGTCTTGAAGACATAAACTCCCTCGCTGATTCCTTTAAGAAACTGCTTGGCTACGTCCCTTTTATTGGCGAGAAATTTTTTCGTCGTGACGATGCTGATAGTGGGGAACCCTTCTCTCAACTCTGCCAACTCCAAAAGGATCGGAATCCCCGCCTTGCGTGCCCTCTGGGTCTCCGGCGCAATCAGTACAGTCGCATCAATCATGCCTGTTTGCAAAGCAGCCAGACGCTCCGCAGTCCCTCCCGCCCGCAGGATGGTTACGCTTCTTTCATCGATTCCCCAATGCCTTAAGGCGGTAACGACTGCCATGTGATTCGATGCGCCCAGCGACAGAACGCCGATCTTTTTTCCGGCAAGCTCCTGCGGGCTGCGTATGCCGGGACGGACCGCGAAGCTCCACGGATGCTTGTTGTAATAAGTGGCGATGATCACAACCTCAGCGCCGGCGATAGCGGAGGTGACCGGAGAAACCCCGGAGTCGACGCCGAATTGGACCTCGCCCGCAGAGATGGCTGCCGTCCTGATCGACCCTCCCCTGATGAGGGTGGGCTCTACATAAATGCCGTGTTTCTTAAAAAAGCTGAGATCGTGAGCCAGCCAGAGAGGCGCCTGCTGTCCCGACGTTCCTCCGTAGGCTGCCACCACCCGCTCCTGCCCGTAAACTGGAGAAGACAGGACGAAAAAATAAAGTCCCAGCCTGGCCCACAAAATTAATTTTTTCATACCTGCTTGCTTGGCCACATTTCTGCGGCCGCGTCTATACGGTTGCCTTCAGGATCGTGAACCACATATTCGGAATGTTGTCCGGGCGATCGGCCTTCCTCCTGTAATTGCTCAGCAGGCTCCACTGGGGTCAGTGCTCTGATCGGTTCGAGACTATCCACTAAAAACCCGTAATGATTGATCCCATTCGGAGCGCCAGGTCTGGGCGCAAGGAGCGCTAGGGTTAAATAGCCATCGGTCATGAATATAGTTCCTCTAGGTGTTTTTTTGACCACCTCCATCGCGAAAACCTTTTGCAGGAACTCGCTGACCTTATCAGGATTCGCCGTCCTCACGGCTATATGCCGAATTTGTGCTCTTCCCATAAACTTTCCTTTCTTATTCTCAGTCGAGTTTTTCCATCGCCTGGGCGATACCTTCTCTTAAAAACCCGTGCAGCCTTACGCCTTCTTTGGCCCCTTCGATAACGAGCTGTTCCTCCTCTGGTCGACTCGCAAACTCCTCAAATACCCGCAAGAATAATTCGCCGTGCGCTTCATCGGCTTTGTTATGCGCTTTGAAATTCGGCATCTGTTCTATTGTAAAACCAAGCCCTTCCGGCCACTGTTCAATTCTCCTTGCCGATGCTCCCCCACCTAGGTCCGCCAGCAGTCGGTTGTCATTGAACCATTCAGTGATATTGAGCGCGGCCAAACCTTTTAACCAATGGCTTTCTTTGCTCAGCCATGCCCAGCCGTAAAAACTCAACTGTGTGGTAAAAAGAGGCTCCGCATTGACACACTCTTCTTGTGTCAATCCGACCGCCTGAGCCTGCCTATCAAGCAGATCGAGATGTCCCTTCTCGCTAAAGTCGTCTTTGACCGCTTCCTCATACTCGTGTTGCAAGATAAATCTTCTCACGCTCACCTCAGGACAATTCGCCAATAGCCAAAGCCAGCAGCGTCTCCTGCCTCTGACGAAGCAAATTTGCTGTAGTATCATTAATCTGGCCCTGGATATGGTCATGGACACTTCGTAGTAATGATTCTCCTCGTAAGTGCGAGCCCCTTCTCGCACCAGTTCACCAAGGCACTGCCTCCATTCGTTTGCATTCATGGCAACCCCCTCTTTATTTTTCCCTATTCCCCATCTCCTCTGTTACGCCGTATCGATCCGCCGCTTCTCGAATCGCAGGACCGTCCAGAATCAGCAAGCGCCCTCCCTCATAAATTTTCTTTCCGTCCACCTCCACCCTATGGTTCAAGATTCCGAGGGAGAGGGGCTCCTTGAGCCTTCCCAGATGAAAGTGCATGAGCGCGGGACTACTCGTCGCCCCGACAAGCGAAGGGTTTTCGGCGGTCGGCATGCGCGCTTCAGGATTCATCCCGCCGTGCCAGGAGTCGATCATCCGTGCCTTCTCCCCATGACTCGCCGAGCGCTCTTCAATCTCGTGCTCCATCGCCCGCGCGCGGGCTCCGCCTGAGACCTGCACGACCCTACAGTTCTCGACAGTGAAAACCGCTGGCTCGTCCCACGGCAGCTCGTCTTTCATGTTAAGGATCTCCTCTCGCGCGGAACGGAGTCCGCCCACAAGGTGAAGCAGTCGGCGCCCGACTCCCTGACCGCCTCGGCGATCTTGTCTGCGATTTCTTCTTCGATCTTTCCGCGCTCGTTAAGCACGAGGATCTGCTCGCCCTTCTTCGCCTCGGCGCAGCGTCCCACGAGGTTCCAGATCCCTTCTTCAACCGGCTCCATCGGCGCCTCCGTCAATCTTTGATGTCCTGAAGAAACATCTCGGTAGGGAGTTCCTTTCCAAGCCCGTGCTTCTTGGCGAGATCGTAGACGAGTCTTCCCACGGTGACGAAAGAAAGTCCCTGGCCGCCCTCGGTCCTGACCGAGCGAAGCGCGCCGCCCGAGGCGCTGATTTCCCGGTCGGTTCTCCGGCCTTTGACTCCCGGCTTTCCCGAAATGAGAGCGGCAAGGCTTACGCGCCGAGCCTTGAGCTTCGGCGGCGGCTTTTTCTTTTTGCGGGCGTAGCGCTCTCCGGCCGAAGCCTCGATCTCGCGGAGCTCCTCTTCGCTCAGCGCGGCGTAAACGAGCGCCGCTCCTCCGGCGCCCTGGTTTTGAGGAATCGGTTTTCCTCGAAAAATTCGATTTTCGGCGTGCGCGAGCGCCACGTCGATCTTCGGCGGCACGTCGTGGAAAAGCTCGTTGCTCACCGTCGTGATATGCATGCCCGGTTGGACCAGCTTTCCAGGCAACACCGGCAGCATCGAGTTCGTGCAGCAGGCGACAATGTCCGCTCCCGCCACCGCTTCCTCGGCGCTCTGGACCGGCATCACCTCGATCCCGAGCAAGGCTTCCATCTCCTTCGCGTAGGCTTCCCGGTGCTCTCGCGTGGGGCTGAATACCATCGCGCGCCTGATCGGTCGCACCGCGCAAAACGCCATGAGGTGGCTCCTCGCCATGCCACCCGAGCCGAGCAGGCCTGTGGTCGAAGCCCCTGCTCGCGCCAGGTATTTTACCCCGAGCGCGTTTCTCGCCCCGACCCGCAGGTGCTGGAGGTAGCCTTCCTGCATGAGCGCCAGCGGCTCCCCGGTGCTCGTGTCGAAAAGAAAGACCAGGCCGCAGAAAAGACCCGGACGGCTCGCGTATTTTTCTTCCGCTACCCGATCGCCGTGCCGTTCCCAGTAGACGACGTCCGATTTCATCCTGATGGCGTGCGCCTGAAGCTTCTTGCTCGTCCCTTCCATCGTCCCCCAGCGATAGAAGCGATGGGGCGTCCGTGTGGATGTGATGATGTCGATCCTGGGCCGCGCGACCAGTTCCCCGCGGGACTGCTCCAGCTCGCCCTCTTCCAGGACTCGGATGCAGTCCTTCATCGTCAGCACCTGCTGGACATCGGAGTTGGTAAGAAAGATCACCTTCGGCCTCACATGGGTAACGAATGGTTCTCGAACAGATCCCCCGAGTACTTTTTCGCCACCGCCTCGACGTCATCAAGGATGGAAAGCTTTCCTTCCTGATAGATCTTTCTTCCATCCACCCACACGGTTTCATCGAAGCAGCACAGGGTGATCGGATTCACGGTCCTCCCCAGGTGAAAGTGTAGCGCCAGCGGGCTCCAGTGCGCATAGTTCCACCACAACCTGGGCTCTCTCTTTCGCTCATACGGGACGACGGTCTTCGGGTTGGTCCCCGCATGCCAGGAGTCTATGAGATCGTAGACACCATCTTTTCTCTCTTCGATCTCGCGGCGCAAAATCGCTGTGCCCGGATCCTCGCCTTGAATAGAGACGATCCGGTTATCTTTGATCTCGATGCGGAAGGGCCGCTCCACAGCCACTGCATTTCCCGAGGCGGCAAGGCCGCTCAAATGCTCCACCATAATAACTCCTTCGACCTTCACCGAATTGAAAGGTGTGTGCACCCCGCCCGGGAAGCTCCGGCTGAAGCGAGTATCGGCGTCGCCCTTTTTAAAATAAGCCCCTGCGATCACGCTACCCGCGCCGGCAAATTCTCCCCGGATATCGGTTCCTCCGGGAGTGGTCATCCGCCAGGACCTCCCGTGTGCCATGATCTCGTCGAGCCTGTCGATGATCGCCTGCTCAACGCCGAAAGGAAACCTCGCCCACTCTGACCCCATGAGCGCCCCGGTCCGCGCCGCATTGCCGGAGCGGGTCACCTCATTGTCCTTGATATAGGGATGGAGTGCCTCGCGCCGGAGCGAAGGGTAGGTAATGACCGCCACGTCCGAAGAGAGGAGAGCGCCGACAAGCGTCTTGGGCAGCGTCTCGCTCGATTTCGGGACTGGATCGCCCCAGAAGACATGGACTTGAGCTCCTGATTCCCTGGCGGCCTGAGCCAGCGCCTCCGAGACTTCGGGTTCGGCGCTGCCGCTTTGATTGAGAATGAGCACACTGTCCCCGTTCTTCACCCGCGCGCACTCGGCGATGCAGTTCCACGCGCCCTCTTCAATTACGTTTTTCATACGGTTTCCTTTCTTCTTTTGGATAGGCTTCCGCCCCTGGCACATAGCCGCCGCGTGCCATTTTTTTTGTTGCCGGCCCTGATCCGTCAAGATCTTCGACGACTTGAACGCAAATCGTTTATTATCGCTAAACTATATTCTCGCCGTCTCGGACGGGCGACGCTTAGTACCTTTTCTCCAGCTTGTCAAGGCGAAATAAGCTGTCCATAATTCGCCGTCGCCCATTACAGGTCACGAAAGTCACGGACAATCGGAAGTTGATTATTCCTCCGGTTTCACAACCATAAAAATTGACATAAAGTGTCCTGGCGGATATTCTCCTTGCGGTGCGGGAGACCGTTGAAGGATTTGACCCCAGATGCTTACCTGGTTTAGCCACCAGACCTAAGTTGGTCCATCGGAACTCTCGCATGTCCTTAATCCCCCCTCTTTCCCCCTTTGTCAAAGGGGGATGAAAGGGGGATTGGTGTGTCAACCAGGGAAGCATTTGATCCCAACCTCTTCAATAAGGGAATGCGGAAGGTGCGAAAGGTGTAGGATGACTCAATGATCGTACTTCATGCCGGAGTCTATAAGGGCCAGTTCCTCCTCTGGGGTGAAACGTCTGTGGAGCCCCCCGGGCAAGCCCGGGGCTCCACAGACGTCGCCCTTCGACTCGCTTCGCTCGCTCAGGACGACCCCTCGCCTCGGGGGCGAAATCCCGAGCGAGGAACCCCCGGCCAAGGCCGGGGCCCGAGTCGAGGGGTCGAGCAGGCAGTCCCTCCTGCCAGGCAGCGCAAGCAAACACCGCCGCAACCGCTACCATACGACGCCGGGGTTAAGGGGTTGTCAGCGGCTGCCCGAACGGGAGAGTTTGCTTTCGCAACCGATACTAAACTTACTGAGACGCTGGTCGCCTGGCTTCCTGCCGTGGACAACAGGCCGGTCCCGTCCAGCCCTCTTATTGCTGACCTGCCGGTCGCGTTCGCGGGGCAGACAGGGCCACCCGATTCCTCTCAGAAAGCCGCCCTGGCTCCCTGGAAAGTGACGGCGCTTCGCCTCTCCTCCGAGCAGGCCGTGGATCTCCTCTGCGCTTGCGCGGACAAGCAGACGCTGGCCCCTGGCGTCGTAGTCGGAAAGGATCTGGCGTTCTGGGCCACGGCCATGCGCTTTGCCGGAGCGCTCGTGGCACAGCAGCAATTTCTGCCGAGCTTAGTTACGAGTCGCGAGACACGAGGTAAAAGCCATGGGCCTCGAAACTCAAGACTCACGACTCGAAACTCGTATCGCGCCTGCTGGAGGCCGGTCTACTGCGGGCCTGATGCCGACCTGCTGGCAAAGCTTGCCAAGGCCATGCCCCATGTCTGCCGCGCCTTGACCAGAGAGGAGACCTTGCCCCCGGAGGTGGCTTCGGCGCGCGTGCTTTCTGATTTCATCAATGAAATCGTCGATCACCTTATCCGCTCTTCAGTCGCGCCCTGCTCGCCCCAGCGCAAACACCACAAAAAGGGGCTCGCTTTCGTCAGCATTCACGACCAGTGGCTCTACGCCCTGGGGTCGCCTGATGGAGTTATGGAAGGGGATGCAGCCGAGTTGGCACAGTTTGCCGCACAAGTGAGCGAATGGCAACGCCCGATCTCGCTCTCAACTGCCACTCCGTTTAAGCTCTGCTTCCGCTTGGAGGAGCCCGATGGCGAGGGAGAGAACACAGAGCCAACCAGCCGTGATCGCTGGTACGTCCGCTATCTTTTGCGGTCTACCACTGACCCGAGCCTGCTTATTCCAGCAGAGGAGGCGTGGAGCGCGGAAAGGCGAAAGGCATCGATCCGCATTCGCAGTCGCTTCAGTGCTCGCGAATACCTGCTCTCCTCCCTGGGGCAGGCCTGCGGAATCTGCCCCCGCATCGAAGAAAGTCTGAAAAAGGCCGCGCCCAACGGCTACGAACTGGACGCGCCGGGAGCCCATGAATTCCTGACTGAGAAGGCGTCGATGCTGGAACAGGCCGGTTTTGGAGTTCTGCTCCCTGCGTGGTGGACACGCAAGGGGACGAAGCTCCGGCTTACGGCCCGCGCCAATGTGAAAAGCCCTAAGATGCAAGGAGGGAACGGCCTCTCTCTCGACTCGATTATCCAGTTCAACTGGGAAGTGGCCCTGGGCAATGAGAGCCTCACTTTCGAGGAGCTTCAAGCGCTGGCGAAACTCAAGACGCCGCTGGTCAAGGTGCGCGGCCAGTGGGTGGAGATGAGCAGTGAGGAGATCCAGGCAGCGCTTGATTTCTGGAAAAAGAAGGCTTCCGGCCGGGCCACCGCGCGTGAAATCATCCAGATGGCATTGGGCGGCGGCAGGATATCATCGCCCTTCGCCTTTGAGGGAGTGACAGCCACGGGCTGGATCGCCGATCTTCTAGCGCAACTGGATAGAAGCGCCGGGTTTGAAGAGCTTCCCTCTCCGGATGGGTTCTGCGGGACACTGCGACCGTACCAGGCGCGTGGCTATTCCTGGCTCGCTTTTCTACGGCGCTGGGGTCTGGGAGCATGTCTGGCAGACGACATGGGCCTGGGCAAAACAGTCCAGACATTGGCGCTGATTCAACAAGAGTGGCGCTTAAATAACGGCAGGGGTCCAGTGCTGCTCGTCTGCCCCACCTCGGTGGTTGGCAACTGGCAAAAAGAAGCCGCCCGCTTCACGCCTGAACTACCCGTCATGGTCCACCACGGCATCGCGCGGACAAAAGGCGAAACCTTCGCAGAGGAGGCCCAAAAGCGCGCCCTCGTCATCTCCAGCTACGCGCTCCTCTTTCGGGATTTTGAGATTCTGAAAGATTTTTCCTGGTCCGGGCTTGTGCTCGACGAGGCGCAGAACATCAAGAACCCTCAGACCAAGCAGGCAAAAGCGGCGCGGGCGCTTAAAGCAGGTTACCGCATCGCGCTCACCGGCACCCCGGTTGAGAACAATATCGGCGACCTCTGGTCCATTATGGAGTTCCTCAACCCCGGCTTCCTTGGCGCCGAGGCTGAATTCAAGAGGAGGTTTTTCATCCCGATCCAGGCGAGCCGGGACCCGGAGGCCATAAGCCGGCTAAAACGGCTGACCGGGCCATTCATGCTGCGCCGGCTCAAGACTGACAAGACCATTATCGCCGACCTGCCGGAGAAGATGGAGATGAAAGTTTTTTGCAACCTGACAAAGGAGCAGGCATCCCTATATGCCGCGGTGGTGAAAGACTCCGTCTCCACGCTCGAATCGGCAGAGGGCATCCAGCGTAAGGGGATCATCCTGGCGACGCTCTCCAAGCTCAAACAGGTCTGTAACCATCCGACGCAGTTCTTGGGTGACAATTCTCCGATCCCCGGGCGTTCGGGAAAGCTTGCGCGTTTAACCGAGATGCTCGAGGAAATCATCGAGGTCGGGGACCGTGCGCTGGTGTTTTCCCAATTTGCCGAAATGGGAGAGATCCTGCGCAAATACCTCCAGGACATCTTCGGCCGCGAGGCGTTGTTCCTGCACGGCGCGGTCCCGAAGAAGCAGCGTGACCGCATGATCGAGCGCTTCCAGGCCGATGGCGACGGGCCGCAGATCTTCATCCTGTCACTCAAGGCCGGCGGCACCGGCTTGAACCTGACACGGGCGAATCACGTTTTTCACTTTGACCGCTGGTGGAATCCGGCGGTGGAGAACCAGGCGACCGACCGCGCCTTTCGCATAGGCCAGACAAGGAACGTCCAGGCGCACAAATTTCTGTGCGTAGGGACACTGGAAGAAAAAATCGACGAGATGATCGAGCGCAAGAAGGAGATTGCCCAGGGGGTTATCGGAACCGGCGAGGGCTGGCTGACCGAGCTTTCGACCGCTGAGCTGAAGGATCTCTTCGCGCTGAGAAAAGAAGCCATAGGAGAATAAGTATGTCCTGGCGATGGCATGACGATTATGTTTACTTCCCGCCCTCGCAACCTCGCCCTGCCAAAGGCGGGATTAAAGCCCAAACCAAACGCGGCACCTTCGGAGAAAGCTGGTGGGCCAGGCGGTGGATTTCCGTGCTGGAGAGCTTCAACATCGGCGCCAGGTTAAGCCGGGGCCGGTCTTACGCCCGTAGAGGCCAGGTGCTTTCCATCAAGGTTGACAAAGGCGGGGTCAAAGCGAAGGTTCAGGGGTCCAGATCAAGCCCTTACGAGATCACGATCAAAGCCAAGACCCTTTCTGCCGCCAACTGGAAGAAGCTGGCCAGGAGGCTTTCTCGTCAAGCCATCTTTGTGGCAAAACTCCTGGCCGGCGAGATGCCGCAGGAGATTGAGAAGGTCTTTAGGAAGGTGGGCCTGTCGCTCTTTCCCGAGAAGCCGCGAGACCTTCACACAGACTGCTCCTGCCCGGACTGGTCGAACCCCTGCAAGCATATCGCGGCGGTCTACTACTTGTTGGGCGAGGAGTTCGACCGCGACCCGTTCCTTATCTTCAAGCTGCGCGGGATGGACCGAGGGGAGTTAGTCGGGCTCTTGGGAGCCACCCGTGAAAAGACCCTACCAGGTAAAGAGTCTCATGGCCCCGAGATAGGACAAGAAGCGCTACCGCCCGAGCCATTGGCTACCGGTATCTCTGACTTCTGGAACGGAGCCGGCCTGCCCGACGATCTTTTTGGCGAGGTTCGGACGCCGCCTATTTCAGCAGCCATGCTCAAGCGGCTGGGAAGCTTTCCTTTCTGGCGCGGCGAGCAGCGATTTCAAGAGGCTATCGAGTCGATTTACGCCCTGGCCTCACCGCGCGGCATGGATGTGTTCCTGGCCGAGCGAGCGCATATCGGCGAGAGGCGTGTCAATTCTTTGCGCGCATGAAATACAAATCCGGTACAATAGAAGACCGGCCAAGGTGAAGCTCATCCGCGCCGATATCAATCCTCCCAAAGATTTCGAGCTATCTCAAGATCTTCCCCGCTTCAGCCAGGGAAATGAGCCACCGCTCAATCTGACCGAAAAAGTAAACCGGGTGGTGATGAGCGGGATGCAGGAGGCAAAAAAGAACAGGCCAAAGAACCAAAAAGGAAAGACTCAGTCTCCCCACGGGAATCTCAAGGACGGTACCTCAACAATAACACCCCAAGACAAAGTTCCGGAGATTGTCAGCCAGCCCTCGGATCAGAAGAACTCCGCGCAGAACGCTCCAGATACACCCACACCTCAATTACCACCAACCCACGTGGATGGTGGGGAAGAGCCTGGATGCTGGGCCATGCCTACCAGAAGTCCCCCTAAGGCCGCTCCTGGAATGCTGCCGATACCTCCTGCGATGACTGCCACAACTCCCATCAGAAGGGCGTAGAAACCCATCATCGGCGTCATGTCGGTGTCCAGGGAGATGAGAATGGCCGCTACGGCCGCCAGGGCTGAGCCTAAGGCGAAAGTGAAGAGGATCACCTGATCGGTTTCAATCCCAACAACCCTTGCCAGCTCAGGATCATTCGCCACCGCCCGCATCGCCTTGCCTATCTTAGTTTTCTTCATAAAGGCCCAGCAGAAGACTAACAGCAAACCACTGACTATGATGATGGCGATCTGAATCGGCGTGATCCTTGCCCCAAAAATCGGCAGCCCCTCCGCCACAGCACCGCTGCGGATGGTTTTGGTGTCGTCGTCAAAAATAAGCGAGATAAAATTCTGAATGACAATAAAAAGTCCAAGGGAGGCAAGCAGGAGAATCAAGCTGGAGGCATCCTTTTTTTCTAAGCGGGCGGTAGATTCCTATCTCGATTAGTCCCCCGAGAATCGCGGTCCCGATGACGGCTAGGGGTATGGCAATATATAAGCTTAACCCCAACAGCCAGGAAGCATAAGTCGGATAGGCCCCTACAGCATATACCGCACCGTGGGCGAAATGAAAAAAGCGGGTGGTGGCATAGATCGGCCCGAATCCCAAAGCCACAAGGGCATAGATGCTGCCTGCGATCAGGCCATTGACTAGAAGCTGGGGGAGCATATCCTACGAAGAAGCTGGCCCTCAGACCGAGAAAGACCCTGGTGGATTAGGGTTTCTATCGCGCGACTCGGGCTTTAAAGGGATTAATCACCGTAATGCCGGGAATTCTTTTAAAATCCCGCTCGTTTTCCGTGACGATGGTATGAACCTGTTGTTCCAGCATGCAGGCGGCAATAAGAGCATCCCAAAACGGTGCGCGGTGAAGCTTCACCAACTCAATTGCTTTGAAAACAGTCTCCGGGCCTCGATCAATGACCCTCCACTGGGTGGCAGTCAAAATACCCTTGACGATAGTTTCAGCCGCACTCGCGGATATGGGCTTCTCAGCCTTGCGTGTCACCACGAAGAAAAATTCGCAGAGATTCTGTAGCGTTGTCATGGCCTCTTCGCCACCCCAAACACTCTCAACGAGGGCGAGAGCAAACCGGTGTCTTTCATTGTCCGAGACGGTGTAAGCGTGAACCAGAACAACCGTGTCGATGAGCCGAGGTTCACCGTTCATAGAGCTCTTCGCGTTTCTTGTAAAGCAGCCTGCCGACCTTAGGGGCCTTGCGAAGGAGCTCGATATGCCGCCGGGCAATCTCCTCGTCTCGCGCTCGATCCAGAGGCTTGATCTCCACGAGCGCCTGACACTCATCCGGCAGGTCCGGCTTCTCTTCCAGGAGAATGGTATTACCTTTCACGACTCCCCTATAGACCTTCATGTTATGATTCCTCCTCGCTACGCCTAGGATACTGAGCCGGACGGCCCTTGGCAAGGCCAATTAAAGCCTTACTCTGGCCCCGGGACTAAATGTCTTGGAGACTTGCAGATCTAAGTGGGAGAGAAAGAGATTGACAATATTTACGAGAGCACTCTTCAAAAACTCATGAGGCAGGACTAACGGGCAAGGTTCCTCCCCCACGTTCCTCGTTTCCTCAATCTCTCCAAGGCAGCTATGGCCTCGGCTGCATCAAGAGCCCGATCCACGGCGACACGGATTGCTCCGGATTCCGACGAAACACCGAGAATCTTTCGCAACCTCCTAACCTTGCTTCCATCGACGATGAAATTCTTCCTGTCCAACCTTTGCGCCTCTGCCTTGGCCATGTTTCACCCCTATGGTGTGGAATTTACGCGTAGGTCCTACACACAAGCGACGAACAAGTCAAGAAAAAGCCCGCGCCAATTCTGATGTTGCTGATTTTGGCAGGGAGTTAAAGGGAGGGAGAGATTACCTGTCTAAGAAACCAAGGCGAGCTGCGAATGGCATGGATGTAGATGTTGCTATCGAAAATAACCTTACGACCGGCCTGAGGCGGCTTCTAGAATGAAGCCTAGCTTATGCAGCGCTCGAACGAAGCGAGCCTTGCTGACAGCAGGGAGGTTCAAACTGCGGCCCGCACCCGAACCACTTCCAGGCTAGAGCGATTCTCCACGGGGGGCTTTGCACCCTCGCCCTGAATGGTCTCAAGGGCGAACTGAATGAGGGATTTGGCTCGCTTTAACGCAGTAGAGCGCGTTCGTGCTTGCGCAGTGGCATGTAGGACCGGAACGTTGGCCACCCACCAACCGTGCTCTGCCCGATGAAGAACAACTGTGTAGCTCTGTTTCATGGGGCTATCTTGGCAGGTCAAAAACGAAAAAGCAACGAAGGCCAAATAAGGATTTTGTAAAAGCCCGGAGGGGAGACCCAGTCCGGGCTGATGTAAAATGAATCGGAGATGTGACTGGATCAAAGGTCCTCACCAAGTCCTCACCAGAACCCGATCAGGACTGATCGGCCATGCGTCGTTCAGTTAAACTAGTGTTGTGAGTCATAAGTCCCTTTACTTTGATTGTCATTCTGAGCGAAGCGAAGAATCTCGTCTTTCCAAATACATGAGACCCTTCACTTCGTTCAGGGTGACATTGCTTAAGTAAA